>Ga0114922_10001329_pt1 | contig 23603 bp, 14 predicted proteins | sample AartaG_FD_100975 | JGI IMG/M metagenome (GOLD analysis project Ga0114922, IMG submission 100975) | Deep subsurface microbial communities from Aarhus Bay to uncover new lineages of life (NeLLi) - Aarhus_00045 metaG | ecosystem: Environmental > Aquatic > Marine > Oceanic > Sediment | place... | reverse complement strand
GGGCGACCATCGTGGATGTGCTGCGGGTGGCGGCGGGCCTGATCAGGGAGTACTCGCCGGAAGAGGAACATATAGCCGATACTTGCGTTCCGGCTGAGAAGCCAGCGCCCGAGCCGGGAGCCGACGACTAGAGGATTGTCGCCGGTTTCCCACGAGCCCCAGGAGCCGGAGGGCCGGCTCAGAAAAGCAGGGTAGCGCCGGGCGGCTGTGGCAGGCCCCGCCGCGACCAGGTGGGCGCGAAGGTCGCTTGCCACTCCGACTGTGTCAGGTTCGAGAGGACCGGAGAGTTCCTGCCGCGTCGCCCAGGGTGCATACAAGACGGTGTTGCCCGCATCGCAGGCAGGCGTTAGCCCTGCCCCCCGGTTGACGCGCCGAGGAGGCGGTTAGGTCAAGCCGTCGGAATGGAAGCGCGAACCACGCTGGGGGAGATCAGGCGATTGGCATAGAAGAGAGGAGACGTCATGTCGAGTATTCGTCCAATTGGTTGGTGCAGGTCGTTGCTTGGCGGTTATCGGCGAGCGGCGGGGATGATGATCGTGGTTGGGATCGTGGCCGGGTTCGGGGCCTCCTCCTTCGCCGCGGGTACGGAATCGCCCGTTGCGGTGACCGTTGTGGAGAGCACCTCGGATCGCATCGTAGTCGAGTACGAACTCGGCGACTTCACGCGGACCCCTGTCCTCATTGACCAGCGGGAGTACGTGAAGATCGCGATAGGCCAGGAGAGTCCGATCAAGCGAGTAGGGGCTCCCGAACTGCCGAACATCTGTCGTAGCGTCATCATCCCCGATGACGCGAAGATGGTGGCGAACGTGGTGAGTTCGCGATACTACGAGATCGCCGACATCCTTGTGGCCCCGTCCAGGGGCTACATCCCCCGTTCGGTTGACCCTGCGGATGTGCCCTTCACCTTCGGGCCCGTCTACGATGCTGACGCGTTCTATCCCGGCGAGGTGGTGGCCTTGCGCAGGCCGTACATCCTGCGCAAATACCGGGGCACGGTCATCGACTTCAATCCTTTCCAGTACAACCCGGTCACGCGGACGCTGCGCGTATACACCCAGGCGACCGTGGAGTTGGCCAAGGTCGGGATCGACACGGTCAACGTGCTCGATGACCAGGGCCCTGCCGAGGAGACCAGCCTGGCGTTCCATCAGATCTACAAGCGGCACTTCATCAACTACGACGAAGGCTCCCGCTACGACCCGCTGGACGAAGAAGGGGACCTGCTGATCATCTGCTACGACGACTGGCTGGCCAACATCCAGCCGCTCGTGGATCACAAGAACTCGATCGGGATCGATACCACGGCCATGGGCGTGTCCGAGGTCCCCGGCGGCACCTCCGCCACGCACATTAAGAACCATATTCAGGACGTTTACGACAGTACCGACCTGGCTTTCGTGCTTCTGGTCGGCGACGCGGCCCAGGTCGCCCCCCCGTACGCCTCCGGTGGTGCTTCCGACGCGACCTACGCCAAGCTGGCCGGCGATGACGACTACCCGGAGATCATGGTCGGTCGCTTCTCGGCCGAGGACGCCGCAGACGTGGACACCCAGGTCGAGCGGACCACCGAGTACGAAGCGAACCAGGCCACCACCCAGGACTGGTTTTGGAAGGGCATGGGCGTAGCCTCTAACCAGGGGCCCGGCGACGACGGCGAGTATGACTACGAGCACGTGGACAACATCCGCGACCTGCTGCTGGCCTACGGTTACACCGAGGTCGATCAGATCTACGACCCCTCCGGTACGGCGTCCCAGGTCACTGCCGGCCTGAACGAAGGCCGCGGCATCATCACCTACACCGGCCACGGCGGGCCCACAGGCTGGAGCAGCACCGGCTTCAGCAACTCTCACGTCAATGCCCTGGTCAACGACAACATGCTGCCGTTCATCACCTCCGTGGCCTGCAACAACGGCGAGTTCGACAGCTATACCTGCTTCGGCGAGGCCTGGCTCCGGGCGACGGACGATAGCAACGGTGAACCGACCGGCGCGATCGCCTTCTACGGGTCGAGTATCAGCCAGTCCTGGGACCCGCCGATGCAGATGCAGGACGAGATGGCCGATCTGTACGTGGCCGAGCAGTATGTCAGCTTCGGCACGCTCTGCTACGCCGGCTCGTGCTCGATGATGGACCAGTACCCTCCCGGGCACCCCGAGGGCGCCGGCGTCGACATGTTCAACACCTGGATTTACTTCGGCGATCCGTCGCTCCGCGTGGTCGGCGTGGCCTATCAGCCGCCCGTCGAGATCAGCCTGCCCGACGGGGCGCCGGAGTACCTGGACCCGGGCGTGGAGACGACCATCCTGGTGCAGATCGAGGACGCCCGCGAGGTGTATGTGCCGGACTCGGGCACGCTCCACTATCGCTACGACGACGGGGACTTCCTTACCAGCCCGTTGACGCCGCTGGGCGGGAACCTGTATGAGGCCACCCTGCCGCAAACCGTTTGCAGCGATACGCCGGAGTTCTATTTCAGCGCCATGGGCGACCAGGGCGGGACGATCTACCACCCCGGCGATGAAGAAACCCCCGAGCCCTACACCGCCATCGTGGCCACCGTGACAGTGCCCCTTAGCGACGACTTCGAGGCCGACCGGGGTTGGATCGTCGAAAATATCGACCTGGAAACTGGTAGCTGGGAGCGGGGGATCCCGGCCGGAGACGGTACCCGCGGCGACCCGGTGACCGACTTTGACGGCTCCGGACAGTGTTACCTGACCGGTAATGCCCCGGGCAACTCGGACGTCGACGGCGGGCCCACGCGGCTGATCTCGCCGACTCTCGATCTGGGCGGTGCCAGCGATGCCGTTCTCAGCTATGCCCGCTGGTTCACCTGTGACGACGATCTCCCTCCCGCTCAAGATTTCCTGGAGGTTGAGGTTTCGAATGACGACGGCGTGTCGTGGACGCTGATCGAAAGCGTCCTTAGCACCGACGAGTGGGTGGAGCGGACGATCCAGATCGCCGACTATGTGGGCTTGACCTCTCAGGTCAGGGTCCGCTTCAGTGTGATGGACAACCCCAACAACTCGAAGACCGAAGCCGGCATCGACGCCGTCGAGATCCTCGGCCTGGCGTGCGCTCTGCCCGGAACCGGCGATTTCGATGGCGACGGTGACGTGGATCTCGATGACTTCGCGAGGTTCCCGGACTGCCTGGCCGGCCCAGGTGCGACCCCGGACCCGCCGGATCCGTTCAGTACAGAAGACTGTCTCGGCGCGTTCGACTTTGACGCGGATGTGGACGTAGACTTGGACGACTTTGGCCCGTTCCAGCGAGTACTTGGCGAATCGTAGTGGTCGGCAGGCAGTCTTGCCCTGCCGCTTGCATGACACGTGTTTGAGGAGTTGCATAGGGGAATCGAAATGACGAACCACACTTTCCTTGCGAGAAGCGACGTCTGGCTCGGGTGGACTCTGGCCGCCCTGTTGGCTGCGACCGCCATTCCCGGGACCGCCTTCGGAGCGGAGCGGATGGTACTCAGTGAAGAAAGCTCGAGCACGGGGTGAGGCCTGTGCACAGCCGCCGGTCAGGCGATGAGCACGCTGGTGGACCAATACGGCGTCGGCGGATCTGCCGATCCCGGCACTTTGGCCTTTGTGCAGATCCACGCCTCGGGCGGGGGCTCCACCGCCTGGAGTGCGGCTAGGGCCACCTTCTATGGCTGGACGGGCACACCGATGAACATGTGGGACGGCTGGGACGAGGACTACGGCGGCTACGGTGACTATGCCCAGGATTATGCCCGGTACCATGGCAGTTACCTGTCGCACGTGGACGACCCAACCGACGTGACGATCGAGTTGACCGGCAATGAAGTCAGCGGTTCGACCTACAGCGTAGAGGCGAAGGTCTGCATCGAATCCGGCGGCACCGGCAAGACCATGCGCATCTACGTGGTCCAGGTCCTGGACCACTGGCCGTTCACCCACGCCTATCACCGCAATGGCTTCAAGCAGGCCGCGGACACCCACGGGAGTGAACCTGACATTACGCTGGCAGACGACGAATGCCAGACGATCGTGAAGGAGTTCACTTTCGACGCCGACAGTTGGGCGAACCAGGATGACATCAAGATCATCGCCTGGGCGCAGGAACCGCTGGGAAGCGGTCCCGCTGATGTGTATCAGGCAGCCGTCATGGTTTGGCCTTTCCCGCCCTCCAACGCCTTGATAATCGACCTTCCCAACGGCGTGCCGGAGTACATCCCCCCGGCCGAGCCGACGGACATAAGCGTTCAGATCGAAGACGCCAGCGAGACCTACGTGCCGGACTCGGGGCTGCTGCACTACCGCTATGACGGCGGAGAGTACTTGACCAGCCCGCTCACCCCGCAGAGCAGGGCTCTCTATTGGGCCACGCTGCCTGCGCCCGAGTGCGATGACATACCGGAGTTCTACATCAGCGCGCTCGGCGACGAAGGAACTACGGTCTACAGCCCCAAGGACGCCCCGGCCAGCGTTTACACCACCAGCGTGGGGACGGTGAACATGATCCTGGACGACGACTTCGACGGCGACCAGGGTTGGACTGTGGAGAACGACCCCAGCCTGACGTCCGGTGCCTGGGAGCGAGCCATTCCCGGCATTGACGTGCACCGGGGTGCTCCGCCTGAGGATTACGATGACGATGGATCCGGTTATTGCTACGTGACGGACAACGATTCCCTCGGCGATGTCGATGGCGGCCCGACAATGCTGATCTCGCCGACGCGCGATCTCAGCGGCAGGACCGATCCGATCCTCCGGTTTGCCTACTGGTGGAAGAATGACGACCAGGACGGCGACCCGATGGATATCGACATCTCCAATGACGATGGCGCCACCTGGATTCCGGTCCTGACCTTCGCCGACCTCCCGCTCCCGCCTGAATGGCACTATCAGGTGATTAACATCGCCGACGCCATCGATCCGGAGCCGCTGACTTCGCAGATGAAGGTCCGTATCAGTGTGGTGGACCTCGGACCTGATGCATCCATTGATGAAGGCGCCATCGACGCCGTCGAGATCTTCGATGTTGTCTGCGGCGAGACGTTCCCCCCGGGTGACATCGACGAGGACGGGGACGTGGACCTGGACGATCACGCCATATTCGTGGACTGCCTGGCCGGCCCCGACGTGACCGACCCGCCGCCGGGCTGCGGTGCGGGCGACTTCGCTCGCGCCGACCTGGATCCGGACGGCGATGTCGACCTGGAAGACGTTGGCGTCTTCTTCACGATCTTGCCGCAGTGACGCGGAGCGCTTGAAAGACCGGGAAGTGTAGATCATGCAAAGGGCCGTTCCCCCTTGTGGGGAGCGGCCCTTGTCCTTTTGGAGACCGTCGTCCGGTGTTCCCGCCGCAGAAAACGACCCTACAATCGAGCCGGTTTGGGGCGATTCACCGGGTGGGCCAGCCATTCGCGGCTGGAACCTTTCAAGGACTTCGCCCGGATGATCCGCAAGCACCTGGACGGGCTCCTGGTCTGGACGAAGCTGAGGATCAGCCACGGCGCCCTGGACCGTTCGCCGGCCCGCCGGCCGCCGCAGCGGGCCGTGGCCCCCGCCGCTGACCGGCTCCCCGGCCGCCGGCTGCCGCTTGAGCCCCGGGGATGCAGCCCGTATCATGCCGACCTCTGCTGTGGATCAGATGCGGGAGAATGGTATAGAGCATTTCATGTAGAGGAGTTCAAATGAAGCGTACGAAGATCACCATCATCGGAGCGGGCAACGTGGGAGCTAGCTGCGCGGTCTGGGCAGCCGAGAAGGAATTGGGGGATATCGTGCTGATCGAGATCCCCGAGATGGAGGACAGAACCAAGGGCCGGGCGCTGGACCTGGCCCACTGCGGGCCGGTGGACCGGTTTGACGCCCGGATCACCGGAACCTGCGACTACGCGGCGGCGGCCGACAGCGACCTGGTGATCATCACGGCCGGCCTGCCGCGCAAGCCGGGCATGAGCCGCGACGATCTGGTCCAGACCAACGTTAAGATCGTCGGCAGCGTCAGCGAGCGGATCGCCAGGGTCAGCCCCGAAGCCATGCTGATCGTGGTCTCCAACCCGCTCGACGCGATGGTCTACACCGCCTGGAAGAAGACCGGGTTCCCCACCCACCGCGTAGTGGGTCAGGCCGGCTGCCTGGACATCGCCCGTTTCCGGGCCTTCATTGCCATGGAGCTCGACTGCAGCGTCGAGGACATCACCGCCCTGCTGATGGGCGGGCACGGCGACGATATGGTGCCCCTGCCGCGCTATACGTCGGTGGCGGGCATCCCGGTGACCCAGCTCATCCCCGAGAAGCGCCTCGAAGAGATCGTCCAGCGCACCAAGATGGGCGGCGGGGAGATCGTCAAGCTGATGGGCACCAGCGCCTATTACGCCCCGTCCGCCGGGACCATCCAGATGGCTGAAGCCATCATCCGCGACAAGCGGCGCATCTTCCCCTGCGCCGCCTACTGCGACCAGGAGTACGGCGTCGGCGGGTACTTCGTCGGCGTGCCGTGCATGCTGGGCGCCGGCGGTGTCGAGAAGATCATCGAGGTGGAACTCAGCCCGGCTGAGCGCGACATGCTCACCGGGAGTGTGAGCCACGTCAAGGAACTCGTCCAACTGGCGGAGAAGTTCCTCAACGCTTGAGACGGCGAATCGAAGGCGATCCCCGGCCGCTCTGTTCTGCCCATCGCCGGCGCGAGCAGGTGGTCGGGGATCGCCGTATGTTTGGGCCGCAAGCGCTCCGGCAGCTACCGGGCGGCGGGTGGTTCCTCTTCGGCCGGGCCGGGCCGGCGTTCTGCCGGAGAGGCGTAGTTGGTGACGCAGCGCTTGTGCCAGGCCTTTCCGTCAAACGTGGTGTACGAGGCCGAGGATTTGTAGAAGTCGATCTTCGCCGCCGCCGGCCCAAGCTTCCCGATCATGCCGGCGCACTGCGTAATCACCTGCTGCACTTCGGGCTCGGGTATGAACGCGCCCATCATTCCGCTGGCCATGGCAATCCCCATGAGCACCTCGGCTATCTCTTTGCCCAGGTTGCGCCGGTCGGTAAGCGAGACCTCGCGGAAACCACCCTCGGGAACGAGCGCTTCGCGCATGACGCGCTCGTTCTGGCGGATGTTGGGATGTTTGCCGGCTGCGGTGGCCAGGCAGAGGGCAACCGCATCGGCTGAGGTCCCCGCCATCAGGTGGCCGTCCTTGACGCCGCACACGCCCGGAGGGAACATGCCGACATACACGTTGGTGAAGCCCTCGAGGGCCTCGTGGGTGGCCGGCGAGGTGCGCACGGCCATCATGGCCATCATCGGTGCAAACGCCGGGTTCTTCCCGGCCAGTTCCGGCAGGGTCTTGGAGAGCCAATCCAGGGCGGCGGTGAGCTTCTGGCGAGCGGCGTCTTCGTCGGTGACCTTCATCATCCACACGGTCGCCTCGGCGCCGTTCAGGCTGACGGTGACGCTGGTGAAGTCGCCGTCGATCCAGGAGAGCAGGTCCTTCTGGACGTTGAAGTTGATGGACTGCTGGATGCCTTCCCACTGGGCGAGCAGCTTGTCGCCCTGGGGTCCGACGGCGCGGACCGAGTCCTCCAGGTATTTGTACAGAGCCATCAAGTCGATGCCGCCGTCCAGCGAGAAGGAGACGGTCTCCTGCGGGAGGAAGCGCTCGAAGTTGGTCAGCGGCCGGCGCCGGCCGAAGACCGGGTAGAAGGGATCCTGGCTGGCGCCGGGCGAGAGGACGGTGATCTCGTCCTCGTAGGTGGAATGGCCGTCGGCGTGGCGCACGCTGGCGGAATAGTCCAGCATACCCATCAGCCCCATGAGGCGATCGACCAGTACCTTGACCAGGCGCCCTTTGTCTTGGCCCTGTTCGCCGCCCATTTCCGCCGCTTTCTGGGCGGCATTGGCCAGGGCGGCCTCGAATCGGGGGTCATCCCGCAGGCTGGCTAGGTCGGAATCGCCGGCCATGTGTTTGGGCGCGTAGAAGCCGCCGTTCACGCTCTTCTCCAACCAGGTCAGGGCCTCCTCCTTGTTGCCCAGCAGGGCGTTGACACAGGCCAGGTCGTACATGACCCCCGAGCTCTTCGGGTCCTTCTCGACGGCCCGGGTGAGCAACTCGAGGCCCTGCTGATAATCGCCCTTCTTGTGCGCCTTGTAGAACTCGGCGTGCAGCGCCGCGACCTCCCCGGTTTCCTCATTGTTTATGATTCGGTCCTCTGGGCCGGACGAGGCGGCCTCTATGATGGGGAACACCTCCTCGGTGATCGCCCGGATGTCGGCCAGCATGCGCTGCATGTCGAAGAAGGTCATGCCGTCCTCGGCCTCGGGCAGGTCCTTAAAGGCCGCTTTGAAACGCGGGTTGGCCGAGAGCGGTTTGGCCTGGCCCTGCCCGGACAGCAGGCCCAGCGAGTCGTCCAGGATGGTGTCGCCGATGGCCACGATGATGAGGTCCCCTTTATGAGCGATGGCCAGCCCGTAGTGGGGTGCGCCCACCCCTTCGGGCAGGTAGAGGCTGGCCACCTCGGCACCCATCTTCGAGGTCTTTTCCACCTTGATCGTCTCGTTTCCGGTGGCCTTGGTTATCTCCGCGATCAGCGTATCCAGGATGGCCACCAGGCCGGCGAAGTTCTTGGCGGCGCCGGCTTCGGTCTCTCGCAGGACAGCGAGTATCTCGGCCCCGCCGGTGGTCATGCTTTCATTGAGCTTGGGCATGCGCATGGCGCAGGCGTGTTCTTCACCGCCGAACTCACCCCAATCCACCCCTTCGAGCAGTTTGGTGCCCAGCTCCTTGAGGCGCTCGACCTCGGTCTGTGTCTCCCCCACCAGCGAGCCGATCAAGGCCCACAGGTCGCCGCCGAGGCCGCTTTCCTCCACCGCGGCGAAGACCTCACCCCAATACTGGTCGATAAAGTCCCGCTCGGGGTTGTGCCGTCCGACGTCGCAGAGGAAGACATCGTCGGGGACGGCCGAGGCCAGAGGAAAGGTGTCCTTGGCCCAGGCCGGGGGACACAGCATAAGGCCAACGACGAGTGCAGCCGGCAGACGCAGGGACAAACCACCAATAACATGCTTGTTCATGGTTCTTCGTTCCTTGTTGCAGAAGATGCGATCGTTATACGCGGCGACCCGATATCGTCTATCGTCCGTTTGCGGATCAACAAAACGCCCTACGCGCGGATTGTATCGGCTCGTCCGAGGCGCCTCAACGGGAGCGGGTCGAGGTCCACAACTTCTGACACACCGCCGGGGTACAAGTTTCGACAAAGGCTGACCAGCGGCCTCGAGCCGGACCGGGCACGGCGAAGGCGGGGCCGCGGCCGCTGCGGGGCGTGGACCAGCGGACCGGTTGGTTGCAGTCACTTCCCTGGTCCGTATAATCCGCTCCGTCTGCGGCGCGGTCGGCGGGCGGTTGAGTTCGATCGGCCCGCGTTATGCGAGCATAAATCCGGGAGACATGTTGATGAAGGCTTCGCGAGTCAAGCGTATAGTGTTGCTGGTCTGTACCGGCGGCGTCCTCGTTCAGATCGGCGGGTGCGGGGCGATTCTCGCCCCGACCCTGCTGGGCCTCGGCGAACAGTTGCTGCTGAGCCTGCTGTTCGGAGGTCTGGGCGTCTAACCGTCCGGGGTCCTTCGACATTGTCTTCCCGGCGGATTGAGCCGGCCGGCGCGAGCGTTCCGGATAGCCCCGTCGGGTTCGCCGGGCGCAGGTCTCCTGGTGCTGCCCCGGTACGGGCCTTTCGGGCGAAGACACTCCAAGTAGATCATCGCAGAGGGGACCGCGTAGATTGTCTGCGCTCTCGCTGTCGGGTTGCTGCGGCCAGGCGGTCGGCAACGCCGGATCTGCGGGCTCAGGGGCGCCTTCCCTTTCTTTATCGCGGCGATCGGGTCAACATAGCATCTCTGTGCTCGGCGGGACGAACGGGCTGATGGGCTTTGCCGCTCGGCGCAACCATGCCCGACAAACGCAGACATCGCGGAAAGCACCCCGAGGACGATCGGCTCTTTGCCAAGGCGCGCCTTCAGGTTCTCCGGACAGCCGTGGCGGAGTACTCCTGGCTGCTGACCCATGAATATGCCGAAGTCTCCGCGTTGAAGCTGGTCGGTGATCGGCACAGCCTGACGGCCCGACAACGGGTGGCGGTGATGCGTTCGGCCTGTTCGGATCAGGCTCTGACGCGGCGGCGGGAAACCCTGGTCCCCCTGGTCCGGTCACCGGACCAGCCGATCGGTGTTGACGGGTACAACCTGCTGATCACCGTCGAAAGCGCCCTGTCGGGCGGGCTGATCCTGATCGGGCGGGACGAGTGCTATCGCGACTTGGCCAGCATCCATGGGACCTATCGCAAGGTCGAGGAGACGGTTCCGGCCGTCGAGCTGATCGTCGATTACCTGGCGGCCTTCGAGATTCCACGGCTGGACTGGTATCTCGACCGCCCGGTGTCCAACAGCGGCCGGCTCAAGGCCCTGATGGCGGATATCCTAGAGCAACGCGGGGTGCCGGCCTCCGCCGACACGGGCTGGAACATCGAACTGGTGCCCGATCCAGATGCTGTCCTGGGCGCCTACTCCGGGCCGATCGTCACCAGCGACTCGGTGGTCCTCGATCGCGGCGGCCGGTGGATCAACCTGGCCGCCCAGATCATCGACCGGCGCGCCCCCCGGGCCTGGAAAATCGACCTGCGCGTCCAACCCGACCGCGTCCGTTAGCACGTCCCGGTCAGCGTTGATACCTGCCGACGACTTCGCCCTGGGCCAGGATGTGGCCCTTCATGGCGGCCAGCAGTTGCCTCTTGTCCAGGCCCGGTTGTACATCCAGTACCGCATCGAGCGCATAAAGCATGAAATGGTAATGATGCACGCCGTGCCCGGGCGGTGGAGCCGGTCCGCCGTAGCCGATCTTCCCCCACGAGTTCTTGCCCTGCAGCCCACCGGCTGGGGCGGCGGGCTTGTCGGTCTTGGCTACGTTCTCCGGCAGCCCCGTCGCCTCCGGGGGGATCTTGTAGATGATCCAGTGCACCCAGGGCTCGGGCCGGGGGGCGTCGGGATCGTCGCAGATCAAGGCCAGCTCCTTGGTCCCGTCGGGCAGACCGGACCAGGTCAGTGCCGGCGAGATGTCCTCGCCGTCGCCGGAAAAGCGAGCCGGGATCGGGGCGTTCTTGGCGAACGCCGGGCTTTCGATCGTCAGGGTCATGGGGACGTCTCCTTCCTGAGCGTCAATCGGAGGCGGTTCCTTCGACGGACGCTTACAGCCGACCACAACAAGCATGGCCGCCACCGCGATAACATAGTCGAGCCGGGTGATTCCCTTGGCCACAGCAAACCTCCTCAGGCGTGTGCCGGTTCTCCCGCCGTATTCACGCCTTGCCTCCCGCCCGGCAGACAGATGCCCCGGACGCACTGTCTATTACGGATCAGCCGCAAGGTCAGCTTCTCGCTCCGAGGCTGGGCCGTCCACGGGCCGGTGCCCACGGCGCAGCAAATCTTCCTCGACTGCTGTGGCCTTCAGCGCCTCGACCTGCCCGTTCAGGCGCAGCACGAATCGCTGCGGTTGCTCAAGCCTCCCTCTGAAGTCGTCGTATTCGATGCGAACCGAATAAGCCACGACTTCTTCCGGCGGATCGGCGCCGGGATCGACGTCGGCCAGGAAAGTGACCAGCCGATTGGCGGTCGCCCCCCGGTCCGGGTCCAGGTCGTCCAGCACCTTCTTGGAGAGGTAGGTGGGCGCCAGGGCGTCGAGCTGCTGGGGCCAGCGCCGCATGTCCCGCCGGTAAGCGGCCAGGGCCTGCCCGATTCTCTCCAGCCCCGACTCGATCTTCTGACGACGACGGGCCTGCTTGTCGGCCTGGGACCGGTCGGAACCTCCGTAGCTGCCGTACGGCGTCCCCATATACGGTGTCGCGGCCCTGCCGCCGCCTGGGATTATCGTGGAGAGGTTGACCAGCAGCAGCGTCCAACCTGTTCCGATCAGCAGGCTGAGCAGGACCCCGGCCCAGGCGGCCGGCGGCCGACGCCCGTCCGGGGCCCTGCGAACCAGAGCATAAACGCCGAAGCCAAGCCCCAACGCCTGGGTGACCAGTGGAATGAAGAAGATCAGCGAGCAAACCAACGAGGCGATGCCGGCGGCGCTCTGCGGTGACGCCGAGGGCGGGTATGGCTGGGCCAGGCGTGCGGCAGCCACGGGTGTGGTGTCCGGGGGAGTTGTCACCGGCGCCACCGGCACCCAGGCTCCGCAGTTCCCACACTTGACCCTTTGAGGTCCATCCTCCGTGGAAGGCTCGACCGGGTGGCGGCAACTGGGACAGGTCAATGCCATCGGCGGCTGTCCTTGCGGTTGGGCCGTGCTTGGGCATCCCTGAGTCTCTTGGCGCCCGACACCTTACAGGCCGCAGGCCACGAGTCCAATTCGGGTGTCAGTGCTGACTAGTTCCGCCCGCTGCCGATCCCCGGCTCACTCTCACCGAGAATCTCCGGCCCGGGCTGCTCCATGCCGGTCTCCATCGTTGGGCTGGAGCTCTCGGCGTACACCGCCTTCACCACCTCGTTTTCCAGGATCGTGACCTTAATGACGTTCCCCACGGGCCTTTGATAGCTGGTGGCGCTCGGGCTGCTGGACCTACTCCCGCTCAGCCTGACGCCGTTGACCAGCCAACCGACGAACGGTCGGCCCTGGGCTTCTGGTTCAGCCGTCAGGGTCACCACGGTGGTCAGCGGGAAGGACCGCTCGAAGTCAGCCAACCCGCCGCCGTCCAGCGTTTCATCCGGGGGGCTTACGTCAATCCACGCGCCGGCTACGTTCGACTCGACGCTTAACATCCCAGACGACGTGCCCGGCGGTACGAGCCTGATGCAATCGCTGGCCTCAAATGGTGTCCCCTCGAGCAGGTAGCCGCTCACCACCAACTCAACCAGCGCGCCGGCCGGCAAGTCGTCCAACAGCAGCGCTTCCACGACATCGTCCGTCTTGAACTTCATCGACAGATCCACAATGCCGTCACCCGCGAGCTCGTGGCAGTCGCACGGCTCGCCCTCGAACGGTGTGGCTACGTCCTCGAACACCGAGTGCGGCCCGGGCGGGCCCTCGTGCGGAGCCACCTCGCCGCCGACACCGTCTGCACGCCGGAGCCGGACGGACGAGATGTCGATCCCCGTCACGTCGAAGTCCTCCATGCCGACAAGCGCTACGGGCAGGACTCCGTGGCTCCCGCGATTGAGCGGGTTCGGACACGAGCCGGGCTTAATATCCAGCGGGATCACGACCGTGCACTCGTCGGGAATGCCGTCCCCGTTGTCGTCCTCGCTTGTGCCCGCTGCGATGTCGCATTCGTCCGGGATGCCGTTCTCGTTGCAATCCTCGGCCTCATAGACTGCGATGGCGCACAGGTCGGTCATGCCGTCGCTGTCGCAGTCGGCCATATCACCGCAGTCCGTGCAATCGCCCAGATAGTCGGCGGCGCAATCGCCTTCCGCGACGACCACGCAGCCATCGTAGCCCAGGCAGCAAGCGCCAGTCGGGCCGCCGCAGAAACCGGTGACGGCGATGCCGACGGGTTCGGCCCCACCCAAGCCGTCACAGCCGAGTTCGCCTCCGAACCCGCCATAGATGCAGTACGACGCCTCATAGGGCCAGCCGCCCGGTGTCCAGACGGTCTCGATGGTGTCGCAGGTTTCCGCCTCGAAGTAGACGGTCTCCGGACCGGACCCGTAGTCCAAGGTGAGCCCAGCCAGAATCAGTTCGCCATTGAGGTCCACGTCGATGTAACCGCCGTTCCAGCCGTCGCCATAATCATCCCACATGGTGATGGAGTGCTGGCACGGCAAATACTCACCGCAAGGCGGATCGAACGGGTCGGGCTCGCACTCCGCACCGGGCAGGAACCGACCGAAGCAGTTCAGCTCGAGCTCGATCGAGCATTGGCCCAGCGCGTCGTCGCAGCAGGCACCTGGATTCCCGCAGGGCGGATGCAGGCCGGCGCAGGTCTGTTCCCAGTGAAACTGCAACGGCGGCAGGCAGTCCATCAGGTCGACGTCGTCCTCGCACACACCGGCCCCGGTTGCCGGGTCGTACTCCGTGGGATGGCAGCACGCAGTGCGCCAATAAGTCCCGCACGCGTACATGTTGGCGGTGAGCCTAACGACGTCGCCGGAGGTGTAGTCCAAACCCGTGTTGCCCGGGCTGTACAAGATGTTCATCGACGGTCGGAAGCACACGAAGTCATAGTCGTTGTACGTCGTACCGTCGCTCCACGCACCTTCCGCCGCCGTAACCTGATCGAAGTAGTTCGACGAGAAGGAGTCGACACCCATCGTCGGGCACTGGTCGCCGTCACCCGCGTAGGAGTCGCTGCTGTAGAACGATGCTGTTGCCGGACAGTAACCTTCAGTCATGATCCGGCCGGACAGGTAGTTTCCGGCCGTCGGCAGGCACCACTGACCGAGGATCACGATACCGCCGGCGTCGACGTAGTCGGCCAGGACGTCACCCATGGCGACCTTGTCGGCATAGGGGTAGTTGACCCAGGTGAAGACGGCGATATACTCCTGCAACTCCTCTAGGGTCGGGGTGGCGACCCGCGCGTCGAAGTAGTCGACGGTCTTACCGATGAATGCCTCGACATCGGCACGGAACCCGGGGTCATCCGGCTGAGTCGGTGCATATAGCAAGCCCGGCGCCCCACAACCATAAGGAACGGGACCCTCGCAGCTCTCGCCCTCGGCCCAGAAGCTCTGCTCGCCGGCAGCCAGACAGTCCGACACCGTCATATCGGCTATGCACTCATAGGGGTCATACGGAGGCTCGCCCGCAGCACCGACGCAGCAGGCAGCGGTTACCTCTCCGCACGCCGGAACCAGGTCATCGCAGAACTCAACGCCCAGGTCCCAGCGCCAGCCCCAATCGATGCACGTCAGGACGTCAAGCCCGTCAGTGCAGGCTCCTGTCAACTCGTCGCAGCAGGCCACGTACATGGGCTCGCAGAGACAGCCTATGCCGAACTCGCCGACGGCGAAGTCAACACCGCTGGTGCACTCGACCGTGATGGTCTCCAGCGCGGCTCCACAGGCACCGGCATAGGCGGCCCCGGCGGAACCGTGGGCCGTGAACTCCTCCGACTCGATCACCCCGTTGGCGATCAGCTTAAAGGTATGCTCCGCGAAGGGGTTCGGCCCGACGTACATGTAGAAGCCGCACATTGAAGCCGGAGGCAGCGTGATAGTGATCTCAGTCGCATCGTTGGTGAAGTACACGTCCTCGGTGTAGCCGTGGCTCCAGGTCGCCCACCCCATCCCGATCCTGCGGTGGCTCACGGGGGTCGAGAACTGGATTTCGCCGCCCGTCACGCAGGGCGAAGGTATGGACGTGACGTCAGCGTACACCGCCGACGAGTCGTCCAGCGGGAAGTCCGTCATCGGATGCCCGCACAGCGTCGGGGGAGGCGGCCCCGTGCCCGGATCGAAGACGAAGGTGAAATCCAGATCGCCGCAGGGCGGGACAAACTCGGCGCAGGTCGCCGGGACCGGGGCGAACCGCGTGCCGGCACAATTCAGCTCGAGTACACCATCCGTGCAGGCATCGCCGATATCGTCGCAGCACGCGCCCGGATTCCCGCACGGCGGATCCAGGCTGGCGCAGGTCTGTTCCCAGTGAAACTGCAACGGCGGCAGGCAGTCCATGACCTCGACATCGTCGGCGCAGTCGCCTGTATAAGGACCGCAGCAGGCCCCTGTCGGCATCTCGCCGGAGACCAGGATGGTGTAGTCCTCGACCTCACCATGGGTCGTGCTGCCGCACGGCTCGTATGGTGGTGCGGGTGGGTAACGATCGATGCGAATCCGCATCCTGGTGTAGTCCGGAATCGCCATCGGCGGCACCAAGATCACGAAGTCGGACTGTGGCTGGCCGACCACGGTGCCGATGAACTCGCCGTCATCGTACCAGTCCTTGTCGCCGTTCCAGTCGATCCAGACCATGGTCTCGTCGCCGCTATAGAGATAACCGTTCCAGACGCTCAGGTCGTAGCTCATGCCCATGCTCATCAGCGCGACCGTGTCCGTGTAATCCCCGTACCCCATACAGCCGGTCTCGTTGTCGATGGTACCGCCATCGTGGGGAAGCAGGACGCGGCTGATGTACTCACCGCAGCCGCCGGAGCCATCGCAGTAGGTCGGGGCTCCACAGTCATAAGGCGGAGCAGCGTCGCAGCTCTCGTCCGGGTGCCAGGATGTCTGCTCGCCATACGCCAGACAGGCCGAGTTCGTCATGTCGGCTATGCACTCGTAGGGCTCACAAATACCCTCTTCACCCTCAGGACCGCAGCAGCAGGCGCCCAGCATCTCGCCGCAGGGCGGATCAAAGTCGTCGCACAGCGCGCCGGCGGCAAACCTGGTGCCGTCACAGTTCAGCTCGAATTCACCGTGCACACAGTGACCGCTGATATCTTCGCAGCACGCGCCCGGATTCCCGCAGGGCGGAACCAGGTCGGCGCAGGTCTCCTGGAGGTGAAACTCCAGCGGCGGCAGGCACTCCATAACCTCGACATCGTCGGTGCAGATCCCCGTGTAGGGATCGCAGCACGCGCCGACCAAGCGGGCATCGGTGCAGATCACCATGTTGGCGGTGAGCTGAGCCCAGTCGCCGGTGCTATACTGGCCGCCCAAGTTTCCAGCACTGTAGTGCACCCCTCGATCGGACCGCCAGATCACCGCGGGCAGACCGTCGTCAAACGTCCCGTCAGACGTCGCCCCGGATATAGCCGACGCGAGATCGCGGTACTGCGTGTCGTAGGCCACAACCGGGCCGAGGACGTGCTCGCACTGGACGCCGGCGCCCTGGTACGTTCCGCTGTAGGTGTAGCTGCTGGCCGTGGCCGGGCGGTGCGCCTCGGTCATGATCTCGCCGGAAAAGTAGTTGCCCTGTGTCGGCAGGGTCGACTGGCCCAGGATCACCTTCCCGCCACCGTCCACGTAGTCGGCGAGCCGGTCGCCGAACAGCTCGTTGTCGGCGCAGGCATCGTTGACCCCCGTGAAAACAGCGTCGTAGTCGTTCATCAAGTCGACACTTGGCGTGTCGGCTCTCGCGTCAAAGTAGTCGCACGGCATGCCGATGATGGCGGAGACCTCCACCCGGAAGGTCGGATTGTCGGGCTGGGCGGGGGCGTAGAGAACGCCGCCGTCTCGCTCGGCGGACAGAACATGCCCTGTGAAGATCGCCGGGCGCAGCTCACCCACGTTAGTCATCTGCGTATTGAGGTTCTGCCTGAGGAGCTCCGAACCCTCGAGGGTCTCAACATTGGCCCGCGCGTTCGCCTGCCGCTGGGCCTGGCCCATGTTCGCCTCACCAGCCGGCGGTAGGCCGGCGGCAAGCACTGTCAGAGCGTAGATCATTGCCTGATCCATGATGTGTCTCCTTCTTGCGATATGCCCCCGACGACAAACATCGTCGCACCACCACGTTGTCCGCGGTGGTATGGCTAGGTTGCCCTTTGCAGGGCTCGCGTCATCAACCGAGATGGCTCATTTAGCGACTATGTAACTGCCATTGTACCAGAAGCGGCGTCCGGGGTCCAAGCCGGCATGGCGGATTTCGCCTGAAATCCCTCCTTTTCACGAACTGAGGCCGTGAATCCGGCCCTGTTGGCCCCCGTACGGCACCTGGGCAATCCGGGCCTGCACGTTCCTGCACCGGCGGCGCGACGAGGGCTGCTTCGTAGATGGGCTGGTCTGGGGCGGAGATTCGCGCCGCCGGCCAGAGCTTGCTTTTGCAGAGTCATTCAGGCAGGTGCACGGCGCCTTTGACCCGGCCGGGCCGGCCGGAAGGCCGACGCTGCCCACGCACGACCTTGCGGGGCTTCTCGCCGGACCGCTGCTTGGCAGCCGTGCTTTCGATGGGCGTGGCGTTCAGGACGACCTCTTCGGTGGGTTTCCAGGGGCGTGGCCGGCGCGTTTGCAGGCTGGACAGCTTGCCTCCATCGGCTATGTATTTGAGCAGCTCCGCGAGGCGCCGGCCCAACTCTTCGGTGGCGACGCGTTCATCGACGAAGCCGCGGTGCAGCAACCAGGTTCCGTGCTGAAAATCGCGGGCCACCTTCCGATGCTGGAACTGCTCGACGACGCGCTTGCCGGAGAAGCCAATGTTGGCCGAGTGCTGCACCACGATCATGTAGTCGCCGCGCAGGCCGTAGCTGATCGCCGTGCCGCCCAGCGTAGGGTCGGCGATGACCGAGATGTGCGGCACGCCCGCCTCTTCCAGCTCGTTCAGGGCGTGCTGGGCTTTGGGGATGTTGCGGTACATGGAAGGCGTTCCTTCCTGCATCCGGGCCCCGCCGCCCATGGCGATGGAGACCAAGGGGGTCCGCGTTTCGAGCGCCTGACGGGCGGCGTAGCGAAACTTCTCGCCGATCTCGTCGCAGAGGCTGCTGCCGACCAGGCCGAAGTTGTTGATGGCCAGCACCGCATCGTGGCCGTCGATCGTCGCCCTCCCGGTGATCAGCCCGGAGTGAAGCCCGGTGCTTTCGACCCCGCGGGCCAGGGCCTCTTCGTACTGGGGGAACTGGAGCTGATCCACCGAGGAATATGAAATCGTCTCGGCAAACTCTCGAAACGAGCCCTCGTCGGTGAGCCGGCGGATCCAATCGACCGGGTGCTGCCGCCGGTAGGGGCTGACACCACCGTTCGGGTGGAGCGACTTGGCCCCGTCCATATCTCCGTAGCGCCGCTCCAGCACGTACTCGCGGATCTGGGCCCACTGGACCTTGCTCAGTGGCAGGTCTTCGAGGTCGAACAGCGTGCGCACATACTCGAAGTCCGACTTCTCGAGGGCATAGATTAGCCGGGCCACGTTGAGCCGCGATTCGATCCGGGCCAGAGCGGCCCCCTCGTCGAGCGGCGCACTGTTGTTCTCGGCGTTCTCGCGGTTCTGTTCGGCGAGGTAATCGGCCAGGACCTTTTGCAGACGTTCGCACGCCTCTGCCTGTTGACGGGCCAGTTTGGCCAGCGCCTCGGCGGGCCGGTCGGCGCCGGAGTTCCCCCATACGCCCATGGCAAAGAACTTCTCCCGGCGGACGTGCTCGGCCCGGCCGGCGGGCAGCTCCAGGAGCTTGGCCAGGTTCCGAGTCAGCGCTTCTTTGCCCTTGGCCAGCAGCTCCTGCGGATAGCGATGTCCGGGGTGCAGCCCCTCTTCGACCACGTCGTCCACCGTGCCCTGCTCCACTGCGTCCGCCGAGGTCAGGCACAGACCCTCAGCGGCTTTGCGGATCGACTCCGGGCTGCGATTGCGAAACAGAATCGAGGCGCATCCCCCGGGACTGATCACCATGTAGGTGGCGTACTGGTTCATGATCGTCCGGTTTGTCGGAGTGATGGCAATGGCTCCTCCGCTGGCCCCCAGGCTGATGATGTAGGACAGATTGGGCACCTTGAGCGAGGTGGTTTTGTGAATCACTTCGTTGATGGCGAACGCCTGGCCCTCCTCTTCGGAATACTCCGAGGGGTCGGCTCCGGGGGTATCGACAAAGACGACCACCGGCCAGCCGCGCTGCTCGGCCAGATCCATGAAGTGCACCGCCTTGCGGTAGCTATCCGGGAAGCCCATGCCCTGGTTCCAGCGGCGGTACTCGGAAACCGGCAGCTTGAGCAGTTCTTCCCGCTGGGAGGAGGGCCCGGTCTGCTGCCCGATGACGATGACGTCGATCAGGCTACCGTCGATTTCGATCCTGGCTTCGCCGGCGACCATAAGATGATCACCGCGCACCTGCGGATTGTAGAAGAGGCGAACGTCGCGGAAGATGTGCCGGATGTAGTCCAGGGCCTTGGGTCGCTGGGGGTGCCCCGAAAGGAGGAACGTATCGTAGGCACAGAGATGACGATACACCTCGTCCTCCAGGGCTTCCAGCCGGCCCCGGGTCCGGGCGTAGGCGGGGTCATGCTCGGGCAATGCCCTGAGTTGCTTATCCAGAGCGTTGATCTCGATCTCAAATGGCAGGGTGAACGCCACAGTTGCTTCTTGTGCCAACCGCCAGCCATCAGCCGCGCCGCTCTTGCTGAAAGCTGACGCCCTGGTGGTCAGGCCGGGGCTTTGGGCGTAAGCTCCGTCACCATCGCTTTCAAGCCATTAGTGTACCACAAACCGACGGGCTGTGACCAGCGATTGGGCAACACCCGTGAGGTCGGGGGTGAGCGTTAGTATTGTGGGTAGATGCGGTCTGGTGGGCATTGGGCGGTGGGCCGACGATCCGTAGCGGCCGGCGTCTCGCCGGCCGTTCGGACGACGACACGCTACCGGCTGAACGTCCGGCGACACGGATCGGCCACCGAGAAGTGCCTGCAATCCCACCTGGCCAGCCGCGACCGGTTCAACGGTGGGCCGACGCCTCGGGCCCCCTTCGGAGCGAACAACCACGGGCGCGGGGTTGCGGGCGGCCGACTTCGCCGCTGCCCGTACGGGGATGGACAGTCGGCCCGCCCCACATAGAATGACCAACACGCAGCCGTTCAAGGCAACAGGGCGCGGGTCCAAACGAACGCACGACGAGGCGAGTGTCTGTGGAAATTGCGTGGCGGTGATTCGTAACGCCCTCTCGGTTTTGCTCAGCCCGGCTGAGAGCGAGGTCCGCCCGGGGGGCGCCGAAGTGGGCTACGACCATGCCCAGGTCTCTACGAGCCACATTCTCCAGGCCATCCGCTCTGTCGGTAGTCTCGATGTGACCCGCTTCCGGACTGTTCCGCTGGAGTGACGGTGCCATTGCCGGAGTTCACGCCCCCGCTGGTTCGACCGACGGGCAATTCCAATTACACGTCCAAGGTATGATCTGCGGGAGCTGCGTGGCCCGCATCGAGGGGGCACTTCTCGCAGTTGAGGGCGTGACCCAGGCCCGGGTGAACCTGATCACTGAGACGGCGATCGTCGTGGCCACCTCGCCCGAATTGATCGTAGACCGGCTGATCAGGGCGGTCCGCCACGCGGGCTACGACGCGGAGGTAGGGCGAGTCGGGGTAACTGGTACCACTGGTCAAATCCAGCCCCGGCGATTGCGGCCGCAGCGGCGGGCGCTGATCCAGGCGATCGGGCTGGCGCTGCCGGTTGTCGGCTTGGAGCACTTGGCACCGGCATTGGGCTTTGACGGCGCCGGCGGATACCTGTGGTGGAGGGTTGTCCAAGCGATCCTTTGCTTGGTTCTGTTGGTATCGTCGGCAGGTGGTCCGATTGTGATCGGCGGCCTGCGGGCTCTGGTCCACCGCAGGGCGAACAGGGACCTGCTGGTCTCACTCGGGGTGACCGTCGCTTTCGTGGCCAGCGTAATCAGCCTGTTGAGCCCGAACGCAACAGCTTTCCACTTCGACACCGCAGCTATGATCGTCGGCTTCATCGTGCTGGGCCGGTACTTGGAGACGCGAGCCCGCCGAGAAGCATCCCAGGCGGTCGAAATGCTCACCTTCGAGGCAACGGGGGTGGGCGGGGCCTCAACCGTTGGACGCATGTTGCGGGCCGTCGAGCAGGCCCAGACGGGCCAGATTCGCATGCAGCGGATCGCTGACCGGGTCTTGGAGGTGTTTGTGCCTGTGGTGTTTGTCCTTGCCCTGATCACCTTCGCCGGATGGTGCATTGCGGCGGAAGCAGGCGGTGCCCAGGCAGGCCAGGCAGCCGGTCGCCTGGGCTGGGCCCTGGGCCGCGCGGTGGCGGTCCTGGTGATCGCCAGTCCCTGCGCGATGGGTCTGGCCGGCCCAGCGGCGTTGCTGGTGGCTGCGGGGAGGGCGGCGCTGCGCGGAATCCTGGTGGGCGACGCGGCGGCGCTAGAGGCGGCCAGCCATCTCAATGCTGTCTTGCTGGACAAGACCGGCACCCTGACCACCGGTCGGCCCGAGGTCAAGGACATCTTCGACGAGCCGGTCGGGGCAATCACCAAAGAGCCGCGTGAGGTTCTGCAATGGACCGCCTCGGCCGAGCAGTTCTCGCAGCACCCCCTGGCCCGGGCGATTGTCGCCAGGGCCAAGGAGTGCAACCTGACCCTCCAGGACGCCGACGAGTTCGCCAACCACCCCGGCTCGGGTATCCAGGCGGTGATCGACGGGCGCACCGTGCTGGTGGGAAGCGTTTCGTTAATGACCAATCACCAAGTGGACCTCTCGGCGGTCGAGTCCCGGGTTCAGCAGATGTCGGCCGACGGTCAGACGGTGGTGCTGCTGGCCATCGACGGCGTGTGCGCCGGTCTGATCGGCCTGGCCGACGCCGTGCGCCCCGGAGCGAGTCGGGCGGCCGAACGCATCGCTCGCCTGGGCCTCGATCTGGCTCTGGTCACCGGCGACCAGGCCTCTACTGCGGCGGCGCTGGCCGCCTCGGTCGGCGTCAAGGATGTGCACGCCCGGATGCTGCCCGAGGAGAAGCTGGCCGAGGTCCGTCGCCGGCAGGAGCGGGGCCAGCGGGTGGCCTTCGTGGGCGACGGCCTCAACGAGGCGCAGGCCCTGACGGCAGCCGAGGTTGGGATCTCCTTTGTCGCGGGGACGGACGTTGCCCTCGAGTCAGCCGACATAACCCTGCTGGGCGATGACCTGACGCTCATCCCCGAGGCCATCGAACTCGCCCGGCGCAGTATGCGGATCATCAAGCAGAACCTGTTTTGGGCATTCTTCTACAACCTGGTAGCCATCCCCCTGGCAGCCGGCGGCAAGATCCCCCCCGGTATCGCCGCGGCGGTGATGATGTGCTCTTCGATCGGCGTGGTGCTCAATTCGCTGCGGCTGCGGGGCCGGAAAAGCTGAAACGCCAAGAGCGCGCAACAGCATCAGTGTGGGACCGGTCTTTAACAGGTCCAGGTCACGGGGTGGAAACCGGTGCCGCACCTTTTGGCAGCAGCTCAAAAACGCAGAAGGTCAGAGTGTTGAGTCGTGGGCAGGCGGGTCTTCATCTCGCACCCTCCCTTCGGCGACGTTCACGGTCAGCAGGATCAGGAGACCCAGGACGAAGAAACTGGCCAGAAACAGAATCGCCAGCCGTGAGCTGTCGGTGGTATCCCGGACGATTCCAAAGCAGACCGGCCCGGAGAAGCTGCCCACCTTGTTGAAGATCGAGAAGAAGCCGAAGAACTCCGCCGAGTGCCCCTCAGGGATCATGGAGCCATACAACGAGCGGCTCAAGGCCTGCGTACCGCCCTGCACCAGGGCTATAGCCACGCCCAGAATCCAGAACTCGACGGCGCTGGTCATGAAGAAGGCAAAGACCACCACCCCGATGTAAACCGCCAGGCCCAGGAAGATCGCGTTCCGGGCCCCCAGCCACTTGGCCAGGGCGATAAAGCCGAACGCAGCCGGACACCCCACGAATTGGACCATGAGAATACAGGCGATCAGCGTCTGGTCCGACAGGCCTAGTTCAGCCTTGCCGTAGATGGCGGCCACGACGATCACCGTACCGATCCCCGTGTTGTACAGAATGAACGCCACCAGCAGCCGGGCCAGTTGCCGGTACCGACGAATCTTCCGCAGCGTCGCCAGCAGCCGGCTGAAACCAGCGGTCACTGGGTTCTTCCTCACCGTGGGCTCCAGGCTGGCCCCTCTTTCTTGCACTCTGCTGAGCACCGGAATCGAGAACAGGGCCCACCAGACGCCGACGGTCAGAAAGACCGCCCGCGTGGCCAGCGCCGCATCCG
>Ga0114922_10001328_pt1 | contig 23607 bp, 21 predicted proteins | sample AartaG_FD_100975 | JGI IMG/M metagenome (GOLD analysis project Ga0114922, IMG submission 100975) | Deep subsurface microbial communities from Aarhus Bay to uncover new lineages of life (NeLLi) - Aarhus_00045 metaG | ecosystem: Environmental > Aquatic > Marine > Oceanic > Sediment | place... | reverse complement strand
GGGCAGGCTGCCCCGCCGAGTGGCGGCCTGTCCTGCGGACAGGTTGGCCGAGCTTTCGCTCGGCGGATAGGGCTGAAGGCCCGTGGCCTGCCGAACGAAAGTTCGGCCAACTTTCCCGAAGGGAAGGCATTGCCATGCCCTCTGCGTATTTCTGCATTTGACATAGGCCGACCGGACGCTAAACACGTACCTTTCTTCAGAAAGGTTTGCCCCAGTACAGACGACGAGACCAGGGCTTGAACCAAGATCTCTAATCGCACCCCTCTGCCGTCGATCCGCGGAGAATTGTTGAAACAGCACGACGCGCGTGTATAATGAATCTTAGAGGGCGAGCCGTTCGCCCCAGACCGATCAACAAAGGAGGTGGCCGGATGCATGACGACTGCAAGGAAATCACCGAGCTTATACTGAAGGCCGCCGAGGCGGCTCACCCCGAAACCGACGGAGGCGCCGAGCCACCGTACGCACAGGCCGTTGAGTGGCCGGTCTCATGCACGGTGGGGCCCGGCCTCGAAGGGGCGATCGCGTGCGAGAGCAGCGTCGGATACGTGAACGGCTCGAAGGGCTGGCTGATCTATCGCGGCTACGACATCTTCGACCTGTGCGCAAATTCCAGCTTCGAAGAAGTGTCGTACCTGCTGCTGCACGGCAGCCTCCCGACCGCGCAGGGGTTGGACGCCTATAAGCGGAAGCTCGTGAGCTATCGTCACCTCCCCCACACGATGCGGATGCTGATGGGCTTTCCGCTGGAAGAAATGAACACGATGGCCGCGCTCCGCCTCGGCACGCTGATGATGCGCCAGAAGCAGACCTTCCGCGACGAGGAGTACGGCCGCCCGGACGTCTCCGACGCCATCGGCTCGGACGAAGATTCAATTCCGATGGAGATCCCGCCCTACGGCGAGCCACAGGCAATATATGAATTCAGAGATGGCCCGGGCCAGGCTCGGGACGCAACCGGGCTGGAGTCGTGCTATCACCTAATCTCCGGCGTGGCCACCATTGCGGCCGCCATCGCACGGATACGCCAGGGAAAGCTGCCCCTCGAGCCGGACCCCGAGCTCGGCCACGCGGCCAATTTCCTCTACATGCTCACGGGCCGCCGCCCCACACCCGTCGAAGAGCGCGTGATGGACGTGGCTCTCATCCTCCACGCCGACCACGGGATGAACGCCAGCACGTTTGCGTGCATGGTGGTCGCCTCCACGCTGTCGGACATCTATTTTTCCGTTGGCTCCGGAATCGGCGCCCTCAGTGGCCCCCTCCACGGCGGCGCGAACGAGCAGGTGCTCAAAACGCTCCACACGATCGGCGACCCGAAGAGGGTGAAGGAATGGCTCAACAACGCACGCGCCAAGGGGCAGCGTGTCATGGGCTTTGGCCATCGCGTTTACAAGGCCTACGACCCGCGGGCGCGCGTGCTGGGTCCTCTTGCCCGCCACCTCACCTGCAGCAACAAGGAAGTGCTGCCACTGTTCGAGATCGCCGAGGCGCTCGAAAGCGAAGTCGTCTCGACCCTCGGAAAAGAAAAGAAGATCTTCCCCAACGTCGATTTCTTCTCGGGGCTGGTCTATAGCTGCATGGGGATTCCGGCGGAGCTTTTCACGCCCGTTTTCGCGGTGAGCCGGGTTTCGGGCTGGACTGCCAGGGTGCTGGAGTACCTTGAGAACAACCGCATCTTTCGCCCGCGGGCGATGTACATCGGCCCGTTCGGCAAGAAGTACGTGCCTCTCGATGATCCCTCCAGGGGAGGCAAATGATAATTGCAGGGCCTAAGGCTGCCGCCTGATCGCCGCTGCCAGTGCGTCTAGGGCAAGGCGGTCGATTGTGTTGCCGAACACGGCCTGAGCCTAAATACAGTAGCTAGGCTTGTATTCTCCGGCCAATTGTGAGCCCTGTTCGAGCAGATCACGAAACGTTGTGTTGTCGTAAACGTCCGACATGGCCTCGAGAGCCTTTTCCCACATCGGCAGGAACGCGCAGATCCCGTAGAGAGAACAGTTGCCTTGTGGGCGTTTTGAAACGCATTCAACGGGCCCCAACGGCCCCTGCATGAACCGCATCACCTCGCCAACCGTGAGCTCCTCGGCCGAACGGGCAAGCTGGTAGCCGCCTTCGCTTCCCCTGTGAGATATTACAAAAGCGGCCTGCTTGAGCTGGCTCAGGATCACCTCGAGGAACCGCGGCGGAATCCCCTGCACGTCGGCGATGTCGGCTATCTTCACCGGACCCTCGCCGTCACGCCTGGCCAGTTCATAAACAGCCCGCAGCGCGTACTGACATTTTTGCGTTATCTGCATAACTCATCCTGACCGGCAGAAGTCGACCATATCTATCGGCATTGTAGCCTACCCGGCGCGACTTGTCAAGTTATTTCTTGGTTCTCTTTTGTAACAACACAGGATTTGCGGAGAAGGGTGCAACGGTGCCGGCAGGATTTCCCTTGACAAATCAGCCCGAATAGCCTACAATTCCTGCCAAGTCGATGAAAATGGTCAGGACCAATCCCTGCCTATTTGCCCATGAAGCAGCAGCACTGCGGACTTTCAAAAGGAGGTGGTGATCATGCTATGGATCATGCGTTGGAATCTCCCGATTGTGTGAGCAAGTTCTGATCGCTGTAGAAGAGATTCCACGGAGCAAGTAATGCCTAAGACAATCAAAGAAATAAACGAACGCATAGCCAAGGGCAAGGCGGTGGTCCTCACTGCCGAAGAGATAATCGACCTCGTAGAAGAAAAGGGGCTCGACAAAGCAGCCGAAGAAGTTGACGTTGTAACGACGGGAACCTTCGGGCCGATGTGCTCGTCGGGGGCTTACATCAACATCGGCCACGCAAAACCCCGGATCAAGTTGGGAGGCGGCAAAACCTATCTCAACGACATCCCCGCATACGCCGCGCTGGCGGCTGCAGACCTCTACATCGGTGCCGCCGCACTCCCCGACGACGACCCCCGCAACAAGAAGCATCCGGGCGGCTTCGAATATGGCGGCGGGCACCTCATCCACGACCTCGTCGCGGGTGAAGACATACGCCTTGTGGCCACCGCATACGGTACCGACTGCTACCCCAGAAAGAAGCTGGAAACCTGGATCAATATCAAGGACCTCAACGAGGCCGTGCTGTTTAACCCGCGCAATGCCTATCAGAACTACAACTGCGCGGTAAACGTGTCGGACGAGATCATCTACACTTACATGGGCGTGCTCAAGCCCGGCCTGGGCAACGCCAACTACTGCAGCGCGGGGCAGCTCTCGCCGCTGCTCAACGATCCCCTCTACAAGACCACCGGGATCGGCACCCGCATTTTCCTCGGCGGCGCCCAGGGATATGTGGTGTGGCACGGCACGCAGCACGACCCAGGCGTGGCCCGGGGCGACAACGGCGTGCCGCTGGCCCCGGCGGGGACTCTTGCCGTGCTGGGCGATCTCAAGCAGATGCAACCCAAGTGGCTCGTCGGCGCGTCGTTGCAGGGTTACGGTGCCACGCTCACCGTCGGGATCGGTATTCCCATTCCGATCCTGAACGCCGAAATCTGCAAGTACACCGCCGTCAAGGACGAAGATCTCTACGCCCCCATCATGGATTATAGCGAGGCGTACCCGCAGTGCAAGCCCGGCTCTCTGGGCAAGGTGAGCTACGCCCAGCTCAAGACCGGAAGCATAACCGTCGACGGCAAAGAAGTGCCAACGGCGTCGCTCTCGAGTTATCCCAAGGCGCGCGAGATCGCCGGGATCCTCAAAGGCTGGATACAGAAAGGCGAATTCCTGCTCACCGAGCCGCTGGCCGGTCTGCCCGGCCCCGACTCGGGCTATGCCTTCACCTCCTTGCCGGAGAGACCGATTGAATAGCGGCCGCTCACCCGCGAAGGGCCGGCTCGGCGCCGACCATTTGCATTGTTACGGAGTTTAGTTTTGACATCCAAAAGGATCGTGCTGCGCTTTCCGCCGCGGTTGATCAACCGGCCGATCGTATCGGACCTGGTGAAACGATACGACCTCGAATTCAACATTCTCAAGGCGTATGTGACCCAGCGAGAAGAAGGACTGCTGGTCCTCGAAATCAGCGGAACGTCCGACGCCTGCGAGCGGGGCCTGAACTACCTGGCCGAAGTGGGCGTTTCAGTGCAGCCGCTCAGCCAGGACATCGTCCGCGACGACGACCGCTGCACCCACTGCGGCCTGTGCGTGTCGGTGTGCCCCAGCGGCGCGCTCGCGCTCGACCGAGAAACTATGATGGTGCTTTTCGACAACGAAAAGTGCATCGCGTGTGAGTTGTGTATAAAAGCCTGCCCGACCAGGGCGATGGAACTGCACTTTTAGTCGAGAATGGATAAAGGAGTAAACCAATGCAGAAGTTGTTTGGTGGGGGTGGAGAAAAGGACGTCACGCGAGCGATCATTTCCGCGTTCGCCCGGGAGTTCAACGAATACGTCGAAAGCGATTGTGTGATCGTCGGCGCCGGCCCCTCGGGCCTGATGGCCGGGCGTATTCTGGCGAAAAATGGCGTCAAGACCTTCATCATCGAAAGAAATAACTACCTCGGCGGCGGATTCTGGATCGGCGGCTACCTGATGAACAAGGTAACTGTCCGCGCCCCCGCGCACGAGATTCTGGCCGAGCTCGGCGTGCCCTACACGGAGGCCGAGGGCGGAATATTCATCGCCGACGGCCCCCACGCCTGCTCGAAGCTCATAGCAGCCGCCTGCGATGCCGGCGTAAAAGTCGCAAACATGACCTCCTTCGAAGACGTTGTACTCCGCGAAGGAGACAGGGTGGCCGGCGCCGTGATCAACTGGACGGCCGTCCAGTCGCTCCCACGGCAGATAAGCTGCGTCGACCCCGTGGCGATAGAAACCAAGGTGGTGATCGACGCCACCGGACACGACGCGTGCGTGGCGAAGAAGCTCGAAGAAAGAGGCCTGCTGAAGACCGTCGGATACGGCGCGATGTGGATCGAGCAGTCGGAAGACCAGGTAGTCGAGCGCACCGGCCAGGTGCATCCCGGGCTGGTCGCAGCGGGCATGGCCGTCAGCACGATCCACGGTCTGCCGCGAATGGGCCCCACGTTCGGCTCGATGCTGCTGTCGGGCAAGAAAGCGGCCGCCGTCGTGCTCGAAATCCTCGAGAAGAGCAAAGCCGCCGCAGTCTCTGTGTGATCAAGAGATCGCCCCCGCCGCCCGACGCAATGAAGTCTGACCTGAGGGGTGCGACACAGTATTATGGTTCCCGTGAATCGACGGCAACGGCCGCCTCAGAAGGCGGCGCGACGAAGGCCGCCTGAGAAGGCGGAGAGACGTTCGTACGTGTTTAGCATGCACAGACGGAATGTGTTTTGGGCTTGCCTCTTCAGCATGTAGGGGCGGCTCGCGAGCCGCCCTTGAGCCCGAAGGGCGATAGTCTGTAGCCACGGGCGTAAGCCCGTGGAAAGGAACGGCCCCATGACCCCAGAGCCCCCGCAGGCGGCGACAGAGCGATTCGACGACGAGGACGAGGACGACGACGAGGACGAATCGACGTGTCCCACGCCAACCGAGAACCATATTTCGTTGTCGCACCCGACCCGAGGTAACAAACGTGAAAGCTGTAGCTTTGCTGTCGGGCGGATTGGACAGTGTCCTTGCTGTCAGGGCTATTCTCGACCAGGGCGTGGAGGTGGAAGCCCTCAACTGCGTGACGGTCTTCTGTGCTACCCCTAAGGGCGGTTCGCGCTCCGCGGCAGAGACCGCCGCGGGGCATCTGGGCGTCGGCCTCAAGGTCATCAACACCTCCCGCGAGCTTCTCGAGGCAGTGAAGAACCCGAGGCACGGATACGGGCGCAACATGAATCCGTGCTTGGATTGCCGCATCCTCATGCTCCGTAAAGCCGCGGAATACATGCGCGAGATCGGAGCCTCATTCATCATCACAGGCGAGGTCCTCGGCGAACGGCCGATGTCCCAGCGCAGGGAAGCAATGAAGTTCGTCGAGACGGAGTCGGGCCTCGACGGCCTCATCGTGCGGCCGCTTTCCGCCACGGCACTCAAGCCCAGCATCCCCGAGAAAGAATCCTGGATCGACAGGTCAAAGCTCCTGGGCATCACGGGCAGGAGCCGCAAGCCCCAGATCGAACTCGCCCGGTCGTACGACATCACCGACTACCCCTCCCCCGCGGGTGGGTGCCTCCTTACCGACCCCGGCTTCGCCGCGCGCATGCGCGACCTGATGAAACACAACCCCGATTTCTCCCTTCACGATGTCCGGCTGCTGAAGCTCGGCAGGCATTTCCGCATCTCGCCCGCGGCCAAAGCCGTTGTCGGCAGAGACGAACCCGAGAATAACAAGCTGCTTGAGCTCAGCGGCGACGGCGATATCCTCCTCGAAGCGGCCGACTTCAAAGGCCCGCTCACCCTCGTCCGCGGGGCGCCTTCAGACGAAGACCTGTGCCTCGCCGCAATGCTCACACTCCGCTACGGCAAGGCCCGCGCCGCCGATAGCGCAACGGTGAAAATATCGGACCACGCCGGGAGCCCGCGCGGCACCGTTCTTGTGCCCCCGGCGCCCGACAGTCTTCCGTCAACAGTCCGCATCGGCGCCGACTCACAGCCCGCCGAAACACCGCACCATTAGCGTGCAACGGCATTGACTCAAGGTCGATGGGCTGGGTAGGGGCACACGGCATGTGTGCCCAAAGAGGGCGGCTCGCGAGCCGCCCCTACGTGGCCTGGGCCTACGAGCGTTGGTCTGTTACCTTCGTCTTCAATAGCCCCACAGGCGCTTTCCGCCCGCATCGAGGCGGGCGGATGTAGGGGCACACGGCATGTGTGCCCAAAAAGGGCGGCTCGCGAGCCGCCCCTACATGCGCGGGCAACGGCCGCCTGAGAAGGCGGCGCGACGGACGAGGACGAGCCCGAAGGGCGACAGTTATGTAGCCTCGGGCTTCAGCCCTTGTCATTACCCACATGTCTTTTGGCAGAAGTACTTGCGGAAGCTGTTGTTGCGCAAGGGCATGTGCCAAGAGTATCGTGCACTCTTAAGCCCCAACGGGGCGAGGTATGAAAGCCCAGGGCACAGGTGAAAGCCGCAAAAAGCGGCTTTCGCCGACGCCCTGGGTAACCGGGTCAAAACCCGGTCAAGCCCTGAAGGGGCGTAGTAGAGATCACCGGTGCAAGCGTACCCTGTCGGCACCATTTTCTATTTCGCCCTTTCAGGGCTTGCCGATTTAGGATGCCACGCCACCCAGGGCGACGGCGAATCCTTGCAGGATTCGCCTTGCCCTGGGCTTTCATACCTTGCCCTTTCAGGGCGTAGGATCCGCCGATCTTGGCAGAAAAAATGTGGGTAATGACAAGGGCTGAAGCCCGAGGCTTTAGAACTGTCGCCCTCCTGGCAGCCGCAAGGCCTCTGCAGGCGGATCCGGGTTGCCATGCCATCCACAGCAACCATAATATCTTGATACATCCCCGCAGGTGACGCAATTCGACACAGCCGCGCCGGACCCTGCCGGAACGGCAGCCAAAAAGTCTTTGGAAAAGGGTCTGGGGGAAACCTTTCTTCGTACGTGTTTAACGTGAAGGTGCCTCAAGCCTGGCTGTGCGGCCTGCATGTGCAACACGCAGACAGGCCCGCAGACAGGATGATTCAGCGCAATTGTCTTTTCCTGACTCTTGCGTCTTAAGTCCCGCAGGGACGCCTTATGGTCAGCCCAGCGTTTCAACGCTGGGTACCGGGCGGTGTCGCGAAGAATCACAATGACATACCGCAATGCTCGTGCCCGAATATGTATTGCAAAATGCAAACCTTCCGGTTAACATGGGAAGGAGAGGGTAAGGGCAACAGATATGAGCAAGCTGATACAAGACAATTGCCGCGACACGATACTCGATTCCATCAACGAAGGCGTTTTCACCGTCGACCTTGGCTGGAAGATCACGGCTTTCAACCGTGCTGCTGAACAAATCACGGGCGTGAGCCGGGACGAGGCCATCGGCCGGGTGTGCTGTGAGGTCTTCCGGGCAAGCATCTGCGAAACCGCCTGTCCTCTCAGGCAGACGATGAGGACGGGCAAGCCGATCATCAATGCTACCGCCCATATCATCAACGAAGCCGGGGAGCGGCTACCGATCCGCATGTCGACGGCTCTGCTGAAGGATGAATCGGACGAGATCATTGGCGGGGTGGAAACCTTCCAGGATCTGACCCGCATCGAGCAGCTCCAAAAAGAGCTGGGGGCTCGCCACACGTTTGAAGACATCATCGGGCGCAGCTCGGCTATGCAGAGCCTGTTCAAGTTGCTGCCCCAAGTGGCGGAAAGCGACAGCACGGTTCTCGTCGAGGGTAAAAGCGGCACCGGCAAAGAGCTGGTTGCACAGGCCATTCACAACCTTTCTGGCCGGAAGGGCCGCTTCATAGCGGTCAACTGCGGCGCACTGCCCGATTCGCTCCTCGAATCCGAGCTTTTCGGCTACAAGGCAGGGGCATTCACCGACGCCCGCAAAGACAAGCCCGGCCTGTTCGCGCTGGCTGATGGCGGCACGATCCTGCTGGACGAGATCGGCGACATCTCCCCCGCCATGCAGGTGCGCCTGCTGCGTGTCCTCCAAGAACAGGTGATTGCACCTCTCGGAGGCATCGAGCCGGTGAAGGTGAACATACGCGTCGTGGCCGCCACCAATAAAAACCTCAGCGGACTCGTGCAAAGCGGCAGTTTTCGGGAAGACCTCTTCTACCGTGTCCGGGTGATCCACCTGAAACTGCCGAGCCTTCGCGAGCGCCGGGAAGACATCCCGCTGCTTCTCGATCACTTCGTAGGAAAATTCAACCGCCTGCAGGGCAAGGACATCCCCGGGGTATCTGATGAGGTACTCGCGCGGCTGATGGAATACGACTACCTGGGAAACGTCCGCGAGCTGGAGAACATCATCGAGCAGGCTTTCGTGCTCTGCCGGGGCGAATTGATCCAACTGCACCACCTGCCGCCCGAGTTGCGGCCGTCTGACTCGGAGCGCGGCGATTCACACCCCGCCAGCCTCCGGGCGATGGAGAAACTCCTGATCACCGAGGCATTGAGCCGGCACAGGGGCAACCGCAGGCGAGCAGCCGCCGACCTCGGAATCGACGCCAGCACACTCTACCGGAAGATCAAGGCCTTCGACATCTGGCCCCCGGGCACAGACGGGCGAACTGCAACGATCTGACAATACCAAGTATTGCATTTTACCATTCCGCAGCCTCGATACCATTGCATATTGCAAGCCTGTATGGACGGGGGCACGCCGGACGTATATTCGTAACCCTCTACTCACACGGGGTTTAAGCCATTTCCGAGCCCTTGCTCCCTGGTTTGGCACACTTTTTGCAGCACGTCTAGACGATGAAAGTAGGTATTCCAACATGGTCCGGCACGATCTCTCCGGTGTTCGATGTCGCGCAGCGTCTACTGCTGGTCGACGTCGAAACGGGCGGAGAACTCCGCCGGTGCGAAGAGGCGTTGAAGGAAACGGATATCGCGGCCAGGGCGATGCACGTTGCAAGGCTCGGTGTGGACGTGCTCATCTGCGGGGCGATCTCGCGACCGCTGGAGATGATGTTGGTTGCCGAAGAGGTGGAGGTGATTCCACATGCCTGCGGACCGGTGGAAGATGTGCTCCGGGCCTATGTATCGGGACAGCTAACGGACGAGGCTTTCTTGATGCCGGGTTGCTGCGGTCGTCGTCGTCGCCTGCGAGCGCGCAGCAAGCGCGGTCAGCCTGGGCTCGAACGGCAGGGATGTGAGCCATGAACGTTGCAGTTACAACGAAAGGGTCGGATGGTCCGCATGCGCCGCTGAACCAAGCATGGCGCTGAGTACGACTTAGAGGTCCCAATGAAAAGCTACCTCGACTGTATTCCGTGCTTTCTCCGCCAAGGGTTGGAGTCGGCACGGATGGCGACGGACGATGAGGCGGTTCACGAGCGAGTGCTTCGTGAGCTGTTGCTGGCTGTCCCGAAACTGGACATGCGCCAATCGCCACCGGTGATGGGCCAACGTATCCATCGTCTTATCCGAGAACTAACGGGCAAATCTGACCCATACCGAGAGATCAAGGATCAGTTCAATCGGGTGGCCCTGGAGCTTTATCCGGAACTGAAGGCCCGTGTAGGACGCTCCGGGAATCCGATTGAAGCGGCGGTTCGGGTCGCCATTGCGGGCAATATCATAGACTGCGGAGTCAATAACGACCTTGACGAGGCACACGTTCGCCACACGCTTGAAGATGCTTTTGCGGAACCGTTGAACGGCGACGTGAGGGATTTTGTCGACGTAATATCGGCAGCGGAAGACATCCTCTATTTGGCCGACAATGCGGGGGAAATCATCTTTGACCGGTTACTCATCGAGCAGATGCCGCGGGAAAAGATAACTGTAGTGGTAAGAGGCGGTCCGGTGATCAACGATGCGACGATGGACGATGCTATAGTGGCGGGCCTTCTTGAGCTTGTCGAGGTGATCGACAACGGCTCCGATGCGCCGGGAACGATTCTCGAAGACTGCAGCGAACGCTTTCGGAAGCGGTTCGATGAGGCCGGACTCGTCATCGCCAAAGGCCAGGGGAACTACGAGACGCTCAGCGGGGTCGAAAAGGACATGTTCTTTATGCTGAAGGTCAAGTGCCCCGTGATTGCCAGAGACATCGGTTGTGAGGTGGGATCTCTGGTCCTTCAAAGAAGTGAACGATCGGCCGTCGGGGTGGAAGGAGACAGTGAACATGCCGAGACTTGACGGAACTGGTCTGCGGCGTGGGCGCGTGCGCTCGGGGCGCGGTGGTGGCTTCGGCCGTGGCCGAGGGGGTCGGTAATCTGATCTGCGGAACGCAAGAGCCGGGGCGTTGCCCGCCCTGGTCGGCGGGCCGGCAAAGGAGAAGTTATGCCTCTGTATGAATACCGTTGTAAAGAATGTGGGAACGTCTTAGAAGTGCTCGAAAAGGCCAATGCGAGCGATCGACACACTTGTAGCCAATGTGGCAGCCGCCGCATGGAAAAGCTGGTCTCGACTTTCGGCATCGGAGCGAGCACGCGGTCATCCGGCGGATCGTGTCCGACCGGAACATGTTCACTTTCATAGTGGAGAAAGGATCCCGTCATGATAATAGCCGTTACAGCTACGGGGCCGAGCCTGGACGATCATGTGGAAGCCAGGTTCGGTCGGTGCGCCTACTTCTTGATCGTCGACACGGATACCATGAAATTTGAAGCCCTGGAGAATCCGAACACCGCCTTGGGGGGCGGGGCGGGAATTCAATCGGCCCAACTCATGGCCCAAAAGGACGTGCAAACGGTCCTGACAGGCAACTGTGGTCCCAACGCCTTTCAAACCTTCGGCGCGGCAGGCATTCAGGTGATCGTCGGGGTCAGCGGCGCGGTCCGGGAGGCCGTTGACCAATTCAAAGCCGGCGGCCTTACGGCAACGTCGTCGCCGAATGTCGCCAGTCATTTCGGCATAGGCGCCGGTGGTGCCGGCAGTGCTTCCGGAATGGGAGGCGGTGGTATGGGACGAGGCATGGGCCGAGGTCGCGGGATGGGGCGAGGAATGGCAAGCGGTGGCGGCATGAGGGGTGTGCCACCGGGCGCTCCCTATCCGGCCGCGCCTGCGACGCCGCAGCAGCCGAAGACACAAATAGGAAGTGAACAGGAAGTTGAAATGCTCAAAGCGCAAGCGCAGGCTCTGCAAGATCAACTCCGGTCGATTAGCGAACGCATTGATGAGGTCGGGCGGCGGGGCAGCGGTTCCGAGCTGATCGTCGTTGTGGATTTAGAAAAGTGCACCGGCTGCGGCGCCTGCGAGGAATCTTGCCCCAACAGTGCTATCACGGTCGACGATGTCGCTCACATCGATCCCCAGAAGTGCGACGGCTGTGGTCGGTGCGTTGATGAGTGTCCTCAAGAGGCGCTGGCCTTGAGCAAGGCATGAAAACGCCCATGAAGATCGCCCGCCGGACCTGACCGGGCTATGGGACACGCATAAGGTCGGCTGCAGGCTCGGAGACTTGACGAGCACTTCCGGGCGCCGGCAGCGTTTATTGTCGCCAAGGCAGCATTCTCCTGCGCCGGCTGGGCGGGAAGGAACGCATAAGTGAAACTGGAACAGCGAAAGCTATGGGGACAAGTCGATGAAGAATCTGCCGACGCCACGTTGCGCCGTGTGCGAGACCAAGTCTTGCGGCCACGGGAAGGATTGTTTCGGCAAGGCCGATGGGCATCAAGCGCTGTATGAGCACGAACGTGTCGGCCGACTGCATAAGGCCGCCTCGGCCATAGAGGCGCGTCACTACTGCAAGGAGCCTCGGCTCAGCGAGGTCATTCTCTTTGCCAGGGAGCTCGGCTGCCGCAGGGTCGGGCTGGCGTTTTGTATCGGTTTGTCGGATGAGGCAAAGGTGATAGAGCAGATTCTCTCCGAACATTTCGACGTCGTGTCGGTTTGCTGCAAGCTTTCCGGGATTGAGAAGAAGACGTTCGACTTGGAGCAGATCAGCTCTGATGGACCCGAGGTCATGTGCAATCCGGCGGGCCAGGCGGACCTGCTCAACCGGGCCGGGACCGAACTCAATATCATATGCGGGCTCTGCGTCGGGCACGATGCCATCTTCAGTATGGTGTCCGAAGCGCCGGTCACGACGTTGATCGTCAAGGACCGCGTTTTGGCGCATAACCCGATTGGCGCGGTTTATTGCCAGTACGTGCGACGGAAGATGTTGCAGAATGACAGAGCATAGACTCCATCCCGGGGAACGCGAATCCTTTCAACACCCTCGAGGGGATGAGAAATAATGGACGATCTTCGGTTCCAAGACGCTATCAGAAATGAGGTCGAAGCGAAGCGCTGCGCAAGAGAGGTCCTCGGCGTGGGTGATGAAGCCACGCCGGACGAGATCAAGCGCGCATGGCGGACAGCATGCCTGAAAACGCACCCGGACCGCAATCCGGGCGATTCAAATGCCCAGCGGAGATTCATTTTGGTGAACTGCGCCTATCGGCTGTTGACCGAGGGCGTCCCTTGCGATGCGCTTCTGGATGATGTGAAGCACAAAGTGCCTGCGCCGGAGCAGACTGGCTACAACCTCGACAACCCTTGGGGAATGTTCCTGTGGTGGCGAGACAAGTTCTTTTGAAACAGGCTGGCACAACCGGTTCCATGGCCCTTTGGGGATTACGATGAAACCCACCGAATTGCCGGATAGCTTCTACGAGAAAGCCAAGCCGCGCCTGCAACGACGCATCGGGCGGGAATTGCGTCTTGCCTATCGCGTGCTCGACTTCGGCTGTGGCGGCTGCGGATTGGCGCAGTTCCTGAGAAAGACATATCGCCAGCGTGTCACGGGCGTCGACATTTCCGACAGCAACTTCCCGAAAGGGCGCGCTCGGTCGCAGAAGCGAAGTCCCCTGAAATGCATCAAGGCCGATGCCGCACACCTTGCCTTTGTGAAAGACGCCGCGGTGGACGCTGTGGTGTCGATGTGGGCGCTGCACGAGATGCAAGACGCACAGGGCGCGCTTCGTGAAGCATGGCGAGTCCTCCGCCCGGGCGGCAGGATTTTGATCATCGATTTTCCGCGAGGGTCGCTGGCTCAGCGACTGTGGAACGAGAAGTACTACACGATCCCTAAAATAGATCACATGTTGATCCAAGCGGGTTTCGAAGACGTCCGAGTGAAGTCCGTTGAACGAGGACAAATTGCCTGGGCAACCGGTTTTCGACCTTCTGCAGATGCAGATTAAGGCGTGAACCGGTTCTATGTGTGCTTGGTGACCGACCAAAACAATGGAGTAAACATGAACATTGCCATATCGAGCGGCAAAGGCGGGACAGGCAAAACATTCATCGCGACAAACCTGTGTGCGCTGTTGTCTGAACAGGGCCAGGCGGTGACCTATCTGGACTGCGACGTTGAGGAGCCGAACGGCCATCTGTTTCTGAAGCCGCAGATTGACAGAATCGAACGCATGACCGTCAGGGCGCCGTTGCGCATCGACTCGGACAAGTGCATTGCCTGTGGGAAGTGCGCCGAGGCCTGTCACTACAATGCAATTGCCGTGATAAAAGAAAAAGCGCTGCTTTTCCAGGAACTTTGTCACGCTTGCGGGGCATGCAGTATCGTGTGTCCGGTGGGCGCCGTGATCGAGGGCGATAAGGAGATCGGAGAGCTCCTGCACGGCAAAAGTGGCCGGATAGACTTCCATTACGGGCTGCTGAAGACGGCCGTGGGCGGGATGTCGCCACGGCTTATCAGCGGGCTGAAGCGATCTGCGGGCCCGGAGATCACGATACTCGACTCTCCTCCCGGCACGGCGTGCTCGACTGTGGAGACGGTCAAAGGCGCCGATTTGTGCCTGCTCGTGACCGACCCCACGCCGTTTGCGATTCACGACCTGAAGCTTTCGGTGAATATGTGCAGGCAAATTGGCCAGGAGCCCGCCGTCGTGGTCAATCGAGCCGGTCTCGACGATACTGACCTGAGAGAATACTGCACGAAGGCGCGGCTCGAAGTTGTCGGCGAGATTCCCGACGACCGCCGCATCGCCGAAGTTTATTCCGTCGGCGGCATCGTTATTGACGAGCTCCCGGAATACAGGGAGCATTTTAAGAGGCTGTACGAGCGGACCCTGACGCTGGCCCAAGAAAAACGGGTCGTACAGGAAGAACTCATCGAGGCGCTGTTCCGTCCCGGCGGCAAAGTCTCACGCGCGAAAACGCCAAATCCGACCGCACACAGACCTGAAGAGATCGTCATCATCAGCGGGAAAGGCGGCACCGGCAAGACCTCGCTCGCGGCTTGCTTCGCTCAGCTTGCGAGCGGGTCGGTCGTGTCTGACTGCGACGTCGACGCCGCCGATCTGCATCTTATACTGAATCCCGAGATAGAAGAAGAGGGCGACTTTGTCGGTGGCGTATCGGTCGAAATAGATCAGGACAAGTGCACCGGTTGCGGCAAATGCAAGGAGGCGTGTCGCTTTTCGGCGATTAACCTGACCGACGACGCACGTTACGTAGTTGACGCAACTGCCTGCGAAGGATGCGGAGTGTGCGAGATCGTCTGTCCCTGCGATGCGGTGGTCAGCGAAGACGCCGTCAACGGCAAATGGTTCGTGTCGAGAACCCGGTTCGGGCCCATGTCGCACGCCATCCTGGGGCACGCAGAGGAGAACTCGGGACGGCTGGTGGCCCTCGTTCGTGACCTGGCCTGCGATCTTTCCGTCGAGCTGAAAGAGGGCGCCGGCGGCGCGGCGGGAGGCTCCCAAAGTGAACGGGTACAGATCGATGGGTCGCCGGGGACAGGGTGTCCCGTCATCGCGTCCGTCAGCGGCGCACGGTACGCCGTCATCGTCACCGAGCCGACGATTGCCGGTCTGCACGACCTCAAGCGTATTCTGGACCTGACCCGTCACTTCCGAGTTCAAAGCGGAATCATCGTAAACAAGGCCGACCTGAACCAGGACATGACCGAGCAGATAGGCGCCGTGGCGGAACAGGTGGGCGCCACGTTGCTTGGCTCAATCCCCTACGACCAGAGATTCACGGAGGCCCAGATTCAACGCAAGACGCTGCTGGAGTACGGCGATAGTGAAACCGGCGAGACCGTCAGGTCTATCTTTGGAAAAATCACGGACGATATCGCGAGGCGCGGAAACCCGTCTCTTACAGGGCAGGCCAGATAGTTTCGACGAGAGAGCATCACGAGGAAGCTATGACGGAACTGAGTATTGGTGACCGAGTAAGGAGCATTCTGGCGTCGTTGCCTGAAGGGGTTCTTCTTGTCGGCGCGGCGAAGATGCGCTCTCCCGACGAGGCCAGAGCCGCCATCGAGGCGGGTCTGCCGGCCATTGGGCACAACTATGTTCAGCAGGCCGAGGCGATGCAACAGGCGCTGGGCGAATGGCAAGCCCAAAGCGAGCGACCGGTCCGCTGGCACCTTATCGGGCATCTTCAGCGAAACAAGGCAAAGAAGGCCGTCGCGCTCTTCGACATGATCGAAACTATAGATTCCGCGCACCTTGCCCGTGCAGTGGATGGCCACTGCGCCGCGATCGGAAAGGTCATGCCCGTGTTCATCGAGATCAACAGCGGCCGCGAATCCAACAAGACCGGCGTTGCCCCGGAGAGGGCCGAGGAATTCGCCCGCGAGATAGGCGGCTTAGAGCACCTGCACCTTCGTGGGCTCATGACGATGGGGCCCCGTTTCGGCGACCCGGAAGACGCCCGCCCGTACTTTCGTTTGACGAAGGAGTTGTTCGACAGCCTCTCCTCAGCCGATCTGGGGGATGGCGAGATGCGTTATCTCTCCATGGGAATGAGCAACACCTACAAGGTAGCCATTGAGGAGGGTGCAAACATCGTGCGCATCGGGACCGATCTCTTCGGCGAGAGAAAATGAGTCAACAGCTCAGCAGATTCAATTTCGGCGGCATGGCCGATTCCTATGACGAATGGTACAAGACCCGCCTGGGCCGCACGTATGACGCCCTTGAGAAAAGGGCTGTGAAGAGAATGCTCCCGGACCCGACGACCGCGAATCGGCTGCTGGACGTTGGTTGCGGGACCGGCCATTGGAGCGCCTTCTTCGGCGAGCAAGGCTTTGTCGTGACCGGGGTGGATATTTCACCGGAGATGATCGAGGTCGCCCGCGAGAAGCGCATCGCCAACGCTTCATTTGAAGTTGCGGACGCGCATTCGCTTCCTTTTGAAAACGGGCGGTTCGACGTGGCCGCAGCGATTACCACCCTTGAGTTTGTACGCGACCCCGAAGTTGTCATTCGCGAAATGGTCCTCTGCACGCGGCGCCCGGGTGGCCTCGTCTTGGTTGGCGTATTGAACGCTCTGGCACAAGTCAACCGCCTGAGAAAGGCTGCCGGGGAGCCACCGTACAACACTGCGCGACTGTTTTCGCCACGTGAACTGAAGGGAATACTGGCCCGGCACGGCGAGGCACGAGTCGCATCCACGACATTTATCCCGCTATCTGTTTCGCTTTTGACGCTGGCGCCCGTGACGGATGCGATTGGCCGGATCTTCCGCCTGCCGCACGGGGCTTTTGTGGTCGGGACGGTGAGGCTATGAGAGTTCAGGCTGAGATCAGTTTGTACCCGCTGCGTACAGAAGAGCTGTCAGAACCTATAGACAGGTTTTGTCAGGCGCTCCTCGACAGCGGCCTGGAAGTCGAATCTGGCCCGATGAGCACACGTATCTGTGGTGAATGTGAGGACGTTCTTGAGGCCCTCCAGCATGCTTTCACAGGGGTGGCTCAGAAGTACCAGGTCGTTCTCACAGTGAAGTTGTCAAACGCGTGTCTCAACGATCCTACACACGGGAAGAGAGAAGCATCGCTTTTCTGACTATGAGCATCGGTTTTTGCGCCAAATACTGAGTGATCATATTGTAAAAGGAACCAAGCACCAATGGGCAAGATATTCTTCCCGCAGTATCGAAAAGGACGAGAAGGAATCCCAACTTTCCCCGGCAGCATTCTGGATCACGCTCGAAAGGTAGGCGTTGAGATCGCATCGGAGTGCGGCGGCCTGGGAACCTGCGGACGCTGCGTGGTTCGTATCGAGAAGGGCGCCGAAGCCCTGAACGAAACAACGGACCCGGAACGAAATCAGGACCTGGGGCCTGACGCAAGGCTGGCCTGCCAAGCCCGAATCATCAATCCCGATGTGGATGTGACCGTCGTAATCAAAGACTTCGGGAATTACGCCATCTTGTCCGAGAGCCTCGAGACCAAGATAGTGCTCGACCCGGCGGTCTCAAGAGCCGGCCGGGCGGTCCTTCATGTATCCGGTGTGGAGATAGACCGTTATGGAGGCGAAATCCTTGGGCTTGCTGTTGACGTCGGCACAACAACCCTCGTGGGCGAGGTACTCGATTTGACGGATGGACGGGTTGTTGCGGCCTTCGCTCGGAAGAATCCGCAAATCGCTTACGGCAATGATGTGATCTCGCGCATCGGGCATACGATGACCCATGAAACCGGCCTGAAGGAAGTACAGGGCGCCGTGATCCAGGGAATCAACGAGGAGCTGTTGAAGCTCGAACGCGAAAAGGGCTGCCTGCGCAGGTATATTTATGAGGTCATTGCTGTAGGCAACAGCACCATGCGCGACATTTTCTTCGGCCAACCCGTGCACAGTCTGGGCGTGATTCCATTTGAGTCGTCCAGGCCGTCGGCAGTCACGAAAAAGGCAGTCGAAATCGGCCTGAGCGTCAGCCCCAACGCGCTTGTGTACTCGCCTCCGCTTATTGGCGGACACGCCGGCACAGATGCTGTTGCCGACATCCTGGCGTGCGGCCTGTACCGCCATGAGCACGTGAGCATGCTCATTGATATCGGCACCAACGGCGAGGTGGTCGTCGGTAATCGCCACAAGATCATGACAGCCTCCTGCGCCGCCGGCGGCGCCTACGAGGGCGCCACGATCGAGTGCGGCGTCGGGGCCATCGAGGGCGCCATCAAGAATATCTGGATCAGTGACGGATCAATCGGTTACGAGACGATCGGCGGCAAACCCCCCGTCGGCATCTGCGGTTCGGGTCTTATCGACTTGTTGGCCGAGCTGCTCCGCCATGGAATCATGAGCCGCAAGGCCAAGATCAAGGAACCGTTCCACATCACCGATTCAATCCGCCTGACCCAGCGAGACATCTATCAGCTCATAACCGCCAAGGCAGGCCTGCGCCTCGACCAAGACCTGCTCATACAGTACTACGGTACGACACTGGAGGAGATCGAAGACATTTACCTCGCAGGCGGTTTCGGAAACTTCGTCAATCCTGAGAACGCCGTCGCAATCGGGCTGCTTCCGCCTGCCCCGGAGAAGGTGGTCCGCATCGGCAACGCTGCGCTTGCAGGCGCACGGGAGATGCTCCTCTCGGTTGCAATGCGCCGGACCGCTGAAGCGGTGGCTGGAAAGATCGAACACACCAAGCCCAACGAGCTGGAGCCCGACTTCCCCTATCTGGTTGCCGAGAAGATGTATTTCTTATGAAGCAGCCGTCGCAATGTCGCGAAATAGCAGCGTTGGGGCGCGCCCCCATTGCGACAAGTTGGTGGCGGGGGTCCTTCATCGGCCACCGGCGTCTTCTTTGTCCCGTAGGGGCCGGCAGAATAAGACGACGAGAGGAAATGTCCCGCACCAACCAAAAACCATGTTTCGTTGTTGCACCCCGCCGGTAACGACCACGAACTTTCGCCGCAACTTTCATGCGGCGGGCACGTTTAATTGCACGGGATAGGTGGCACAAAATGAACTGCAATGAGGTCAAAACACAGCTTTCCGCCTACCTCGACGGCGAGCTAGGCCACCAGGAGGCCGAGCAGATCCGGGCGCATCTTAAGGATTGCCCCGATTGTGCCGAGGAATACCGGCAGTTGGCCTCCACGTGGGATGCTCTCCTGGCGGACGAGGACATCGGACCTTCGCCCGATTTCGCTTCGAGGTTCTGGCAAAAGGCAAGAGTGCGCGAAGAGCAACGGCCGGCCCTCCTGCGCCTGCTGAAGTGGGCGCCGGCGATGGCGGCGGGTTTCCTCGTGGCGTTCCTCGCCGGCTGGCTCAGCGCCGGCGGCATGACACCGGGCGATGTGTCGGGCGCATCAGACGAGGTCGCTTTCTTGCGCGATTACGAGATGGTCGAGAAAATGGACCTGCTGGAAGACTTCCCAATGCTGGAAGTGGAAGGCCTCAACGACGGCGAAGGAGGTGAGGAATGAGAGCGGCAATCATCGCCTTCATCATCGCGGGGATCGTGGTCGGCAGCCTGGCAGGCGCCGGTGAAGGCACCAAGCCGGCGCGGGAGCGGGGCGAGCAATGGAAAAGCCTAAGCGCCGAAGAGCGAGCGGCCCTGAAAGAGCGTTACGAGAAATTCAGACGCCTGCCGCCTGAGCAGCAAGAGCGACTGCACCGCCGCTACCGGAAGTTCAAGGAGATGAGCCCTGAACAGCGCCGGGCCATGCGCGAGCGGTGGCAGCTTTTCCGCAGTCTGCCGGGCGAGCAGCGCGATCAGATGATGAAATCACACGGGCGCTGGCGCCGGATTCCCCCCGAGCAGCGGCAAATGTTCCGGAAGAGAATGCAGGCGAGGTTTCAGCAGATGCCCGACGCCCGGCTCGCAGAGTTCTTCCGCAATCTCGGCATTTGGAGAACGCTCCCGCGTGAAGAACGCGAAAAGGCCTTCCGGCGCTTCATCGAAATCCGCAAGCATCACCGCACAGGATTCGGCAAGGGGCACGAAGGCCCGGGCAACCACAGACGCAGATGACGGCCGCCTTCTACGGCCGCCTTCTTAGGCGGCCCTTGTGCCGGGGGAAACCTTCCCGCCTGCCATAGCTGTGCGGCGGACAGGTCTGAAGAAAGGCTTTCCCCAACGCCTTTTCCGAAAGGCGCACCCCCTTCCAAAGACTTTTTTTAGGCCGCAGCGGCTGCAGCCGCCACGGCCGAAAAGCTCTGGAAGGCGCACGTCCGTTCTGAAGACTTTTCGGCAACCGTGCCGGCTCCGGCCGGGACGGGTTGCTGTAACAGCCCAAAAGTTTCTGAAGGGGGGGGCGCCTTTGGGAAAAGGCGTTGGGGAAACTCTTTTCAAAGAGTTTCCCTCCCACCATCTTTGCGCGCTCCGCCTTCAGCCTTTTCTCATGCCTTTACGTGCGCGCGTTCCAGCCATGAGCGGAGTTGGGCGAGGGTGCGGGTGTTTATCACGTTTTTCCGGGTGATCCAGCCGCGCTGCGCCGTCGATATGCCAAATCGCATGAACTGCAGTTGGGCGGGCACGTGGGCGTCGGTAGTGATGACAAGATTGACGCCGAGCTCCGCGGCTCGCCTGCATGCCGTGTCGTCGAGGTCGAGCCGGTCGGGCTGGCAGTTTATTTCAAGTGCGGTGCCGGTCTCCGCCGCTTTTTTCATGACCGCTTCGAGATCAATGTCCAATGGCTCGCGCTGCCCGATAAGCCTTCCGGTGGGATGCCCGATAATGTCGACGTGCGGATTCTCGAGGGCCGCCATTACGCGGCTGGTGACCTTATTCCGATCCTGCTTGAAGGCCGCGTGAATCGAAGCGGTGACGATGTCGAGCTTTTCCAGGACGTCGTCGGGGAAATCGAGCGACCCGTTGGGCTTGATATCCATTTCCGTGGACGTGAGGATCGCGATCCCTTCTATCTTCTTCCGCAGCTTGTCGATTTCCTCGAGCTGCTTGAGGAGCCGATCGACGTCGAGCCCGTTGGCGATCGTGGTGGATACCGAATGGTCCGAGATGGCTACGTACTCGTAGCCCATTTCTTTTGCCGCGTTGACCATCTCCTCGATGGTAGCTTTGCCGTCGGACCATTTTGAGTGGACGTGGAGGTCGCCTCGAATGTCTTTCTGCTCGATCAGCTCAGGCAGCTTGCCCTCCCGGGCGGCTTCGATCTCGCCGCGGTTCTCACGCAGGGTCGGCGGGATCCAGGGGAGCCCGAGCGCAGCGTAAACTTCATCTTCGTCCTTTCCGGCAATGCTCTTGTCGCCCCTGAAAACGCCGTATTCGTTGACCTTGAGTTTCTTCTTGCGGGCGATCTCCCGCAGGTGGATGTTGTGCTCTTTCGATCCGGTGAAGTATTGGAGTGCGGCGCCGTAAGACTCCGGCGGCACCACGCGCAGGTCCACCTGCAGGCCATCGCCGGTGATTATCGAACCTTTGGTATCGCCCTTGGCCAGCACGTCGCGCACCTGAGGCAGCTCAGCGAAAACGTTGATGATCTGTCGGCCGTCCGCGCCCGTCGCGAGAATATCGATATCGCCGACGGTTTCCTTCATCCTGCGGAGGCTTCCGGCGGGCAGGCATTGCTCCAGTGCAGCCTTCTTGCGGAGGCCGTCGATTATCGATTCAACCAGCGGCAGGGCCACTCCGAGGTTCACTCGGCCGGCGCTAGCCTGTTGCAGCGCGATGCCGCGGAGGATGTTTTCGGCTTTCTTTTTGCCCAGGCCCGGCAGGTCGTTGAGCTTTCCTTCCGTGGCTGCCGCTTTCAGCTCTTCCACGGTTGTTATGCCGAGCTTGTCGTGAATGAGCTTCAGCGTCTTCGGCCCCAGCCCCTGTATGCTCATCATGTCGATCAGGCTCTCGGGCACGTTTTTGGTTGCCTCCTGGTAGCGCTTGATCTTACCTATCTTGAGGTATTCTTCTATTTTTTCGGCCATGCCCTTGCCGATGCCGGGGATGTCTTGGAGGCCGCGGCGTTGCTGGATTTCTTCCACCGCCTCCGACAGGTCGGTCAGGGCCCTCGCCGCCTTGCGGTAGGCGTTTTGGCGGAATGATGACTCCCCCTTGAACTCAAGGCAGTCGGCGATCCTCTCAAAGATCAGTGCGATCTCCCGATTCTTCACGACAGTATTCCTCCGTTCAGTCGGTCAGTCGCACAGTCATCAGTCCAAAGTCCAAGGTCCAAGGTCCAAAGTCGAAGGTCGGGTGCCTCCCAAGAGAATGTCGGACAGTTACGGCCCCGGGTAAGCTGATCGGCGTGTACGTAGAAAGGGCGCGAAGAGGACCTCTTCGCGCCCTTGCGGCAAATGGGAGTTGTCAGCGGCAACCGTATCTGGCGAGGCCGCGTGTCGCGTGCTCGCGGACGTCCTGTTCGGCGTCGATTGTGGCGTGACGCAAGGCCTTGCAGATTTCTTTTGCATATGTCTTGTCCTTGCGGCAGCTTATCGCGTAGAGAGCTATGCTCCTGAGCGATGCCTCGTCGGACTCGGTCGTCAGTCTTATGCACTCCTTGATGGCCTCCTCGGGGGCTCCTGCCATTGCCATGCCTTCAACAGCATCCTTGCGCACTTCGAGGTTAGGATGCGTATACAGTTCCTTACAGGCTTCAAAGCGGGCCGGTTCCGCATTCATGCAGATAATGATGGAGGAGTAAGCATCCTGCGCGTATTTCGGGCATTCCTCAATCTTCTTCATGAGCAGGGGGATAGCCTCCTCGGCGTGGCCGACCAACCGGTTCACGACGCCTGTGTCTATCTGCCCCCAGCCGGGGACTGACGTATCGACAGCTCGATCGACCAGCTTTTCCACCTCGCTCTTAGGTACGCTGTCGCAGCCGGGCAGCGAAACGATCAGGGCCGCGGCGAGCAACATCATGGACAGTGCAGTAAGCGCTTTCATAAGAGGACCCCTTAACTTGTGCCGTCGGACTTGCTCACAATGATCTTCTGTATGAATTATACTTCGGGTCCGGCGCGGAGTCAAGCGCAGGCGCGGATTATTGGCCGTCCGATGTGCGGCACGACGAACGCGGGCGTTCGTCGAAGTACACGCGTCGGCGCCGCTGTCATGGGAAACGGGATGGTTCTGGCGACGAGGAGGACAATGCGCGGCCGGGGGCATGTAGGGGCGGCCCCGCCTTCAGAGCCCTCCGCCGAAGGGCTACGGCCCCCGAAGGCGGAAGACTTTCGGCGGACAGGTATAGTCTTTCTCGTGCTCGAAATGCCCGTGTTTGGCCTTTTCTTAAACCGAAGGGCGATAGTCTGTAGCCACGGGCTTCGTACGTGTTTAGCGTGCACAGACGGAATCTGTTTCGGGCTTGTCTCTTCAGCATGTAGGGGCGGCTCGCGAGCCGCCCTTGAGCCCAAAGGGCG
>Ga0114922_10001327_pt1 | contig 23613 bp, 23 predicted proteins | sample AartaG_FD_100975 | JGI IMG/M metagenome (GOLD analysis project Ga0114922, IMG submission 100975) | Deep subsurface microbial communities from Aarhus Bay to uncover new lineages of life (NeLLi) - Aarhus_00045 metaG | ecosystem: Environmental > Aquatic > Marine > Oceanic > Sediment | place... | reverse complement strand
ATAGAGTTATCTGAGGCTGGTCGGCGGTATTTCGGTTGCCAGTTACCACATACTTGGCATTCCAAAGTATATCCCCGGCTGGGTGAATAGAAATAATCCCTATCTTCGTTTCTGGAACCGTATCCTGAGTGAGTCTCAATACAATGAATACATACTTCTTTAGGAACTTGCACGAACATCCTCGACAAACTACTAATGGGATAACTCATCGGTGTGGAATTAGCCCAGCGAAGTAATTGTTCAGTGCTAAATACTTCAACTTCGGCGTGAATAATTTGGTCTTCAAAAGTTAAACCCTCTTTGGTATCTGCGGAGGATGAACCAGAGTAGTATCCTATTGCCTGTGAATGTGTCAAAGCAGTTTTTGGCACTCCTGCGTAACTGCCAGTTAAGAACCAATCATTTGGTGGTTTCTGTTTAATGGAGTTGCGAGGAACTAAAGTTATATCGTGTATTGGACATCGACCCATGTTATTTATCAATCCACCACGTTGTTCTTCATCGTCTCGATTGTAAGTTGCTTGCGCCCCACTACTTAGTGGTTGTCCATCAGACCCCATTAAGGTGTAAGTCCGATTAGTTGAATTGTATTCACTCGGAGCCAAGATTGGTGCATCGTAACTTTGATTTTTAGGTGGAGCATATCGCTCAAAGTCACAATCTGGGTCTGGACACTTGTAACCATAAGGTCTTCGTTCACCATCAAAAGTTTCGTAACCTATTTGTAATTGAGGTATGAACTCAAACGCAGTTAAGGGGTCTGTTAAAACTACACCCTCCGACATAGGTCCGTTGTATCCAATGTTCCAGAAAAATGGTTGAGAACCAAACTTTTTGACCATTTTGCCCCCTTTGCTTTCAAAAACACCAGCCATATCTGTGCTACTGCGACCTAAAGAAACCCATTCTGAGGCTTGATATTCATTGACTATGGAATGATGTGAAAACTCATGGCCGCAACCAACTTGAACCACGTTGGAACTGCTACAACCAGAGGCTCGGCAAGAAGAATAATGTCCTGTGACGGTGGTTTTACAGTCTAAACAAGTAGTAGCATGGTTGCATACTACTCTGGAAACTATATGGTAACCAAAAACTTGTAAATGGCCTCCAACAGAATAACGGTCCTTTGTTGGTTTAACTGTTGAAGTCCAATCATTGTTATCGTTACGGAATCCGAAATCCACAAACTCCCAGAAAGGCATAAAGTCTCGACGAGTGCAACTTGGGCAAATCAAGATTCCTGTATCATAAGATTCTCCTGCGTTTTTGTGGCGATAACCTGTAATAAATTGCTTTACCATTCCAAGAGTTTGATGAAAGTTAGCACCATCTTCTCCTCTCATGTGTCCCACGATAGCATTTACTGATGTAACATCCATGACTTCGCCATCATTCTTGAACATATTGTGGAAAATTGCACGAGAGTATGCCCGTCCTTTGTCGGAAATGTAAGTATTGTTTTCATAAGGCATAATTTCACCACTTAATTTCCTGTGTGTTGTAGGTGCATATCCCATGCAGTATCGTGAAGCCATGCTTCTCCAGCAGCCACACCTGTTTGTCCACCATAACCCGTTTTACTCGTAGCATAAAGACCAGCCAGCAAATTATGAAGTAATTGAGCATACAACTTACTGTTCTCGGCTTGATTCATGGTGCGAGGGTCGTATTCCATAATTTCTTTCATGTAAGGCTTGTAACCGAAACCTAACTCGAATTGAGTAGGTGCTGGAAGTCCACAGGCAGGACAAAGTGTAATACAATAATGGGCTGGTATCCAACGAGGTGTGCCACTGTAATCAATTTGATAGAACTCAATTGGGCGCAGTTCTTTGGTGTTCAAGATTTTGTCATAGGTTCGAGTTTGAAGAACCGTGTAAGTTCCAGCGTTGATAACGCCTTCATTGGTGGTATCTCCACCAGTTAGAGGGCAAGTTCCGGGGACTGGATTGTAACCCAACCATTTGTCAGCGTTAGGAGAGTATTCAACATTAACGGTGGCTCTGACTTCTACTTGCTTCCAATTGTCTGGGAATGCTTGTGAACGTGTGGATAAACCAAGTCCTTCTCCCATGTCTGTTCCAATTGGCATAGAATGTGCCACAGTCCAAGCCACAGAAGGATATAACTGTGGACCCCTGCCGTGACCTTGCCATCTTTCAAATCGGGGAGTATCTTCTGAAGGGGTGTATCCATCTTCAGTGGCGGGATTGGTGTAACGACCAGAGTTGAAACGATTATCTACCAATTTTCCCGATTCCAATAATAATCTGTGGGTCACTTGACCTTCAAACATACCATTACCAGCAAAACAAGTTCGATAACCTCCCGCATAAGAAGACCACATAGCATTGTTCATATCCTCGGTATCGGATTCTTTATTTGGGCCTGAAAGTAATTGAACCCCGTTTCCAGCCGTGTAATTGACTATAACATCTGAAAAGACATTAGCCCAACGTCCACGACGAGACCTTTCTAAAGGCAGATTTTCGATTTCTTCTTCCCAGCCGTGACTTTGGTTGGGGTGGATATTGAGGTGTCCAATTTCGTGTTGAATAACGAACAACAAATCTTCGGAAACACGTTTTTCGGTGTAGCCATGATAATTTTCAGGAAGTGAATGAGCCATGTAATCATTAGAAAGGGAAATGTAGTCCATGTTAGTTTGAGCAAAATGCTCTGCTGACTGACACAGCATTAACTCGTTGGCTATTCCGTTAGCCTTTTTTAATTGGCTAAGTAATTTGTAGAATGAATCTGGAACGTTACCCTCAGCAGGTTCGATGGTCATGTAAGCGTCCACGAACTCATCATCGTCTCCCATAAAAGACATTAGGGGTTTCCGATACTTAAAACTTCTTAAAGCATAGTGGCTTCATTAAAGATTAACTGGTAATGCAGCGAATCAATCAAAGATATGTTTCCTGAATCTTTAACACCGTCAGAGACAAGGGCTGTGTAGTTGGCCGTAGTGTAAGCCATTGGGTCATTTACTGCCAAAAAATCCTTCTTAGAAATCAAGTTAGAAGTTACACCCATAGTAAGGTTAAGGGTGGCAAATCCGCCAGAGGTTTCACTCACAAAGAAGCGAACCCAAAGTCGAAGGATGTCATCGCCCTCATAATCAGTTTGTCCTGTGGGCGAACCCGCAGCGTGATTAAGTGGGAAACAAGCCATAATGCCATCAGTTTTAAGATTTCCACTAAGTCCTCCGAAAGTTTCGATTAGTGCGCTTTTTTCTGTAAAATCCTCAGATGTTCGGTTGGTATAACTGCTGGCCCATGCTATGACACCAGACATGAAATCAGTAAAAGTTGTGTTACTAACGCTGTCCTCATTGGCTTCCATGTTAAGTATCTGAACTCCGTTACCACCCACAGAAGTTGTGAAAGCAGTTTGGAGTTTCGTTAGTTGGTCCACGAAATTATCTCGTGACAAAGAACCTGCTCCACCCTTGCCTTTCTTGGAAGTCATCTCACGAATCGGCAAACGACCTGAAACCATCAAGGCTTGGTCTGCAAAAGATGAGGCGTAAGACATACCAGTCATTTGGCTTTCGGCAATTGCACCAGAGCCTGTTTTACCTGTTCCGGTGTTGCCCGGTGCGGCCAGCATACGACCCCATGCACCGATGGAATCTTGATAAGTTCTCCATTGGAAACTATTGGTAGCATTTTTGAATCCGTTGTTCTTCAAAGAAGCCCATCCAGTAGTGCTTCGAGCAATTTTGTTAGCAATACCGGGTTCGGTTTTATTGACAGGTCCTCCACAAATTGGAGCCATGTTGGAATCCAAAAGGGAAAGCAAAGTGTCTCGGTCATCCGAAAACAAGTTAGGTTCTGAACAAATGTCGCCACGAAGTTGATAATAATCAAACAGAACTTGTGCTGAAGTGTCCTTTTTGGGATTGGGGTCATAAGAAACACGACTCAAATAATTGTTGTAGTTTTCTGTGTAATCGTTAGCAGAGCCATAGGTTCGGGAAGGCTTCGTAGCAGAATCTGGAGTGTTAAGTGCGGCACGCTCATTTTCAATAACCATGGTAGCAATATGCCAATGAACAGGAGTAAAGTTTTTACCTGCACTTGCTTGAATCATGCCTTTACGAAGGGGGACCAAAACGGTTTGTTCGTAATTCCAAAGATTAGGTGCGGAACGAAGAACATCCATACATCGGCGGTAAAACAAATCCCAAACATCGAGGAGTGGGTATCCACCCTTTGAAACTCCTAAGTCTGAGCCTTCTTGAAGCAAGTATTTGTTCACAATGGCTTCTCGAATCCATTCCTGTTCGTTGTTGTAGTTGAGTTCATCTCCTTTCATACCAGAGATTTCACCTTTACTACTTTTAGCACGTCCCAACCGGTGAGCCGTAACATAAGGCAAAGCATCAAGAATCTCGCTGCGAGTAACATACGATTTCCCTCGCAAGAAAGCAAGAGCAGCCGAAAGTTTTTGAAGTGAGTTCGTGAAACGGAAACCAAGCACACGTCCAATGTCGCTGGGTGCGTGGTCTTCGTAAGTTTTACCAATTTCACGGTCTGGTCTGATTTTGGATGCACCTTCATCAGTTGTATTGGTAGTAATTGAGAAATCCATAAGCGGTGAAGCATAAAGATAGCCAGAAGATTTTGGCACAAGGTTTTTCTTAGATGCAGCCTTAAGTTTGGTGTTAAGCGGTTGGAATCGTTGAGTGAACAATACTGAAATGTAAGACATTTCTCGAAGTGCGTCATAAGTAGAACTACCGACTGTTTGGCCGGGTGGTGCGTAACCAATGTCTTTGCCTACAAAGTTCCAAACTGAAGCCAATTCGTTGAAACGTAGAGGTTTAATTTGTCCTTGAATGGCTTTAACAACCAATCGTTCTTGTGGAGGTCCTCCGCCACCGAGAACCTTACCTGAAAGTTGTTCATATCGGGCACCAAGAGAAATTGACTTGAACAGCAATTCCATGTCGATACGGTCAATGAAAGCAAGGTCGTTTCCTTTTTGGTGGGGGTTGGTATCCATCCAAGCAACGAAAGATGGTGAATCGAAACTTCGACCACGATATTCTACCTTTCGCTCGGCAATTAGACCCAGAACTGCATCTTCAACACCAGCCTGAGAACGGTTGGCTTCGTTAAAGAACTTAACTGGTTGTGTCACGATAGGTCGGGGAACTGGCTCGAACTCATAAGTTGATTCTTCCACACCACGCAATTCATTTTGTTTGGTGGCTTGACGGATTTCAATACCGTAGAGAACTTCGTCAGCACGCTTTTCGTAGTCAATTTTTGCGACACCGATTTCACGAAGCATTTCTTCAAGAATACTCTTGGTGTCGTTGTATTTTCCACCAGCACCTTGTTTGTTGGGTATCCATTCAGCACGCAAGTCATAGAAATGGTCCATCAAGAACTGACGGAAATTGTAGCCTTCGTTACGACCTGCATCAGTATATAGACCATGACCTGCAACGAGATAATCTTTGAGACTATCACGAGCGTATCCACCAGCACCGGGTCGGTCTTCAACGATGTTTCGATAATTTTGAGTGGGTTCTGGAGTGTCAGCGTTGTATTGAGGATATTGCAGACCCATTGTGTAAGTCAATGAAACTTTTCCAGTAGAATCTGTAACTGTGTATTCACGAGTGTTGTTGAAAACAAACTCTCCTTTTTCGTTTAGGATTTGAATTGGAGCCACAGTTATTTCTACTTCATTGTCGGGCAAAAGTTTCAGAATATCTGAGGCGGTCAAATCGTCTTTCTTGTCCAAATCTGGGTGGTTGAAACCTTGAATGGGAACTTTGGAAGTGTAGCAATTGGTAAGTAGGTAAAAGTAATCTTCAATTGACATGGTGTTCTTGTTGAAAGAATCTCCTTTGCTGTTTTTAGCATTAGAGTGCAAGAACTGGGTGTCGTAAAGATAAGCCCCTGAAACTTGAGAGTCTTCAGTCCAATGAGTAAATCGCCATTTGTTCCAGTTGTCACGAACTGCAAAGTAAGCATCATTGGAGTAATCAATTGCATAGTTTTGACCAGCAGGGAACTCTTTAGGAACATAAGGTTGATTGAAACGAGCGTCATCGGAGTAGGTTTTACCTTCAGAAACAATAAATCGCTTTTTTCCAGAGTGTCCGTAAGAATTGCACAACAAAACTGCGGCAGATTCAATAACAGTAGTTTTACCTGTGCCGGGGATACCAGACAATCGGCAAGTAGAATCTTTCATCAACCATGCTGCTGTGAACATTTCAAGGTGTTCGTAAGTATCGAAACCGAAAACTTCACCGAGATTGGTCATACTGGTTTGAATCTTTTTGAGTCTTTGCTCATGGGCTTGCTTGTTTTGAGTAAGTTTGGTAAGTTTCAACTTGGCTTCAAAGATTTTTCCTAAAGCAGCACCCAAAGTAGAAGGAAGTCCTTTGCTCATTACTGTATCGTCATAAACTGCCGAAACTTCGTAACCACCGTAGTTAGATTCATCAAGATTCAAATCTTCAAGGTCTATTTCATCTCCATCGGAGTCAAGAACTAAAAAGTTCAAGGGTCCACGATTAACACCAGAGAAAACTTCAACGCTACCGAGAGTTTCGTCTAATTCTTCAAGAGTTACCATTTCCTCTAAAGTGCGACCACTACTGGCGGCAACTTCTTTGAGAACGGCCATGCCTTGCTTACCAATAAGTTCTTCCAATTGTTCTTCAAAAGTTGTCATATTTAATCGCCTCTAATTTTTAGTGCATAAGTTTTGGGTCCAATACCAACAACGATAACATAATCATTGTTCTGTTGAACCATAATTGTTTTGGTATCAACTTTTCCTGTAAGTTCATCAATAGCATTGTATCTGGAAGAAAGTCTGGAGGAACGACGTGAGGTTGTCAAATACTTTTCAATGTCTGCAACTTCCAGTTTGCCGGTGACAACCATAAGTGTAGGGCTGGTTCGCCATTCATCATTGATTGTGCCTTTGATTACTTTATTTTGATTGTCCAAAGCCTCGAAGCGTTCATCTGCGTCAGGTATTAGAATAGTTTCACCTGTGTCGGTGGTTATTTTGATTTGGCTGTAAGTTGTAGTCTCGTAAGTTTTGCTACCCAACTTTATTGAATATGGGTCGGCTTGGTCCTTAGAAGCAACTTCAATGGAAGCAATACCTTCGCCAACATCTCGCTTGGGCGGATATAGAACTTTACCGTCTTCATTGACAGGTTTCAAGTTTCGGATGTCGAAGGGGAACATAAACTCTTGTTGGTTGCTATCAGAACTATCGTTGATATTGAAACCGGGGAAAAGGTCAGAAGCATCTTTAGAAGAAGCGTAATCGAGAACGAAAAACACACCTTGAGTCTCTAAGTTAAGTTTGGTGTCAAAGTCTAAAGCAAGTGGTTGTAGCACGTCATCAGGCAAAGTTGCTTTGTCAAACTCAAACACCAGAGGAGTCGAGGCAGGAGTGTTGAAATCAATTTGACGGTATCCTTCTTCAATGTAAGCCTTACTTAAAGCACGTTGAGATTGTTGCTCGGCGGAGTTACCGGCACCTTCATCGGTGTAATTATCAGCCTTAAATCGGTTTTCTTCACCTTCCAAACCAAGATATGGGAATCCATAAACACCATCAAGATTATTGAGGATTTCTGTAAAAGAAGTTTTATTGACTCTAATATCAGTTATTTTACCACCAAGCGAAGGTTCATCCATTACAATTTCAAGTATAACGTATGTAGCAAAATCTCCACCTCTGGTCGCTGGGACCATTCCAAAACCTTCAATTTCAATATAACATTGACCATCCATAAAGACGAATGAAACTTCGGGTGTTTTGATACCATCGTATTCTCCCCCATCAGCATCTTTAACTGTTTCTGTGTTGGTAATTGCAGAATAAAACTCCTTGAACTCATCACCGTCAATATCGCCGTTGGAAACTAACATCTGGAGCATATCAATGTTCCATGTAGGTGTTTTTGGGCCAACTATAACTCGAAGTGCAGCCATTCCAATATCAATTTTTCCTCCTTTGGCTGTCCAAGCCTTAGAACTGACTTCACGTTCACTACCGTATGTTATGGAAGGAGGTGTTTTACCATTCTTCCACCACAATGACAAATCATCTTTAACCAAATAATCTTCAAACTCCGAGGGTGGTGCTGGGACTGGTTCCTCCTCAACTTCTTCTTCAGATTCTTCTTCTTTCGGAGGGGTAGCCGAAGATGTTGAAGACGTTGCTGGGGCTGGGGCTGGTGCAATACCAGAAGGAGTAACGGTTGGTATGGATGCTGAGTAAGTTCCAAGTGCAGTTCCTAATTTATATCCTGTGCGACCACTCAAGGCTTGCATTGTAGTTGTGCCAGAAGCATTGTCTTTTACAGATTTTGTCCAGTTAGAATCTACTGAGCCAGTTTCTGCAATAGCATTGATGTTGATAGGACCCCAGCCATCTCGATTGAACTTTGGATATTTTTGAGAACGACCTGCTCCACCCTTTCGAGGTGGAACTGGAACACCCAATCGAAGAACTCCATTAGAGTAAAGAGTATCTACTTCATCACGAGTTAATCCGAAAGTTTCGCTAACAAGTGTCATGTATGAGGACGAGTTTTCGTGCCATTTACTACCAATTAGTTCTGAGTAAGTGGAACCTGCAATACCACTACCTTTCGGAGTGTATTTCTTGTCGTTATCACAAAGCAAGGTTTTACGGGCTTTGGATGATACTATGTGACCTTGACTTTCTAAAAAGACGATAACATCTGCACCGAGGCCAACTCCGGCTGCTTCAGCCATGTTGGTATATTTAAAACCATTAGCCCAAAGATACATCAGGATTTTCTGAGCCTTTTCTGCATCTACGTTTGCCATGTATGTCATCATCCTGTTCTACTACTTAAAGATTCCGACCCTGTTCTCTGAGATACAGGATAATATCGGCACGGAAAAATTGATACAATCGACGAAACCAGTTTTCATGCAATCGAAGAAAATCTGAAAGATGGCGAACATCACGATAGCGTGAACCATACGGTTCTAAAGCATCCAAAAAATCAGAGAATCCAGAATTAGCCCAAACAGACAATCCTTTATCAGAAAGTCTGGTGATAAACTCTCGGTTTGCTATCAAACGATTAAACAAATCGTTGGTTTCTTCTGAAAAATCTGTTTCGTTAGGTGTATAAAACGGATGAGAATGAATAAATCTTTCTGTAAGTTCCAAATAACTCTGCAAGTGAACTCCACGAATCCAAGATAGCCAACCTTCCATGTGGTTAGCACAGTAATGAGTCCAAATAGGATTGAGGGGCATAGGTATGCCTCACTCAAAATCTACCAAAAAGGTTGAAACATCAGGTTTATCAGGATTCTGTGGAAGAACTATTTCTCCAATCTCGTGAACCTCTGAAAGTTCTTGTTGAGTTATGGTTTCAGGTTCTGGTTGTTTAGAACCTACGGGTTGAACCTTGAGTTCTTCTTCGGAAACTCCTGCTTTAACGGCCATGTCTGCAATAGATTCCAAACCACCACCCATCAAACTTGGCATATCGAGACCATCAACGGCCAATGGATTATACTGTTCGGCTGATTCTGGAGTGGGCATATCTGAAAAGGTAACTTTGGAGTTGCGTCGGTGATTCTCGGCTTCAGCAGCCATCTGTGCTTGGATTTTATCAACACCACTTTGGAATGTAGGGATTCCTCCCTCGGAAGTGTAATCTACACCATCAGAAGATTTTCGGTTGATTTTGTTTTGAGAATCTCTTGACATAACTTCTTCCACAGACAAACCTGCTTCTTTGGCTAACTGTTCCAAACCATTGATTCCGAATTGGGTTTCAACTCTGGTATTCACACCAGAAGTTTCATAATGCGAACGTTTAGCGGGATTTGGTGCGCCCAGAACATCATACCAATCAACGGGTCCATCTGTAAATGGGTCTTTGGGAAGTTCAACAGGTTCAGAAGCCGGGGCGGGAGCAGTAGTGCTTACGGATTCACCGATATTAACGACATCTGAGCCGGATGGCGCAGGGCTGTCATCGTCAGATTGAAACAAAGTCATATCGGCTGAATCGTTTTGAGCAGCACGAATACGTTCCAAAAACTCTTTGTCTGAATCATCAAGAGTTTGCTTGCGACCTCCGAAGAAATCGGAAGCATTTCTAACAACTGGGGCAATATCATTCCAAAACTCAGCCAGATTAAGCAATCGAGATGCCGTAGGCGAAGTGTCCACCGCATCGGCTACACCATACTTTTCCAAAAAGTTCACCAATGGAACTAAAACTCGTTCTCCCATTTCGGGGTCAAGATTAAACTTTCGGGTCAATTCTGCCATGTCGGAAGCACCGAACATACCTGCAACGGAAGCCGAACTCGAAGATTTCTTCTTGCTGTCAGAACTTTTACCAGAATCTGAGTCAGAAGATTTGGTGTTGGAATCTGTCTTGCTGTTGTGAAGCAAGTCGTCGAAGTCACTCATAGACTCCATATAGAATCACAACTACTTAAAACTTTATCTTTTAAACAACTTTTCGGCTTGTTCTCGAAGATTAGAGAGCCATGCTTCGTTGTAAGTGTCAGAACTGCCGTGGTCTCTTTGAAACTCGGCTTGGTCTGCTAATGTGTCAAGGCTGGTAGCCAACAAATCATGGAGGAATTGGCTGTCATCACCCGTAGCAGGAACTTTTCGGATAAACTCGGACAAATGCTGTGTCATACGTCGCATTTCACTTTCACGAGCCGCAGTTTTGAGAGACAAAACTTGGATGATGAATGGTGATTCCAAAGTATTGAGAATCTTGTCTTGTAATGTAAGTTCGGTGTTTTGGTCCAATGATGAAACGATGGCATCAAAACTTTCGTATAAGGATTCAATTTGTTGCGGGCTGGCTTCGATTCCCATTGATTCCGTGAACTCTCGGAATTGTTGTTTAATGGTTTGCGCTCGTTGCAGTTCCAAAAAACTTTGATAGGTTGAAAGAGACTCCCTCATGGCCGAAAGATTTTGAAACATTTCTTTAGGAGTCACGATGTTCACGCTCAGAATTGTGGGCCGTTGCGTTTATTGAAATCTCCTAAAAGGAAGTTATTCAAATTACTCATAGCATCGAAACGGTTAGCGGCTTGGTTTTCGGCTACTTTCTTGGTTTCTCGGTCTTCAGCACGCTTCATGTAATCTTCGGCTTCTGAAAGTTTTTTGTCGAAACGGTCAATAGTGGATTTCAAATCATCAATTTGGCTTTTGTAATACCAACTGGTGCCTAAAGCACCGATAACTAAACCTGCCATCATACCCATAGCAGCAGCAGATTTACCGCCGACAGCGAAACCTGCGGAGGCCACGGGAGATTTACCACCAACAGTAGCAGTTTCGGCGGCTGCTGTGGCTTTAGCACCATTACGCTTAGACAACTCTGCATGGATTTTTCCGAGGTCTGATTGGTAAGTAGTCAATTCTTCGGGAGATGGAGTTTTACGACTCATAGAATACAACAAATCCATAAGTTCGCTATCATTCATTTCTTCCAACTTCATGTTTTTGCGAACTGAAATTGATTCCGCAGCGAAAATTGAGGTTTCCTCTGGCTCGATTAAAACATCTGTAATTTTCTTCCAGCCACGAATGCCGTTACCACGAACACCCAAAACATATTTTCCGGGACCCGTTTCATTAGCAAAATCAACTAATTCTGAAACACTAATTGGGTCTTCAGAACGTAAGATGTCCTTACACCCAGAGTTTTTAACACCCTTTTGATAGCGGCGAACAAAATAACCCATAGACACACTATGATGTTTCTGATACTTAAAGGTTCTTGATTTCGGATGCCGTATCCGAATATCCGATTAGACATTGAGATAAATCAACAATGCTACGGCAGCCACAGAAGCCACAGTTCTGACAAATGCCATGACATTGGGATAGTTACCAACAAAGTTTTCTATTTTAGACAACAGACTATCACGACCAAACTTGTGCGAGATACTCATAGCATTCGGCTACGGATTCATCAGCCGAAGAGACTTCGGATTCGGAATTGAAATCAGACATAAGTGTGTTTAAAGCGGTGAAAGTGTCCATCAATCGCTTCCATTTAAGATTGTGAATCTTGGTGTAAAGGTCTCGACTGTCGGCTCGGTCTTCATAGCCTTTTGAGGTCAAGTATTTGTTAAGTGCTAACAAATCTAATCTCCAACGGATGCCTCCACTACGTTCTCGGCTTTGAGCGTGTCTAAACATAGGGCGGTTGCGAAGAATACCAATAACTTCTCTGGTGGTATAACGACGAGGTTTGAGTTCTAACATTTTTTGTGCAATTACTGTGCTATGACCGTAACCATCTTGGTCTAAAAGATACTCCACAATGTCAAAGACTAAAGTTTCCACTAAAGGAAGTGGTGTGGAAGTCTTTCGACCCTCTGAGGTATCTGGAGAACTCAAAAAGTTCACTCCTCTTCAGAATCTGATTGGTCAGGAATGTCAAGGTTTTCTCGAACCAATAGACGCTTGCCTTCTTCGTAGGCTTCTTTAGCATCTTCCAAAGACAATCCATCCTTCTTGTGTTCCAAAATGATTTCTTTACGACGACTTTCATAAGTCATTAGTTCCAAAATTGCCAAATTGGTATTATCCATTTCAAAAGGACTATCTTCGTATTCTCCTTGGAACAGATGTTCAATTTCAACTGCAAGTTCCGCAGCCGTCATGGTTGAAATCGTGGTGAACTCTTCAAGGTCTTCATCAAGTTTGCTACCCGCAACTGAATCCACAATACGGGAAATGAATTGTTCAGCAGTATCTTTAGTAACTTTCATTCCAACTCTGGGCCAATATCGCATCTCTGCTTCGGTGTTCATAATGCTTGTATGAATGCAAACCTATTTAAAACTTCACTTAATTTTTTTGGAAAATACTGCTGAACCAGACCAAATGGCTTTCGCAATTGTTAGTGAGTCAGTTTCAGACTCACCGTTAATGAAAAATTGCTTGCCTTGATGTTGTTCTAAATCAATGATTATTTTCATTTCATTCAACGGGACGTGCGGAGGAATGTATCTTTCATTCTTCTTCATGGAGTTCACCTGCCCCGCCCGAAGGCAAATCGAGAGTTTCAGCAGAAATCCAATTGGCTGAAGTCATACCGTTTTTGGATTTGAAAACTCGACTGGTGCGGAAACCTTCGGCAGAACGAACTTGGTCAGAAAACAATCGCCCCACACATTCCAGATTCCACGGTTTTTCTGAAAACACTTTTCGCCACATCATTTGTTCCGAAAGTTTCATGGGAACTGGAGACATAACGATACCAAACAAAGTATCGTAAGTTAATTCTCCGATGAGAACATGAAGTCCTGTGCCAGAAGAACTGGTTCGGACCCAAACACGAGGACCAAACTCGGTGCAAAGCACAGACAAGGCTTTCAAAACTTTGGGATTAGATAGGTCAGTATCATCCCAATCGAAAGTCAAACCAGAACTCATAGTATCAAGTTCCATAACTTGAATCACTGACTTAAATGTTATCATTCAGTAGTAGATTTCCATGCTGCACAAACCCAATCGGCTCGCACTTCAGGATTGCCTGAAAACAATCCACAAAAGTATTCTTCGTTGAGAAACATAACGTGAGCGCAGTTGCTACAATTCTTTTCAAGATTGCCTTCTTGGTAGGCTTGTGGTAACGCTTCTGGAATGGGTTCTCCATCTGGATAACTTGTCATCCTCACAGTCTCACCTTAAAAGCAGTTGTCTGGGCGTGACTTAGGGTCAAATTGAATAGAGTTGCTGGCTGGTTGATACGACAATGGAGTGTATTCAGCAGGTGCGGAAACTTCTTCAGCCTCGTTAGTTTGTGAGGCGGATTCTGAAGTCTTGGCTGTGCCGTCATCGTTAAACTTGTCAGAGTATTTGAAATCTTCAAAGCCTTTCTTGAGGTAAGAAACACCCTTTTGACTCATGTGTTGTTCATACTTCCAGTCCTTTTCAACATCTCCTTCAAGATGGTTAGCGGCTTCTCCACGAGGTCGGCGTGAATCAAGATATTCATTAGAGGGTCCAACACCTTGAGAAAGGGAAAGTGCGCCGTTGGCTGACTTCCATGTGCTACCTTTGAAATCAGCAGGGATGTTGGGAGCAGAGGTATCAGTAAAGAAGTAAGAAAGTCCCCAGCCGAAATCTCGGCAGTAGTTATCTACACACTTACCTGAACCACAGTCTGTGTCAGTAGAACAAGGTGTTTCTGGTGACTTAGGGTGTTCAGTAGTGTATCTTTCAGGCCAATGAACGAATCCAATACAGTTTTCATCCGAAGCACATTGGGCAGCAGCCTCTTCCAATGTTTTGTAAGCGGCTCTGGGTTCGTCGGGTTTCGTGCCTCGATAAAGATTGCTGGCTCCCATCGCTGGATAAAGTGAACCTGTTTTCTTGGTGAAGTTATCGAGAGGTTTGATTTCAGTTGGAGTTACAACTGTGGTTTCAGTTTCAGTTTCAGTTTCTTCTGAACTGTCGCCCTTGAAATGCCAGTAAGCAAGTCCACCTGCGACTACTGCACCCAAAATACCAATTACTTGCGCTTGTGCCATACTTATTATGGTTCGCTACTGATACTTAAAGATTGCCCTGAAAGATTATTCTGACATGGTAATGATTGTTAGATTATCTGGGAGGTCCGAGCGAATCTTCCTCGCCATCTTTTGCATATTACTTCCGGGTCGAACAAACATATAGATATGGCTGAACTCGTCGCAGTAGTAGTTCTCATAGTGAAAAGTTTCATCACAAAACAATACACATTCTTCAAGTTTGCTCGGAACCCCTTCGGAACCCCAACGTCGGCTGGCGAGTTTTTCGGTAACGAACTCTTTTATAGACATTGAATCCGATGTGTCACCATCGGGTTGGTGCAACATTGAAAACAGCCATGAAGCGGTCGGAGGAGCCTTGATGATGTTCTCCACAGTTATGAAAATGTCAGAGGGAGGGACCCCTACACTACCAGCATATTCCATAATGTAATCAAACCGTTCTGAGCCTTTGAAACGCCTATTAAAACCATTGTTGGTAACAAAAATGTATTTAATGTTAGAATTGAGTTCATCAATTGAAGTGATTTCTCGAACCATACTTATTATGGTTCGATACTGATACTTAAAGATTACTCTTCTTCAGTATTGAAACGATATTTCCAAACGGCTAATTCAGTCAGCAATTTGTTTCTCCAAAGGACCCAGCGAACAAAGTAAATACTAAGTGTTCCTTGTAAGGCTACCACACAAGCCAACAATACTAACAAAGCCCATTCCCAATCAATCATCCGAATCCGCCTCTGGCTTCCAAGTCAAAACTACGCTGTCCTTTTGCTTGCGACGTAAAATCTTGACATCAGGCAAATGTTTTGACAGTTCATAAACAAAATTACCAACTGCCGCATCTGAACCATAATAAAACTCTCGATTGTTTCGACTCCATTTGGCGGAAGTGATATACGGTGTGCGAATAATGGCTTTGCCATCGGATTCAGAAATGTTGAATGATTCAAAAGTTTCAAAACGAAGTCCTCGGTCATTCCAAAGAGTTTCAGAAACTTCTGGAAGTCGTGAACCCCGTGGTTCAAAGGGTAATCGAGTCATTCCTACGATTCGGATAGATGTTTCGGATGATAGTGTCCGAAACTTTCCAAGATATGGCTGTTGAATCAACCATTCGTTGTGAAGTAATGCTGCTGCTGGATTATCTACCGCAGTAGCCCAAACATCTTCTCCAAAGTTCGGAATAATTTGATTGATAATAATGTGATTAACAGGTATCTTCATACTGTCCATGAATCGGACAGTTCGAGCGCACTCGGCGTAACCTGCTTCAGTTGGGATAGAAACCAAATTGATGCTAACGTATTCAGGATTGCGTAGTAAGGCTTTAAGTCGTTCAATACGCTTGATGAAATCTTCCATTAGAGCCACCAGTTTAGAAGTATCTCCCTTTTTGATAAAGAAACCTTTGAGATTCTCAATCTTGGCTTTCATCCGAAGAATCTTAAGAAGGAATGTGTTGAGGTAATCTGGTGCAGAAAGGGCTTTGAGAGTGTGTCCTGTGGGTGCTGTATCAAAAACGATTAAGTCATAATCTGTGCCTGAACACAATCGGTTAATTTCTTCTAAAGCAAAGGCTTCATCCATACCCGGAAACTTAGAAAGTTCGGATAACATAGACGAATCAAAACCGGGGAGGCTTCCGAAAGATTTCTCCATGAGAGTTTCAATTTGACTAAAGAAATCGCCGGCGAGGTCTTCGGCATTAAGATTTTTAGCCCACAAGTTGGGAACACCAGTTACGGGGGTTGGCTCGAATCCGACTCGGATGCCGAGAGTATCATCGGTGCTATGGGCTGGGTCCGAAGAAACCAAAAGTGTTCGTAACCCTGACTGAGCGTGATGCAAAGCCGTAGCAGCCGAGACTGTGGATTTGCCTACACCACCTTTTCCTGTGAATAACAGCATCTGTGCCATGTTGTTATTAGGTTGGCGCACCTACTTAAAACATCCTTAAATCCAATCGGCTTGGAAATCGGTGTCAAAAGCAAAGTTTCCTTCAGAATCGTTATCGAACTCTTCAGGATAATCTGGAATGTCTATCATTAAAGGGCATTCTCCAACTGAGCCTTTAACTGCAACCAAAATACTGCTGGTGTCAAAATCCATTGGAGGCAGATAATCAGAAGGATTAACCAAAACCATAAGTAATCTTTTTTCTTCGGAATGGGACATTTCCGCAGGAATACCAATGTGACGGCCTGTTTCTGGAACTTGGCCTTCCCACACACTTTGTCCGTCTAACAAAATAACAAACTCTAATCCTGCCAAATATACAGCAGCATTGGGTCCTATAACGAGTGTGTTTAAACACACATTTTCAGCAACATTGATAGTTCCGATTGAAACTGTTGATGGGTTAATCGGTAAATCCACAATGCCGTAGTATTCATCTGTCTTTTCAGACATACCCTATATGAGTGTCTCCGACTACTTAAAGATTAAGGTTGTCTGCGTCTTAATCTCGCTTTTTATCGGCTTTTGATTTCTGGATACTGGAATGTTTCTTAGATTTATTACCTGAAATCGGGGCTGATTCGGATGCAGATGGCACAAATGTTTCTGCTGCTTTATCCAAAGATTCCAAAGAATCGAAACCTGTTGTTTCTTGAAACTCTCCTGAAATGGTGTCTTCTAAACCTTCTCTCCATGCGGCTTGTTGGCGACGACGTGTGCGAAGCCTACCTTGACGTTCTTTCAATTTCAAAGTTTCACGATATTCAGTTTGTTGTGAGCGAACCCAATCCTCAATTTCTTCAGGGGTGATTCCCGTTTTACCGTCTTTGATAATCTTGGCTTTATACCATTCGACGTTTTCAACTGTGACTCTCAAGCCGAGACTTTGAAGTTCGGTGGCTACCATAGAATCCACACCATCAAACAGCAAATAATCAACCCAAACACGGGCTTCACGACCTGTGGTGCCTTGAATAATATACGGTTGGAATCCTGTAACTGGGGTCGCAGCACCATTCGGGTTCAATTGGGCGTTGATAGTGATGGCTTTAATGGCTGTTTGACCCTTACTTGCGGTATCAACTTCTCCTCCAAACAAAACCAAACCATCCAAAAATGGAGTCATATTGCGAGAAATGTATAAACTGCTTTTAGCATCGGAGTCAATTCCTATAAATTGGTCGGTTTGGTCGAGATAAGCAATTTGTGTGGGTGGTTGTCGGTCGAAAGCAGAATTACAAGAAACAACACTTCCTCCTGTGGTATCTGCAAAAGTAAAAATCCATTGGTCTCTGTCAGCATCCCATCGAGCAGAAACAGGTCGGCGGGTGGTTGAACTTCCACCTTCAATAGCCCCATTGAGAGTATCTCCAACCGAAATCATTAAAACAGGAAAATCACCCAATAGTGGGTCGTCATCAGGACCCAGAAGATACTTGGGTGGATTGGTATTGTTGATAGTCATGTAAAGTGTTCCAAAATCATACATGAAAATAACGGGTCCTACGCCTGTGGAGTATCCTAAAAATCCATAAGCGACGTTAGCGGGAACACCAACAGGTGGCTCACCTTTGTTAGAAGTTCCATATTGATAATAATTAGGAGCATTAAAAGGAACTAAGAAATTGAGGGGGTCTGGTTGGAGGTTTCCAAGTGTGGGGTCACTTTGAAGTAGTAGTTCCAATTCACGGTCGGCGTAAGATTGATAGTCTAAAAATGGTTCAGTGCCTCGATTTGGGTCGGCCAGTTGGAACTCATAAGCATCTAACTCTTTAGCGATGGCTTCATCTTGGCGACTGTAAGTTGCTTGTTGAACTGCTTTACCCAACCATTTATCTGGAAGTGTGTATCCTGTGGCTGTTTCAAAACCACCTCCTTTAACTGCAAAAGGAAATACTGTTTCAGATTTTGATGGTTTAAAGTTTGGAGCATTATTATCAAAACAACCCAGACAATACTGCCAATTCGCAACGTAGATTTCAGCAGAAGTTGTGGCTCCATGTGTGACGTTATCAATACCAATAGCGACATTGACAAGAAAGGGGTCGGGAGATTCTGTGTAAGTTGGCATAATAACTGTGCCATAAGCACCGTTAAGATTGTAAGCAGGTAATGAACCATCGAGACCCCAATTTTTGTTGCCTAATGAAGTGTAACATTGGTCCAATCCCATAAACGGGTTGTTCTCGTCTGGTTGCCAAAATGAAATGAATGGTGTAGTGAAACTTACTGCACCTGCTCCATCATCAGCGATTGCTTCTCCAGTTATAGACATACACATAGTTGCAGAATCACCCGAATTAGTTGTATCTGCAAAAATCAAAGGGAAGGGTCCACCGTTAGTAACAACAAGGTCATGGATTCGACTGATGTAATAACCGTTATCAATTGCAGTAAGTTTATCAAAGTTAAATGACGGATACGGATTAGTTGTGGTGTTAATACCACGAGCCACATCTTCAAGGTTTTTATTGTCGTTAGGATAAAGGTCTTGGCTGGGTAAATATCTGCCAACATGGTTGGCTGTGTCTCCTTTCCAAGAAGCGGTAAAACTTTCGGGGGATTGGAAAGACAGACCTTTGTATTTTTGGAAGGTTTCCTTACCACCGGGGACTGAAGCCTCAGTAGAAATAATAAATGGTTGCTCCAAGATAAAATGCAATTTACTTATCCAACCTGAGTAATTTGGTGAAGTAGTCATGCCTTCGGTAGAGGCAATTCTTTGATGACCTCCTGCATAAACAATAATTCTCTGCTGCCCTGCTTCTCCAAACTTAGCCACATCTACTGCATAAACTCCGGGTGTGCTATCTGAACCAAGACCTGTCAAATCAGGCTCTACTTCGTAAGGCATACGACAAAGATAGGTGAAATAGGCATTTTCTATGGAACTAAAAGGTTGTTCAATGAATAGTCCCTCATAAACTCCGGGTGTAATCCAAAACTTTCGTGGGTCATTGGCAAAGGATTGGGGAGTGGGAATTGGAAGGTCCGCTGCTGATACCATACCAATGTTGTGCGCTCGAACAAAAGTTATGAAACCATCCCAAGCCCACGCTCCAGCACCACCGTTAAGTTCTTTAAAAAAGGCACGATAACTGCCAGTAATAATGTAAAAATCATTGGAATAAGTAGTGCTTCGGATAATAACATCAAACTCTGAATAATTTGCGTCAAACGCAGTAGGAATGTCGATGTCATCGCCCCGACGACCAGTTGTATTACTGAAAAGGGCTTCGTCGCCAAGATGAAGAACTTCATCCCACGCAAAAAAATGCGGATTAGGAAAACTTTTGGTGTCTAAATCGTAAGCCAATCCCAAAGTTTCACACTCCTGTTGTTTCCCAAGTAAAAAAGTCTTGAGGGTCTGTGGGAAAATCTTCAATAGGTTCAACTAAAGCATTGGAAATAAAATAAGTGACGTTCCAATTAGTTCCGGGTGGAATCTCAATCGGAATCCAATTCTGGAGAACTGGTGAGGCTGTGGATGAAATCGGATACGGGGCTGCTGTGCCAGACATACCTTGTGCATCTCGACCATCAAGAGTTTGATAGTAGGCCGTGGATTCTACCACGATGTTCACGAAACCACCGGGTTTCCAATTGTTAGCCAAACCGTAAATGCCGGGGGTGCTACCAATGTATTGAAGAACCAAAAACTCATCGCCCTTTGTTGTTAAACGATTGGAAATTGTTGCTGTTCCAATTTTAGAGTAGAACACAGATTGAGGGCGATTTTCTAAAAGTTCAATATCTTTAGGTGGTAGATTGCCGAGGTCGGCTACGACCCATTGAAAACCTTGACGACGAATTGACATGGTATCAATCCTCCAAACCGTATGCACGGCGTAATTGTTTTCTAATCTTTTCTAATTCATCTTCAGCAGAATTAAGCAATCGAGATTGGTTGCCTTGAATGTTGCGTCGAATTGGGTCGGATTCAGGAATTAAAGTAGGAGCCCCAGAATTGTTTTGTCCATGTTGTATTTGAGAAATCCAGTCTGGAGTTCCAGTGGGATGTTGAATCTCTTTTGATGAAACTTTCGGTTCTGGAGTTTTTTGATGACGTGTTGGGTCTGCACGACGCTTAGAATCTGAAAGTCCAGTTCTTTCGCCTTGCGCTTGGCGACGAAGTTTATCTCTGGCCTGTTGAGCCGCCACAGCCTTTTTCAAACTGTCGTCAAAGTCCATGTAGAACCTATACGGTTTCTGCTACTTAAACCTTCGTCAAAGGAAATGTTTTTCTTAACGACGGTCGCCTTGACGGGATGGCTTGGCATCGCCTTCGTTACGGTATCCGGGCTTTGCATAGTTGCGAGCCTTTTGTCGGCGGTCGTTAGCGATAGCACCTTTCTTACCATCAACATTGACTTGGTAAGATGTGAATTGTCCTTCCTTGTTGCGTCGAACGTATCTGCGAGTGCCGTTAGCAGTAGTCATACGAGTGCGGGGTTCTGCATTCTTAGTCATGCGGTCACCTTGACGAACTGGGTTAGCATCTCCTTGGTCTCTAAATCCAGCCTTAGCGTAGTTCTTAGCCTTCATGCGTCGGTCAATGGAGGCTGCTCCACGCTTACCATCAACATTGACTTGATAAGTAGTGAATTGTCCTTCCTTGTTACGTCGAACGTATCTGCGAGTGCCGTTAGCAGTAGTCATGCGAGAGCGAGGTTGTGCCTCGAACTCAGCAGAACCAATCCATTGTGGAACTCCGTGTCCTGAATCAACAACTGTGGATTCTTCTCCGTAGGAGTTAGGAACTACTGGAAGTCCCATTTCAGTTTCTGCGGACCCATACCATTGTGGAACTCCGTTGCTGGATGACAAAGCAGAGTTGTCTCCGTAAGAGTTAGGGATAACTGGTTCCATTTGAGTTTCGATTGTGTCGGAACCGAAAACACCATCAATAGCGTTTTCAATACTGCGGGAAGCACGGTCAATCATACCCATTGGGTTAGCATCGCCTTGGTCTCTGTGTCCAGCCTTAGCATAGTTTCGGGCATTCATGCGTCGGTCAATAGAAGCCGAGCCTCGCTTACCTGCGATGTTCACTTGATAAGGTGTGAATTGTCCTTTCTTGTTGCGACGAATGTATTTGCGAGTGCCGTCAGCAGTTGTCATAACGGTGCGAGGACCTGTTCCTCCGTAGCCACTGGCTTCAAAAGTTTCTGCGGAACCATACCATTGTGGGACTCCATCGCTGGATTCTCCAGCAGAGTTGTCTCCGTAAGAATTAGCGATTACTGGAATGCCCATGTATTCTACTTCTGCACCCATAACACCTGATATTTCATCTTTAATTTCTTGTGTGGCTGCTCCAACGGCTTCTCCACGAAGTTTTCCGAAAAGGAATAGTCCACCGCCGACAGCAGTTAGTCCGAGGGTCAAATATCCAGCAGGGCCATAGCAACCCAAACCTGATAGTTCTTTCATGGAACGGTAGCCAATGATGCCACCACCAATAATCATTCCTGCGCCTGTGATAGTCTTTGCATCCATACTTTGCACCTAACTCAGCATGAGTCGTTCTGATACTTAAAGACTTCGGTTAGATTGCTTTTTACGAAACCACATTCCACACGCATGACAAATTAAAGTTTTAGAATCTACATCACATTGTCGGCGGCAAGGACCCCCAACAGGTATCCAATCAGACATAAGATTCAACTCTTTCAACAAGTGTATTATATTGGTCAGAAGAAAGTTCTCCTCGATATGACAAAAACTTGAATGTCAAAATCGTAAGAAACTTACTCAAGCGGGTGCGAAACATCAATATCACCGAGAGTCCAACGAAGGGTTTTGATTACACCTTCTAATGCTTTCTTATTGCGTGCTGCTTCTTTCATAATAGATTTGGCACCACGTTTTCTGGCTTCATAGAATGTGTTCACCCAATAGTTCTGTTTGCGTTCTGCTGCATACAACATTTGTTCGATTTCATCCCATGTTCTTGCATAGGTGAAATGTTCAGAATCTTGGTGGTCACTCAACGTCATTTTGCATCAATCCAGTATGTTTTTCTGGAAGATGTGCTGATACTTAAAACTTCCTACTCTTCAGATTCTGAGGCTTCTGCAACGGCTGGCGTAACAGAAATCCTTTCTGATTTGTTCAAAGCCGAAGCGATGTAAATGAGAGTTTCCATAGTGAGCGCATCAAGATTAACTTTGGCACGATTTAATTTTTCGTTTCGATTGTTCCATGAAGCAACGCTACGCTTGTTAAGAGAACTGAGCCTCTTGCCAACATATTCTTGAAGTTGTTTTCTGCTGCAAAGCACACGCATTTGGGCTGGTGTCATACGACGGGGGTTCATATCATTGATATGGTATATCACCGTTATAAACTTATCGGATTACGCCATTATTCATAGTAATTCATCTCCAAAAACCATGACCACGGAAACATCAAGAGCCAACCAACTGCACTAAACAGATTTACAAGAAATCTCATCTGTCATTACCTGCTGTGGAGTTTATGAAACTCAGACTTCCAATTCATCAAGAATGCCGTCGCCATCATCATCCAAATCAATGTGGTTGTCCACACCGTCGTTATCGGAGTCAAATTGACCAGTAGCATCGTTGCCGTCATTGTTCTCGAACCAATCGCTTAGACCGTCATTATCGTCATCGAGGTCTGAAGCATCCCAGATACCATCGTTGTCGTGGTCGTATCGGTAAGAACTCCATGCACCACCGACTTCATCAACGTCAAGAATGTTGTCGTTGTCGTCATCAGTATCTACACCATCGTTTAGACCGTCGTTATCGTGGTCACGCATAGCGGAAGAACCGTTGTCGTAAAAGTCATTTCGGTTGTCGATACCGTCGTTGTCAATGTCCAAATCTACGGCATCAGAAATGCCATCGTTATCATGGTCGTAAATGTTAGTCAAATCGTTACCATCACGGACTTCTTCATCATCATTGATTCCGTCGCCATCATCGTCGTCATCTTCAACATCAGCGATGCCGTCGTTGTCGTGGTCAAATGGTGAATCATCTATGTCATTAGGGATACCGTCATTATCATTGTCGTTATCCAAATCGTTAGGGATTCCATCACCGTCATT
>Ga0114922_10001326_pt1 | contig 23618 bp, 15 predicted proteins | sample AartaG_FD_100975 | JGI IMG/M metagenome (GOLD analysis project Ga0114922, IMG submission 100975) | Deep subsurface microbial communities from Aarhus Bay to uncover new lineages of life (NeLLi) - Aarhus_00045 metaG | ecosystem: Environmental > Aquatic > Marine > Oceanic > Sediment | place... | reverse complement strand
ACTCCTACTATAAGGTCTATTATATACCTTGCTTCAATAATGAGAGGGATAAATTTTTGGGAAATAGGAAGGACAGTGGAAACATTAGGAATCAAAGGAATGTCCATTAAAGACATCCGACTTCTGGCTGTAGCTGGAGAAATTTAGAGAATACAGAGTGACTTCGATCAACAGAAAAAAGATTTTAGGAGCTTCAATAGGAAATTGTGTTCATGTAGCAGGCATTCTTAATTTTTTAAAACTTTCTGAGTTTCACGGTTATGATACTCTTTTTTTAGGCCCTGCCGTTTCAATAAAAAAAATATCAGATGCCATAAAACAACATGATCCAGACATCATTGCAATAAGCTACCGCTTGACTCCTGAGGTACTGGAAAAACTTTTAATTTCATTCAATAAGAATATTATAAAAAACAAATGGCAGAATAAGACCTTTGTATTTGGCGGGACACCGCCAACTGCAGAAGTTGCTCGCAAAATCGGGCTGTTTGATGCCACATTTAACGGCCTTGAATCCCTGGAGGATATAACCTTTTATCTTAAGGGGAAAGCGAAAGAAGCAAAAAAAAGCAAAACTCCCCCCCAGAATCTTATTGACCGAATTGTTTTCAACCATCCTTATCCTCTTCTCCGCCACCATTTCGGGCTTCCCATAGTTTTAAAGACAGTAAAAGGAGCCAGGGAAATTGCTCTATCAGAGACCCTGGACATTATTTCCATCGGTCCTGACCAGAATGCCCAGGAAAGTTTCTTTCGTCAAAACAAAATGAAAAAAGAGCAAGATGGCGCAGGAGGAGTTCCTCTTAGAAAGCCTGAAGACCTTGAAGCTATATATAAAACCACACGCTGCGGCAACTACCCTCTACTCCGCTGTTATTCGGGTACAAGGGACCTGATTAAGTGGGCAAAAATGTCTCTTAAAACCATTAATATAGCCTGGGGGGCTGTTCCCCTTCTCTGGTACAACCAGCTGGATGGCCGTTCCGACCGAACTCCTTTAGAATCCATCAAAGAAAATCAGGAAACCATGAAATGGTACGCTGAGCATAAAATTCCACTTGAAGTTAATGAAGCGCATCATTGGAGTCTGAGGGATGCTCCTGACACAATCGCCGTAGTCGCAGCCTTTTTAGCCGCATATAATGCAAAAAAGGCTGGAATAACCCATTATGTGGCCCAGTATATGTTCAACACTCCAGCTCAAACATCACCTCTGATGGACCTTGCAAAGATGTCGGCGAAAATTGAACTTATCGAGTCCCTTCATGATAAATCCTTTACAAGCATTCGCCAGATGAGAACCGGACTGGCGTGTCTTTCTCCCGATCCTGACATTGCTAAAGGCCAGCTCTCTTCTTCCAGTCTGTTCCAGATGACCCTTGAGCCAAAAATTATTCATGTGGTTGGATTTTGCGAAGGGGACCATGCAGCAACTCCCTCAGATGTGATTGAAAGCGCCAAAATAACTCATGGCGTCATTAACAACCTCTCTTTAGGCTTTCCTCAGATATTAAATGATTCAAGAATAAAAAAAAGAAAGGAGGAGCTTATAATTGAAGCAAAACACCTCCTCCAGGCTATCAAAGACCTCCCAACTGAAAAAGTTATAAATCCCTGGGCTGATCCCAAGACTCTTTCTGAAGCTATCCAGACAGGTTTGCTTGATGCTCCTCATCTAGCTGGGAATCCTTATGCATCAGGGAAGATCATCACTCAAATCAGGAATGGTGCCTGTTATGCCATAGATCCTCAAACAGGAAATATTCTTTATGAAAAGGAAAGACTATCGCGGCTATTAAATTAACCTGGATTATTCACGATTTAAGATTACCGGAAAAACGTTGGAACAGACTTAGTCACAATTAATAGCCGGGAATATGGTTATAGATAATGGCTTCACAAAATACTAAAATCTTATCCCGGATTTTAAAGCAGATGTTGCTAGCCTTGTTTTTTTTCTTGACCAATTCAATCACAGAGGAAAGAAATAAATGAAAAAGCCTTCATCTCTCTTATTCGAAGATCACTTCAATATTCCCCTGGATTATCTCCAAAAAATATTGAATATTTCCCTTTCTCGCGGAGGTGATTTTTCAGAAATTTTTCTCGAGTACAAGCTTTACAATTTTATCAATATGGAAGAAGATATCATTAAAGAGACAGCGGAAAGTATAAGTCTTGGATTGGGCATAAGAGTTTTATCAGGTGAAAAAACGGGTTACGGATACACAAACAATTTCTCTTTTGAAAAAATAAAAAAAGCCGCCCTCACTGCATCCTCTATTTCCTCAACTCATGAACCAAAAAAAACTCCTTTACTGAATTCAGTTCAATTTAGCCATAATTTCTATCCAGTGTTCAAGTCCCCTCACAAAGTATCTCTGGAGAAAAAAATCTCCCTAGTCAAGAAAGCCTATCTTTCTGCCAGGAACTTTGATCCAAAGATCAAAAAAGTGAAAGTCTCTTTCCTGGACCAAACTCAGTATTTAACTATTGTCAATTCTGAAGGATTACTAATCTCGGACGCCCGTCCTCTTGTTAGACTGGCTTGTCTGGCTGTGGCAGAAAAAGAACAAAAAAGAGAAGCAGGATTCTCCGGAGGAGGAGGCAGAGTGGGTATAGAATACTTCTCAAACACCCTCACACCTGAGGAAATAGGCCAAGATGCGGCAAAAGAAGCCTTGAATCTTCTTGAAGCAGTTTTTCCACCTGCCGGAGAGATGCCTGTTGTTCTAGCCCCGGGCCACAGCGGAGTCCTTGTTCATGAAGCAGTCGGACATCTTCTTGAGGCAGATTTTAACCGTAAAAAAACTTCGATTTTCTGGAATAAGGTGGGAAAAAAGGTTGCAAACAGCCAGGTCTCTATCTTTGACGACCCGACCATTCCTCATTTTCGAGGTTCTTATAACATTGACGACGAAGGAACAATACCAAAGAAGACTCTTCTTATTAAAAAGGGAAAAATAACAGGATTGCTTCAGGACAGGCTTTCAGCAAAATTGATGAACAAACCACTCACAGGACACGGGCGAAGACAGGACTATACATGTATGCCAATTCCCAGGATGAGCAACACCTACATAGACAGAGGAGAGTATGCGCCTGAGGAAATCATTAAATCTGTGAAAAAGGGATTTTATGCCCATAAATTCCAGGGAGGTCAAGTGGAAGATTCAGGAAAGTTCACTTTTTCAATCAGCTCAGGCTATCTTTTAGAAAACGGAAAACTCACTGCTCCGGTGAAACAGGCTACGCTGATCGGTACTAATATAAACATCTTAAATAATATAAAAATGATCGGTTCTGACCTTAAGTTTGGCCTTCAAACAGGCACATGCGGAAAGGAAGGCCAGCAGGTTCCGGTAACTGATGGCTGTCCTACAATTAAAATAGCAAAGATGACAGTGGGAGGGCAAAAGTGAAAGAAAAAGACTCGATTAACCTCAAGGAGCTGGCAGAAAGCCTTGTGGCTTTTGGAAGAGTTAACGGTGCTGATGAAGTGGAAATATCCATCCTTGACGGCTACGAATTCAGCATTGATGTGAGGTTAGGAAAAATTGAAAATCTTGTGGAGGCTGGCTCCCGGTCTTTAGGCTTAAGAGTGATCAAAGATAAAAAAACTGCTTTTGGTTCTTCTTCAGACTTATCCAGAGAAACACTGCAGTACTTAGTAAAAAATGCCATAAAGCGTGCACAACTAGCCAGTACAGATGAGTTCTCCGGACTCCCACCACTCTCTCCAAAAAGATTTAATATCCCATCTTTAAGGCTCTTTGACGCAGAAATCGCTAAATTAGATTCAGAAAAGAAAATTGCTCTGGCTATAAATACAGAAAAAATCGCTCTTAATGATAAAAGAATCACAAATTCCCACGGTGCAAGCTTTGAAACAAAAGAAATCAAGGCCACTTTGGCAAACTCGAATGGTTTTCTTCAGGAATACGAGCAGACATTTTGCGGCATAAGCCTCGGCCTCCAGGCTGGAGAAACAGACAGTAGAGTTGAAGACTATTGGTTCTCTACAAAGAGGTTTTTTAATGAGCTGGAATCTCCAGAAGAGATTGCTAATATAGCAGTTGAAAGGACAGTAAGACAGCTCAAACCAAGGAAAATAAAGACACAAAATGTTCCTGTTATCTTTGAGCCAATGATGACTTCCTGGCTTCTGGGTTTCCTTTTTGCCTGTGTATCCGGAGTATCCATATACCAGAAAACTTCCTTTTTGGTCGATAAATTGGGCGAAAGGATCGGAGGCAGCAATGTGGATATCTTAGACGACGGCCTCATGCCAGGAATGCTTGGGACAAGACCCTATGATGCAGAAGGAGTTCCCTGCAAAAAAACTCAGGTTATCAATAAAGGAATACTAAAAAACTACCTGTGCAACACTTACGCCGCCAGGAAGCTAACGCTAAAATCAACAGGAAACTCCGCTGGAACCGGTGTTACACCTAATAATTTTTATCTTGTCCCTGGAAGTATCCCTCCAAAAGAAATCATCTCTTCCCTGGATAAAGGCTTAATCTTAATAAGAACCCTTGGACACGGACTTAACCCGGTAACAGGAGATATCTCCAGAGGAGCATATGGTTTATGGGTTGAAAGCGGGGAAATAGTCTATCCTGTCTCAGAAATAACCATCTCCGGTAATCTGGGAGAAATTTTGAATGATATTGAGATGATTGGCGATGATCTCGACATGCGAAGTTCTGTCTCTGGTCCAACAATCAAAATCAAGGAATTGACAGTAGCCGGACAATAAGGATGAGTTTTTTACTTCTTATGAGTTACACGGGCAATGACATAAACAACAACACCCAAACCCATCAAAATCCAGCCAACTATATTCCAGGTGGTGAGCAGCCTTATAAGAAAACCGCCAATTATTAAAACCAGGCCAAAAAGGATCATTTTACCTCCTCTTTCCCGCCTATATATTTAAAAACCATTGTAGTGAAGGATATCCCTTAATTTTCTCTTGGGTACGTGAAGGCGACCTTCTTTATCTTTCCAATACTTAATGGAATCTTTTTTATCCTCTATCAACGGCTCTTCGTCAGGATACCCCACAGCTAATACGGAATCAATCTTAAAATCTATGGGAATATTTAGTATTTTTTGAATCTTGTTTCTTTCTACAGATGCTATCCAGCAGCTTCCTACACCTTCCTCCCAGGCAGTCAGAATCATGTTCTCTACAGCTGCACCAACATCTCGCTCATACTCTTTATCTCTCACCCTTGAATTGACAAGCACTACTATATATGCCGCAGGTTCATGACCGGGTTTAGGATTACCTTCCGGAGCAATATATGCTGCCCACCTCAAACATGGAAACACCTGTTTCCTGAGTCCTTCTTCGTCGACAACGATATATTCCAGAGGCTGAAGATTGGCCCCTGATGGAGCAAGCCTTGCGGAATTGACAATTTTTTTTAGTATATCCCTAGAGACAGCTTCCGGCTTGAACTGGCGGATTGACCTCCTGGAAAGAATAGTCTTATAAAGGCTCATTTTTTACTCCATAATTTTATCATTTTTCCTTAGCCCCTGGCGAGTAAAATTGGGGAGTGTTCTCTTTTTTTAAATAAAAAGACCCGCTTCCAATTATAGGCCCTCGCTCCTTTTAGTCGTAGAATGATTTCTAAAATTTATTTTTTCTTCTTCGGATAAGGAGGAACCTTCGGCAGCTCTTTTTCTTTTGTTTTCAACTCTTCAAGGATAACTTCTATAGCTTTATTCAGTTGTTCATCAATTCCTGCATATTCTTTAGCCGGGTCATTATCAACATAAATATCCGGTTCTACACCTTTCCCTTCAATAATCCAATCTTTCTCATCAACTCCATATGTTGCAAATTCAGGCTTAAAGATATAACCACCGTCAATCAGTGGTAAAGAGCCTCGAATGCCCACAACTCCTCCCCAGGTACGCTTCCCAATCAGTTTTCCAAGCTTATGCTTTTTAAAACGATAGGGAAAGATATCTCCATCTGATGCAGAGAATTCATCCATCAAGCAGACTTTAGGCCCCATCAAAACAGCATCAGGATCAGGTCCAGGGATTGTATTCCGTGCCACACCTACCATTGTTATCTCCCGCCTCAACCGTTCTATTAGCATAGGAGATACATTCCCACCGCCATTACCGCGCACATCGATTATGAGAGCTTTTTTCTGAAGCTGGGGATAAAATTGCCTGACAAACTCATTTAAACCTTCAGCGCCCATATCCGGGACATGGATATACCCAACTTTTCCCTTTGTCGCCTTGTTAACCTTCTCCATATTACTTTGAACCCAGTTATAATAATAAAGGGACAGTTCATCTCTTACAGGGACAACTACAACTTCCCGGCTTCCTTTCTCTTCGGGCTTTGAATTCACACGAAGCCTCACCTGCTTCCCTACAGTATTAAGAAGAGCTTCATACATATCAGTCATAGTGTTTGTTGGTTTTCCATTAAGAGCAATAAGATAATCGCCTTCTTTTACGTTAATACCTATTTCGGTCAGCGGGGAACGGAGGGAACTCTTCCAGTTCTGACCTTTCAAGATTTTTGTGATTTTATAATAGTGAGATTTGGGATCCCTCTTAAACTGGGCACCAAGTTTTCCAACATTGATTCTTTCCACGCTGGGAACATCACCGCCACCCACATAAGTATGGCCAACATTTAATTCCCCTATCATTTCACCAATTACATAGGTTAAATCTGCCCGGTGATTAACAGCTTCGGCTAAAGGTTTGTAAAGCTTCTTCATCGCTTCCCAGTCCACACCGTGCATATTTGGAGCATAGAAGAAATATTTCATCTGCCTCCAGCACTCGTTAAAAATCTGGTTCCACTCCTCTTTTAGGTTAACTTTTGTTTCCATATTCTCTAAATTCAGCTTATCTTTAATCTCTACCGGAGCTTTTGGAAGGTTAATGATAGCGTATGTTCCTTGTTTAGAAACAAGCATCTTCTTTTGATCGTGTGAGATCTCATAACCATTTATATTTCCAAGATTTGTTTCCTTCTGCTCTTTCAGGTCGTACATCTTTAAGGAAGACTTTCTTTCCAGGTTCCCTCTTGTCATGTAGTAGATTTTTTCACTAACAGAAGTGATATTCCCATAATTAGCCACTGCAATGGGTAAGCCAACTGTGCGGTTTTTAAGTCCATCCGTATCGACTTTTATTGGTTTTTCTTTTTTTTCTTCTTCTTTACTTTCCTTTTTAACCTTTTTATCTGGTTTTTCCTCCTTCTTTTCGCTTTCTTTCTTTAAAGTAACCTCATCACTTTTTGGTTCAAAGGGAGACTTTACATCCTTTGTAAGAGTTACCAGGTAAATTCTTGCCATGGAGAGATACGCATGATTCCACTCTGTACTGCTATAAATAGGCCTGAAATCTCGATCTGATACAAAAAATAGATATTTTCCATCCGAACTAAAGGAAGGTGAATAGGATGAGTACCAGCCGTCTGTAACTTCATAGTTTTTTTTCGTTTTGTTGTTATAAAGGTAGACTTTGGTCATAGCCACTGCCTCCGGTTTTGCATAGGCTATCCAGTTGCTATCCGGAGACCAGACATAATTTCCTATTTCCCAGCGTGTTGCCTTAGTAACTTCTACAACCTTCTTTGTCTCAATATTTACATAATTGAGACGTAAAAGCTTATCGCCCCAGAGAATTTTTTTTGAATCCGGAGACCAATAAATCTGATATTTGTAAGTATCTGCTCCGGTTGTGATCTGCTGAGGTGTCCCTGAACCATCCTGTTTCATGATATAGATCTCATCCTCACCTGTGGAATCTGAAATATAGGCAATCCATTTCCCATCAGGAGACCATTTTGAGCTGCGTTCATGAATCCCAGAGGTATTTGTCAGGTTGCGGGTGTTTCCATGTTTGGCCGGAACAGTAAATATTTCTCCACGTGCACCAAATAACGCCCGTTTTCCATCAGGTGAGATTTCATAATTTGTTATTCTTTCATTAACTTTTTTAATTCCGCCTCGGCTGGAAGGCATATCACTGAATACAATTACAGGGACTTTCTCAGTTTTTTCTTCTTCCAGGTCAAATCGGTAGATGAATCCGCCGTTTTCAAAAACAATAGCTTCTGGACCAAGGCTAGGAAACTTGATGTCGAACTCGGAAAAGTTTGTTAATTTCCTTGTCTCTTTTGATGTAAGGTCACAGACAAAAAGATTCATCTTTTCATTTTCATCTCGGTCTGAAAGGAAATATATTTTATTTCCGCTCCACATGGGAATAATGTCCTGGGCGGGATTATTGGTGATATTTTCTATCTTCTTTGAAACAAAATCATACACCCAGATATCATCAGCCATGCCGCCGCGGTAGCGCTTCCATGTTCTGAATTCACGAAAGATTCGATTATATGCCAACTTCTTATCATCAGGGGAAAATGAACAAAACCCTCCTCGTGGTAAAGGAATCTGCTCGGGGATTCCTCCATAAACAGAAGCCAAATACAACTGTCCGTTAAAAGAATTCCATTCGTACATCCTGGAACGGAAAACAACATGCTTGTTATCATTTTTCCAGGTCATTACAATATTATTCGGTCCCATCCGATCAGAAACATCGTCACGGCCAAGGGTCGAAGTATAAGTTATTCTCTTCGGCATTCCTCCTTTACCTGGGATTATATAAACTTCGCGGTTTCCGTCATACTCGCCTGTAAAAGCCAAAAATTTTCCATCTGGAGAAAAACGGGGGAAAACCTCGAATCCTTTGTGGCTCGTAAGCTTCCGGGCTACTCCACCTGAAGAGGATACGGTATAAAGGTCACCAGCATAAGTGAATACAATCTGGTTTTTGTAAATAGCCGGGAAGCGAAGAACACAAGCTTCCTGCGAAGCATAAGAAATCACGGAAAACAACAATAAAATGCTCAATAAACTTATCCATATTTTTGTTTTCATTTTACCTCCTGATAATTGAATAGATGATTAAAATCGGAAAATTGAATATAGCATACAAGCTTACAATGAGGCAAGAAAAATGGCTTGTCTCAGTTCTTCTTTACTCTTCCCTTCTCCTTTTTCGCTTTAGTCTCTATAAGCATTTTTTTTCTCTTTTTTTCTTCAAACCTTTCAATCGCATAGCGGAGAGTGGTTCGAGGAATAGCAGGTCCATGTTTTAACAGAAAATTCTCAAGTCTAATGTGATTAGATTTCCCTGCCTCCCTGAGAAGCCACCCATTGGCTTTCTGCACGAGGTCATCATCATCCGGGAAAAGTGATAAAGCAATCCTGTAAACCAAATCGAGCTGTTTCCCCTGTCTTGCCAGTTTTATAAAGGATACGGCTGCTGCCCGGCGCACCCATCTGTTTAATGAAGCAGGCCATTCCATTATTTTTTCTCTAAGTTCAGGGTATTTTATTAGCAATGTCTCCATGGCAACTGGACAGAGCATATCCACAGCAGCCCAGTTGTTGCAATAATTTGCGGAAAGCCATTCTTCAATTTTAAAAAAAAGCTCTTTTGGGAAATTTTTCCTGAATCTTATTAGAAGGAGAGTAGCTATACCTTTGGCTTCCATAAAGGGATTAGGAAGAAGTATCTCACATAGCTCAATAGCCTCATTCACACTCCAGTAAGGCTTAATTTTTTTATAAAGTTCTTTTGCCAGGTCATGCATAGGTTTGGCAGATAAACCGTATACTTTGACAGGTTCTTTAAAATATCTTTGCACCTGCTCTGCCTTCTCAGCATCAGCTTTTTCTTTAAAATAAGCCAGGGCAAACTTGGCTATTTGGGCAGGAGTTTTTTTGTCTTTTATTACGGCTGGATTCATATTTTTCTCTCTTTTAAAAAATTATTATTTCTTCAATAAAACAACTATTATATCCCATTTTTTTAAAAATGGGGACGGTTCTATTTTTCTGATTTTATAAATTTATTTGGATCTTCTTTCATTTGTGTGGGTAAAACACACGGGAATGGATGAAGCGACCTTTAAAAAAATAGAACCGTCCCCATTTTGAGTTCTTTTTAACTAATTGATTTTTCAGTCGGACGGAATTAAAATACTCCAAGACTATTAGAAAAGTGGATATATCATGATAAACAAGGTTACAAATAAACTCAACTCTATTTTTTACCCAAAATCCATTGCCATCATTGGCGCTTCAAGAAAACCTGGAAGCGTTGGGCAGTCGCTTCTCGCCAACATTATAGACAGCCGCTTTCAGGGGATTGTCTATCCTGTTAATCCTTATGCAAAAGGAATTCTTGGGATAAAATGCTACAACAGTTTGATGGACATTCCCGACGAAGTGGACCTTGCTGTCCTTATTGTCCCTTCACAATTTGTCCATGATGCTTTAGAAGAGTGCGGAAAGAAGAATGTTAAAGGAGCCATAATTATCTCAGCTGGATTTAAGGAAATTGGCGGAAAAGGGATAGAACTGGAAGAAAAGGTCAAGCAGGTTATTCAAAAGCATAATATTTCTTTGGTAGGACCAAACTGTTTAGGTGTTATAAATACAGATCCAGTATCATCCATGAACGCAACATTTGGCACAAAAATGTCCAAAGAGGGAAACATTGCATTTATTTCCCAGAGCGGCGCACTCTGTGTGGCTGTACTTGATTATGCAAAAGAGGCAAATATCGGCTTTTCTAAATTTATCAGCATGGGCAACAAAGCTGGCTTGACTGAGAATGAACTTTTACTCTATCTAAAAAATGACCCAAAAACAGACGTCATCTTGATGTACCTTGAAGACCTTGTTAATGGAAGAGAATTCATGGAAATCGCACGCGAAATCACAAGCAGCTTCTCTTGTCCCAAGCCAATCATCGCCCTTAAAGCAGGGCGGACAATATTAGGAGCAAAAGCAGCTTCTTCTCATACCGGTTCGCTTGCTGGCTCGGATAGTGTCTATGACGCCATCTTCAGCCAGTGCGGTGTCATTAGGGGGGAGACTCTGGAAGAACTTTTTGATTATGTCAAAGCATTCTCCAGCCAGCCTTTGCCAGAGGGAAAAAATGTTGCCATCATCACAAATTCGGGAGGTCCGGGAATCCTAGCCACTGACTCATGTATCCGCCATGGATTAAATATTGCTCCTTTTAATCCCGGTACAGTTAAAACTCTAAAAACAGTACTACCTCCAACAGCAAGTTTGAATAATCCTGTGGATTTGATCGCAGAAGCACAGCATGAACACTACGAAGCGACTTTGCATGTAATATTGAAGGATAAAAACGTTCATTCCACCATAATTATCCTAACTCCCACTGCATTCACTGATGTGGAAAAAATCTCTAAAACAATTGTCAGGAAAGCTAAGGAATTCAAAAAACCTGTTTTGTGCTGCCTCTTAGGAGTTTACGACGTCTCCGTTGGAATCGAGATCCTGGAAGAAAACGGTATCCCTGATTACAGGTTTCCCGAATCTGCAGCCAGGGCTCTATCCGAAATGGCCTGGTATACCGGGTGGCTTAAACGGCCTCAAACCGGAATTAAAAAATTCAGCGTAAATAAAGCTAAGGCCAGGAAAATTATAGATTCTGTAAAAAAAGAAGGGCGCCATTTCCTGCTGGAAGAAGAATCTTACGAAGTTCTTAGAGCCTATCACTTCCCTGTGATTAAATCTTTACTTGCAGAAAATGAAAATCAGGCAGAAGAAGCAGCCCAAAAAATTGGTTTTCCTGTTGTGTTAAAAATCGCTTCCCCTGATGTCCTTCATAAATTTGACTTCGGCGGAGTTAAGCTTAACCTTAGGAATAAAAACGAAGTCCGGAAAGCCTATCAGGAAATCCTTAAAAACGTCCTGGCCAAAAAACCTGAGGCAAAAATTACAGGTATGCTTGTAGAAGAAATGGCATCCCCGGGAAAAGAAATCATTCTGGGAATGAACAGAGATCCTCAGTTTGGACCCATTCTAATGTTTGGTCTGGGAGGGATCTATGTTGAGGCCCTGGAGGATGTGACATTCAGGCTGGCTCCTATACGTGAACTTACAGCTACCAAAATGATCACAAATACAAAAACTTATAAAATCCTGGAAGGTTTCAGAGGGGAACCCGCTTATGACATAAAGGTTATAGCTGAGTGTTTAAAAAGGCTCTCTCAACTCGTTACAGACTTTGAAGACATCAAAGAGCTGGATATTAACCCACTATTTGTTTATGAAAAAGGAAAAGGCTGTACTATTGTTGATGCAAGGATTATCCTTGGATCCGAATAGCCTCTAAGGTTAAACAAATCTCAAATATCTTTTTAATTTATCATGGAGCAAGTTATAAAAGCCAAGCAGAGTCTATCCAATATGGTTCAAAAAATTTGCCGGTGTTATAATAAAGAGAATTATGGTTCTATTTAAAAAAAAGAGGAAAAAAAGAGTTTTAGTGATCGGTCTTGATGGCGTTCCCCACTCTCTCCTTCTGGACCTTGCCCAAAAAGGGGTCATGGCATCAACTTCAAGGCTTATCGATTCAGGACACCTTCACCGTATGAAAGCAAGCCTTCCGGAAATATCTGCTGTAAGCTGGACAAATTTTATGACTGGAGCAAATCCCGGCTCACACGGTATTTTTGGCTTTACAGACTTCAAAAAAGACTCATACGAACTTCGTTTCCCGAATTTTCTCGATCTTAAAAAAGAAACTTTCTGGGATAAGCTGGGAGAGTTTAGAAAAAAATGTGTCATCATTAACCAGCCCTCCACATACCCGGCCCGCCAAATTTATGGAACCTTAATTTCAGGTTTTGTAGCAATTGAACTTTCTAAAGCTGTCTACCCTCTTTCCTGCCTGGCTCCTCTGGAAAAAATAGACTACCAGATCGACATAAATACGCAAAAATCAAGGGAAAACGCAGAATTCCTATGGAAAGAACTGGCTAAAACACTGAAAACGCGCCAGAAGGCTCTGGAATTATTCTGGCAGGAAGACTGGGATTATTTTGAATTTGTTTTAACCGGAACTGACAGACTACATCACTTCCTCTGGGATGCCTACAAAAACGAAAAACACCCTTACCACCAGAACTTCCTCGACTACTACCAACAAATCGACGAGTTAATTAATAAAATCGTAGTGTCTTTCCGGAAGCTAACAAACGATGAAAATGGCCTCTATCTTCTTTCAGACCACGGATTTACAGGGATCGAACAAGAAATCTATCTTAACGTTTGGCTCGAGAAAGAAGGCTATCTGGGATTTACCAGTCCATCACCCGAAAGTCTAACCGAGATCTTACCCTTATCCAGAGCATTTACTATGGAGCCCAACCGTATCTACTTGAACTTGAAAGAAAAATTCCCTCAAGGCTGTGTTGAACAATCGGAAGTAAAGGCTTTAAAGGAAGAAATCAGCAATAAACTAAGAAGACTGGAATATAATGGGAAAAAAGTTGTCCGGCAGGTCTTTGATGCTGAAGAAATATACTCAGGTCCTTTTACTTCTAAAGGCCCGGATTTAATCGTTCTCTCCGAGTACGGATTTGATATAAAAGGTTCGGTCAAGAAAAAGCAGGTTTTCGGCCGTTCAAACCTGCAGGGAATGCACACATGGGATGATGCATTTTTCTGGGCAAAAGAAGAACAATCACAGGACCTCTTTATCTCTGATCTAGCAGAGATAATTCTGAATAATTTTATTTAAACGTTATGGAACATTTTATTAAAACTCACAAAACAACAATTCTTGTTTTTCTCTTTCTTGCTCTTGCTCTCCCGCTCCAGGCATATGTAGGTCCGGGAGCAGGTTTTGCCTTTCTTTCCTCTTTCCTTATCCTTTTACTCACTCTTTTTCTGGCTTTGTTTTCATTTCTTTCCTGGCCCTTTCGTTTCCTTTTCCGGGTTATAAAAGGACAGAAGGCTTATAAAAAAAGCAGCATTAACAAACTTGTCATCATCGGCCTGGACGGAATGGACCCTGCTCTAACCGAGAAATACATGTCGGAAGGAAAACTTCCAAATCTAAAAAAAATAAAAAATATAGGAGCTTATGCCAGGCTTCAAACCACAACTCCTGCTATTTCCCCTGTCGCCTGGTCCTCTTTTATGACGGGTTCAAATCCTTCAAAACACAACATCTTTGATTTTCTCAGCCGGGACCCCAAGACTTATCTTCCCGGCCTCTCCTCTGCCCGCATCGGAAAGCCAAGAAAAATTCTTTCTATAGGAAAATACAATATTCCGCTCTCAAAACCCGAAGTCAAAGGAATGCGCAAAAGTATACCTTTCTGGAAAATTCTTGGCGAAAAGGGCGTGTTTTGCACTATTCTGAGAGTACCTTTAACTTTTCCTCCTGAAAAATTCTCAGGACATCTTCTTTCCGGAATGTGTGCTCCGGACTTAAAAGGAAGCCAGGGAACCTTTTTCTTTTACACAACCGATAAAGAGAAAATTAGAAAGAGAGAAAGTGGAATAATTATTCCTCTGAACAAAAATGGCAATACAATAAAAACCTATATATCGGGCCCGGAAAATACCCTCCTAAAAAAAGAGGAGGAGATCAGGCTCCCTCTTATTATAACCGTCGATAAGGAAAAAGAGGAAGCTCTCCTGGAAGTCTCCGGCCAAAAAATAGTGATGAAAAAAGAGACTTTCTCAGACTGGATCAAACTTACATTCAGACCAGGCCTGGGAATAAAAATTAAAGCGATCTGTCGTTTTTATGTTTCTCAAACCCACCCCCATTTTGAGATGTACTGTACACCGCTAAATATAGATCCGGAAAAACCTGCTCTTCCCATTTCAAATCCATTTTACTATTCTGTCTATTTAGCAAAGCTCCTGGGAAGTTTTATAACACTAGGAGAAGCAAACGATACCTGGGCGCTCAACGAAGGAGTGCTCAGCGAAAAAGCCTTTCTGGAAATGACTTATTCAAACCACAAAGAATGGGAAAATATGCTCTTTAATGCCATAAATAAAACAAAAAAGGGCTTAATTACCTGTGTGTTTGAAACAACAGACAGTATCCAGCACATGTTCTGGCGGTATCTTGATAAAGCTAATCCTTCGCTGGAAAAAAACCATACAAAAATGGGCGTCAAAGTTATCGAAGAACTCTATCAAAAAATGGATGAACTTGTAGGAAGGGTCCTCGAAAAATTAGAAAAGAAATCTGACCTGATGATTATGTCGGATCATGGATTTAAATCCTTCCGCAGGGGCATAAACATCAACTCCTGGTTTTATCTGAATGGTTATCTATCCCTCAAGGAAGGAAAAAAAGACAGCGATGAATGGTTTAAGGATGTCGACTGGGAAAGAACCAAGGCATACGCACTGGGCCTTGGAGGAGTCTACATAAACCAGAAAGGAAGGGAAGCAAAGGGAACGGTTCAAGCCGGCGAAAAAACAGAAGCTTTAAAAAAAGAACTTATAAACAAACTAACTGGCCTAAAAGATGAAGAAAGGGACACAGTGGCCATCAATAAAGTTTTTGACCGTGACGAACTTCCGTCCGGTCCTTACATAAATAACTGCCCTGACCTTATAATCGGATACAACGAGGGATACAGGATTTCCTGGGATTCAGTTACAGGAAAAGTTAACGGAATTGTGTTTGAAGACAACATCAAAGCCTGGAGCGGAGATCACTGTATCGATCCTGAAGCTGTTCCAGGGATATTTTTCTGCACCAAAAAAATTAACACATCAAGTCCTTCTATAATAGACATTGCACCTACAGTGCTCGAATTATTCGGGCTCCAGGTGCCATATCACATGGATGGCCACTCATTATTAGATGGCCAGAATCTTCCCTCAGATCAGAATAAAAAGGAAAAAGGGAAAAAGAAATGAAACCGATAAAACGAAGAGAATTTATTAAATTAGGATTAGCCTCAGGCTCACTTCTGGCTTTAGGAAGCAGCTCCGACCTTGTTACTAAAGTAAGTGGAAAAAGGGAAACTCATAAAAAACTAATTATCCTGGGGCTTGACGGCATGGACCCCCATCTTCTCCAGATTTGGATGAAAGAAGGAAAACTTCCTCATTTTAAACGTTTGTGGAACCAGGGTAGTTTCCTGCCACTCAGGTCAAGCATTCCAGCTCAGAGTCCTGTCGCCTGGTCAAATTTTATAACCGGAACAGACCCGGGTGGCCACGCCATCTTTGACTTTATCCACAGGGATCCAGAACGCTACTTTCCTGTATTCTCCGCATCTGAAACAACTGAAGCTACAAAAACAATCTCCTTCGGAAATCTTGTTCTCCCTCTTTCAGGCGGAGATGTTAAAAATCTTCTCAAGGGAAAAGCTTTCTGGCAAATACTTGAAGATTATGACATCCCAGCCACAATTTTTAAAATGCCCTCCAATTATCCTCCTGTCCCGACAAAACAGAGAACCCTTTCCGGGATGGGAACGCCTGACATTCTCGGAACCTATGGCACATGCAACTACTACACATCTGAATTTACGGAAATTAAAGAAGATATTGGTGGAGCAAATATCCACGAAGTCTATGTGATGGATAACCAAGTGGAATCAAAACTTCCTGGACCGGTCAACACTTTCAAAAAAGACAGACCGGATTCCTACATAAACTTTAAAGTTTTTATCGATCCAGTAAATCCTGTGGCCAAAATAGTGATCCAGGACCAAGAATTTATCCTTCAGGAAGGCGAATGGAGCAACTGGAAAAAAGTCCGCTTCAACATGATTCCAACCCAGAGTGTAAACGGCATCTGCAATTTTTTCCTCAAACAGGTCCGTCCTGAATTCAAGCTGTATGTCTCGCCTGTTAACATAGATCCTGCAAATGCTTGCCTGCCAATTTCCACTCCAAAAAATTACTCAGAAGAACTGGTAGAAAAATTCGGGTCATTTTACACAAAAGGCCTTCCTGCTGATTTTAAGGCGCTCGATCACGGCATCCTGGATGATGGGGAATTTCTCGACCAGGACGATATAGTTTTGAGAGAAAGAATAAAGATGTTTGACTACGAACTGGAGCGATTTGATTCCGGGATTCTTTTTTACTACCTTTCCAACACTGACCAGCGGCAGCATATGTTCTGGCGTTTTATCGATAAAAAATGTCCATCCTATGATCCTAAACTTGCCCCGAAATACGGAAACGCTATAGAAAACATTTATATTGAGGCGGACAAACTACTAGCCAAAGCCATGGAAAAGGCGGACAAAGATACAATCTTGATAGTTATGTCTGACCATGGTTTTACATCATTTCGCCGCCAATTTAATCTTAATACATGGCTCAAAGAAAGCGGGTACCATTCTCTTATCAATAAATGGAAACAAGGTGAAAACATTGTTTTTACAAACACCAACTGGTCAAAGACAAAAGCCTATGCTCTGGGCTTAAACAGCCTTTACATAAACCAAAAGGATAGAGAAGCCGAGGGTATTGTTAAACCAGGAGCAGAGAAAGAAATCCTTGTTCGCGAAATCGCACAGAAGCTGGAAAACTTCAAAGATCCCGAAACAGGTGAAAGACCTGTCTTAAGGGCATATGTTACTAAAGATGTCTTTCACGGTCCTTACATAAATAAAGCTCCGGAAATCATTGTTGGCTATAATTCCGGGTACCGCGGTTCCTGGGGTACACCTCTAGGCAGAATCCCCAAAAAGATCGTTGAAGATAATACAGAAAAATGGAGCGGCGACCACTGTGTATCCCCAGAAGTAACTCCTGGAATTTTCCTCTCCAATCAAAGCGCCAAGATCAAGTCCCCTGCTCTTTACGATGTAACAGCCACAATCTTTAAGGTTTTTGGAATAAATCAACCCGAAGGGATCAGGGGAAAACCCATATTTTAAATCGAGGAGAATTTTTATGGGAAAAGCCAAGATAAAACTGGAAAAAGATTTAATGGACAAAGTAAAAAAATTCGCAAAAATAGCCGGTTATTCTTCTCCAGAAGAATTCATCACTCACTGCCTCGAGAAAGAGATAATTAAGCTTGAAGAATCCGATTCTGAAGAGGAAATCAAAAAAAAGCTTAAAGGATTAGGATACATTTCGTGAGGAGCCAGACACTTTACCTCAGGGGACATGACTTGAATTATCCCTGCGAGCCTGCCTGTGAGGGCACTCGTTACCAGACATCTAAAAGAAGTGTTACAATTTTGACAGTTTTTTCAACAATAATATAAGCGAAACAAAAAAACGATGTGGTTATTTAATTCTACATTTGGTAGGCTCCTTGAATTTATCTTTTTCCCTTTTAGGAATATGAGCCCCTGGATCGGCATGATTTTTATTTCTTTTCTTACAGCGCTTCTGATGCTTTTTATTTTCCGTTTCACTTCAAACCAGCAAGGTATAAGACAGGTCAAGAAAAAAATAATAGCTCATTTACTCGAACTCCGCTTATTCAAAGACAGCTTAAGCATTACCCTCAAAGCACAAGGAAACATCCTCCGTTATAATCTGAAATATATCGGTTATTCTGCTAAACCCATGCTTGTTTTGATCATCCCTATTTTTCTGATTCTCGTCCAGCTCAACCTATGGTTTGGCTATCAGGATTTAGCTCCCGGTCAAAAAGCCATCCTGAAGGTTAAAATGGAAGAAGGCCACAATCTCTTCGATATAAATATTGCTATTGAACCCTCTTCAGCCCTAAATATCGAAACCCCTCCGCTCAGGATTGAAGAAGAAAGAGAGATAAACTGGCGTTTCCAAATAAATGAGAAAGGAGTCCATGATATAACATTGATAACCAACGGCCAGAGATTCACAAAAAAAATAGCCGCCGCCCAGAATCCGCTCAGCAAAATCTCGCAGTCAAGGGTACAACGTAATTTTATAGACGAATTATTCAATCCAGGAGAGGCTCCCCTGCCCGGAGATATACCGTTAAAGACCATAGAAGTCACTTATCTACCCCAAAGAATGAACCTCCTCGGATGGCACATCCACTGGCTTATTGTTTATTTTGCTCTCTCAATAATCTTCGGATTCTCATTTAAGGGCATTTTTAAAGTCGAAATCTAAATCTCTTTCTGGTTCTCTCCCTTATTTTTGAAAAACCTGCGCCAACACTAAGCATAAACTCGTTCAATCTGGCTTTATGTTTAAAATAAACAGAATAGAGAGATATGTAGAATTAAAAACAGCTCAAATTTTATTTTTACTTTTGACCTTAAAATGTTCTTGTGCTATAAGTTGTCTTTCGGGAAATCGGAAAGATACGTCTGCGTGGAAAAAAGGTTCACAGAGAAAACAGGAGATCAATATAAATTACAAACCGGTAGATTTCTTTCCATCAAAATAAATTCTGAATAATTAAAAGGAGGAATAATGAGAAAAAATAATTTAAGTCGTTTGGTATGGATCGCAACCATAATTTGTCTTTTTCTTGCCAGTAACTCTTTAACCTTTTCACAGGAAACCATTACAACAAAAGACCTTAATCGATTCACCTGGCGTCATATTGGCCCATGGACGTTTTCAGGGAGGATAACGTCTTTTGCAGTGCCTCGAGGGCAGAGTCAAACCTATTACGCCGCCACAGCCAGCGGCGGCATCTGGAAAACTGAGGATGGTGGGATTCATTTTGAGCCGATCTTTGATAAATACGGAAACATGAGCATGGGAGACCTTGCTGTAGCCCCTTCGGACCCCAACATTATTTACGCCGGCACAGGAGAGCCGCTGCATGCACGTTCCAGTGCCCACGGAAACGGCATGTGGAAATCCACAGATGGTGGAAAAAAATGGACCCACATCGGTCTGGAACAGAGTTACTTTATTCCTAAAGTTGCAATTGACTATAAAAATCCGGATATCGTCTATGTGGCAGCCGAAGGAAAACTCTATGATAACAAGATGGATTGCCAGCGTGGATTATACAAGACTGTGGACGGAGGAAAGACCTGGACAAAAGTCCTTGATCTAAAGGACAGAGGCGTTGGGGATTTTGTAATTGATCCTACAAATTCAGATATTGTCCTTGCTGTCGCTTACAAAACATACAGAAGAACATGGACCTTTATGGACCGGCAGGAAGGGAATCATGTTTATAAAACCACGGACGGCGGAAAAACCTGGAAAAAGCTGACAAACGGACTTCCTTTGGATATCAAGACCGGATGGAATGGAATCTCCATCTACGAAAAGAATCCGAACATTATATATATACGCATGGATGAAGAAGTTAACCTGGGCTTAAATGAGAGAGAAGGGCAGTCTCTTTTTAGAAGAGGGAGAGTTTTTAAAGACGGTTATTATTTTAACAAATTTAAAAAATTCAAAATCCATCCTGATATTAAAAAACTGGTGAAGTTTGAACCCATTAAATTTAAAGATGAAAATGAGCTTGTTGAGAAGTTAAACGAACTGATTAAGGACATGGAATTCCAAAAGAAAATTCAAATTGACCTAAAAGCTTTTAATAAAAAAGCCAGGCAGGTTTACAGGAAAAATGACAAAATTTTACAAAGCATAGATGAAATCGAAAAAACCTTAAAAAGAGAAGAGGGTCATAAAAAACTCATCAAAGAGATCAACGGATTTGTACTCTTTTTACTTTTTGCTGATTCTGAGGGAATCGAGATCAAAGATGATGTTTTTTCTGTGACAGACATAAACAAAGTCCAAGTCCATGCTGATTTAAAATCACTTTTAAAATTTGATCCGGAAAAAATAAAAGATGAAAAAGTCCTCGCCAAAAAAGCCAATGATCTTATCAAGGAAACAGGATTGATCGAAAAACTAGGTATAAACCTCAATAAATTAAATGACAAAGCCAAAAAAGCTTACAAAGACAGAGAAGACCTAAAATCCAGATTCAAAGAATTCACAAAAAAAATAAAGGAATACGAAGAGACAAAGGGGCGGTCTCAAGTTTTAAACAGGTACATCCTACAGATCATTTATGCGGATGCTTTGAGTATAATGGAACCGGTTAAAAAATCAGGAGTTATTTACCGCACAGAAGACCAGGGAGAATCCTGGACCAAAATGACAGAATACAAGCTCGTTGGAGGAAGCTCGGTTGTCAACCAGATAGAGGCTGGCTATGCGGGAAGGATATACGTTGATCCCAACAACGACAAAGTTCTTTATGCTGTTGAGGTTGTTGTGAAGGTTTCCAAAGATGGAGGAAAAATATTCAAAAACGCGCCATGGACATCGGGATTCCATAAGTGCCACGTTGATACACGAGGCATGTGGATAGATCCGCTTAATTCAAAACATATTCTTAATGGAAATGACGGTGGAGTCAACGAGACCTGGGATGGAGGAAAACACTGGTCCCAAAAAGACACAATCAGCGCCCAGCAGTTCTACGACATATCGGTCGACAATGAAATGCCATACAATGTTATGGGAGGAACTCAGGACAACGGCTGCTGGATAGGTCCATCCCAAAATAGAAACCAGTATGGCGTCTTTCCTGCTGACTGGACATATCTTCCTTCCGGGGATGGCTACTATGTGCTGAGGGATTGGTGGAATCCAGAATATATCTATTTTGAGAGCCAGTTCGGCCGCTCAAATCGAATGAACTTCAAGACAGGGGAAACCATCAGTCTTTCAAAGAGGAATACTGCTGAAGAAAGGGCTGAAGGGGTAGCTTCACAAAGGTATCAATGGGATTCCCCTATTGTTCTTTCTCCCCACAATCCTGGAACTGTTTATGTTTGTTCCCAGCATGTGCACCGGTCAAGAAGCAGGGGGGATAGAGGAACCTTTGAAACAATAAGCCCTGATCTCTCCAAGAACAACAAAGAGAGGATAGAGCTTTCTAAAGAGACAAATCTCCAGTATGCCACTATTTATACATTTGCAGAATCGCCAAAAAAGCCCGGGGTCTACTGGGCAGGAACCGACGATGGAAACCTGCAAATAAGCACTGACGAGGGCAACACATGGCAGAATATCACATTAAGGTTTTATGATAAGAATGGAAAGCCAAAAAAGAATATAAAAGGAGCCAGGATACCTTACGATCACTGGGTAACCAAAGTTGAACCCTCTGCTCATGACCTAGAAACCTGCTATGTCACTTATTCCGGATACAGAACCCATAGTGAGGATAACTCTTACATATATGTTACTCATGATATGGGAAAAAAATGGGAAGACTTGAGTCAGGGAATGATGAACCCGGTCAGGGATATTGAAGAAGACCCTGATAATCCTGATGTCCTGTACTTGGCTACCGACTACGGTATATTTGTCACTATAGACAAAGGGAAAAACTGGATAGAGATGTCCTCCTCTGCGCCTGATGTTATGATTTTGGACCTTGACATCCAGAAAAGAGAACGTGACCTTGCCATCGGCACTTACGGAAGAGGGATATACATTGCCGACATATTTCCATTTAAAGAATTTAAAAAAGAAATTTTAGAGAAGGAATCCTATCTCTTTGATATCCAGAGAACAATCAAATGGAACATGATGGAAAGAAGAGGTCCGAGGTATGGCGAATTTGCACGGGTGAATAATCCTCCGGTTGGCTTTTCGATCTACTACTATCTCAATAAATCCGCTAAATCCGTCAGCATTGTGATAAAAGACCTCGAAGGAAACGAGATCCAAAAAATAAATGGAAAGCCGGGAAAAGGGATTCAAAGGGTATTCTGGAACTTAAGGAAAAGGTCAGAGCCAAGAGAGGGTCAACAACCTCGCCGGAGAATGGCTACTACCGTGGAACCGGGATTATTTAAAGTCGCTCTTCTCGTTGATGGAAAAGAAGTTATGTCAAAAAAACTGGAGGTCGTCCAGGATCCTATTTCATAAAACAAAAAGGCATTTCCAAGTTATAAGAATTAACACTTGTTATTCATAAACTGATAAATTTTAATTATAAGAACAATACTTAAGGGAATGCCCTCTGACTATTTCTCTCCGATTTTATTGAACCAGGCTATGTCTTGAAGTGCCTTCCTTTTCCTGTCTTTTGAGGGTTTTTTCTCATAGTACCCAATAGCCATTAGTGAGACAATCTTATACTTACGTGGAATCTTTAAAAATTTTCTGGCCTTACGGGGATTGAACCATCCAACCCAGCATGTACCAAGACCAAGCTCTTCGGCTTGAAGAACAATATGCTCTCCTGCAATTCCTATGTCGATATAATAATAGCTGATATTCTGGATTTGCTTCCCTATCCTGTTGGCAATTATATCAAGCCGGGCAAGGATTAAGATGAGCACCGGGGCTTTAACAGCAAATTTTGAGATGGAATATATCCCTGAAAAAACCTCTTTTGCAAATCGCGTTCTCAGTTCTGGCTCATCAAGAATCAAAAATCTCCAGGGTTGAACATTATCAGCCGATGGTGCCAGGCGCGCCGCTTCGATGCAGGTCAGGATCTTCTCCCTTTCGACAGGTTTGTCCAGATAGCGGCGAATACTTCTCCGGCTCCTGACAAGCTGCAAAAAAGAGAGTCTCCCTTCCTGTTCTTTCTCTTTCATCTGTATTTATGTCTCCAGATATTTTTTTCAACCCTTTACTTTCACAATCATGGCATGTCAAAGGATTAGAATCAAATATTTTATTCTAGCCTTTCCTTATAAAGTTATCAATTATGCGAATCGAATCATCTAAAATCTAACCCTAGGAGTATCATCTTGTCATTTAAAAATCTAACCGTAGAGGAGAAGAAAATCAATAAATATTATAACCTAACCTTGAAGGAAAGGAGGTTAGGTT
>Ga0114922_10001325_pt1 | contig 23656 bp, 24 predicted proteins | sample AartaG_FD_100975 | JGI IMG/M metagenome (GOLD analysis project Ga0114922, IMG submission 100975) | Deep subsurface microbial communities from Aarhus Bay to uncover new lineages of life (NeLLi) - Aarhus_00045 metaG | ecosystem: Environmental > Aquatic > Marine > Oceanic > Sediment | place... | reverse complement strand
TTGTCAAGAATAGAGATTTCTCATAGTTTTCAGGGTGTTTCTGGAAATAGGGATAGGCACTCCTTACCCCCGGGTATTTCTTCTTTCATTGATGTGTAGATGTGTAAGGAAACGAAAATCAGGAGGCCTTCAGTGCACCCTTATCGAAGGGTGGAGCTTTGTTGCGTTTCAGGCATTCTATTATTTTAACCGTCGACGAGATCGCCCGAGAGCTGTATAAGGCCGGCAAGCTGCAGGAAACCTTTGAAGATGAGGGCTTCTACACCCGGCTCACGAAATTGGAAGAGGCCTGCCCCGGCGTAACTGTGAAAATGCACACACGGGGTATACTGAAGCCTGCAAGGGAAAACTGTAGAGCAATCCAAAGCTTCTCGACATCGTTGAGCAGATGATCGGTCCGGAGATCGCCGGGCACCCGGTCTGGAATATACGCTGCAAAGCACCCATCAATCCCCTTGCAACGGTACCCTGGCATCAGGACACTGCCTATCTGGTCGAGGGTAGTGAGCACACCCTTCAGCCACCGCATGGATACCCCTGCTCGATGCACAAGGTGAAAACGGCACACTACAGGTAGAACGAGGCGGACATCGAACAGGCAGCGTGCTCCCCCATCATCAGGTCCAGTGGCCCGAGTGGACGAAACGAAGCCGTACAGAGATTGTGTCCCTCGAGGAGAAAACCGACAACGACAAATCGGCATGTGTCGATGTGGTGGTTGACGGCCCCTGGCTCAAACGCTGGACCGATTAGCGTTCCCTGGTTCCAAAAAGGATCACTCTATCTTTGGGTCGCGTTGCAGACGTAGAGGGCTATTCGGCATCGTACCTTGTCGCTTCAGCGGTGCAGCTGGGAGCGCTTCCTTTTGCTCTTCTTGCTTGCCGCGAGAAAGCGCCCTCTGATCCGATAGAATAGCAATGCACGATAGGACCTTCGGTGGCTGCACAGTGATACAGCCACAAAAAACAAATCATTAAAAGGGGTCAATCTCCGTATGACAGCCAGGCTATTATACTTTGCAGACCGAATGTGTTCCTTGTGCTGCGGGTTTGCCCCTCAGGTATCAGAGGAGAGATTGTTTTACATATTCTATGTGGTTCCCTTATCATCAAGGATGTGACCAAGGAATTGGGCCGCCTCCTCTATTCCCTCTTCGGCGTGAATATAAGGATCCTCGTGTTCAATACTGAGCACATGCTCATAACCTATCATTCTGAGTTCGTCCACAAAGGCTTTCCAAAAAATCCTATCATGCCCCCTTCCTACCACTCGGAAAGTCCATGCCCTGCTGCCGAGATCTCCAAACAGCGCTTCCGTATTGACACCCTTGAATTCCATGATTGATCTATCGATCTCCGTGTCCTTTGCATGAACGTGTACTATGGCTTTGCCCAGTCTTTTGATAACCACAATAGGGTTTATCCCCTGCCAGAACAGGTGGCTGGGATCCAGATTGCATGATATCTCATCAGCCCCAAGGGCTTCGCGGAGCCTCAGCAGTGCTTCCGGATTGTAGATGGAATCCCCTGGATGCATCTCGAACCCATATTTGATGCCGGCCTCCCTCGCCTTTTTTACCTTCCTCTCCCAGAACGGCAGAATCTTCCTTTCCCACTGCCATTTTAGCCCCTTTTCGAATTCTTCCGGCCAGCGGGTCGTTATCCAGGCAGGATACCTGGCATCATCGTCCAATCCGGGACTGCCTGAAAAACAGTTGACGATTCTCACGCCGAGCTTGGATGCCAGTTCAACAGATGCATCTAAATCATCTTCATGTTCCCGGGCAATGCACTGGTCTGGATGTAGGGGATTACCATGACATGACAGTGCACTCAGCTCCAGTTCATGGCTTGTCAGGGTTTCGACGAATCGCTCTAGACTTTCCCTCTCTTTCAGCAGAAGCTGCGGGTTGCAGTGGTTCTTGCCAACAAAGCCTCCCGTGCCAGGCTCGATCGCTTCGAGCCCGAGACCCTGTACAATCGAACAGACTTCAGACCAGGATTTATCGGTGAAGGTAACGGCATTGACATGTAATCCAATCTTCATGAATTACATACTACCATATGTTCAAACAAAGTTACGATGAAAATCCTATTTTCATTGACACAGGTTAATAGCATAGTATCATGGGAAAAGCTACTTCTTCGTACACTGATTATAATCGTTTGGAGGAGAATGAGATGACGAAAGACATGATAAACGTCGCAATCATCGGATTGGGTTTCGGTACACAGTTCATCCCCATTTACCAACGGCATCCACAGGCAAATATGTACGCCATCTGCAGACGATCACAGAAACAGCTTAACGAAATTGGTGACATGTTTAGGGTGGAAAAGCGATATACCCACTACGAAGACGTGCTCAAGGATCCTGATGTCGATTTCGTCCACCTCAATACACCCATTCCCGATCACGGCCCGATGTCGATCGCCGGGTTGAAGGCGGGCAAGCATGTGATGTGTACAGTTCCCATGGCCACATCGGTGGATGACTGCCGTCAGATCGTCGAACTGGTACGAGAAACGGGATTGAAATATATGATGGCTGAAACTGTTGTCTATTCACGTGAGTTTCTCTATGTCAGGGAGCTGTACGAAAAGGGAGAGCTTGGCAAAATTCAGTTCATACAGGGTAGTCATCAACAGGACATGGATGGCTGGCCTGAGTACTGGCCTGGGCTTCCACCCATGCATTACGCAACGCACTGCGTGAGCCCCTGTCTAGCCCTGACCAGAGCAGAAGCTGAATACGTTTCCTGCTTCGGATCCGGCACCATTCGAGATAAGTTGATTCCCAAGTACAACTCTCCCTTTGCCGTGGAAACGGCTCATTTCAAGTTGCGGAATTCCGACATCTCTGCACGTGTGCACCGTTCGCTGTTCGATACCGCACGTCAGTACAGGGAAAGTTTCGACGTCTTTGGATCCAAGAAGGCATTCGAATGGCCCCTGATTGAAGGTGAGGGTCCTGTGCTTCACACGGCAAAAAAACCGCAGGCAGAGGTCGCCGAAAGAGTGAAGGTGCCCGACTACGCACATCTCCTTCCCAAGGAGATACAGCCCTTCACCACTAAGACATTTTTCGAGCTTGATGAGTACAAACACATAGCCGACGCTGCGGGGGCCGATCCCGACGGCACCCACGCCCATCTTGTTTCCGATCCCGGATCCCTTGAGGGCCACGGCGGATCACACCCTCATCTGGCCCATGAATTCATATCAGCTCTGCTCGAGAACCGGGACCCATATCCCAACGCGGTGCAATCAGCCAATATCACCTGTGTGGGAATACTGGCGCATGAATCGGCCATGAAAGACGGCGAGAGAATATACCTGCCTGATTTCACGCTGCAGTAGCGTACATCATTCCTGGTGCATGGCACCGAGAAGATACACCCGGGAGGAAAGAAGTGTACAAGTACGGCGTTGAGTTTTTATTGTGGACCGAGACCTTTGAGCAGGACAGCATCCCCCTCATCGGCCACGCGAAACAGCTTGGCTTTGACGGTGTTGAGATTCATCTGCGATATCCGGACCGGCTCCCCGTCACAGAGATTAAAAATGCGCTCCATGAACACGGCATGGCGGCCTGTTTCGTCGTCATTTTGACTGAGGAGCAAAGCCCGATCTCCGATGATGCAGGGGAGAGAAAACGAAGTCTTGAGTTTTTCAAAAGTTGCATCGATGCAGCCCACCGCATTACCGGTGGTGAATGCGTAATCGGTGGCGTGAACTATGCTCCAGCAGGGTTTCTTACCGGTTGTGCTAGAACCCCTCAGGAGTGGGATCGTTCAGTATTCAACTTTCGGGAAGCGGCAAAATATGCGAGTGAGAAGGGGATCACTCTGGCCGTGGAACCGATCAACAGATTTGAGACCTTTTTTCTCAATACAGCTACCGATGCTGTTCGGTTCTGCAAAGACGTGGGGGAATCAAACGTAAAGGTTCATCTGGATACGTATCACATGATCAGGGAGGAGAAAGATTTTTACCGTGCTATTGTTGAAACTGGGTCCTACATTGGCATGGTACACGCCTGTGAAAACGATCGGGGCACACCAGGAACCGGACTGGTGGCCTGGGACGAGGTGTACCGGGGGCTTCGCGATGCACACTACGAAGGATGGATAGTCATCGAGTCCTTTGTACCGGAGATTGAGGGTCTTGCCCGAGTGGCTGCAGTCTGGCGTAAGCTTGCGCCAAGCGCAGATCACCTCGCGGGTGAAGGATTGAAAAACCTCCGTGAAATAGACCAGGGGGTTTGATGCCGCGTCATGTGTGTGCCCACACTACACGGTTTCATTGACTAGCTATATTGCCCGACTACTTGCTACCCCGGAAGAGTTCTTTCGGATCTACTGACAAGAGCTCTTCCTCGCGCTCGTAAAAGTAACTAGCAGTCTGCCCCACGAGATCATCGAGCATGGCCGGATCCGGCGAACCGTACATCTGTATGTAGGGATCACCACCTGGACCAAGGGGTTCAGCTGAGCAGAAACACTTATCGTTGTTGTAGCCGATCACATACAGTGCCATCAGGACGAGGTCGAGATCGAGAAATCCAGAACCGAGTGCCATCCTGTTCGTGTCGGCCATGTGAAGGTTTGTAAGCATATCTCCGTACTCAACAATGACCGATGAGATGTGATGCTCTCCGTGCATCATGTGATAGACATCCCCTGCAATATATTTGATACCCGGATGATCGACAGCAACGATCAGTTTTTTAGCTTCCGCGTACGTGTGTGTATGACTCGTTTCATCGACCCGAATTGGTTCGATACCTGCACGGACGTTATGTTTCAAAAACTCATCCCCGAGTATCCTCAAGGCCTCTACTGCACGATAAAACTCATTGTCATCATATTTATCGGGACGGCCCACTGCAGCCGGACCAAACAGAACATAACTTCCCTCGAACTCGGCACACATCTCGATCTGTCTTCTAAAATAGTCGATGCTTGTTTGAATTACCTGCCATTTGTTACTCGAGAGCTCCGATTGGGGCGACACCATACCGCATATACCCGAGACCCGTATTCCTTGATCGTCGAGTATCTTCTTCGTCTCCTTTGTCTTATACCCCAGATCAGGGCCGTAGCGATTGCCGTGCAGCTCTATATAGCGAACTTTGTACTTCGCAAGCCGGGCAATTGATTTCTCAAAGGGCTCAATACCAAATCCCCAGTTGCTCCATGCAAGATTGATTCGTTTCTTCGGTTTAGGATTCTTCTCTCGAAACTCCAGAAACTGGGAAATAATCTCATTGTCAAGTTTTTGAAAGTTTTGAAACTTCATGATGAACTCTCCTTCCAACTAGAATGGTTGCAGAGCAACTATTTATTAATTCACGCGATCACGTCCTTAACGTCCCGATACATTCCTCTTCTCCACACACCGTCCAGCATATCTCCCATACATCGATTCAGGAGATCGGCAAAGGATTCGTCAAGAAGATGCATATCACAGCATATGACATCCAGGTTCTGATTCGTGGTATTCTGATATTTTTCCACCACCGACCACATGCTGGTCGCACGAAGAGACCAGGTGGGTTTTTCAGGATCTGGCCACCATACCGGTCCATCCCCCTGCTCTGAAGGCCATCCCCTTTCAACGGATGCAGCTTCCCTGGGCTGATCATAGGAGCTCCACCCCTGCATGGGTATGAACAGCACAGTAGGTCCCTTTGTCTCATTCAGTTTTTCTATCATATACCCCGCAATCTCCATGGTTTCGTCGATGGTGGGTGTGAGCGTTGTGACATTTCGATTATGTACATAGGGAAGCCTTTCCCGGTTGTGGGAAATCCGAACCCCCCTGCGATAATCCTCCAGATACTGTTCAGGGACTGTGCTCATGGGCCCGAGGGTAAACTGGTCTATACCCCCGGGGCAAACCACCTGCGGTATGCCCGTTTCAGCTGCAGCAGTCAGTCGCTCCCCCTGCCACTCCTCCTTGATTCCGTAGGGGCTTTTGAATCTGGTATTGCTCAGTTCAGCGGTGGTCACATCGTAGAGGGCTTGTATATATCCCGCGCGGATGAGGTCCTCCATGGTTGCACCGTTCCCGGTCGCATGCAGTGATATGGATTCCCAACCGCGGCTGTTGATGAATGAGGCACAGCGGTTTACCGTCTGATAGGTTGTGCCGTAAGCGGTAATTGCAGCAAGGGGTTTATCGTCTTGAAAACGTTTCGAATGCGCCCGGGCCATGGCCACAATAGAGGCCGCAGCACTGTTAACAACCATTCGGGTTATCTTGTTGATCCCCTGTTCGGCAATTGGGTTGGTTATGTAAATGTCGGAGTGGACAAGCCAACCACTTACATCACTTGAAGCAACCGTGGACATCATGATCTTTGGCACGCCTATGGGAAGGGAACGCATGATCCGGGTTGCAACAGAGGTGCCCATTGCCCCGCCCCAGGCGATAATTCCATCTACATGCCCATTCATATGTAGTTCACGGATCTTTATTGCACCTGCTTCGCCTACGAGCCTTGCAGCCTCGGCACGGGGCGCATGAAACACATCATCCTTCTCCACGCCCAGCGATGCAAGCACCTCGGAGAGTGGAATGTCTGCCCAGGACACCTCTTTCCCAAGACTGAGTTCGAGTACTTTCGGTATACCGCCGTGGCTTGCGATTTGTTCGGATAGAAAGCGTATCTCCTCGCCTTTTGTATCTAGAATACCTGCGCACACGATGATTGGATTTTTTTGAGGCTCCATGATTCAGCTCACCAACTACTAACTGCTCAATCGGTCAAAAGGACCCCCTCAGGTCTTTATAATTCTCCGATTGGTATCAGAATCGAAAAGATGAGCCCTCTCCATGTTAAAGGTCGCATAGACTGTGTCGCCCACCTGCACCATGGCCTTGGGAGGTGCGATAGCCCTGAAAACAGTGTCATCTATTTTGAGATTCAGGATGTCCTCGACACCCAGGCTCTGCTTGAAATAGATCGTGCACGGAAAGGAGTTTCCTCCCCTCTTTTCCCTGGAAATATCGATATCCTCCGGCCGCATCCCCAGAACGCAGTTCCGCTTCTTGTAACCTGCAAGTGTATCCAGATGCGCCCGGTCGAGCGAGCAGACCAATCTGCCTCCGCTGGCAGCCAGAGACGACCCGTCAATGCAGGCCTCAAACAGGTTTATCTTCGGGCTACCAACAAATTGAGCGACGAATAAATCCTGCGGGCTCTGATATATATCGTCTGGCGTACCAACCTGAAGAACCTTTCCCTCATTGAGCACCGCAATCCGGTCTCCCATTGTCATGGCTTCGATCTGGTCATGGGTGACAAAGAAAAAGGTTGCACCGAGGTCGAAGTGAAGCCGCGAAAGTTCGGCTCTCATCTCCTCACGAAGCTTTGCGTCCAGGTTGGAGAGAGGTTCATCCATGAGAAACACCCGGGGGGTTCGAACAATGGCTCGTCCGATGGCCACCCTCTGCATCTCCCCTCCGCTCAGATGCACCGTGCTGCGATCGAGCAGGTGCTCGATGTGAAGGACACTTGTAACGGAAGCCACCTTCTTGTCAATTTCATCCTGCGGCAGCTTACGGAGATCGGATTTGAGGGGGAATTCGAGATTCTCCCGAACCGTATAATTTGGATAGAGGGTGTAGTATTGAAAGACGAAGGCAACATCACGAAGGGCCGGGCTCTGTTCATTGACTCCGACGCCATCGAGCTGTATTTCTCCCTCATCTGGTTTCTCGAGACCTGCAACCAGCCGAAGCGTCGTTGTTTTCCCGGCACCTGTGGGCCCAAGTATGACGAAGAACTCACCATCCTTTATCTCCAGGTTCATATCATTCACCGCGACGATGTCTCCAAAGGATTTGGTGAGTGAAGTGAGCTTGACCTCTGCCATATGATTTCTCCAGTCATAATCTATGACATGATCTATGTCATGATGGAATTCTCATTTTCCCTGTCAAACAGGATAACACCGTCCATATCAAAGCCAATATATGCCTTGTCCTTGATATGGGGAACCACCGTCGAACCGGTTCGTACGCGCAACAGCTCGCTCCCAAGCTTCACATCGATAATGTTGTAGGAGCCGGTCTTTTCAATGGCAAACACCTCGGTTGGAATATAGTCCGTCTGAGGCGTAAGGCTGAACAAAACGTTTTCAGGCCTTGTGCCGAGCACAAGCTCCCTGCCCTCCTCCTTTCTGTTCACGATGATTCCTTTTATCGAATCGCTGAGATGAATGTCCGCTTCGATTTCAAGAATCCGAAGGAGAATGGTGCCATTTTTACGAACCGTACTGCAACTGATAAAGTTCATGCCCGGACTGCCGATGAAATTGGCAACAAACAGGTTTTTCGGTTGACTGTAGATCTCGTGAGGCGTCCCAACCTGCTGCAGTACACCGCGATTCATGATTGCAATGCGGTCCCCCATGGACATAGCCTCAACCTGATCATGGGTGACATATGCAGTAGTAGCCCCTATGTCCACGTGAAGCCGCTTCAGTTCGGTTCGCATCTCTTCTCTGAAGCTTGCGTCAAGGGTCCCAATCGGTTCATCGAGAAGAAATGCCTTCGGCCGCCTGACCAGGGCCCGCCCGAGCGCAACTCGCTGCTGGTCTCCCCCCGAAAGAGCCTTGGGTTTTTTCTTGAGTATGTGCTCGATTCTAAGTAGTTTTGCAGCCCGTTCCACCTCGCTCTTTATCTTTGCCTTGTTAAACCGCTGTGTTATGAGCGGAAAAGCTATGTTTTTAAAAACAGTGAAGTGTGGATACAACGCGTAGAGCTGAAACACAAAGGCAATGTCCCTCTCGGAGCCCGGTTTCATGGTCACGTCCTGCCCTTCGATCAATATTTTACCCTCTGTGGGCAGCTCCAGCCCGGAGATGCATCGCAGGGTCGTGGTCTTTCCACAGCCCGAAGGTCCGAGCAGTACAATGAACTCGTATTGCTTTATCTCAAGGTTGAGATGATCGACCGCGACAAGATCGCCGTATCGCTTTACTATATTTTGCAGCAATATTTCAGCCATTGCTATCCTCCAGCATGAATGTGAATCGCCTCTTTCAGCTCTCTGTGATCTCGCGCGTACTCCGTAAGGGTTACTCCCTCCTGTACCGCCTCCCATCCCTGCCTGAGGCTTCGCGCTCCAGCCTCCGGACCCAAGGGATGCTCGAACACTGCCCTTCCCGGAACAATGCCGAAATCGACTGTGTTAAGCTTTTCAAATAAAAAACCGGTGGTTCCTGCCCACTGACTGCCGGCAGGAACCGGGAGAGTCTTTTTCATATGGCCAAGAGGGTCGAAACAGGCTTGAACACATTCGAGCACTTCAGCCTCTGGAATCTTCATTCGGTCGCCGAAGCCCGGCATAATTATGACGTCGAAACCAGCGATTCGCTGTAGTTTCGTTATCACCTTTGAATGCACACCGAATGTGGGAACAGACGTAAAGGGGGCAAGAAAATCAAAATGGCTTACAAGCGGTACTTGAGCATGTCTTCTGATCATGCGTGCCGCACTGATGCCTGTTGTCATGGTATTGATCATGAGGGCGTTGGCCCCCCCTTGGACAGCATCATCGCACAGTTCAACCATTCGATGCACCTCGTCTGTAATATTCGCGAGGTACATCTTCTTCTCGCCCGTCTCCTCCTCATACCGCAGCCTCTTGCCGCCGGTCAATGCCGCGCGCTCTTTCAGCGTGGACCAGGCAACATCCGAGAGCATCTCGTCATCCTTTGCAATGTCAAGTCCCCCCTGCCAGGCCTGATATGCCAGATCCGCGAAGTCCTTTGGAGCAAGCCCTATATTGGGCTTCACCACACCAAAGAATATGGGACGTTCATATACACCCAACAGGTCCCGCAGGCCCTGTATACCGAACTGTGGTCCTTCGAACCGTTTGAGATAGCCTTCGGGGAACTCGATATCCATCAGCTTGATAGCAGCAATACCCGGAGAGTGGAAGGCACCTTCTCCACATGCAGCCGTGAGCAGATTGGGTATTTTAGGACCGAAATTACCATGTGGATGGGCGATGCGCACCAGACATGCCTGTGCCTGTGGATGCTTCGGTGTCAGTGTGGAGTAGGGGAAGGTGTCGATCGTCCCGCTCAGCTCCAGCTTTATGACCTTTGCTCCGAATTCCTCACGAAGGTCTTCATCAACACCGACTCGCTTCCATTGGGCCGTTGACTGCTCACGGCAGAGATGTGCCGCAGCCTCTTCCGGATCAACGACGGTTTCAAAATAGTAGTCAAAGATCACATACTCTTCAATGTCAAGGTCATCTTCACGAGCAAAGAACGCTCTTATCTCATCGCTGATCATAATCCTATTTCACAACCCCCGAAACATCGCGGTAGAGACCCTTTTTCCACTTCTTATCGAGCATGTCGTCTATGCATCCGTTGACCAGCTCTATGTACGCCTTGTCCAGTATATGCATGTCGCATTGCAGCAAGTCGAGATTTTTGTTGTTTCGGTCGATTTTCTTCTCAAAGACCGAGAACATGAGTGTTGCCCGTTTGGACCACTTCGGGTTCTTTGGGTCGGGCAGCCACACGGGGCCGTCACCCTTCTCCGAAGCCCATCCCCGTTCCAGGGTGGCAAGTTCAGCCGACTGATCGTATGCCGACCACCCGCGCATGGGAACGATGAGCGCGGTCGGCCCCTTGGTGTGATTCAGCTTGGAGATTATCTCATCGGCCAGGATCTCGGTCTCTTCAAGAGTGGGGGCGAGGCACGTAACTGCAGGATTGTGTACGTAGGGTGCATCGCTGTTCTTGTATGATACGCGTTTCTCCGCTTTATACTCAGCCAGTATCTCCTTGGTCACCGTATCGGGTGCACCCCACGCGATCTGTGCGAGACCACCGGGTGATACAACCTGTGGTATCCCCATATCGCTTGCCGCTGTGAGCCGTTCGCCCCTCCAGTTGTCAGGAATTGCAAAGGTTGTGTGATGCATATTATTGCTGAGCTCACCGATAGTGATATCAAGAACCGCTGTTATATCGCTGTTGCGTATCAGGTCCTCCATGATGGCGCCCGTTCCCACCTGATGTATAATGATGGTGTCCCAACCGCGGTCCTCCAGATGTTTTTCCAGCTCCATGACCGTTGGAGTGGTGGTTCCATAGGCGGTAATCGCAGCAAGGGGCTTTACATCGGTGTCTTTGATCTCGCCGACTTTTGCCATATGTACAATGCCGGCTGCAGAGTTTGCAACGGCTTTTCTGATTACACGGTTCATGCCCTTTTCAGCGATCATGTTGAGCATGTAGATATCCATCCCACCCACCCACATGCTCACGTCGCCTGACGCAGCCGAGCAGAGCATCATCTTGGGGACTCCCATCGGCAGGGCCCGCATAACTATCGAAATCGCTGAGGTGCCGACCGTGCCCGCCCAGGAGATGATACCGTCCACCTCTCCCTTTTCGTAGAGCTCCATGATCTTCACCGCGCCTGCATTGCCAACCAGGTCTATGGCCTCGGTCCGTGTGGACTTCCAGACATCCTCCTTTGAGGTTCCGTTTGAAGAGAGCACCTCTTCGAGGGTAATGTCGGCCCACTTTTCCTCACCACCCAGACTGAGGTCCATGTAAACCGGCTGCCCCCCGTACTTCTTGATTTGCTCACCTAGATACCGTATTTCGTTTCCCTTTGTGTTCAGAATTCCAGGACAGATGATGTTCGGTTTGTTATTGCTGTTTTTGCTCATAGCATGGCCTCTCCTATTTCATAGGTACGCTCTTGTATGCCTGTGTGATTTCCAGGATTGCCTTCTCAATCGGCATTCGCTCAGCAGCTGATCCTCCCGTAAACCCATGGGCATCGGTGTGTTTGTAGATATACTCCACCTCCGTGGGCCCCTCAATTGGACCGCCGTGGGCGAAGAGAATCACATCCTTTTTCACCTTTTTCGCTGCATCAAAGATCTGCTGGCTCAGCTCGGCCGCCTCTTCCAGGGTCAGTCCCGTCTTCGCCCCCTTCAATCCACCCTTTGTAGAGCCGCAGTGTGATGCTACCACATCAGCACCGGCCTCTGCAAGTATGGTAGCTTCCTCCGGTGCAAAAGCGTATGCGAATGTAAACATGTCCATCTCATTGGCAATACGAACAATCTCAACCTCGTTGCTCCAGCCCATTCCTATATGCTCTATCTGCTCCCCGAAGCTCTCGTCGTAGATCTTGCTGATGAGCGGGGTGATCCCTGAAACGCCTATGTCCCAGAGCTTCTGGAGATGTTCCCGGTGGGGAAAAAGCGGATTATGGGGTCCTGAGAGGGAGATGAGCGGCACCTCATTGACAACCGGAACAATTTCCCTGGCAAGCTCGAACACCACTTCGTTGACATCACTATAGGGTAAAAAGGCAGCAAGCGATCCCTGGCCCTTCAAGCGCCACCAGCTGGTTGGAGATATACAAATGATATCGGATCCGCCCTTTTCCTGTAATTTCCCGGACAAACCCATACCGCAGTTGGGCATGAAAAGCGGCTTGCCCGCCTTTATCTGCTTTCTTAACCGTTCGACGACCTCTTGTGCTTTGTAGCGTTTTGCCATGAGAGTCTCCTTTCGATAAATTGGCGTGGATTGATGTCGGTTATCGCAGAAATGTCACTATTATTCATAAAACCCTCGGATTGTTTGTTTAGTGCCTTCTGGGCCACCTTGAGTGCATCGAGGGTCTCTTCCTGAAAGTAGAAGGGATAATCGGAGCCGAAGAGTATACGGTCGAATGACCCTGCCCACACCTTTACCCGTGTGAACAGCCATTCCATGGGCCCAGATACATACTCCTTTGATCTTCCCATATTGGTGCTGATGTCGGCGTAAATACAGCCATGCTTTCTCAGCAGCATGGCAGTTTCGTCATACCAGATGCGTCCGGCATGTCCCATGAGAATGGGAAGCTCCGGATGCCGGCATGCTACATCGTCCAGTAAGCTCGGCTGTCCGAAGGAATCTCGAAAAGACGATATGCCGAGTCCGCCGGTGTGAAAGAGAACAGGCAGCCCATACTGCTGCATTGCCTCGTAGAGAGCATACACCCGCTCATCGTTTGGGTAGAATTCCTGTATGCAGGGATGCAGTTTGAGGCCGCAAAACCCCCCCTCTTCGATATGTCTTTTCAGTATGTTGACAGATTCCCGGCCTCCAAGAGGATCGACCGTACAGAAACCGATGAGCCTGTCCTGGGCCTTCAGCGTCTCCTTCCGAACGTGTTCATTGAACAGGGCCAGATCGTCGTTGCTCAAACCTGAACGAAGGGGAATAGCCGACACAATGCTTTTTGTAATATCGTTTTTCTCCATCATCTCGAGGAGCCCGTCAGAAGAGAAAAAGTGGGTTAGTCTGTCGGCCATCTTTCTCTTCTCGAAATAATTGAGCAGCTCTCTGGAGGTCTCAGATGCCGGCCAGAGATGGGTGTGTACATCAATCATAGCGGCCCTTTTTGTTATAATTGAATAATCCAAATGTTAAAATACGAACAATTTATTAGAAACTACCTTGACAATCCATTAAAAAAGTATATGCTAATTGCTATCCACTGCAATCTGAAGTAACTATATGAACAAAAAAGCTGAACGAATCGAACGAATTCTTCACATTCTGAAAAAACAGGGCGCCGCCGGTATCAAGGAGCTCGCCCACCTTCTTGACGTCACTGAAATGACCATACGCCGCGACCTGCTCGAACTCTCAGAAAAAAAGCTGACCAAGGTGCTTCACGGCGGCGCAATCTACACGTCTCCGGATAAGAGCACACAGAACAGCGAAAAGGTGTACTCCTACAGTGAGGAGAGCACCAAGCACCAGACGGAGAAGGACAGGATCGGCCGGAAAGCGGCGAGTATGGTTGTGCCCCATGACACCATTATCATCGATACAGGTACCACCACGGAGTATCTGGCAAAACACCTCCGGGACGATATGCCCCTCACCGCCCTCGCCTATGCCCTGAACATCATCAATGAAATATGCTTCAGGGTCAACTTCAACCAAATCATTGCAGGCGGAACCTTTTACAAGAATACCCTCTCCTTTGTCGGTTCAACTGGGATCGAGCTCATTAAACGAATCCGTGCAAGCAAGGTATTCATATCGGCTTCCGGTGTCAGCGATACCCTTGGAATTATGAGCACCAACCTCTATGAGATTGAGATTAAGAACGCAGCGATCAACTCCTCGCATACTCGTGTTCTGCTTGTCGATTCCTCCAAGTTCGATCAGGTCAAGATAGCGCATTTCGCCGACATACAGGATTTCGACATCATCATCACCGATACGGGCGTCCCCCCCCGCTACATCGACATTGCCAAGAATCTTGGCGTAATGATGTACTGTGTGTAAACGGAGAGAATCCCCCCTGCAAATCATAATGTATGAACCGATCACTGCGATAGTCGACCCCTCCCCTATCGGTTCATTCGAAGTGACTGACCAGAATGTATGATCCAATCCCGGTCATCAGGACGTTCAGACCGTTTCGGTAGAGCAGCTTCACCCATGGCTGTGCGAGTGACGCAATGCCGATAAGAATAACCGCCATCGAGACAATCGACAGCAGGCGTGCCTGAACGTTCAGCTTCCAGATTGAAATACCAAAGAATGCAATGATCGCAATTCCCGCAATTGGAGCAATCAACGGTTATGTTCCTCTCTCATTCCCAAGATTGCCTGTATCTCCTGCATATGATTTACAGGTGCATCCAGTCCGGTATATTTACCGGCATATTCTTGAATTCTTGGCTGATTTTGACCACTACCGGTTCAACGGCCGTTCTCTCTATGCTGGAGCCGCAGGTGTATCCCACCACCTCGGTGGCTTTCATCACCTTGGAGGTGGACTCAACGTCCTCCATAGGACCTCCATGGGTGATCATCATGAAATCCCCCTTTGGCCGTGCCTTTTTCGCCACTTCGGTGAACTCCTTTGTAATTCGAATACTGTCCTCAATATTCACGATGGATTTAACGCCTGTCATCCCACCGCTTGTGGCCCCAACGTGTACAGCGACAATATCCACTCCTGCTTTGGCGATTCTCTCACACTCATCATGAGTGAAGCAGTAGCCCACGGTGAGGAAATCCATCTCCCGGGCCAGCTTCAGCATTTCCACTTCCCGATCGAACCCCAAGTTTGACTCTTCAAGGTTTTGCCTGTAGTGAGAGTCAGCATCGCACAGTCCCACGGTCGGAAAGTTCTGAATACCGCTTATACCCATCTTTTTCACCTGCTCGAACAGGAGCTCCCAAAGTGTTGCCGGGTCCTGGGCGCAAAATCCTGCAACGAGCATAGAGTTTTCAACCCTCGGGATGACCGTGGGCGCATAGTCGAGCACCATCTGATTGTTCCTCCCGATTGGCAAAAGACCCGCAAGGGATGCGATGCCATAGTGTCGATAAACTCCTGTGTTGTAGAGTCCTATCAGATCGATGCCGCCCCTGTCTAGAAGCTTGGCAGTGAATCCGTCTCCCGCACTGGCAAGGATGATGGGTTTTCCCGCGTCAAAGGATTTTTGCAGCTTGGCGATTGCCTCTTTTCGTGTATGGTATCGAGCAGGCATTGAATCCCTCCTTACATGTATATGTATTGCATAGCTATTTTCGAATAGCCCCAAAAGTGATTCCTGCCAACAGGTACTTTCTCATCAAAAAGGTAAATATCACCACCGGGATAATGAACAGAAAGGTCCCGGCGGCAATAGCACCCCAGTCTATACCCAGAGACCCCTTTATGCCCTGTACGAATACAGGGAATGTCTGTGCCTTTCTAGAGGTCATCATCAGTGCAAAGGCATACTCGTTCCAGCTGAATATGAAACAGAACACGGTGGTAGCAGCGATACCTGTCGCGGCCTGCGGAATAACGATTCTGCGAAAAGCCTGAAGTCGGGTGTATCCATCCACCATTGCCGCCTCTTCATATTCGACGGGGATATCGTCAATAAACCCCCTCATGACCCATGTGGCAAAGGAGATGTTAAATGCCACATAGAGCAATATCAATCCCAAATGAGAGTCTGTAAGCCCCAGATACCTGTAAAATAGAAAGAGAGGTATAGTAACCACAATGGGAGGGAGAAATCGTGTCGAGAGGATGACGAACATAATATCCTCTTTACCCCCAAAATCGAACCGTGATACCGCATAGGCTGTGAGCGTTCCAAACAAAACACTGAAAAAGGTACTCGCAATGCTAATGATAAGGCTGTTAATAAACCGCCTGAGACCGAAGCCGAGACCGGAAGTCTGCTGGTTTGTATTCTCCCAGGTCACACGGTCCTTCCAGCTCATTTGGGCCACTTCAGCAGGGGAGGGCTCCTTTCCTACGGGGTAATCAATGGTCGCATAGAATAGCCTGATATAGCTGCCGACTGTGGGCTTGAACTTAAAGGTAGGCGGAACCTTGAAAATCGCGTTCCAAGGCTTCAGAGAAGTTATGCCGTCATATATCACTGGCAGCATGTAGACTAAAATCACCAGTATGATAACGATGTTGAGCAGAACCCGTATTCCCTTTTTCATTCCGCTTGCCATTGCTTCTCGATTACCTGAAACAGACATTTGACGCTCCCATTCTTCAGTACTGCCGCCTCATTACTGACGTACCTTGTTCAGGTATCGTATGAATAAGTTTGACATGCCGATGACGATAAACAAAAGCACATAGGCTATGGCACAGGACAGGCCTGTGTCCCAACGATAGAAGGCTTTCTCATAGAGCCTCAGGCTCAGGAGCTGTGGGGAAATTGCACCCACGCCCGTTATTCCCATTGCAATATCAAAAGTCTTGAATGCCTCGACTGATCGAAACAGCACAGCAATAACCAGCAGCGGTGAACAGAGGGGGAGGGTTATATACATGAACTTGAACCATCGAGAGGCCCTGTCGATCTCCGCCGCTTCATACAGGTACTCCGGTATCGCCGATAGCCCGGCAACCGACAGGAGCATCATGAAAGGTGTCCACATCCAAATATCGACGATCATGACGCCGTATATATTCACCTTTGGATCTCCGATCCAATCAAGCTCTCCAAGACCCAATACCCAGTTGAGAATACCCCAGTTCGGATTGTAAATCAGTTTCCACAGTGCGCCTACCAGTGCCGGTGACATCATCATGGGTATTGCAAGCATGGTCATATAAACCGACTTTGCCTTGAACTTCTGATTTAATAGATATGCCAGGGTAAATCCTATGATGAGCTCTGCGGTTACGACGATGATGACATATACGGTAGTCGTCGTGAATTGACGCCAGTAATATGCGTCGCTCAGCACTGTGATGTAGTTCTGTATTCCGACCCATGTGGGCTTGCCGCCCTCATACACCGAGAACGAGGTAAAGCTCAACCGCAGCGACCAGAACAGAGGAAATATGTTGATAACTGCAAGAAGTGCAATGGTCGGGAGTATAAACAGCCGCTGCACCGACTTATCGCTCATGTTCTTCAGGCCGCGGAAACCCCTCACTTCCACCATGTCTACCATCCCTTATATAAACTTTTGTGTATCCGAATCCCGGGGGAAACCACCATCCCTCATGGATGTGATGTCACGAATCTGATAGAGATGTTCGCACCCCCCGTCACGGGGGATGCGAACAAGTATTGTCCTTCAATGTGACTAGTCGTAATAGCCGGCCTTGTCAAAAACCTCATGCCACTGTTCAGCGACCGAGTCCATGGCCTGCTTTGCAGTGCCCTCACCGCCGACCACATAGCGGCCGACCGTCTCGGCAAAGGTTCGAATGGTCTGTGCGTACTCCGGCACAGCCCACCAATCCTTAAGATAGGGAACCGATTCTGCTGAAATCTTGTTGAGACCAGATGCGGCCACATACTCCTTGCTGTTCATGATCGCATAGGACCCATTGAAGCAGCCGGGATACTGGGCATAGGCAAGCTGGGTCTCTTCTGAAATCCACCATTTCAGATACTCCATGACAATGTCATGATTCTTCTCTGCGTAGGTGATGACGTTCATAGCCTGACCACCGAGAGAGGTGTATTGAGCCTTCTGCTTGGGAGTGACGAAGTATCCGGTCTTGCCGTAGTAAGGATTTGTCTCTTTGTTCTCCATGACGGGCAGGGTCGCTGTGTAGTTGAATATCATGGGAACAATACCACTTATGAAGGCGTTGTTCACCTCTTCGAAGAAAGCGGTGCCCATTCCGGGAGGGCTCATGGAAAAGAGCTTCCGGTATGCTTCTATACCCGCAATCGAACCGGGGCTGTTCACGATGCCCTTGACCTGCATGCTATTGAAGTCGCCGAGATCGCCACCGTAGCACCAGATGATGGTCTCAGCAAACATGTTCAATGAGTCATACCCGTTGTCACCGTACAGGGCAATACCGTACATTCCATCAACGTCCTCATAGAAGTATGTGGCGATGTCGTTGAGCTGATCCCAGGTTTCGGGAACATCCAAGTCATAGCCGAACTTTGCCTTGAAGGCCGCTTTGTGCTGTGAGTCCTCAAACAGGTCCATACGGTAGACGAAGAAGGTTGGGTCTGTCAGTGCGGGAACACCGTACATCCGGCCCGAGCCCTTCGGCCATTCCCCGAATGCGGTCAGTGTTTCTGGAGTGAATTTGTCCCGCACATCGTACTCATCGAAGAAATCGGTGATCTCCAGGTAGTGCCCACGCTCCGCTCCGTTGCCGACGTCCTGGCTGTCGCCGCAGATGATGTCCCAGGCGTCGCCGCCCGCGATCAGCTCGGCGTTGTACTTCTGGACAAAGTCAGACCAGGGCGTCTGCTCAACGATGACCTTGATGCCGGTCTCCGGGGTGAACATTTTATTGGAAAGGACCTGAAGCGCATCCGATGGCGCAAACTCAGCCCACGCAATACGAAGGGTCCGCCCCTCAAAGGGCATATCACCCTCTTTCCCGCCATTTTTGCTTGCTATGAAAACAAACAGCGAGGAGAAAACAAAAACGCTGACAAATACAATGAAGAGTGTCCTTTTCATCTTAAACTCCTTTACCTCTTTTTCTTTAATGTATTCAATCTTCATTATTCTATTCTCTGAAACGACTCCTATCACCCCCTTCAACTTATTATTGAGCATCATCACATATCATAGCATACGGCTGTATAGTGCCATATCCTCCACCCAAAATGTGACTAAAACATCCTGTCTCTACCCTGCCACCGCAGAAATCCTAGCACACAACCGAATTATTGTCAATTTAAAATTAAATTTACCATACAAATCTTAAAAAACATAGATTTCGTAACAATTTATGTTATAAAAACAACATTATTTTTCATCATTTTTTACATTCTGCACCTCATTAACCGTGCCAAGGCAGCGTCCAATGGTCCAGTAACTGTGATCGCTCCTGGAGAAAATGAGAGGCTTCAATCGAGATAGATCGAGCCACCCTCTTTCAATGCAGCTCTCATCCACATAGCTCTCGACGATTTTTCCGATCAAAAGATCATTCTTTCCCCTGAAATCCATGGAATCGATGAGCTCGCATTCCATCGCAGCAAGACACTCCTCTATCAACGGTGCTTTGCCGAGTTTTCCGTAGAAAACGGTGAAGATCCCTGATTTGTCCACCTCATGCCCGGTTGTCGTACCTACATAGTTCGTCTGGGAAAGCATATCTTCAGAAGGGACATTTACGCTGAAGCAGCCGTTTTCAACGATTCCACTGTGTGTGTACCGCTTCTTGTCCATGGATACGGCAAGGATTGGTGGTTTGCTCTGGGCAATACCGCAATATGCAATTGCATTGAAGTTGGGCTTTCCGTCTACCAGTGCTCCCACAATGACGGTCGGCAAAGGGAAGGAGATCATTTCAGGCCCGTATCCTTTTTTCATCTTGCATACACCTTTCAGCACAAAGAAGTTTGACGCTCTGAAAAGCTCATGCTACCATGAAAGCTCCTTCACCGCATCTAGTTTTCATTATAGGGAGCTCCCGAAGGAAGGGCAGCACCTCAGCATAAACTGGAATCCGACGAGATCATCAAAATAAAGAGGAGAACCACATGGCTCGAAGGTACGGCAGAGAAGACATAATGGGCAGACTTCGTAAACAGATCACAGAAAAAAAGCCCATACTCCTGTTCGGCGCTGGCACAGGCCTTACAGCGAAAAGTGCGGAGATGGGGGGCGCCGACATCATTGCTGTCTACTCCACAGCCATTTACAGAATGCAGGGCCTGCCTTCCCTTCTGGCATTTCTACCATACTCCGATGCCAATGAACATATCAAGAGAATGGCATCCCAGATACTGCCGGTTGTAAGGGAAACACCCTGCATTGCGGGCATCGGTGCCCATGATCCTGCCTTGAATCTGCAGAAATTCATGGAGGAGATGCTGGAAGCTGGGTTTTCAGGCTTCACAAACGAACCCTTTGCTGGAATCTACGGGCCCGTATTCGCAGAACAGCTGGAATCAGCAGGGATAGGTTTCTCACGGGAGGTGGAGCTGATACAGCTTGCCAGGAAAATGAACGCATTCAGCGTTGCCTGGGTTTTCACCCCCGAAGAATCCGCCAGGATGGCAGAAGCCGGGGCTGATATCATTGGTGCGCATGTCGGCGTAACGGCAGGAGGCACGACAGGCGCGCAAAAGACCATGGACCTGCAAGAGGCAACGGCTGCGGTTCAGGCCATGTGCCAAGCTGCAAAGAGCATAGACCCCGACATCATCACCGTTACCCATGGCGGACCTTTCAAAAATCCAAAAACAGCCGAGTATTCCATCTTAAACAGCGACGCAGTAGGCTATGCAGCAGGCTCAAGCGGAGAAAGAATGCCGACCGAGAAGGCCGTGTCAGATATAACTGGTCAATACAAGAGCATGAAATTGAAATGAGCGAGCAAACCACACCTGCATGAGGTAGCAGATGAACGTTTCGCTTTTCAGTCGATACATGGATATCACAGAAGAGAACACAGCAGGCAGGAGTGTGGTTGTCATCGATGTGTACAGGACAACAACGGTAATCGTTACCGCACTGTCAAACGGGGCCTCCGACATTATTCCTGCGGAGAGCATAGATGAGGCGTGGAAAATCAGCCGCGGATTAGACGATGACCAGGTCCTGCTTGCAGGCGAAAGAGAGGCGATACCCATCGACGGTTTTCACCTCGACAACTCACCCTACTCCTACACTGAAGATATAGTTCGCAACAAAACAATCATCATGTCCACCTCCAATGGAACACGGGCAATCAAGGTGTCCAGCCGTTGTGACACCCTGTTCATCGGATCATTTCTCAATATTGCAGCAGTCGTTTCAGAGCTCATGAAAAGAAAAAAGGATGTTTGCATTGTCTGTTCAGGAACCATGGGCGCCTTCTCTCTTGAAGACGGGCTCTGTGCAGGGATGATTTTATCTCGTATGAGCCGATTGGATGAGATTCGGCTATCGGATCTCGGGTGGGCGATGAGGGAGTTGGTTGAAAGAGATATCAGTATTAGAGAAGCACTCGAGAACGGAAGCCTTGCCTATCGCTACCTCCAGAAGACGAATTACACAAGAGATATCGACTATTGTCTCAATATAGACTCGACCAAAATACTTCCGATTCTTGGTCCTGACGGCCGTATCCGCAGGCTCTGATCACAGCCACAACCTCTGCCAGTCTCGTATTAAAAACATTTTTTCTCAAGATATATTAGTGGGGACAGATGACGTATCGATCGATCTTCGGGTCCTGCTGGCTGTCCCGGCAGGGGCAGTTGTAATATCCCAGCCGGTTGTAGTTCTCCATGAGCCCCTCGACGAGGGCATCCAGCGTCTCTCCTCGATTATTCACTTGCCAGCCGAATCGCTGAGCAACTCTTTCGATATAGGCGTTCACATCCTGCACTGTCTTCCTCTCACCCATTCAAAAGCTCCTCCCAGATGAACGGGACATACCCCGAGTGGTACTCCTTACCGTCCATAACCATGAACGGCATGCTGGGTGTCTCTCCTATCAATGTGCCCAGTTCCTGTCTGATGAGGTTCTTTTCTTCCACCGGGATTTTGTCGATGTCCAGATAGGAATAGCTGAATCCCCTGTCATTCAGCCACCTCTTGCCGAGTTTACACCACATGCACGTGGAGATCGTGAACAGAAAGAGTTTCTTGTCCTGCTCGCGCGTTCCCTCAACGTGGACGATCTTGTCCCCGTATTTTTCTTCTAGGTCAACCGATATGAGTGCCAGCTTGCGTACTCCTCTCAACTGATTGAGACTACATTGTGTCTCTGAACAATCTTTTCCTCATCCTCCATCTTGTACACCGCATCTTTCAAACCGCGTATCAGCTCGCGGATCTGTCCGTTCTGCCATACACTTCTTCCGAACACAATTCCCCTTCCACCGGCCTGTACAGATTCCCGGGCCGTGCGGAACATCTCTGCAGGTGTCTCCATGTCGGCTCCTCCCAGTATGAGCACCGGCACGTGAGACCTCTGGGCGATAGTGCTGAACTGTTCCCTGTTTCCAGGATAGGGTATTTTCAGTATGTCCGCACCGAGCTCTACGGCAATCCTGCTCGCGTGGGCAATGAGTTCCGGGTCGTTTCTCTGATCTTTGGGGATGTGACTGCCCAGAAGAAGCGGCTCGATCATAAGCGGTATCTCCCAGTTGTCGCACTGTGATACAAGATGACTTATCGCCTTGATCTCCTTCATCTGTATGGCAGGATCGAGTCCCCAGACGAGCAGAACCTTGATGACATCAAAACCCGATTTCAGGGCCTGTTCCACCGACACACCCAGCTCAAAATCCAGGAATTCGCTTGGGTTGCCCGGTATGTTCGAAAGAATGGCATTATCAATCGCAAGAATGCGGGAGGGTGCATGTTTTGATGCGAAGTATTCATTGGTAATTTTTGCAAGGCCGTAGGTCAGAATTGTTGCGTCCACTTCTTCTTCCAGAAGTATCTGCATGATGCCAAAGGGGTCTTCCAGCCCCTTCGTGTTCCCCAAATAATAACCGTGATCAATGGGAATGATGATGCTCCGACCGTATTCCGGGTTGAACAACCTTCTCAAGCGCAACTCTTTTGCACGTATCATGGCACTCCTCGCACAGTTTTATTCACAACAGTGGTGAAACAGAATAGGGCGAACAAAAAGATATATCTTTTTGTTCGCCAACACAAAGCTCATTCAAACCAAATTTAAGCTTATCGTTGTTGACAGGTAGAAAACTCGACTTTCACCCAGAATATAAAGATGAAAGGGTTGCCGGTAAAGGGTATTGTTCAGGGCGTAATCTTGTTCATCCGGTTCCAGAGCCGGGTCGCCTGCTCACGTGCCTCGCGGTAGATCGGTTGGGTATCGAAGGGAAACCGCCCCTCATCGAGGACCACTCTGCCGTTTATAATGACCGTCTCCACATACCGGGCACTGAGACCGAAAATGAAGTGTCCTGCCGCGTTGTCATTATCAAAAGGGGTGGGCGGGTCATAGTCGAGTAGTACAAGGTCTGCCGTACACCCCGGCTCCAGCCGACCGAATGTACCACCAAAGTAACGCTCGAGGATGCGGTTACCGTTAGTGAGCAGGTGCATGATGTGGTCGGGCCAGATATCACGCCGCTCTTCCCTGCTCCTGAAAAAGGCGAATTTCGCCTCCTCGAACATGTCCGAACCTATGCCGTCCGTACCTAGGGCGATATTGCT
>Ga0114922_10001324_pt1 | contig 23664 bp, 20 predicted proteins | sample AartaG_FD_100975 | JGI IMG/M metagenome (GOLD analysis project Ga0114922, IMG submission 100975) | Deep subsurface microbial communities from Aarhus Bay to uncover new lineages of life (NeLLi) - Aarhus_00045 metaG | ecosystem: Environmental > Aquatic > Marine > Oceanic > Sediment | place... | reverse complement strand
TGAACAATCCCGATTGTGATGGATGGTAAGCATCAGCACCTTAGGGATATTCATGAGGTGTTAAATTAGTAACGTTACGTCGGGCGTGCGCGGAATATCGCGCACGCCCGACCTTAATTTTACTTTAATGGCTTATGAAAAGTTATTGAATCATTGCTATTTGTATGACATAATATAGCGCATGCAGAGGAAGAAGGAGTTTGGGCACAGGCCCTTATATTGGAGAAGAAAAGAATCCCCCGTATCGGAGAGAAGAGCCCCTTTTTTCAATTTTCAAACGGAGGGATTGAATATGTCTAAGCCAATCAAATTGTTGTGTCAAGCGGTTGTGTGTGTTTTCATTGCCGCCGGTAGTGACCTTTAATAGTGTCATTACAACCCTGGATCTGATGCCCGCGATCTTGTCACCAACCATCACCGGAAACACCGATGAGATCACCAGCGTGATCTTTGCGCTGCTGGACGATGATGCCGAGTTCCCGCCCGGTGCCATAGCTTCCTTGACGGATGACGATCCGATGGATAATCAGGATCCCGGCACATCTCTGACGACGAATATGGCCGGCACCTATAAGGTTAAAGTGGAGATCCAAAGCTCTTTATACCGTAAGGCCACATCCGTGGCTGACAACTCCAGGTCGGTTTGCAAAACCCAGAGGCCGTCATACCTGGCTTCGTCACGGACTTTGTCTTCATCAATTTCGAAATGCTCTTTTGCCTTCGGGGTTCTCAAATACTTACGATATCGTACGGAGAAAATTATGCTTTTTAACCATGTAAATGGGAAATGTCAGCTATAAGAGAATCGCCGATGGCGATTGTAAGGTGTTTATATATAATGGGTTATAAAAATTAATAAATAAATTTTGGTTCTTCTCCCAAAAAGTTGGTGAGAATATGTAAATAAACAAAAGGACATCACGCAGCCTTTCGTAGAATAAGTTCTTTAACCATAGGAACTTGAGTCACGAAAGGAGCCACACGATGTCCTACCTGAGTATAACACCGTTTTTTAATTTTACACGCATGAAACTGACAAACCAACAAGTTCATTCTGCCAGCCAGGCCGCTCAGATCACGCTGGAGCCGGATCGACGCTATCGGCCGTTGTGTCATCGTTGCGGACAACAGGCCGCCACCGTCCACTCGCAAGGACATCATCGCTTTGTCCGGGACCTGAATCTGGCAGATACCCAGGTTTGGCTGGATATCCAATATCGCAAGGTCTGGTGTTCCGGCTGTCACGGAGCACGTGTAGAGCAATTGGGAAGCCCAGGAACGACAGATTCTCAAAGGCAGTCGGTATTTGCTGCTGAAGAACGAAGAGAATCTGACGGAAGGCCAACGGGATCGGTTGGAGGAGATTCTGACCTTGAATGCCACGCTGAATACCGTGTATGTGCTGAAGGATCAACTGAAGTTGCTGTATTATTACAGCGACCGGATGAAGGTGCAGCACGCCTTGGAGGATTAGTGTGCGATGGCCGAGACGGTCAATCATCCTTCGCTGCGACAGTTTGTGAAGCGATTGCGATTTTTCGATTATGGCATTTTGAACCATGCCGACTATCCCATTGGCACCAGCCGACTGGAAGGGGTGAATAATAAGATCAAACTGATTAAACGTAAGGCTTATGGCTTTCATGATTCAGAATACTTTGTTTTAAAGGTCAAACAAGCCTTTACTGGCGAAAATTCAACCAACTTTTTCGGATGAGAACCAAATATAATTTTTTTGAAATAAATGATTAAAAAATTTCTTAAATACCTGCTGTATAACGATTTAAAAAAATAAATCGTCTTAATATTTTTCTTATTCTCCCCATATTTCTTCGCATTATCGTGATTTCACAGAAAAAATCAATCTGTGTCAATCCGTTCAATAAGCGTCATCCGCGTTATCCGAGTTCTATTCTTAATCCGGTACCCGAAACCGATTAATATGCTTCTGAATTCTGGATCCTGGATTCTGTATTCCATTTTTACCTTTTACCTTCTCTACTTCGTGTTCTTCGTGGTGATACAATTTTGCTTTTTGCTTTTTGATATTTGATTTAATAATCTCACCAGTTATCGGTTCGAAACGGCGACGCCGGCAGGTCTTCCTTGTTAGACAGATTCGGTTCAGCGATTTCATCCCAGCCGAAACGAACCGCAACGGGTTTTTTCACACTGCTGCTGGATACCACGACCGTATCGCCGTCGATGACCGCCTTAGCCTCGACGAATTCCTTATCCTCGCCGGCAATAGTGAACCAGTTCAGCGCTTTACCGTCGCGGGAAACCAGGCCGCTGCCGACGTGATCGAACGACAGGCGAATCGTATCGCCTTCCACCTTCATGGATTTATAGAGGGGGCCGGAATAGACGATTTGGTCTCTACCATAGACTTTCGCCATCGCCCACAACGCCAGCCGCTTACCAACATCCTGTTTGTTCCGCGGATGAATATCATCGACATTGCCTATATCGATAGTAACCGTCATACCGGTATTCGGCAGCGCCAGGGTTGCGGTCTGTGCTTCCCAGATTTCCGGCAGCCATTGCGAGCTTTTCACGTCCTGCCGATTTCTTACATACTGATACGGCGCCAACTGCACGAAATAAAATGGAAAATCGCCCTGCCCCCAGACCGTACGCCAGCCTTTGATCAGGGCCTTCATCTTTTCGTGGTACATCATGCCTTCGCCGCGATTCGATTCGCCCTGATACCAGATCGCCCCGCGAATCGCAAACGGCACCAACGCATGCACCATGCCGTTGTACAGCGCCGTCGGCTGCTGATGATTCGTCAGTAAATGTTTGGGCCAGGCCGGCGGCGCCGGGACCGTCTGGCCTGTATCGAGGGCGGCCTTGGCCTTCGGCAGCCAACTGTTCTCTATGTTCTCAATCGTGCTGGTCATCGCTTGGCGATACTTGGGGGTAGCTTCTTTCAGGATTTTACAAACGTAGTCCAGCTTCGGCACCGCTTCAAAACCCATCGGAGGCGTCCAGGGCTCGATCCGCGTTCCCCCCCACGACGTACTGATCAGGCCGACGGGCGCCTCCACCTGTTGATGAATGTAGCGACCGAAAAAGTACGCGACCGCGGAAAAGCCCTGCGCGTTATCCGGCGTACACACCTTCCAACTCGCCTTGACATTCTGCATCGGTTCGATCGCGGTTAGGCGCGGCACGTGGAATAAGCGAATCTCGGGATAGTGGGCTGCGGCGATCTCTGCCGAGGCGTTATTCGCCACTCTCAACGTCCACTGCATATTCGATTGACCGGAAGCGACCCACACCTCGCCAACCAGGATATTCTGCACCGTAATGGTATTCTTTCCCTGGATCGTCAGTTCATGCGGTCCGCCCGCTTGCTTCGGCGGATGGATCCGCACCAGCCATTTCCCGTCGCGATCCGCCACCGTTCCCCAGCTTGTATTCTGATCCCAACTGCCGACCACCTTGATCTCCTCGCCCGGCGCCGCCCAGCCCCAGATCGGCGCCTCCGCGCAGCGATGCAGGACCATATTATCCCCGATCACCGCCGGCAATCGCACCTCCGCAATTACCGGTGAGATGCCCAGAATGAGCAAAATTACAAAACAAAGCCAATTTTGGATTCTCGGTTTCATTCTTAAGTCACCTTTTTTACGTGACTTAGCATCATTTTGGTCCAAAGTTGCTGATATTATAGAAGCCGGGGTCAGCAAGAACAAGAGCCAAAAAAGTCGTATCTTGACAGTCGTTATGTATTATGTTACATAACGGGCTATGGAGTTGCGATTTAAGATATGGTTGGCGGAAGATACAGATGCCGGCGGCGAGGGTTACCTGGGGGAGGGGCGGTTTCGATTGTTGTACGCGATTGATCGAGCCGGCAGCTTGCGTAAGGCGGCGGCGCAATTGGGGATTAGTTATCGTAAAGCATGGGGGGATATTCGCACGGCGGAAGCCCATCTGGGATTTGAATTGGTGCGTCGCCGCCGGGGCGGCAGTTCGGGGGGATCATCGGCATTAACCGAACAGGCACGACAACTTCTCCAGGCGTTTGAGGAAGTGAAAACGAATATACAAACTGTAGCTACACAAGAATTCGAAAAATATATTGAACCAATATTTTTAAACCACAAAGAACATGAAGCACGCGAAGAGAAGAAAAAGTTAAATATGAAATAGAAGAATTTAGAAGAAAAGCCACAGAGGACACAGAGAAATGAAACCACAGATTTCACAGATTACACGGATTAAATTTTAAATCTATTATTATAACTTCGTGCTCTTCGTGAGCTTTGTGGTTTAATTTTGAAACGAATTGAAGATATAATTTTATTATTACCTATTTATCTTGGCTGGTGAATTGATGCGGGATTCGTTGGGACGAACGATAGATTATCTGCGGGTGGCGCTGACGGATCGTTGTAATCTGCGCTGTTGGTATTGCGTGGGTCGCGGCGACAAGAAAGGTTCCTGCGTCGAACCGATTGATAACGAACACAAGTTGACGCATAATGAGTTTGAAAGGATATTGCGTCTGGCGGTCAATCGATTGGGAATCGTTAAGATTCGTTTAACGGGGGGCGAGCCACTCTTGTATCCCAGGCTGGAAGAATTGGTCGGGGCTCTTCGCGGCTTACCGTCACTGCGTGAATTGACCTTGACGACGAACGGTCTGCTTCTGGAGGAAAAAGCAGAGGGTTTGCATCGAGCAGGATTGGACCGGATCAATGTATCGCTGGAAGGGGCGACGGAGCAGGCGTATCGCGACATAACGGGCCGGGCGTGTTTGCAGCAGGTGTTAAGGGGGCTGGAGGCGCTATTATCGGCAGGCTTTTCCAAGCCCAAGATCAACATCGTTCTCTGTCGACACTTTGATCGGGAGGAATTAAGACAATTATTAGAGATTGGTCAACGGTATGGAAGCGAACTTCGATTTATCGAGTTGATGGGTCATCCCGGGATTTCCAGTCCGACGCTGGAAGATATGCTCAAATCGTTCCGGGAGTTGGGATCGATCCGGAAATTGCGTGGTCGCGGTACGGCTACGCATCGTTATCGAATCGAAGGGTATGACGTACATACCGGTCTGATTCCGTCGCGGACGCATCCGTTCTGTTCGAGTTGCCGTCGGATTCGGCTGGCCAGCGACGGGCAACTGCGAACCTGTTTATATACCCGCGAAGGCGTGGAACTGCGTTCCCATCTGCGAAACGGGTGCAGCGATGAGAAGTTGGTCGAGATCATGCGCGAGGCGATTTATCGAAAACCGGAGCAGGCGGCAGGCAACGAGGTTCGAATGTGTCAGGTGGGAGGGTGAAAAAAGAGTGAATAGTTGTGAGTTGTGAGAGAAAAATAAAGGGAATGATTTCAGGATAAACGATGGCGTATATCAGTGCCCAGGAAGCGATTGAGACGATAGGGAATGTGCCGATTCGAGAGACGAAGCCGGTTGGGAAATGGTTGTGGCAGGCGGGGGGGTTGGTATTGGCGGAAGATATTACGACGCCGCGTGATATACCGCCGTTCGACCGGTCAGCGATGGATGGTTATGCGGTCAGGACATCCGATCTGAAGGAGATTCCGTGCCAGTTGAAAGTAGCGGCTTTGCGAGCGGCCGGCGACAACCGTGAAATACGTATGGGCGCGGGTGAATGTGTCAAGATTATGACGGGCGCGGCAGTGCCGGAGGCGGCGGATGCCGTCGTCATGATCGAACATACGAAATCAAAAGATCCGGAGCGTCAGGTTACGATTTTACGGGGCGTGAAGGCAGGGGATAACATCGCCCGTCGCGGGGAAGATGCCGGGGCGGGCAGCGTTGTGCTGAGAGCGGGCCAACTGCTCAGCGCTCCTGCCTTATCGGTTATCGCCGGCGTCGGTCGAAGTACGGTGAAGGTTTTTCCCAGGCCTCGGGTATCGTTTTTATCCACCGGGGATGAATTAGTCGAACCGGGTAGGGTTCTCACGGACGAACAAATCCACAACATTTACAACAGCAACGCCACCTTGTTGACGGGACTGCTGAAGCTGACACAACTGGGAGACGCGCGCTACCTGGGCATCAGCAAAGACGATCGCGGCGAATTACGCGAGGCGATTCAGGAAGGCTTAACCGACGACGTAATGATTCTTACCGGCGGGGTATCCAAAGGCGACTACGATTACGCCCACGAAGTGCTCGAAGAGTGCGGGGTGGAGGTACATTTTCACGGGTTGAACATCAAACCAGGGCGGCCGTTGTTTTTCGGGAGCGGACAGCCAACATGCCCACGCAAGCGTGGGCATGGCACCCATGCTGACGGAGCGTTTGTGTTCGGGCTGCCGGGCAATCCGGTTTCGGTATTGGTGTGCTACCATGAATTTGTTGCGCCGCTGCTCCGTCGGCTGGCCGGTAGGAGAGATCCGGTATTCGCTGCGGACGTATCGGCCCTTTGCACGAAGGGCATTCGTAATAAAAGCGGACGTCGGTTCTATTGTACGGCTCGTTTATACTATGAGAAGGGACAGCTTTTCGCGGATCCGATACCCGGGCACGGCAGCGGCGATTATGTCGCGACTGGAAGTGCCAACGGCGTAATTATCGTCCCGGAGGAAACGACCCGGGTCGAAGCGGGTGAGCAGGTTAAGGTTCATTTATGGACATAATTTAATGCATAGGAATATGTATAATGATCAAAGTGGGTATTTAAATAACGAATGACGAAGCCCGAATGTCGAATCAATGACGAAATCCGAATGACGAATAAAGAGCATGCCCACGCGAGCGTGGGCATGGCACCCGGCCACCTGTAGATAATGTAAAATGAAAAATAGACAATGAGCAATGTAAAGGTAGGGAATGAATGAGTGCGAAGGAAAAGGGTGAACAGCTTAGCCACGTTGATGAAATGGGTAAAGCGCGGATGGTGGATGTGGGGGAGAAGAATACGATAGAGCGTGTCGCGGTTGCGACGGCGGCAGTAAAGATGTCGCAGGCGTGTGCGGATCAGGTTGCAGCGAATACTGTTAAAAAGGGAGATGTTCTGGGCACGGCCCAATTGGCGGGGGTGATGGCGGCCAAGCGTACGGCTGATTTGATACCAATGTGTCATCCGCTGGCGCTGGATCATATCGAAGTGAACTGCCGACTGGAAGGGCAGACGGTGAAGATCGAAGCGAGGATTTCGGCGCGAGACCGTACGGGGGTAGAAATGGAAGCGTTGACGGCGGCGTCGGTGGCGGCGTTGACGGTATTCGATATGTGTAAAGCGGTCGATCCGAGGATGACGATTGGTCCGGTGCAGGTGGAACTCAAGACGAAAGACGGACAGGTCTCATTTGAAAGGAGCAGTGAGGATGGCGAAGGTTAAAGCGGTTTGCGTCAGTGAAAAAAAGGGTCAGCCGAAAGCGCCCGTCGAGACAGTTGAGCTGAAAACCAATCTGGGTGTCGGCGGGGACGCTCACGCCAACAGCGATACGCATCGACAAGTCTCTTTCCTGGACAAAAGCAGTATTGAGATTATGCGGAAAAAAGGGTATGAGGCGGCGGACGGGGATTTCGGTGAAAATTTCGTGACGTCGGGTTTGTCAATTGACGATATCGGTATCGGCACGGTCCTGCAGGTGGGCGAACAGGCGCGGGTGCAAATTTCCCAGATCGGCAAGAGCTGCCACAGTCCGTGCGCGATCGGTCAGCGTACGGGGGAGTGTATCATGCCTACGGAGGGGGTCTTTGGTGTGGTATTGAAAGATGGAATCGTACGGGCGGGTGACGAACTTCAGATTGAACGACTGATCAGCCGTCAGACGATTCAAGCGGCGGTTATTACCGTCAGCGACCGGTGCAGCCGCGGTGAAACGGAAGATGAATCCGGGCCTGCGTTATCTCGAATCCTTGTCGAATCCCTTAACGCCAATATCGCGGAACTATGTATCGTACCGGATGAAAAGGACCTTATTGTTCAGAAGTTAAAGCAATTCAGTGAGCCGGAACGATATATCGATCTGATCTTCACGACAGGCGGGACGGGCTTTGCGCCGCGGGACGTTACGCCGGAAGCCACCGCTTTGGTGATCGAGCGTGCGGCGCCGGGGATCGCCGAAGCGATCCGGCAAAAGAGTCTGGCGATCACTGCGAAGGGAATGCTGAGCCGCGCTGTTGCCGGGATTAGGAATCGTACGTTGATCGTGAATCTGCCCGGCTCGGTGAAAGCGGTCCGGGAATCGCTGACAGTGATATTGCCGGTGCTCGATCACGCGGTGGACCTGCTGCGGGGAAAGTCAACCGACTGCGGGCGATAGCGTAATTCTGGAATATCGCTATACAATAAAAAATACTTGAGCTTTGATTTTGTTTTACCGAAAAATGATATAATAGAAGAGATTGTTATTTACCATCAAGTTATCGGGTACCGTTTATGTACATGGGATATTTAGTTATTCTTTTAGCCTTTGCTGCTCCCAATGAAGCTGAATATCAAGTTGACACGGTTCGGCTGGTTGTACATATCCAAGCCAACATTTATACCTATCGAGTTACCAACCACGGGGATTCCCCGATCGTCGGCTTCGAGATTCCTCAACATGCAATCTACAGCTTAAAGGCTCCGCCGGATTGGGAAACCAGCGACGCGGCAGGTACATACTCAGCATGGACAACAGATCCACTCAAGGGGATCGCGCCTGAAAATTGTGGCATATTTTCATTCTCGGTCAGCAGTAAAGGCGCCACTTTGGGAGAGGCATCGGCGATTGTTCGGTTTGGAGACGGGCGGGAAGTAAGCATAGCCAAGGTCTGGGCGCCCGCCGCAGAATCCCGTAGGTATTATTTTTTGATAGTGGGAGTTCTCCTCATTATTTTCCTGCTTCACTATATTATTTTGAAGCATCGGAACCGTCGAAACGCACCTTCTACTCCTGTCGCTTAAGCTGTTCCTGGGCGGGAAAGAATTCGGAAACTAAAATCGGCAGGGCTTCGACAAGAATTGTTTTCGACGTTTCCAGCGCCAGGGCAGGATCTTCATTCAAGGGAAAGACCGTTGCCGCTTCAATCTTACTGAAATAGGAATATTGATTTCCCGGAATTCCGAGTACCCAGCGGACTTGATTGCGCGAATAGCGAAATTTCCCTTCGACGCAAAATAAGTATAAATCTACCATTTTATATTTTTTTTCTCGTATAATCAAATACCGGGCCTGGACCGAGGAGCGATTCGGGCCCCATTCCGGCACATCGAAGGTTATCACACTCATTTGTTCCACGATCGCCCCCGATTGGCGCGAACATACATCCGGGGTATGCGGGACTTTATCCTGTGGATTATTGTAATACGTTATAAACAATTCCGCTCGTTTGAGTTTTCGGGTGTTATCCTGATTATCGAATGAGATATGCACATAATCTACGGTTCCGATATCTATTTCCGAGGCGGAATAAAAATCATATTTCCATCCTTGTTGAAGCGAAGGCAGACGAGAGGGATCAAACTGATCCAGGGAGATCCGAAGGTCGATGGGCTTTTTTCCGTAATAGTCGGACATCGCTTTTAATCCGGGATGCAATCCGACTGCCGCCGTTACGAGCAATCCGGCGGCCAGTAGAAAGGGAACGGAACAAACCGTCTGCTTTCCCGTTTTGATTAATCTACTTGAGTACATGATTCGTCTCTATTTCGCCATGAGGGACCTTTGATTCCTCTTCAATAAATAAACGCAACTTACACGCACAAAGAAACACACAAATTCCATAGCAAGCCAGCATAGAAATCACGGTGGATATATTTTTAGGCCAGGAATTAACCGGTTCCGCATTGGTAAGAATCACAATCAGGGCCCAGAAATATAAACGTAGAAAATTACAGAAAAAAACAACGGCTGTCGCCACGACTGCTACTCCCAATACCCGCCATAATGAGCGAATTCGGAAAAATACGACAAACACACCGATTGCCGCATAGCAAAGTAAAAGCCTTGCACCCCGATTTGATTCCCCAAGGGCTACAGCGCCTTGGTTGTGCTCGGACGTATAAAAGATATCCGTTCCGGATACAGAGATATCAATTCCGGGTAGTACGTCCACACACTTAGCCGTAGCGGCTATCGTATAGGTTTCCGGACGGATGATTAGTGCCGCATACATTCGGTTGCCGATAGGTATAGACAGGAATACGAGCAGCAACATTGGTAACGAACGTTTTACTAGTTTCTTGCCGCCACAGGTCCATATAATCCCTGCCCATAGCGGAATTAAGGCGATATCACGCGCATACCCGTAGGAAAAGGGCCATGTTGCTGCGGCAAAGAAAAACAAACCAAAAAGAATCAAAACCATTCCCCAGCGTGATCCGTTCGTGATACATTCAAGTAATTCTTTTTTTCGCATCAGGATTAATACAATAATAGCCACCGGCATTGCGGCCACATGCGCCATGTCGCTGGAGTTTCGCACGAGTTGAACCATAAAAACCACTTCGGACCAAAACACCCACACACTCAACATCAATAAAATCAGAATTTGCAATACGACTCTGATGCCTTGATTACCCGGAGTTTCTTGTGAATCCAGTACTTTTGATTCATTTCTATCCATGATTGAAACTCAACATCTAGGGTACATAATACGCCCACGCGGATCGGCCCACGCTAAATGTCCACCAATGATCGTATAAGAACTGTTTCGTATGACGTTTGGCATTGATATAAATCTGTGATTTTTCCTGCCACCGGGATATGTCTTTCTTGTAGATATCTGCTTTTTCCGGTGAAATAGTTAGTGGGCGCATCTCTTGCGGATCGGCAGCGAGATCATAGATAAACACCTTATCAATGTATGGCCAATAAATTACCTTTTTATATTCCTCGACAAATCCTAATGGACTATTGTCATACCAGGAGGAAAAATAAGTGCGTCGATTTGGTTTCGAGGGAGTAAAAGCATCTTTGCCCTCAAATCCCGCGTTGGTGATATCAAAACCGATTAGTTTCAAGAGCGTAGGGGTAACATCCAGTTGGGAACAAGGCCATTCCATAGGCTCCTGAGCGGGCAGATGACCAGGCCAAGAGATCACCCATGGGATCCGAACGACTTCTTCGTAGGGAATCCAACGCCCCTTACCCATTTGGACGCGAAAACTGGTACCATGATCTTCCAAGACGCATAAGATTGTGTTTTTCTCCAAACCTTGATTTTTTAAATGTTGGCATAATGTTTCCAAAAAATGATCCGAATAACGAATCGTCTGGAGATAGTTCTTATACGTATCCGTTGAAGGCGTACCGAATCCGGCGGGCAGTTCAAACGGATGATGAGAAACGGAGGTAATAAACATCAAAATAAAGGGACCGGAATCGCTTAAGGCCCACCGAAATGCTGGTTCCAACATACGGTAGTCGTCCCCGGACATATATCCCAGATGCGCTGAAGGATCCTCTAAATTCTCACGGAACCACGCCCAGTCGAAGCCGAGATTATAAAACAGACCCGGCGCACACTCAAACGTTCCCTTGGACATCTCAAAAAAGGCGCTTCGATATCCTGCTTGTTTTAAAAGTGTCACCAAGCTTTCGTAGGGTGTATCCACCGGTACCGCTTCAATATAGTCTTGCTTGATAACAGGTGTAGTGGAAGTCAAAACAGCCCAAAATGCTTTGGTTGTTTGGGCAACTAAAGATCGCGTCTGTCGAAACTCTACTCCTTCCCGTGCCAATTGCTGTAAAAAAGGCGTAGTGTCCAGTTGGGGATTCCCCATCGACGTTGTGGAATACGAGACACTTTCCAACAGTACTATAATTATATTCGGTAGTTCCTCACGAGAATGGGCGGGAAGACCCACAATGCGTTCCCGACGGTGCGGAATATTCCGGGTTTGAATGGTTGGTTCCTTCATCGATTGATTGACCAGAGAGCGCACTGCATACCAGTGACTGCTGAAACCCAGCACATCCCCTGAGAATCCCAATCGCGAAACCGATTGTGCTACCGGCTGGGTCAGTAACAACACAAACAGAAACATCAAATTTACGAACATAAGACGAATATGAGAAGAACGAGAGTTTACTACCGTTCTCGGTCGGATCAATCGCCAAATAAAAAATGGTAAAACTACCCCTGCCACGATACCCAAACTAATCATCAGCCCAAGATGTAAAGCCAAATGTCCCTGTACCAGCGGCCAAACCTCCTTGATATTCAACAGCAGAATCGAGATGATTCCTGGTTGAAATTGTACGCCGCTTTCGAATAACCAGCCCGTATTCAGAGCCGACCAGCCTGTTACTGTGATACTGATTATTAAAGTTCCTCGAGCCATCCAGCGGGAGAAATGTATAATATACAACATCCGAAAGAGCAGAAAAACGCCAGTAAAAAAATATCAGGTCCGGTGAAACTACATGGATTGTTTCCGCCAATCCACCGGGCGGTGTTTGGCGTCGAAGCATAATGAATTTACCAAAGAACGTACACGCCAATCCGATACACAAAATCCAAGTCTCTGTACGAGGATTCCGCCTCACACCTGCGGATACGATCTGTCTCAACCATGTACGGGATGAGTTACGAGTGGTTTCTCCTTCCGCAGAATTCCGAGGGGGAGAGGAATTCGATGCTCTATTCAACATTTGATTATCGGGCGCCTTTTACAATTCTAAGTGCCTAATCCGGTTATTAGCTACAAAAAGTATATCATTTAGATCGTCTCGGTACTCGAACATATTCACATAATTAAGTAATTTCGCTAGTTCGATCTTTATCCGCTACGGCACGTAGTAGGTCCAGGCGGTGCGTCCGAGGCAGAACACCTGCCAATGATCATAAAACGTTTTTTCCGAGTACCACTTGGCGTCAAAGACAATCTGCGAGCGTAATTGCCAATCGAGGATCTCGCGTTTATAGCGTTCGGCTTCCGGATCGGATAACGGGATAGGATTTTTTTCCAGGGGATCTTTCTTTAAGTCGCAGGCAAATACTTTGTCCAGGTAGGGCCAATAGATAATTTTCTGGTTTCCTTTGATAAACCCTAAGGGACTGTGCGCGTACCAGGCGCTGAAATAAGAACGTCGATCCGGGGGTGACAGTACGAAGGCATCTTTGCCTTCGAAGCCGGCTCGGGAAATATCATAGCCGATGAGTTTTAGGAGGGTCGGGGTGACGTCCAGTTGGGAACAGGGCCAATCGATCGGTTCCTGCGGGGTTAGATGTCCCGGCCAGGTAATCACCCATGGTATGCGGATCAATTCCTCATAGGGTATGACGCGGCCCCCGACCCAGGAATGGAGATTCGTGCCGTGGTCGCCTAATACGCAGAGTATCGTATTCTTATCCAAGCCCCGTGTTTGTAATTCCTGGTATAGCTTTTTCAGGAAATCATCGGAGCAGCGGAGCGACTGTAGATAATTCTGAAACCGATCCTTTTTATCCTGGCCATACCAGCTCGGTACTTCAAAGGGATCGTGAGAAATAGAGGTCATCAACATAAGGAAAAACGGCCTGGTATCCTGGGTCGCCCACTCCAGAGCCGGCTGGATCATGCGAAAGTCGTCGCCTGCCATATATCCCAGGTTTGCCGATTCGTCCTGAAGATTTTCACGAAACCACGCCCAATCGAATCCGAGATTGTGCAATAAACCCGGAGCACATTCGTAGGAACCGATGGTCATTTGAAAGTACGCGCTGCGATATCCTGTGCGGCTCAACAAGGTCGGCAACGATTCATAACAGGTATCCCTGGGAATGGCTTCGACGTAATCCTGCTGGATGACCGGTGTGGTGCCGGTTAATACGGCCCAGAGCGCCTTACTCGTATGGGAGGCGAGCGCCCGCGTTTGGGACATCTCCACCCCCTGTTGGGCCAATTCTTTCAGGAACGGCGTGGTATCCAGTTTGGGATCGGCCAGGGTAGTTTGTGAATACGAAATACTTTCCCAAAGGACCAACACGATATTCGGCATTTCTTCCGGAGGATGATTGGGTACTTGCACCTCTCGCTGATCCTGCATGGGGATATTGCGGGTCTGGATCGGATCGGCAAGCTGAATGGAGCTTACCGTCGAAACCAGCGCATGCCAATGGCTATTGAACGCTAATACTTCTCCGGTAAAACCCAGCCTGGAATTGGATTGCAGCGCCGGCTGCAGCAACGATGAAACCAGGATCACACCCATCGAGATTACAATGCGCCGACTGCGAATCACCCAGGACGGTTGCACCAGATTCGGTCGGATTATCTTCCAGATAAAAATCCCCAAGACCGAACCCAATAAAGTGAACAGCATGATGGTAAAGGGAATGTCGGTGACCAGGTGCGTCCATACGAGGGGTAAGACGGCGCCGAGATCGGTGAAAAAGGCTTTGACGAGTCCGGGTTGGAACTGGACGCGGCTCTCCAGCATCCAGCCGAGATTAAGCACTGCCCAGACGGCGATAAGAAACGAGAGCAGTAACGTCAGGCGCGCCATCCAGGCCGACGCTTTCCATTCATACAAACCCTGGTAGAGTAAAAAGACGGCGGTAAAAAAGACGACGTCCGGGAGAATTACCATGACAACAGACCAAAATCCAGCCGGCGGCGTAATCCCGCGAAGCACAATCACCTTACCCAGGATGACACAGGCCAGACTCAAAAGTAAAAACAGGGTCTCGATCCGAGGAAAATTTGTTTTAAGAAGTTGCCAAATCCGGCGTTTGTTATGTAGAGAAAGTGAATTTGCATTCGGTTCGGATTTGCCAGTATGTGTTGTTTTGGTTTCGTTCGTCATAGGTACTGTTTCGTTACGTTGCCATCGTCAAGGAATAGCCATTGCAACTGTAGCGGATAATCGCTAGGATGGCAAGGATTTCGTTGCGAGCGTGGCGGAATTGGCAGACGCGCTGGATTTAGGATCCAGTGGCCTTAGTGCCGTGGAGGTTCGAGTCCTCTCGCTCGCAGTATTACGTCAGGCCGTATTCTTTGATCTTGCGATAGAGAGTGCGTTCGGCGATGCCGAGCATTTTGGCAGCCAATTCGCGGTTGCCGTTGACCATCTCCAGGGTTCGTCGAATCGCGGTTTTTTCCAGTTCGTTTAGATTCACCCCTGCCAGCTCGCTGATACTTTCGCTGTCACCGCTGCGTTGCTGAATTTCGAAAGGCAGGTCCGCCACATCAATTTTTTCCGATTCGGTCAGCACCACCATCGCCTTGATGCAGTTGCGCAATTCCCGGACATTGCCGGGCCACTCGTAGCTTTTCAACAACCGTAAGGCCGACGGCGTGAAATCCCGCACGGCACGCTCTTCCGACCTGGAACATTCGTTGAGAAAATGCTTTAAGAGTAACGGGATATCTTCGCGTCTCTCGCGGAGGGGCGGTATCTCAATCTCCACGCCCCGTATCCGATAATACAGATCCTGCCGAAACGTTTTGTCCTCCACCTTCGCTTCCAGGTCCTGGTTCGTCGCACTGATAATTCGTACATCCACCTGGTAACCGCTGGTGCTGCCGACCGGAATCACGATCTGATCCTCCAGCACGCGCAGGAGTTTGGCCTGCATATTCAACGGCATATCCCCGATCTCATCCAGCAGCAGCGTCCCGCCGTCTGCCGCAGCGAAAAATCCTTTCCGATCCGCCATGGCCCCGGTAAACGCTCCTTTGACGTGTCCGAACAATTCGCTCTCCAACAGCGTATCCGACAATCCCGCGCAGTTGACCGGTAGAAACGGTTTGGCTTTACGCGCTGAGCTGGTGTGAATTGCTGTGGCCAATAATTCCTTGCCCACTCCACTTTCCCCCCTCAACAATACGGGAACGTCCGAGACAGCAGCTCGATATGCCTTATCCATCATGCGCAGCATCTTCGGCGATTCGCCAATCACACCGTCAAATCCAAATTTCTCCTCCAGGCGATCCTGCAACCGCCGGTTATCACGTGACAGTTGTACTTTTTCGGTCGCCCGTTTCACCACAGCGCGAAGCAGGTCCAGGTCGATCGGCTTTTCGATATAATCATACGCCCCCTTCTTTAGCGCGAGTTTGCAGTTATCCACGGACCCGTGGGCCGTTATCATCACCACTTCACACGTTCTCTGGCTTTTAAGAACCTCCTCCAGTACATCCATCCCGTCGATCGATCCGCCCAGCTTCAAGTCCGTCACTACCACAAAGGGATCGCTCGACCGGAATTTATCCAGCCCTTCCTTCCCGTCTGCCGCTGACGCCAACTCATAGCCCTCCCGCTCCAGGCCTTCCACAAACGCCTCCGCGAGCGCCGTCTCATCTTCGATCACTAAAACTTCAATCTTCTCACTCATAGTATTTTTCTACTTATCTATCCGTATCCAAGCCGCGCACGTTAGTAAGCGATTACGAACCATGTTGGTTACCCATCCCCTCCCTGACAGTCGGGGCTTGGAAACGTTAATCTTAGAGGTATCCGCTCTTGTAATATGTCTATTTGCTCCTCTACTCCTCTGCCAGAGGCAGATAGATCGTAAAATTCGAACCTTTGCCTTTCTCGCTCACCAGTTCAATGTGTCCGCCGTGCGCTTCTACAATCCGCCGGCAGGTCGGCAGTCCCAATCCGGTGCCGCCTCGTTTGGTGGTATAATACGCCTCGAAAATCTTCTCCTGCTCGGCCGGCTCGATCCCCGGGCCCGTATCAATGACATCAATCTTTGCCTGCTGAGGCCTGGATTCGGTACGAATGATCAACTCGCCTCGACCGTCCATCGCCTGTGTGGCGTTGAGAAGCAGATTGAGGATCGCTTGTTTCAATACATCGGCATCGACCTTACAGATCAGCGGCCCCGAACTCAGAGACTGCCGTACCTGCACGCCTTTGTTCAGCGCCTGAGGCGTATAAAAGTCAATCAGATCGTCCACCAGTTCATTCACGTCGCAGCGCGCCGGATGCAATTCCAGTTTGCCCGCATAGCGCAGAAAATCATTGAGCGTCTCGCCCAGCCGATCCGCCTCGCCCGTGACAATCTCAATCTTGCGCAGATATCGCTGGAGCAGGTGCTCCGGGTCGTCCAGTGTTTCGGATATGCCTGGCGACGGATCTTTGTGTTCTTTCTGTTGACGTGAGATATCTTCGGCCAGCAGTTGCAGGTTCATCTTGATCGTCGATAAGGGATTCCGGATTTCGTGTGCCAAGCCGCTGGTCAATACGCCCAGTTCCGCCAGTTTTTCGACCCTCTGAGTCCGCTTCTCCAACTGCTGCTCTTTCCTGCGCTGCCGGCGCGCCCACCGCACAGACAACTGCCAGGCCAACAGAGACGCCGCCGACGCCCCCACAATAAATCCTAATATCCCTTCCAGCATAATCGGTTATAACGCCAGCGTCAAAAGTTCAAAGCGACCGTACTATAGGTCCGAAATCGAACGTTTTGGCGGTCATTCGGAACTTTTGACGGAATCATCAGTTATATTAATTTCCGGCATTCGCCGTGGACTCTTCCCGCAGAGCCGCCTTGCGCGACAGCTTGACCCGACCCTGCTCATCGATCGCGATCACCTTCATGGCCAACTCGTCCCCCACCTTGCAGATGTCACCCACCGAGCGCACGTAATGATCCGCCAGCTCACTGATGTGACACATGCCTTCCTTGCCCGGCGCGAACTCCACAAACACGCCGAAATCCTTCACCGAGACGACAGTGCCGTTATACACCTTGCCGACCTGCGTCGGCTGGGTCATGGATTCGATGATCTCCAGTGCCTTCAAGTGACCGTCCCCGCTGGTACAGGAGACATACACCTTGCCGTCGTCCTCGATCTCGATGTTGGCGCCGGTCTGTTCCTGGATCTTACGCACCTGACTGCCCCCCGGCCCGATGATTTTACCGATCATTTCCTCCGGAACATAGGTCACCACCAGCTTCGGCGCATAGACGGAGAGATTCTGCCGGGGCTTCTCAATCACGCTCAGCATCGTGTGCAATATTTCCATCCGGGCCTTCTTGGCCCGCTCGAACGTCTCGCGAATAATCTCGAAAGGCAGGAATCGTCGCTTCAAATCCAATTGAATTCCCGTAATCCCGTTTTGGGTTCCCGCCACCTTAAAGTCCATATCGCCGAAGTGATCTTCATCCCCGATAATATCCGTCAATAACTCATACCGCTGCCCGTCATCGACTAATCCAATCGATATCCCCGCAACCGGTCGACGAATCGGCACTCCCGCGTCCATCAATGCCAACGTGCCGCCGCAGACCGTCGCCATCGAGCTGGAACCGTTTGATTCCAGGATGTCACATACGAGTTTCAACGTATAAGGAAAATCATCATTGCTCGGGATTACCTGATGCAGACTGCGTTCCGCCAACGTTCCGTGCCCGATTTCCCGCCGACTCGGCGCCCCGACCCGTCCCGTCTCGCCCACGCAAAACGGCGGAAAATTATAATGCAGCATGAATTTTTTGTCATACTCTTCGATCAGCCCGTCAATGGTCTGGGCATCATCGCTCGTACCCAGCGTCGCTGTGATCATCGCCTGGGTTTCACCCCGGGTGAAGATTGCCGAACCATGTGTCCGCGGCAGCACCGCGACCTCTCCACTCAACGGCCGTATTTCCTCGAATCCTCGACCGCCCGCCCGACGTCCTTCCAGGATCTCCGCGCGTTCCATTTTTTCCTGAAAATCTTCTATCGCTACGCGGACCTGCTCCGGCGTATATTTCGGATTTTCCGCGCCTTGGGGGCATACCTCATTCTTAAATTCCTCGAACATATCCCGAATCGCCTGCGCACGTTCCTGTTTGTCCACAATAGCACGGGCCTGACGATAGCGCTCGCCGAGTTTCTCCTCTAACGTTTCGACCAGATCCCCCGGCTCGACGGCTTCATATTCATATTTCGGCTTCCCGCAATCCGCCGTTAATTCTAAAACCATATCGCAGATTTCCACGATCGACTTATGGCCGAACTCAATCGCCTCGGCGATCAATTCCTCCGACAGTTCCTGCGCCCCCACCTCGATCATGTTCACGCCATCCCGGTTGCCGCCCAACAGCATTTCCATCTCGGATTTTTGCTGTTCCTCGATGGTCGGATTGATGATTAACTGATTATCGATCCGACCGATCCGCACCGTCGCCACCGGTCCGCCGAAAGGTATATCCGAAATACACACCGCCGCCGACGCCCCGATCATCGCCAGCGTATCCGGATCGTTTTGTTGATCCGCCGACCATACCATGGCCTGAATCTGGACCTCGTTGCGGAATCCCTTGGGAAACAGCGGCCGCATCGGACGATCAATCGCCCGCATCGTCAGAATCTCTTTCAACGTCGGCCGGCCTTCCCGCTTGATAAAGCCGCCCGGAAATTTACCCGCCGCCGCCAATTTTTCTCGATAATCCACGAACAAAGGAAAATAATCCATCCCTTCCCGAGGATCCGCCGACACCACCGACGCAAACACCACCGTCTCACCGTAACATACCGTAACCGCTCCCGCCGCCTGCTTGGCCAACTTACCCGTCTCAATCGACATCACCCGACCCGCAACCTGCTTCTCTACTTTCTTCACCATCGACATAACTAAACCTTCCTTCTTTCTCTACTTCTATCATATACCGATACTTGTCATTCTGAGCGCAGCGAAGAATCTCCGCCTCGTAACGTAGGAAAACCTTCTTCTAAGGCCAGATGCTTCGCTTCACTCAGCATGACAGTAAAACTCAATAATTTCCTTATTCGACAATATTACTCATTAACTATTTTTATGACGTATCTTCACGCGCAGAATATCCTCTGATCCTGCTCATGGTTTGAATCCAACAGAAACTTTGCCTGAGGGAATGGGAATCCCATCGCATCCCGGCAGACCATACTCGTCCGCCATGAATTCATACAAACCAACTACCTCATCTGCCGACTACACCGACAATCACCCTGCCGTCATCCAACATAATTCCATCAAACTGTTATCGTTCACCTATCCACAAAAACTACTTTACTGTAAACCTCTCCTGTGTTGCTACGTACATGCTGCCAGGCAAAACGGGTATTTTATTTTCGCAATCCTAACCGGCCAATCACTTCCGAATAGCGCTGCCGATCCGAGTTGCGCAGATATTTCAGCAAACTGTTACGCTTGCCTACCAGCTTCAACAAACCGCGACGCGAGGAAAAATCCTTCTTGTGCACCTTCATGTGCTCGGTCAGATCCCCAATCCGATTCGTTAATAACGCAATCTGCACTTCCGGCGAACCGGTATCCTTCTCGTGCGTCGCAAAGTCATCGATGACTTTCTTCTTGTTTTCCTGTGTGATCATCGTTCCATCCTTCCCCGCCCGTTGCCTTTATTACACTCTACCAAACCACAAATTCCCTTCGGCAGACACCGAATGGAAAAGTCACCCTGATATTTTAACAGAATAAAAAATCCTGTCAAATTGTCAGTATTATCCGTATCGACAAACCGATATGGATTCAGCCATTTAAGCTATAAATACTAACAAGTCGGCGAGAAATTGCAAGTAATTCTTAAGTCCTTTATTATCAAGGGCTTATCGACACAAGAATCCTGCCCTCATTATCGCTGGCGATTTTTTCACCCGGCTTAACGACCAGGAATTCCTGCTCGTTCCAATCCCCTGCCAGCAGGTTCCCCAGCAGTCGCATATCCCCCTGCAACCGTTGGAATTCGAGGTTTTTCTTTTGGGCTTCCCGTCGGGCCTGGTCGGCATATTCCTCATCCAGTGGGTTTCCCATGTCTATATATGCTATATACTTATAGTTATCCTGCCAGGAGCCCAGCGCCTCCATGATGTATTGGGCGTTCTCCTTGCCGTACTTGGCCACGTATTCCTCATAAGTCAGGTCCAAACCCAGTTGGCTCATTACGGATGGTTCCCTGGTCTTTATGCCGGGGGACTGAGAGGAAAAGGTTTGGTCCAGGGCGGAATCGCGCTCCGTCCAGCCGGTCGTGCGAAAATACGTCCCCGGATGCTGCTGGAAGTATTCCTCGTAGGCCCCAGCGGAACCGAAAAACAGAGTTATACAGTCATGGGCCCGGGGAACGACCAGGGGAATCTCCCCAGCTTGCAGACCGACTACCCCGTCGTTACAACGGCCATAGGCCAACAAAATGGCTTCGTACCGGCTGGTATCGACGCGAGCGATAGCTTCGCGCAGTTTCTGAACCATCCCCTCCTGCCCCATGTCGTGCAGGCCCTTGGGTAAAAATTCGACGTCGATGATGTTCGGGCATCGGGCCGCCAGCAGACAGATTTCCCGATAAAATATCTCGCAGGCCAACAGCTTATATCGTTTTTTATGTTCCGGTTTCATTTCATCTCACCACAAAGCCCACGAAGTATTTTAGGCTACCCAGACGCAGATTTAAACTGTTAAATGTTAAATTAGGGTCTAGGGTCTAGAAACTAGGGTATATAAGGGCGGCATGGCCAAGTCTTCTTGGCCATGTAAATGATTCGCAGTGATCATGTGCATACAGGCCAGGCCCGCGTTCGCGTTGATATGATTAACGGCTCAATAAGCTGTAAACACGAGCGCCCCGTTTACTCCCTTCTATTCCGGTGTTTAACGCTTTGCGGGCTTCCAGCAGAAAGGGCCTGGTTTTCCGGGCCTTTGATTTTTCCTGCTGGTAGCCCAAAATGCGGAAAACGCATCTTTTCGATGAAAATAATGCACGAATTCTAATTACCAAACTGACGAGCACTACGGTTATCTCAGCCGTGCGTTCTGGTACATAGAATTTCATAGTAGTTGGGATTACGTTTGATATAATAAGTACCCATCGGATGTCGTAAATATACAAGGCAACCATGATAACCAAACCCCAACCGTAAGGGAGGGGATAGGAAAAAGTAAACATGACAAACGAATCAGATGACTTGGTAGTATTGCAATCGGTACCCACAGAAGCACAGGCAAATCTGATCGCCGCGGCGCTGGAGCGCGCCGGCATCCAGGCGGCCATCGAAGGCGCTCTCACTGCCGCCTTCCGCGCCGAAGCGCCGGGCGAAGTCAAAATCATCGTCCGCAAAAACGATCTGGAAAAAGCGAAGAAAGCCCTGGAATCGTATAAAGGTCTTATTGAGGAAGAAGGATAAAGACTCGATGAAGGTCAAGATTGCAGTGCTTTCGGATTTGCATGCGGGTAAGGCGGACGAGGATTCGGCGGGTCGGGGGGATATTGCCGAAGTGCTGCTGGCGCGGGCGTTGTATCGGGTAAAGCGATGGATACAGCCGGATATCGTGCTGCTGTTGGGGGATATGGTGGAAGATGACGGGTCGCTAGGGGTGCGGCCTCTACTGGAACGGGCGGCCTGGGCGCTGACGATCCTGGAATGTCCGGTGATTGTAATCCGAGGCAATCATGATCCGCCGGAGGAATTGTTTTACGAATATTTTTCGCGGCCTACAGAGTTGGTCGAGGTAAAAGGAATTCGGTTCCTGCCGTTTCTGGATGCCGAGGAGCCGGAATTTAACGCCCAGCGGTCTAAAACGGATTTGAATCGGATGCGAGGGGCACGCAGGGATTTCGATGGGCCAATCGTTTCGGTGCAGCACGTGCCTTTATTTCCACCGGGGATGAGCGATTGTCCGTTTCATTATACCAATGCCGAAGAAGTGATCGGAGTAATGAAGGAAGCGGGGATCGATCTGGCGATATCCGGCCATTATCACGAGGGAGTAGAGTTGATTCGACATGGGAGGCAGGGATATGTGGCGAATCCGGCGCTGTGCGAAGCGCCGTATTCATTCCTGGAGATTGATATCGAAGGAGAAAGTATTCAAACCACTCGACATCAACTGCAGATGCCGCGGGAATTGGGATTGGTCGATGCCCATATTCATACGCCGTTTGCCTATTGCAACGAGAATATGGAACCTGCGTTGACGCTGCAATTGGCGGAGGATTTTGGGCTGGTAGGGATGGCGTTTGTGGAGCATTCGAGTCACTTATATTTCAACCGGACCGATTATCAGGAAAATCGACATTTACGCGAGGGATTGGCGTCAAGTCGGGATGAGAACGACCGGTTCGACGAGTATTTACAGGCGCTGCGAAAAGCGCGCTGTCCGGTGGAATCCGTGGGACTGGAAATCGAGCTTGATTATCAGAATCGCCTGCTATTACGGGAGGAAAATCGGGAAAAGGTAAATTTTCTGATCGGGGCGGTGCATGGTCTGCCGGAACGGCAGGCGGAAAATAAAAACCTGGCGCGATTAAAAGAACAATTCATGGCAGCAACGGCAACGATACTCGCCAGTGGAATTCGGGTACTGGCACATCCGTTTCGGATTTTTCGGCGATGTAAGTTTGAACCGCCGGAAGAATTGTTCGCACTGATGGTAAAGCTGCTGCGGGAAGCAAACGTAGCAGCGGAAGTGAATTTCCATACGAATGAGCCGCCACCCGAATTTTTCCGAATGTGCATCGAAGGGGGCGTGAAGCTCAACTTCGGCAGCGATGCGCACCATCTGCGCGAGATTGGCGAGTTCCAACCGCACCTGAATTTGCTGCGAAAAATTGATTTTGAAGGGGATGTAAAGGATATATTGATCGATCCGAGGAAGTAACCAGAAACCAGCTAAAACAACATACATTATTTTCGTATCCAAGCCGCGCACGTTTGTAAGCGGTTTTCGCCATCCACCTCGAAGACTCGGTGGCTGCCACCCCGTTATCAGTTGGTTCCATACATCCTACAATAGGGGTACGCCGGCGGTGCGGCAGTTCTGGATCATGTC
>Ga0114922_10001323_pt1 | contig 23681 bp, 18 predicted proteins | sample AartaG_FD_100975 | JGI IMG/M metagenome (GOLD analysis project Ga0114922, IMG submission 100975) | Deep subsurface microbial communities from Aarhus Bay to uncover new lineages of life (NeLLi) - Aarhus_00045 metaG | ecosystem: Environmental > Aquatic > Marine > Oceanic > Sediment | place... | reverse complement strand
TGATGCCGACTCTGGCAAAGGCAAGGAAGATGACAAGAGCGGTTATGTGTGCGGCGCAGGAGAAACAATGGGGTTCTTTCTTTTTAATGTATACGGATGATTTCGGCGGCTCCTTTATGGGGGGTCGACTTGCTCCCAGTGGTGCTGGTGCCACTAATATGTGGTTTGATGTGCTGGAGCCGTACTACAAGAATAGGTCCTTATTGTGCTGCCCGATGGCCAACAACCCCCGTAAGGAAGCGAAGGATGGCTACGGTAACTACGGAACCTGGGGGCCTACTTGGTACCCTGACGGTTTTTACGGCAGCTATGGGATAAACGAATGGATTTGTAATCCTCAGACTAAAAAGGGGGATACTATATACAAGGCTCCAAAATACTGGAGGAATACAAATGTTAAGGGCCAAACTGATATACCCGTTCTTGCGGATGCCTGGTGGGACCAGGCTTGGGCGGAAGCCTTCGATTGGATTCCCACCTTTCCTGGTGAGTGGGAGGGTATTGGAGCCGATGACATGGCACATTTCGTTGTCCTCCGACATGATGGAATTGTAAACATGCTCTTTATGGATTGGACAGTTAAGAAGGTGCACCTTCGGGACCTGTGGCCCCAGAAATGGAATAGAATGACCGATCAGGAGGACTGCCCGACTGAGTATGACTACCCGCCCTGGCTCCAAAAACTTTAAAGAATGTTGAAAAAATGATGTTGCATTAGAAAAGCCAGTCCTCGGGGACTGGCCTTTCTCGTTTACGGTTGAGCGCAAATCGGTATTTGATAAAGGAGCCTATTTTACAACACAAGCGCCCTAACAGATAATCGCGGTTGTTTCTTCAATTTCCTCCACGACTTCAGTAACATCGGCGGGGTTTGATATGCAGCCGTCAAAACCTTTTTGCATTAAAGCAGCAAACTCAGACTCGCTTAACTGATTCGTGAGGGCTATAATTCTGATTGTTTGCAATTCCTCATCGGAGCGGATGCTTTGGCAGAGGTCTGTTGCATCTATGCCTTTGGCTAAAAGGCTCACCAATAAGATATGCGGGGCAAATTTCTGGGTAATTACGCCGGTCTCAAAATTGCTTTGAGCGGTTTGCACTTCGTAATTGGCCTTGATTTGTAAAGCATCAGCCAAGGCCGAGGCTGTATCCTCGTCGCTGTCCACTACAAGGATTCGGATTTTGCCGGCCGGAAAGCCTGTTGCAGGCATATTGTGCATTTTCATAAATCGAATCAGTTCGCTGAGGGGTATTCGCCGGTCTTTGCTTCCGGGTATGCGATAGCCTTTCAGCTGACCACTGTCGAACCATTTTGAGACCGTTCGAGGAGCAACATTGCAGATTTTGGCAACATCTCCTGTAGTCAATACATTTTTTCCTTTTGCCATTCTTTCATTTCCTGTTATCACATATTTACGCTGTGTGCTATGTTGTTTTTCGGCCTTAAATAAAAGAGTGTTTAGCACAGAAGCTGTAATATCCACCCCGTGGCCATATAAGTAGTTGTCTTTGTAATGATACGTCCTATAAGTGCTTGTGATTTCAGTTACTGCTGCACTGTAAGGCTAAAGTGGTATATATAAATTTCTTGCCCGCTGGGAAGCATTTAATATAATTATGGGCGTTGGCCTTTCAGGATAAAGTCATTATGATATGATAACCTTCAGTTAGGAAATAGAGGTGATTTAAGCTATGGCATTAAAGATTTATTACGAAAAGGATGCACCGATAGATGCGTTAAAAGGAAAGAAAGTAGCGGTTATTGGTTATGGCAGTCAGGGTCATGCTCACAGTTTGAATTTGCGTGATAGCGGTATAAAGGTGGCAGTAGCTGAGCTGGAGGGGACCGACAACTATAAACTTTCGCAGGAGCATGGCTTTAAGCCGGTGGACATAAAAACGGCTATGGATGGCGCTACGCTGGTTATTGTAACCGTTCCGGATGAAATGCAGGCGAAAGTTTACGCCGAGCAGATTGCTCCTAACATGGCGGCTGGGCAGACCCTTGGTTTTTGTCACGGCTTTAATATTCATTTTAAGTATATAGTTCCGCCGAAGGATATTAACGTTGTGATGATTGCACCGAAAGGGCCTGGGCATCTGGTCCGCAGCGAATTTCTAAAGGGCGGCGGCGTTCCTAACCTGATAGCTGTCGAACAGGATGCAACCGGCAATGCAAAGAAGATTGCCCTTGCCTGGGCAAACGGCATCGGCGGCGCCAGGGCGGGGGTTGTTGAGACAACATATAAAGAAGAAACTGAGACGGACCTGTTCGGGGAGCAGTGTGTGCTCTGCGGTGGCCTTACAGCGCTGATTAAGGCAGGTTTCGAGACACTCGTCGAAGCGGGATATCAGCCGGGGATTGCTTATTTTGAATGTTTGCACGAGGTCAAGCTCATAGTCGACCTTATGTACCAGGGGGGGCTTAGCTATATGAGATACAGTATATCCAACACTGCTGAATATGGGGATTTGACCCGCGGGCCGAGAATTATTACCGAGCAGACCAAAGCGGAAATGAAAAAGATACTCGCAGAGGTTACATCCGGCGAATTTGCCAAAGAATGGGTAAATGAATACCAGAGTGGATTGAAAAAGTTTAAGGAGCTGTATAAAAAAGACCATGACAGTCAACTGGAGACAGTTGGCAGAGAACTGCGGAATATGATGAAGTGGATCGATTCGAAAGAGGTCTAAAAAGACAAATGCCAAAACATAAGGAAAATGCCGTGAGAACAGTAAAATTATTAGTTGCCATTAGCTGCTGTGTTTTCTGCAATTGTGCTGTAGTGGAGTACTTTGAATCCGAAGAGCCTCCTTATAACGAGGAGCTTCCTATTGCTTACAATCAGACAAAGCTGAAAGAAAGCACTTCTGCCGATGTTCTTGCGATTATTCACAGACCAAAATATGCTGAGTTGCTTAGCCAGAGCAAAAGCGTTGTTGCTTCACAGGGACAGAAGAAAGAGGGTCATAAGATTTGGTTCAATATGGTTGCCTTCGACGAAAACAAGCTCGCTGCGAAACGAAAGTATTTCTTTGTAGTAGATGAAAAAGGCAAAGCCTTTCTGGCTGGGCCCAGGCGAAGCCTCAGGTTTGGCAGCGAAATGGTATTGGGACCAGATGTGCTTGAGGAACCCTATGCGGACGAAAGCTCAAGGCGAATCGCAATATTGAGACAGGTCTTAAGTAATGTCCGAGAGGATATTGGTGAAGTAGCTCAGGACAATAAAACACTTGATATTTGCGGGATGTTAATTAATCAGACATTGCAGACGATTTTACAAAAAATGGAAGATTCGCCTGTTTTGGCAACAAATCTAAGTGATGCTAATGGCCTTGATTTCGACCATATTTCGTTTGGCAAGGGCGATATTCGAATGGATGTTGCTGACGATATTGTGAGTGTTAATGTCAGATTAGGTTCGCTTGCGTGGACACTTGAAGACCCGTTTGCTTTAGAAGAGTAGTTGAAAGCCGCCAACAACCAACGGCAGGGCAAAATGTAATTTTTGTAATCTCAGTTAGCAAAGGCCACCTGTGCAAAAGTGTTTTACAACAGGCGGTTTTTCTTTTAGGGTTTTATCATTCTAAAAGAAAAGGAGTGGGTCTGTAAGCCGAGTTCTGTCTCCTGCCATAAGGCAGGTAGCGGCCATTTGTCTTGACCAACTGTTACCAGTTGGCTCTGCCTTTCGGCATGCGACCTACCTGCTGTTAATACCCGGGCCGAGTACCAGCTGCTTGGTCTTGCAGGCGGTGGGGTTTGCCCTGCCGGTGCTGTCACCAGCACCGCGGTGCGCTCTTACCGCACCATTTCACCATTGCCTGTGTCCCGACGTGTCGAAACCATCGGCCGTGTAGTTTCTGTGGCACTTTCCCTCGGGTCACCCCGGGTGGTCGTTAGCCACCACCGTGCCCTGTCCTGCTCGGACTTTCCTCCGGCCTTTCAACCGGCGGCCGCCCGACCCACTCTTAAAAATTCGATGAATCTTAACTTTTATAAAGATATCGAAACAAGCTTCTGCCTTTACTATTATAACAGAAATTTGTTTTATTTACCACAGGTAACTTCGATGTGCTTTTTGAAATTTTCGTCGTCGATGTTGGGGAAATCGCCTCTGTAGTGGACGCCCCGGCTTTCCTTGCGTATCTGGGCTGCTTGGGCCATCAAAAGCGCCACGGTCAGCATATTCTGGCATTCCCAGCCTTGGGGCCAGTCGAAGGTTTTGTCCATGACATACCGCTGCCAGAATCTAATAATTTCCTGGGCCTCCGTAAGCGGCTTGGCCTTTCGGGTAATGCCGACATTTCGCCACATAAGGGCTCGAAGCGAGTTTCTAACATCAGAGGTATTTAACAAAGTGCGGTCTGAATGAGGGGTTTGATGTTTTATCCGCCGGTGTTTGATGCCAGAGGCGCCTGCCTTTTTTATGTGCTGGGAAGCGGATTGCCCAGCTATTTTGCCAAATACCAAGCCTTCCAACAGGGAGTTGCTGCCAAGTCGATTTGCACCGTGGAGGCTGGTGGCGGCTACTTCACCGCAGGCATAGAGATTTTCGATGCTTGTCTTGGATGAGACATCGGTCTTTACGCCGCCAATCATATAGTGTGCGCTGGGTCGAACGGGGATTAAATCCCGGCTGACATCTATACCGAAGCTTTCACAAAGTTTACTGATTGTGGGAAACCTCTTTGCGAAATGCTGCCTTTCGAAGTGTCGAACATCCAGATAAACATGTGTTGTTTTGGTTTTGAGCATTTGTGCCAGGATTGCACGACTTACAATGTCGCGCGGCGCTAATTCAGCGGATTCGTGATAATCTTTCATAAAGGCTTGTCCTCGGCTGTCTCGTATTATAGCGCCTTCACCTCGTAGGGCTTCGGTGACTAAAGCTCGTGAGGCACCTGCGACGTAAAGTGTTGTCGGGTGGAACTGCATAAATTCCAGGTCCTGCAGTACGGCACCTGCCCGGTAGGCCATAGCGATGCCATCGCCGGTTGCAACTTCAGGGTTGGTTGTTTCACGGTAGAGCTGCCCTGCTCCGCCGGTCGTCAGGATTGTATTTGCTGCCCAGATTATTTGATGTCCACGCTTGTCGTGGCCGATTATTCCAATGCACTTATTGTTGTCGTTACCGAGCAGGTCGACGGCGCAAAAGTTTTCTATTATTTTTATGTTTGAATTCTGCCTTACCTTTTTTATGAGCACCTCCATAATTATTTGACCTGTTTCATCTCCGTGGGCGTGAGCAACACGGGCGTGAGTGTGGCCGCCTTCGAGTGTAGTGGCGATATGTCCATCAACTAAGTCAAAATCAGCGCCCCAGCGAAGCAATTGCTCGATCAATTCGGGTCCCTGCCGGATAACTAAATCGACTATTTCTTTGTCGCTTATACCGCAGCCGGTGTTAAGCGTGTCGGCTATGTGCGATTCAAAACTGTCTGTTTCATCAAGTGCCGATGCTATCCCCCCTTGAGCGAGCCAGGTGTTGCTGTCCTGCAGAGAGCCTTTGCAGACGATGATGACGTTGCAGTGCTCGGCTGCCTCGATAGCGGCACGAAGCCCGGCAATGCCAGCTCCGATCACCAGGCAATCGGTAAAGAGCTGGTGTGTTGAGATAGAGTCAATAGATACCAGATAGCGTCTGAATTCCGGCGGGTCAGTCATAAGTTTTTAACCTTGTTTAGGGACATATTGTAGTTTTGGCCATTTTACGTAATGATACCTAAAACTATGGTTTTTGGGAACCAGCTTTTTTATTTGATGCAGGTTTTAAGTCAATTATGATGTATTTGTGAGCGGCGTTATTTATTTACCGCTGGGCTAATTTGGCCCAGTCGCAGTCGCTGAGGGACTCGACGACAACTTCTCCCATGTTTGGGTTTTCGATATCAACAGTTTCGTCGAAAGGCACAATCGAAAGTACATTTGCGCCGCTGCATTGGATGATTACTTGTTCAGCGGTTTCTTCTGCTACTGCTGCTTTGGTGGCGTCATAGCCGTTAATAACTACACCGGCGATTTTTAATTCTGCCGCCCGGATGCAGTCAATTGTCATAAGCGTATGGTTTATCGTTCCCGGGTCGGGGCGGGCAACTATCACCATAGGCAGGTCGAATTCAGCTGCCAGGTCTAAAAGGTCAAATTCCACTGTCAAGGGTGTGCGGACACCGCCAATGCCCTCAACGATAACTACATCGCAGATTTGGCATATTTGTTTATAGGCGGCTGCGATTTTGTCAAAATCTATCGGATGTTCTTCGTGGGCAGCGCTTATGATAGGGACTGCAGGTGAGAGGTAACCGACGGGGGTTATTGTCGAAAGCGACAGGTCGCTGTTTGCACAATCAGCCAGGAATTCGGTTTCACAACTGACTCGGCCTTCCCAGCGGCGTTTGCAGCCGGTGGCGATTGGTTTGAATACGCCTACTTTAAGGCCTTTACCGGTAAGAATTTTAGCAACAGCGCCGGCTATTAATGTTTTGCCCACTCTGGTGTCAGTGCCGGTTATAAAAAGCCCGTTCTTTTTGGGTAAGCTCAGATTAATCGGCATTAAACTTTTATCCGTCAGCCCTTGTTTGGGTCTATACAGCTTGGCTCTGTTTGATTGGGGTCGATATCATTTGGCTCAGGATGCTCTTTTGGTTTTTTGCGGGTCAAGGCGACTTTTGCGTTGAATACTTTGCTGTCATCGGCATATTTGAGTACGAACGCCTGGAGTTCTTTGGTCGATGCTGTCAAGATGACTCTGTCTTCGACCAATTCATGTTTGACTGCATTGGGGTCTTCCTCGAGCAGTTCCTTTATTGCGTCATTGGTAATCCATCGCATCTTCAACTCGGGTTCGATGGAGTCTATTATTATAAATGAATGGCCGCCTATAAAAAAGAACGAGTTCAATTCCCAGTCTTGGTTTGGGTCCTGTTGTGCACAGGGGAACTGACTTGGAAAGACGTTAAGGAAAAATCTTTCGAAGCCGGTGCTCATACCCGCGAAAAACGAGACTTTTTGACCTTCTTCATTGGAAAAAATTAGTATGTAGGTTTTTTCTTGTATTTCATGCGGCGGTTCCCACGGCCATTCCCGGTCTTTATCGGGGCTATCCACAGCGTGCTGAAATTCCCATGTGGTTTCGGGGCTGTTGGGGTCATCCACCCAAGTGCCGAGCAGCTTCTCTTCAAAAACAAGGGCTTCTTCAGTGAAAAGAGGATGTAGCGATATAACAGGTATACAGCCGCCTAAAATGCCGGCTAACAGATAGAAAAGGAACTTTTTGGTTTTCATTTTTCCGTCTCCTTAAGTCTTTTCGAGGTCGTTTATTTGCCACATCAATATAGCATTTTATCATTTGATGGGGGAAATAGCAATGTACTTAATACTGTGAAAAATTGATTTGCAAAACTGCGATTGAAAAGCGATTATTAAGCTATGATTAGCAGGGAGAGCCCAGATAGATTTGCCAAAGTGCGGGAGCATATGCTTGAGTGGGACCTGAAGGGCCGAGGTATAACCGACCCTGAAGTGTTAAGGGTAATGGAAGATATCCTGCGAGAAGAATTTGTGCCAGGGCAGTATCAGTCGCAGGCCTACTCCGATGGCCCACTGCCTATCGGGTTGGGTCAGACTATTTCTCAGCCTTACATTGTTGCTTTGATGACCGAGCAGCTTCGGGTTAATCCCGATTGCGAGGTTTTGGAAATTGGTACCGGCAGCGGATATCAAACCGCTATTTTGAGTAAGCTGGTTAAGAAGGTCTACACGATAGAGCGATTCGCAGAACTGTCTGGGTTGGCACAGGGACTTTTGAACGGATTGGGTATTACAAATGTTGAATTTTACATTGGCGACGGCAGTTGCGGCTGGCCGGAGCATCACATTTTTGACCGCATTATCATAACCGCAGCGGTGCCTAAGATACCAGAGCCGTTAGTAGAACAGCTTGTCGATGGCGGTTTGATTATGGCTCCCATTGGTCCGGCAGGTGTGCAGGAACTGGTGGTCTGTCAAAAGCAAAAAAGCAAAATCACCCAAAGATTAATTTGCGATTGTCGGTTTGTTAAACTGCTCGGCAGGTATGGTTTTGAGGAAACAGAAGGTTAGTTTTTCTGGTTTTGTAAATGACTTTTGTAAGCTCCGTTAGAAATGCTGCGAAGGGGCGTGAAGAGATTGATAAGAATATGGTCGAAAAGGGCAAAATTCCCAACGAGGCAAGTGAGAAAGACAAAGGCAAGCTTGATTTGTCTACGCCTGTACAGTTTCTCAAAGGTGTGGGACCTGCCAGAGCCAGGGCCTTTGCGCAGTTGGATGTGCATACAGTGGGGGATTTGTTAGAGTATTTTCCGCGAGACTGGGTCTTTGCACCTGAAGCCACAAAGATAAACCAAATGCAGCAGGGTCTGTCAGCTACCATTGTCGGCTTGGTTGAATCGGTAGACTACCAAAGTTTTCGTCGGTCGCCGATTTTTGAAGCTACACTTGCTGACGATACGGGGATGTGCAGGATTGTTTGGTTTCACGGCGGGTATTTGAAAAATCAACTAAAACCTGGGCAGGTGATGATGGCATCGGGCAAGGTTACTTTATATAAGCATCAGTTACAAATAACCAATCCGAAATTCCTGATACTCAAGCAGGGCTGCTTAGAGCCGGCTGAGTATTTTGGTGGTGGGGTTTATCCAGCATCGGCGAGGCTTTCCAGCAGGCAGATAAAGAAAATAATTCGGCCTGTACTTGATAACTTGTCTGAGCTTGTGGGTGAACTTTATGAAGAGAGCTTTTGCAAGAGAACAAATCTTATTAGCAGAAAGGACGCATTTGCTTGGATACATTTGCCGCCTGACGAGGAAAAATTGGCTCAGGCAAAGCGCAGGTTAAAGTATGATGAGCTGTTTCTGATGCAGTTGGGGTTGGCGCTTCGCCGGTATAAATGTAAGCATTTCTCAGCGGCGGTGCCGATGAAATGCAACAGTGAAATCGACAGCCGAATCAGAAGACGGTTTCCTTTTTTGCTCACCGAGGACCAAGACAATTGCATTGCTGAAATCGTTGCGGATATGCAGAAGTCTGAACCGATGAATCGGCTGTTGCAGGGTGATGTGGGGTCGGGCAAGACGGTAGTGGCGCTGTATGCAGCTTTATTGGCAGTTGCCAATGGGGTGCAAGTGGCGATGATGGCACCAACGGAGATTTTGGCTGGTCAGCATTTTATAAGTATCGAGAGGTATTTGAAAAATAGTGGAGTAAAGAGGGAATTAGTAACAGGGGGATTGACAGGCAAAAAAAGGAAGGAGCTTTTAGGGCAAATAAACAGGGGCCGGATTGATATTATCGTAGGAACCGTGGCGCTTTTGGAGAAAGATGTAAAATTTGCCAACCTTGGTCTGGTGGTGATTGATGAGCAGCATAAATTCGGCGTTCATCAGCGCTTGCTGTTGCGCAAGCAAGCTACACCACATTGTCTTGTTATGACGGCCACTCCAATCCCTCGGACGCTGGCGATGACCGCCTTCGGTGATTTGGATGTTTCTATTATAAAACATTGTCCACCGGGCAGAGGCACTGTCATTACACGCTGGGTTGATTCGCACAATCGACAGAAGGCATACGAGTTTATCCGAGAGCGTCTAAAGGCAAAAAAGCAAGCGTATTTTGTCTATCCACGGATTACAAATGTTGAGGATAGCGACATCCTCAAAGCTGCAACTGATGGATGGAAGAATCTTGCTAAGCATGTTTTTCCGGAATTTGCTGTTGAGCTTCTGCATGGTCGGATGCCCTCTGCAAAGAAACAGCGAATTATGGGCGAATTCAGGAAGGGCAGAATCGATGTGCTGGTTTCTACCGTGGTGGTGGAGGTTGGAGTGGATGTGCCGAGGGCAACGATAATGGTTATAGAGGGGGCGGACAGATTTGGCCTGGCACAATTGCATCAGTTGCGGGGACGTATCGGCAGGGGCCAGGCTAAGTCATATTGTTTTTTGTTTGCCGAGACTGAAAATGAGCAGGCTAAAAACAGGCTCGAAATAATGACCAGAAGCAACGATGGTTTTGAGATGGCAGAGTGCGATTTGCGGTTACGTGGACCAGGAGAATTGTTTAGCACACGCCAGCATGGCCTGCCGGATTTAAAGATTGCGAATATTATTGATGACTGCGAACTACTTGTTATGGCGAGGAAAAATGCATTTGATTTGGTCTCGCAAGACCCGACATTGACCAAACCTGAGCACAGGAATATTCGCCGGGCGCTGTCGGCCAAGCTCGGCGAAACACTTGGATTGGCTGATGTGGCTTAAGAAACTAAAATCGAAAAACTACAATTTAGGATTCAGGGCATATCTTTCCTTTGGTTTTAAATTTTAAGTTTTGATTTTACATTTATCGTTTTTCATTTTACGCTATTGTTATGAAGTTGCTCTACAGAAACAAGCGGCTGGAGAAAGTCTTAATAGGCATTAACGTTTTAACGGCAGCGGCAGTTGCGATGTCTTTTGTTATGCTGTTCGGCTTTGATACTCTGCTATTGCCCGCTAAGATTTTATATGCCGTCCAGATTGTCTTGCTTTGTGTATTTATCGCAGAGAAGATAGTTCGGCTGTTTAACGCGGCATCAAAGGCCGAATTCTTCCGGACGAACTGGTTTGAGATTCCGCTGTTGCTTGCGATGGCAATAGCTGTGCTTGGGGCGGGTCGTTGGTTTGGCGAAGTTGATTCTGCGGCAGTTCGGCGTGTTGCAGTTGGTTTTTATCTTGTTCTGCAGGTAGTTATTAAAGTTTGCAGAACGGTTGTGAACCTGGCGGCTTCAGGCAGGAGCCCAACCCGAACGCTAATTGTCAGTTTCTTGGTTTTGATAGTCTCCGGGGCTGGGCTGTTGATGCTGCCGAGGGCGTCAGCTACCGAGAATGTTAGCTTTGTTGATGCCCTGTTTACGGCCACCAGTGCGACTTGTGTTACCGGCCTTATTGTAAAGAATACCGGAAATGATTTTAGCCTGATGGGGCAGTTGGTTATCCTGTCGCTGATTCAGCTTGGCGGTCTCGGCATAGTGGTATTCGGTGCGGTTTTCGCCCTGCTGTTGGGACAAGCACTTAGCCTGCGCGAACGGGTGGCAATGCAGGATTTACTAAGCGCCCGTACTCTCGGTCGAATAAGCAATATGATAGTTTTTATTTTCGCGGGGACATTTCTCATCGAGGCTGTCGGTGCGGTTAGTTTGCTCGGTATGTGGGACGATGCGCCCGGCTGGATTGGTAATGTGAACCAGAGGTGGTTCTGCAGTATCTTTCATTCGATTAGTGCTTTTTGTAATGCGGGCTTTAGCTTGTTCGAGGACAGTTTCATTAGCTATAACAGAACCTGGTATATCTATGTGGTAATTTGCCCGCTGATAGTCTTGGGCGGACTGGGCTTCGGTGTGCTTTACGACTTAGCTCATATTGCTGCTGATAGAGTAAAGCGGTTCTTCAAAAGGCTAATTCATAAGCAATACAGGTTTTTGATGGAAGCGCCGAAAAGGATGCAGCTGCAGACCAAGATTGTTCTTAGTGCAAGTTTCTTTCTGATAGTTTTTGGGACGCTGGCTATACTTTTGTTTGAGCGTTATACAAACAATACCAACCCTGTTGAAAATCTCGGAGTGCGTGATGCTCTGTTTCAGTCAATTACAGCCCGGACGACCGGGTTCAATACGGTGGATATTTCGACACTGTCGGCATCGAGTAGGTTTGTTTTGATTCTTCTTATGTTCATAGGGGGCTCACCAGGTTCGACCGCAGGTGGAATCAAAACTGTAACATTGGCAGTGGTAATAATGACTGTTGTTGCGGCCCTTAGGAAAAGACAGGAAGTTGAGATGTATAAGCGCTCGATTCGCATAGTTGTTGTTGGCAGGGCAATTACAGTAACACTGCTTTTCGTTGTGGTTTTGTTTGCTGCTACGCTGGCTCTGAGTATCACAGAGAATGCAAATGGCTTTACTATGGCGGAGGTTATGTTCGAAGCGAGTTCGGCTCTGGGGACGGTTGGCTTGACAACCGGTATAACGCCTTCTTTGACAACCGCCGGCAAATTGATTATCATAGCCGTGATGCTTATTGGCAGATTGGGGCCGTTGACGCTGTTGGCGGCACTTACGTTTAACTTGAAACCGGCTCAATACAATTATCCGCAAGAAGCGGTAGTTGTTGGATAAGGCTTTCAGAACGCTATATTGAGCGCTTTGGAGACTTGAAGGAGTTAAATATTATGAAACGGTTTGCTGTAATAGGGTTGGGGCGGTTCGGTAAGAAACTGGCTATTGCTCTGGCAATGAGCGGTGCGGAGGTTATCGCAATTGACAAAGACAGAAATGAAATAGAGCTGATTCGCGACCAGGTTAGTCACGCTGTGCGGCTTGACAGCACCGATGAAGAAGCGCTCAAGGCCCAGGGTATTGATAAGGTCAATGTTGCTATCATCGGTATAGGACAAGGCACAGGGCGTGGTTTTGAATCGGCTATTCTGACGGTGGTGAACCTGCGGCAGATGGGAGTAAAAGAGATTTTTGCAAGAGCGGAAGATTTGATTGCAGGCGAAGTCTTTTCCAAGGTCGGCGCCACCGACGTAATTTATCCAGAAATTGAATCGGCTCAAAGATGGGCGTATAAACTTATTGCTCCGCAAATCGGCGAAAAAATTGATTTTGCGCCGGGCTACAGCTTGGCTCGGATAAAGGCGCCAGCCAGTTTCGACGGCAAGACGGTTATGGATTTGCAGCTGCGGCAAAAGTACAACGTTAATCTGGTTGCAATCAAAAGAGATGAGCACAGTAAGGCCAAAAAAAGCGAAAAGGCGAGTATCATCAATGTCCCCATGCCCAACACCGTGATTTACAAGGATGATATCCTGATGGTCGCCGGCTCCGACGCCGACCTCGCCAAACTACCACAGGAATAACACTTGTGATTGATAAATAAGTACTGTAGGGGATGAAATCTAAATAGCTTCATATGGTTACACTCTGGGGACATGATATAAGTTGGTTCTGCTGGTTTTGTGCTGCTGGCAAATCTTTTTTTGTCGGAATTACACTACTTATTTTTTCCATTCTTTTACCGATATTTCATAAGAGAGTCTGGAGCAGTATTGCCAAATATAGCCTTGCTGGTATAGCCATTTTCTTAATTATTCTGTCTGCGACACCGCTTGCTTGGTTGTTTTATACATCTTGGATAATATCTATTTTAATTTTTTTCCTATTGGTTAGTGTGAGAACATCTTGTACATTGAGACTCCTTAGAGTATTTCAGATTATCGCCCTGAGTTTGTGTGTGATTGCTATATTGTTGGAGTTACCATTCCATTTAAAGCCGACTATGCCGAAGGGAAAATTTAAAAAATTGTATATTATTGGAGACTCAATAAGTGCGGGTATTGGTGATAGAGATGAAAATACTTGGCCGAAGATTCTGCGCGAAAAGTATGCAATAGACGTAATTGATTTATCTTTGCCAGGAGCAACTGTTACTTCTGCAGTAGAGCAAGCTGATAAGGTAAATTTCCAAGATGCGGTTGTACTGCTCGAAATAGGGGGAAACGATTTTTTTGTGCCAACACCATACGAACTGTTTCAACAAGACCTAAAGCAAATACTAAAAAGGGTGAAAAATGCGAAACGAGCTGTTATTATGCTGGAATTACCGCTACAGCCACAATACCTTGTTTATGGTGCAATTCAAAGAAGAGTAGCGAAGGAGTTTGGTGCTACTTTAGTTCCGAAGAATTTTATTGTCAGTGTCTTGGCTTCAAAAGGCGCTACGGTTGACCTTGCACATCTGTCCCCATACGGGCATGAGCTTATGGCCGAGAAAATTTGGGCTCTTTTGAAGCCTTGTTTTTATGCACAGGATACAGAAGTTGAGAATTAATTTTCTGCTTTAGTTAAAATAAAGGTCCTTAGGTTTTTCGATATTCCCTAAGCACATTGAGGAGGTTTTGCATGTCTTCTGGTAGTGGGGCTTCGAATTTTACGATTTTCTTTGTTGTTGGGTGTTTGAATTCGAGTGTCGAGGCGTGCAGGGCGGGACGGTTTATAACCGGCTCCTGCACCGCAGGTTCGCCATCTGCCAATTGCCAGGGATAGATGAGTTTGCCGCCATACATATCATCGCCCACAATTGGGTGCTTAATATAGGAAAGGTGAACGCGTATCTGGTGGGTTCTGCCGGTTTTGGGTGTTAGCTTTAGCAGGGAAAAGCTACGAAAGCTCTCAAGCACTTCGTAAAAGGTAATAGCCTCTTTTCCTGTTTCCGGCCTGATAGCATATTTTTCTCTTATCTTGGGATGAACTCCAAGCGGAGCGCTTATGCGGTCGGCTGTTAATTCCGGCGTGCCGTGAACAATGGCAAGGTAGCTTTTTTTCACCTGCCGATTTTCAAACTGTTTGGCGATTTTCCACTGAGCAGTATCGTTCTTAGTAACGACCATAACGCCGGAGGTGTTTCTGTCGAGCCGATGTACGATACCAGGCCGAAATTCCCCCAGACCGCTCGATAGTTTATCCGAATAGAATGCAAGAGCATTGACCAAAGTGCCGTGTATGTTGCCACGGGCAGGATGAACAATCATATCGACCTGCTTGTTAAGAACAATGATGTCATCGTCTTCGTAAATGATATTCAAAGGGATATCTTCAGCTAAAATCTCTTTGCTCGGCAGCTGTGGTAGTGTCAATTCGATTATATCTGCCGTTCTTAGCTTGAAGCTGGGCTTGACTGTTTTGCCGTTGACCTTTACGGCGCCGGCCTTGATTATCTCCTGAATCATAACACGGCTGTAATTACTGAATCGCCTATGCAGATATTTATCAACACGGCGATCTCTGATGGTTTTTCCCACATGAAGCGTCAGTTCTTTGGGGTCTGCATTGGCACCTTGCATATCGGCCTGGGTTCCGTTTTGCGGCTTTCTGTGGGGTGGGTGCCCTCTCAAACGCTCTTCATTGCGTTTGGAGGGATTATTTTTTCTCGCTTGATGCTTCACGCTTAACTCACGTTATTGGCTAAGCTGGTTGGTGTCAGGGACATCGGATACACCATTTGGTATTTGGGCGGCTCGATTGATGTCGGGAATCTCAACTTCATTACTTTCTGTTTGTGGAACCTCGGGAGATTCGAGTCTAATCTGTGGTTTCAGAATTTGAGCCGGCTCTGCTTTTGATGCTTGGCTGAAGACCACTTTTTGCTGGTAATCGGCTATTGTGTCGAGACGCAGCTTTGCCTGGGCAGCGGCGACAATGCTTTCGAGGTCAGTGTTTGTGGCGATATCGTTATATATTTGTTTGGCTCGCTCGAAATTACCAAGTTCTTCTTCGCACAGTCCCAGGCCTAATTGGGCCATCGCCAGCAGCGAGGGGTTCGTCGAACATTTCTCGACTGCATTTTTATAACCGGCCATTGCTTGGTTTATTTGAGAAACTACTTCTTGAGGACGCACAGCTCCTAAGCGGTAATGCAATTCCGTCCGCAGAGCTTCTGCTTGTTTGATAAGTGCTAAAGCTGCCATATGGTCGTTTTTTGTGTCTTGGGTCGCGGCTTGGAGGTCATCAGCAGCCCGGATGAGCATATACGAGGCATCTATCCCTTGAGTCTGGGCATAGATTATTTGTGCTCTGTTCTGCGATATTTGGCTGATGAGGTTTGTTAAACGGAGCTGTTTTCGAACTGATACTCCTCTTTTTTCATACATCCAGAAGAGTACTGCTGCGACCACAATAACGAGTGTCGAAACGTAAATAATCGGTTTGACGTTTTCCTTTGCCCAATTTGGGAAATTGGCTATCCATCTGGCCAATTCGTTGGTTTTTAATTCATGACGGTGTTCAGCTTTCATTTCTTTTCTCCGTTTGCCTTACTAAAGCAAGGTAATTCTGTATCAGCGCCTCTGAATTTCAGATATGATAGTATAACAGAAGTTGTTTTATCTTGCAATACCTTTGCCTACCCGCTAAAATCCTGATTAATGATTAGTTGAGAGGATGTAAATGTCGAAGTCAAGGGCTTTCATAAATCCAAAGATGGAACTTTTTTTGTTTTGTTTGTTAATTTGTGCGGGTTCTTTTTCTTGGGCCGGCGAGCAGTTGGATAAACCCGGTGCCACAAGTGTAACCGAGGGTGTTTGGGACCCTGCCAAATATATCGATATTAACGAAATTCAGCCTGGGATGGAGGCATATTGCCTGACGGTGTACAAGGGCACTGAGGTCGAAAAATTCGAGATGGAAGTCCTGAGTATAGTCCGCAATGTAAGACCAGGCAGGGACGCAATTCTCGTGCAGGGCAAAGATGAGCGTTTTATCCACACCGGCCCCGTGGGCGGATGTAGCGGCTCACCTGTTTATATTGATGGGCGTCTGGCAGGAGCCCTGGCTTTCGGCTGGCATTACAGCAAAGACCCGCTTTATGGTGTGACGCCGATTAAAGAGATGCTCGAAGCAGGGCAAGTTAGCGATGCTCAGGCCGGTAAAGGCTCAGCTGGTGTTGGAAGGTTTGTTTTTGATTTTTCTACCGGCCTTGATTTTGCTAAGGTTTACAAACAAATCACTACCAGCAGGGTTTCGGAGAGGAATATTCAGGAGGGTCTTACCTATTTACCTTGTCCGTTGGTAACTTTTGGTTTGCCGGCAGAAGTTTGTGAGCAGATGGGGGACTTGGTTGAGCCTTTTGGGCTTATGGTCGTTTCCGGTATCGGTAGTGGCGCCGATAACAACAAGGCCAAAGATGTGCAACTGGAACCAGGTGGTTGTCTTGTAGTACCGCTGATAACCGGTGATATAGAAATGGAAATCATTGGAACTGTAACAGAAGTTGAAGGTGATAAGGTCTATGGCTTTGGGCACAGTTTAATCGGTCACGGCGCAGTAGATTTGCCAATGGCCACCGGAGAGGTGCATACGGTGGTCTCAAATGTGAGGCGTTCTTTTAAGTTCGCCAGCGCGATTGAAATAGTCGGTGCCTTAACTGTCGACGAAGCAGCAGCGGTCAGTGGACACATCGGTGCAAAGGCGAGAATGTTCCCGCTGACGATAACAGTGGACCATTACAACGATGCCAAGAAGCGAGTATACAACTGTCAGGTTGCTGATAATCGGTTGCTTACTCCACGTGTACTTCTGTTAGCTGTTACCGGGGCGACTCTTTACCTCGGTGTTTTGCCGCCGGACCATATGATTGAATATCAGGTGACTATCGGCGTCGAAGGCGCCGAACCTGTTACCTTTGAAAATGTCTCAACCAGCGTTGGTCTGAAAGAGATGCTCACCGAGAGCATCACGTCGGTTGGGATACTTTTGAACAATCCGTATAAGGATGTTGATATAGAATCAATTAACTTTGATATTCGCCTGAGGCCGAAAGATATCTCTTCAAGAATATGGTCGGTTGATTTGTCCGATTCACGGCTCAAAGCCGGCCAGCAGCTTGATGTAACCGTGGTTGTGGAAACTTTCTTGGCGGAAAAGAAAAAATACCAGTTCAGCTTGAAGATTCCTGATGAGTTGGCGCCTGGGGTATATGATTTGATTGTATGTGGCGGCTACGATTACCGGGACTTTCTCAGGAAAGCTGCACCGTATAAGTTTGTTCCTCAAAATCTGGCTACTCTTATAGAGGTGATGAATAATATCCTTACTGTCAGCAGGGATAAGTTGTATTGTCTTTTGGTTTTGCCGCCCGGAGGCGTTGCATTAGAACGGGCTGAGCTTCCTGATTTACCCGCCACGAGGGTATTGGTCTTACAGGATGCTAAAAGGGCACTGCGGACCCAGCCATACCTGCGTTGGCGCGAAAGTAGCTTGACGACCGGCACAGTTATCGTCGACAAGAAAATTATGCATGTAACCGTTCAACAGTGATAGGAGCGAGAGATGGTAAATGGAAAACGGAAAAATATAATTAAAAAACGTTTAAAGCTTTTGAATTTACCGTTATGGTTTTGCGTTTTTAGCTTTTTGCTTCTGTCTTTGTTTGGTCCATATTGTTGGGCTGTTACCAGTAAGATTACGCGTCACACCAGTGCTGTGGATTTGTTGAAGGGCAAGACAGAGGATATCGTAGTTGGCTCAAAAGGCACTCTTCAACTCGGCAGGGCTGCAGAGTCGCTGGTAGGGGAGCTTGAGGACGTTTGGTCGATAAACAGCATCGTTATAAAGGATGGTACGGTTTACCTCGGCACAAGCCCAAATGGCGGTATTTATGAATATAGGTTAGGTAAACTTACAAAGATTTACCCGCTTGAGGAAGAAGACAAAAAAGACAGTGAGAGCGAGAATGTAAGTGAGCCAGGTGATACAAATGAGCCCAGCGATGCAAATACGATTGAGCAGGAACAATATTTGGCGAATGAGCACGTTTTTGCAATGGCAACTGATGCGAGTGGCAGGCTTCTGGCAGGGATAAGCGGCGATGAATGCAAACTAATGCGGCTCGAAGCCGGTAAAATGGAAACAATTTTTGAGCCTAACGATGCCAAAGGGAGCCCGCCTTGCGGGGGTACCAGATATATCTTTGCTATAGCTGTTGATGATAGTGGTGATATCTATTTGGGTACAGGACCACAGGGCAAGCTCTACTGCCTCGATTCTTCTGGCAAGGAACCGCAGCTTGTTTACGATAGCCGCGACAAGAACATACTTTCATTAGCCATAGGACCGGAAAGTTTTATTTATGCGGGCAGTGACAGTCGAGGACTTATCTACAAAATAGACCCATTCACCAAAACGGCAACAGTACTATACGACAGCGACCAGTCGGAGATTACGGCACTATTGTTTGCGGAGGACGACAATTTGTATGCAGCGGCGACGTCGGCTAAGATTGCTCAGGCAGAGGTAGAATTTGCCGCACAGCTGCCATTGGCTGGTCGGCCTGAACCACAGTTAGAAGGTGGAGAAAGTAGCGGTGAAAGCGAAGGTGGCCTCAAGCTGCAGATTGCCAATATAAAGCAGGTCATTGAGGGTCAGCCGCCAGAAAAACCAATGCCGCCCCTCAAACCACCTGAGCCGAGCGAGGCCAGTTACATATACAAGATAACCGAAGAAGGTTATGTGACCGATGTATTTAGCGAAACTGCGGTTTTCTTCTGCCTGGCGGCCCAGGAGCAGAAGTTGCTTGTCGGAACCGGAAACAGTGGCCGTACTTTTTCTATCGAACCAGCATTAGAGGAGCAAGCACTCATTTATGAAGACAAGCACGCATCACAAATAACTGCGGTGGCCGTAGCTGGAGAGGATGTGTATCTTGGGACAGCCAATCCTGCAAAGTTAGTAAAGCTGGCCAGGACATTTGCTTCGGAGGGGACTTACACTTCTGACCTTGTCGATGCTGGTCAGCCGGCCAAGTGGGGCAAACTGCAAATCGAGGCAGATGTTCCGCAAGGGTGCAGGGTTTTGGTGGCTTCTCGCAGTGGAAACGTTAAAGATGTCAACGCCCCAACTTTTTCTGACTGGACTGAGTTGGCTGAGATTACTGGGCCGATGCAGTTGCTATGCCCACTCAGCAGGTTCTGTCAGTATAAACTTATTTTGGAAAGCGAAGACGGCAGGAAAAGTCCGCTCGTTAGAGAAATTGCTGTTGCCAGTACTATACCAAATTTGGCCCCGAAGGTTGAATCGGTCGGTGTTAACCGTCTCGGGGCGCTCGGCAAAACCGGTGTGTACAAAATCGACTATAAAACCACAGATGACAACGGTGACAAGCTGGTTTACAAAATAGATTTTAGAAAAATTGGAAGAACAAGCTGGATTGAACTCAAAGATGAGCTTGAAGCAAGCTTCTTCGAATGGGACGGTAAGACCATAGAAGATGGACGGTATGAAGTCAGAATAACCACCAGCGACGAAAGAAGCAATAACACAACGACAAAATTAACGGGCACCAGGATAAGTGAGCCGGTGGTGGTTGATAACACCGCACCTGCTATTACAGATTATTTTATCGACAGTAGCGGCAAAACCGTAACGCTGAAGCTGAAGGTCTCTGATGAATTAAGTGTAATTGGTAAATTGGATTATACCGTTGACAGCAATGCGGAGTGGAAGACCGCTGTGCCTGACGACTTGGTCTATGATACTACGGATGAGGAGTTTACCACCGTGGTTGAAGAATTAAGTGCTGGCGAGCATGTAATTGCGGTTAGGCTTAGTGACGATGTTGGTAATACACTATATAGAACTTTCGAGGTCTATGTGGATGGCGATTAGTAAGTTGAGCGGCGAAGCGCGAACCACGAGATATTAATATTGTGCGACAAATCGAATTTGAAAAGATTGTCAAAGCTGTCGAATCTCTTTGCATATCAGCTGCCTATGAGCTTCCCGGTGATATTTTAGCTGCTCTCGAAAAAGCGGCGAAAGCCGAGTCCAATCCGGAGGCGGCAGGAATATTGAATCAACTCATCGAAAATGCCCGCATAGCAAAGACTGAATCAATACCGTTGTGTCAGGATACTGGTCTTGTCGTAGTATTTGTCGACCAAGGTGCCGATGTTGCTGTTAAGCTACCTGCCGACCAGGCGAAAGCAACGCTGTTTGATGCAATTAATGCCGGCGTTAAGGCAGCCTGCGAAAATGGGTACCTGCGAAAAAGTGTCGTTGCTGACCCTTTGAAGCATCGCAAGAATACCGGCTCGAATACGCCCGCTGTGATTCATCACTCCATCGTCCCGGGCGATAAGTTGAGGATAAGCATTATGACCAAGGGCGGCGGCTGTGAAAATAAAAGCCAATTCAGAATGTTCAGACCAACTGCGGATAGGCAAGAGTTAGTTAACTGGGTTGTTGATGTTGTTAAACAGGCTGGTGCTGATGCCTGCCCGCCATTTGTTGTTGGCGTTGGGATTGGAGGCAACTTTGAACTGAGCTGTCTGCTGAGTAAAAAGGCGCTGTTGCGAGACCTGGCCTCAAGGAACAGCGATGAATATTACGCGCAACTTGAGGCGGATTTACTTTCGTGCATCAATGCGCTTGGTCTTGGTCCGCAGGGACTCGGCGGCGACACCACCGCTTTAGCTTGTTTGGTTGAGAACGCCCCTTGCCATATTGCTTCATTACCTGTAGCAGTGAATATTGAATGCCATAGCCACCGACACAAATCAGCGGTTATTTAGTTACCTTGGCCCAGGGGTCTTACAATTTTTGCATCTATAAACGCAAGAGATAGGTTTGCTATGGCAATATAATCTTCCGGATGGAGTTGTTGGGGACGACTGTGAGGGTCGATGTCACATCGCTCAAAGATTTCAGGCCAATGGTGAATTTCTGTGAGGCTCCCACCGGCAAATTTTGTGCAGGACTTTACCTTTTTGCGGCGATGCTGCATAAAAATGTTTACTGTCTCTCTAAGAAGCTCCATACTTTTAATCCAGCTGACCTTCTCTTTTTTGCGAATATAGCTTACCATTGCCGAATCTACCTTTGGCTGAGGCCAGAAGACCGTTGGTTTTAGAACCTTTATTGTTTTTACATCGCCGGTTGCTGCTAAAAAAATGCTCAAGGTACCGTAGTCTTTGCTGCCGGGCTGCGACGTAATTCGGTCAGCAACTTCCTTCTGGACTGTAACGAACATTGCATCTACTACTGTCTTGGCTGTAACTAGGTTTAGCATCACAGGCGATGCGACCTTATAAGGCAGGTTTGCAACTAAAAGCATCCTGCCGGAGTATTTTTTGCGGGCGAGCTTCAATGCGCCTGTTATAGTTGGTTCGATGGTGTTTTTGTTCGTTAGGATATCGGTGTTGAGAACCGCGACGTTCCTGGCTTTGGCAAGTTCTTTTTTAGCGATTTTGGCGATTCGCTCATCCAGTTCGACAGCAAGGCAGTAACCGGCCTTCTCTGCTAAACCTTCAGTCAAAGAGCCTGTGCCACAACCAACTTCGAGCACGATATCGTTCTTGCTGATATGCGCAGAATCTATTAGTAGTCGCATCAGATTCAGGTCGATGAGAAAGTGTTGGCCAAGCCGTTTGCTGGGCCGAATGCCTGACGACGCAAGCAACTGTTGGATTTGCTGCTTAGTCTGCATTTGTTTGAGCTTCTGCTCGCGCGAGCTGGAAGGCCTTTTTTGTCTTGGCCATTTGGATGGCGGTCTTTATGGCAGATTTCATGCTGGCTGGGTTGGCCAGATTCTGACCGGCGATATCGAAAGCTGTTCCGTGGGCGGGCGATGTTCTAATTATCGGTATGCCAATAGTGACGTTGACGGCCTCCTCGAATGCGAGTAGTTTCACCGGTATCATCCCTTGGTCGTGGTACATTGCAACGGCACCGTCGAATTCACCGCGTGCCGCCCGCAGAAAGAGCGTGTCAGCGGGGAAAGGCCCATCACAGTTGATACCTTGTTCCTGCGCCAATAGAATCGCCGGTGATATTATCCGCTGCTCTTCATCGCCGAATTGGCCATTCTCACCAGCGTGAGGATTCAACGCAGCAACGCCGATTTTGGGGTTTTCGATGTCAAAGTATTCCTTCAGCGCAGTATTCAATACATCTATCGGTTTGAAAACGCAGCCGATTGTGAATTTGTGCCGAACTTCAAAAAGTGCTTCATGAATCGTTGCAAGGGCCAGCTTTAAAGCCCCTGCCACAAACATCATCACCGCCTGTTGTGATTTGCACTTTTCAGCTAACATTTCAGTATGCCCAGGCCATTTAGCTCCTGCTAATTTCCAGCTGGTTTTGCTGATTGGCCCTGTAACTATTGCATCGATTATCCCAATCTTCGCGGCATCAATCGCATCGGTGCAAAACCTTATTGATGCCTCACCGGCAACCTTGCTCGGACCTTTAATCCAGGAGGGGACAGAATAATCATCATAATCAGCTACAACGACCTTGTGTGGATAATCTCTGCTGATTTTTTCGTGTTGATGCCGACCCCAGAATGGTTCAATTTCAACTCTGTCGGCAGTGTAGCAAAGCTGTTCATTCATACCGAAAATGATAAACTTCCCAATTCGACGTACCTGAGGCTCTGCCAGTGCCTTTATTATGACCTCAGCCCCGATACCAGTGGCATCACCCATCGTTATGCCTATCACCAGCTGCTCATTTATCGAGTTCTTATCGTTGCTTTTATTCATCTTTTTGTATCGTGTATTGCGTTTTAAAAGCCCAGTTCTTTCAGTTTTTCGACTGTTAATTGCTGCTGTTGTGGCAGAATCTTCTCAAGCTGCTTTTTTATTATCTTATTTATTATATCAGTTTCGACATTCACCTTGTCGCCGATTTTTGCCAGACCCAGCGTAGTCTTCTTCAGCGTCTCTGGTATTAACGCAACAGTGAAGGTTGTCTGGTCCATATTTGCTATTGTCAGAGAGATTCCATCGACGGCAACTGCGCCTTTGGCTACCATCTCGTCGAGCAATTCCGGCTTAGCTGCAAACTTTATATCGGCAAATTCGCCATGTTTATCAATTGCCTTAATCGTTGCTACTCCATCCACGTGGCCCTGGACAATGTGGCCGCCAAATCGGTCGCTGGCTTTCATAGCAAGCTCAACATTGACCGGCGATGCCGGTTTTAATTTACCGAGCGTCGACCTGCCAAGCGTCTCACTGCTGACGTCAAAGCCAGCAAGACTGCTTTGCAGTTTGGCAACCGTCAGGCAGACACCGTTTATGGCGATGCTGTCGCCGATTTTGGCTTCCTCGG
>Ga0114922_10001322_pt1 | contig 23682 bp, 18 predicted proteins | sample AartaG_FD_100975 | JGI IMG/M metagenome (GOLD analysis project Ga0114922, IMG submission 100975) | Deep subsurface microbial communities from Aarhus Bay to uncover new lineages of life (NeLLi) - Aarhus_00045 metaG | ecosystem: Environmental > Aquatic > Marine > Oceanic > Sediment | place... | reverse complement strand
GATGGTCAATACCCATATAATTCATTTGTGCACCTCCATTTAAATTATTTGACGCTGCGGGTAGTCTATCATACAATCGACTCCCGCAGGAGGTGCATCACATCATCATGTTACCTTATAGTGCTCAGGATGAATGTGTCAGTGATAAAAACAGGAAGGTAAATAATGAAAGATGCTCTTTTAATGTTATTTGGAGCAATTTTAGGAGGCTTTTTTAATCAACTCTATCAAAGTCTGCTTAACCAAAGAAGCAAAGATAGAGAGCTTTTGAATCAGGCTATAGAAACTTTAATTGAGATACAACCTATTGTAGATGACTTGCCAGCAGCACGTGAAGAGTTAATTGAACCAAGTAAAAAACTTCTTTATATTGTTATGAGAATTCGCTCTAAACGCTATCGTAAATTATCATCAAAGATGGTCGAATTTTCTAAAATGGATATTAGAAAGACTAGGCAAGAAACGATTAATCTTATATAGGAGATTGCAGCAATAGATAGAAGTCCGCTTGATACGTATCATAAAAAGCTGAATGAAATGGTTAAAGAAGCATGGGAAGAGCTTAAACGGATAGGAAAAGGTTAAGAAAGATTGAGGCGAGTGGAAGCCAGAGACCCGAAAGCCCTGGCTTCCCTATGAAATAGATGACAGCGTGGTGCTGGGAAATAGTCTCATTTATATAGACATTTTAATACATGAGTTTTTCTCGCCATGATAGCAAATGTTATTTATTTAAATATGGAAGAGGATTCTTGAGGGATTAGAAATGAACAAAAGATTTAGTATAATTTTACCGTTGCTAATGATTTTTTTATGCTTTTGGCAGTTTGATGAAGCATATGAAATAGAAGCAAAGAAGCTACTTAATTCATTTAATTGGACAATTTCTAGTGAGATAAATTCATTCGCAGTTAAATTGCCACCTAATCTAATCCATGATGCAGGCGAATATCCTACTAAAATCTATTGGGCATATAATAACGAACTTTCAAAAAGCATAGGACTGGACTTTTCTAAATTTCTGGGTACAGAAGTGCGGATAGAGATTTACAATCTAAACGAGCCTTTACCTGAATTTTTAAAGCCTCAATTTGGTCAAAAAGCTAGGGGTGTAATAATCAAAAGCGAAGGAAGAATTATTGGAGCATATGTCCATAAAGGAAGACATAGCTCATTCGCTTGTTCACTTGATAGAAAAGGCTTAAAGGAGATAACAAATAAGGATTGGGATGAGTGGATAGACGCTTACATAAATTATGACAACCCAATAGAGATTATGTTATCAAAAATGAGCACGGAAGAGATTATCTCGACTTACTATGGCGCATTGTCAAGAAAAGATATAAAACTATCAAGAGCTTGTTTTACAAGAAAAGAACTATGCTCTGATTTATCGAGCAATATGGATAATTCCTACTTGTATAATGAAAATTTTCCAGACATTAATCTTGAAAATGTTAATAATATAATAATAGTATCATTAAAAGAGCTTAAGCATTTAGCAAAGATAAATCAACCAGGAGAAGTCGAATACGAAGTAAAGATAGAAACTTACTTTACAGATAATCTTATGGTTCTAAAAAAAAGAGAAACTACAGGATATGTTATTCTAAAAAGAGAGACTGCAAGAGGTGGGTGGAGAATGGGGGGAATTGGGACTGGTCCTTAGAGGCCTTTAAACTGGAAAGAGTAAATGAAAAATAGAACCTGTTGCAAAATCCGGCTGAGAGAAATATGTTCATTTATAGCAACAGCGGGGAATTTGAAAGCTATATAGCGCTTGACTTTAAGGCAATAGAGATTCTGCCTCTTCCAAATGGGAATTATCTGATAAAAAAGAGGTCATAACACCTGAAAGTAAATATATCCGGCAGGCTCTGATATCTGGATTAGATGGAAGCTTATTTTCATTCTCCCAGATCAAAAATTAGCATAACCGATGGTGGCTCTTCTTCATATATAATGACAATATCTTTGTCAATTTTATATTTTTTTATAACTAGCATGCATATATAGATCAAAAAAACAAATCCATAGAACATTATGAACCGGTTTGGTTTTGCCAGTAACTTCAACTCGATCCAGCTTAAAGATAGAACATATATTAAAAATCCAATGAAATAAATAATCCAAAAATTATACAGCTTTTCTTGTCCTGGCAAATATGAACATGTGAATGGAATTTTCCTGGATTTAAAGAAAAGCACTTCCATAAAAATGAAAGACATAACCAGTCCGAATAAAAAATGATAGAATGAAACCATCATCCCCCAGCTAAACAAATAAAATACAAAAAGAATAGAATGAAGCGGCACCAATAAAAGAATAAATATTCCTTTGCGAAGCCCTAAAAAATAATGCTGCTTTTTTTCTATCTCAGTAATTTTAAAAATCCAATTACTATCAAGAAATGCAGGTATTTTGATCACGGATTTAATCCCAATCAGAAGAAAGAAGGACAGTATTAAAGGGGCCATAAGAAGAACCTTATTTGCAGCTGGACTTTCAAGGGGAGAATTACCTTGATAAAGCATTAGGATTAGAAGTATCCCAATCGAGATAGAGATAAAAACCGCCAACCTTATCTTATGAAGATTGCTCCCCTTTATTGACAGCCGGAAAAAATGAAATATGGCACGTTGTATAGGATTTCTTAAGAATATAGAATTTAGTATGTTGAAAAAAGTCTTCCTGGCCCTATTTAAACATAGAATTTGAGAATTAAATTCTTCCTTCCTTAATAAGTGAAGCTTGAAATTGAATCCCAATGCAAAAATACAAGCAAAGAAACTCAATACAAAAACTAATATTGCAATTGATGCCATGGCTTCAAAATAGGGGTCTTTATTATTAAGCAAGAATTCATAAATTCCTGTAAACCACATCGGGGGAAAGAAGTATCCAAAGGAATGATTGTTGTTTCTGGCGCCAAATAACAAATTGAAATGAAATGACATAGAGGTTGACCTTGTTATTATTTGGACTATTAAAAATGCAAACCCAATCAATAAAATTGACTTAATGTATACTGATAATCGCCTGAACAAGCGGAAGCCAAGTGCAGACTTCAATAATCCCAAAAAGAAATACACCAAAAAGAATATAAAAAATGCTGCCAAGGCGAAGCTGACCAAATGAGCAAAAAAAAACTGAATTCCAAAAATAAGACTGTTCGATTGATATTTCGGTAAATACCAAGAAAATGCTAATGCAGAAAATAGGTTTGCCCCGAAGGCAAAAATGCCTATAAATAAACATAAACTCGCAAATTTTGCAGACAAAAGTGTTCTTATCCTTATCGGCAAAAGGACTAGATTTGAGTAATCTCTTGAATCAAGAAACAAATTTTCCCACATTAATACAGTAATAAATCCCATAATTGCCATAAACAATGACATCATGTAGCATTTTTCTACCCAGGATAAATTATTGTCCTCTACTAACCAATACCAGAAAAGGATTCTGTGGGAGATAAAGCCCAGCAATAAAGCCAATATTACAAGCATACTTATCGTTTTTGCCTTCATCTCTTCTTCGAAAATAATATAATCGTTTTTAAACAGACGATTTAAAAAATGTCGATTAAGAATGAAGAATTGACTAAAATTTTCTCTGATAGTTGCTATATATGAATTAAAATTCATTAGCTATAATTCTATATAATTATTCTTTCTGGGGGATAAGATGAATACCAAATAGTATTTCACACTTTTCCTCTGTGGAGAAAATATATTTCATATAAAGTGAATAGTCAATATGTTCCCCGGCATTTGGAAATCTCATAATAGACTATTTTTCTATCTAATAATATTAAAACAATCAAGCAGCCTGAAAGAGCCAGGATGGTGAGGCTTGCTAAAATCAATTCTGATAAAACCCTTTGAATTGACAGTAGAGCTTTGAGATTCTATACTGGGGAAAGGTCTAAGATGATGCAAGGGGATGGAAAATGAAGTTACAAAATTTGTTTGTCTTTGCACTTATATTCTTAATCCTTATTCTCTTCAATGCTTGTGGAGAACAGAAGTCCAAATGGCAAGGAACAGCAGAAGAAGTAGATGGAGTGATGATTGTCACAAATCCCATTGAACCTTTCTATGGTGAACTTACATTTGAATTAGAAGAAGACCTCCGTATAGGAAATGACGAAGATGACAAGTATCTATTTTATAGAGCAAGATCGATTGCCTTAGATTCCGATGAAAACATCTATGTCGTTGATAGTGGGAATTATCGTATCCAAAAGTTTGATCGCCAGGGAAAATATCTATACACTGTCGGACGCAAAGGAGAGGGACCAGGAGAGTTTTCTCAGCCTTATGGCCTTTATATTGATAGCCAAAGCTTCCTATATGTTAGGGAGTACAGACGGCTTCAAGTTTTCAATGAGAGTGGAGAGTTCTTAAAAGTAATTCCATTGAATGTCAATTTAGTTGATTTTGCTGTTGATACTGAAGGAAACTTATTTGGCAACGTTGACCTTCAGCCTAGAGATAATGCAGTCAGAGCTATCATAAAGCTAAATTCACAGGGAGAGATTGTTCGAGAGGTTGTGAAGTATTTTGACTTTGGAATAAAGATAATAGTTACGGCGAATAGAACATTCACTTTGTCTCCCAATCATACTTATACCCCACGTTTATGTTTCACACAGATAGAAGGAGATATCTTTATTTTTGGATATTCTTCAGAATATATTCTTAATCTCTTTGATAAAAATGGAAAAATATTCCTAAAAATAATTAAGGATGAACTGCTACAACCCATAAGTCAAAAAGAGAAAGAAATCATACTTGGTAAAGCTCTCAAATCGCTTGCCCGCGGTAACATTAAAATTCCAAGAAAGAAAGTCGAGGAGGCTATGCACTTCCGAAAATATCGCTCCTGTTTTGAAAAAATAATAACGGATGATAGCCAAAGAATTTATGTTCAGAAAGTAAAGTCTGTCTTCGCTGAAGATGATGACTACACTTTTGATGTATTTAATCGCGATGGATTATTTCTCTATCAACTCTCTTTATCATTTAGTCCCGAATTAATTCAAAATGGATTTCTCTATGATATCTTCACATCCCAGGATTCAGGAGAAGTTAAGATTATTAGATACAAAATCAAAAACTGGGACCAGATAAAAACAAGAATTAACTGACCCCTACCCCACCCGGAAGCCAAAGAGCCGGGAAGAGGAGTGAGGAATGAAGATAAATGAAGCATAGCAATGAAGAATAAAAATTTAAATTAATAGTATTCTTCATAGAAAGGATATCTTTATGTAAAAGGAGCAATCATGAAAAAATTTGGCATCTTTCTCTACATAGTTTTATTTTTGCTTCTATGCGGACCAAAGCAGGACAAAGTAGAAAGAAAGATTGAGAATGGAGTGGAAATTGTCATCAATCATTTGGAACCATACAAAATTGGCAGCCAAAGCTCACTTACGTTGGAAGAAATTCTAACAATTGATACCGAAGATGATGAAATAGCAAATCTTGGAATCCCAGACATTTTTGGTTTTGAAGTTAATTCTTTGGGAGAAATATTTATTCTAAGAACTATTACTGGAGAAGGAGATTTTATTTTCAAGTTTAATAAGAATGGTGAATTCATAAAATCATTTGGGCCACAAGGCCAAGGACCAGGAGAATTTCAAAATCCTCATCATATTGCATTAGACAGTGAAGATAATATTATGATTATTGATTTGGGCAGAGGTCCACTTCTTAAATATAACAAAGATGGTATTTTTATTAATGATTATGAAATGGCAAGCGGAGATATTAGAGTTACTCCTGGTCCTAAAGCAAATTTACTTGTTATGGGACATTCATATGAAAGTGACAAAGGGAGACCATTAAATACTTATTCCTTAAAATTGCTAAATCCTGACCTTGAAGTATTACAAGTCATTGATGAATTTAGCTTTGAGTGGAGGCAAGACAAGGCCAAAGCAACAGAGCCAATATTCTGTTGGAGTGTATCGCATGATAATATCTATGTAGCAAATGAAAATAGAGAATATGAGATTTGGGTCTATGATTTTAATGGGAAATTGATACGAAAAATACAAAAACAATATAGGAAAATACCTGTTTCTGAAAACTTCAAAAAGAAGATATTAAAACAATTTCCAGAGGGTATGAGAGATCAAATGAAAGATATGTTGTATTTTCCTGAATTCCATCCTCCTATTCAAAACCTGGTTGCCGGAGATGATGGATTACTGCTTGTAGCAACTTTTGAAGAAGGGAACAATCCTGAAGAATTTATGTTTGATATTTTCAATGAAGAAGGTGTCTTTATCGGGCGAAAAAGCTTAAATATTTGGATTTGGGAAGTTCATCTTTGGGCACAGATTAAAGCCGGTAAATTTTACGTTCTAAGAGAAAAAGAATCCGGGTATAAGGAGCTAGCTGTATACAATATGATTTGGAAGTAGCAAGTAAGAATGAATGCTAGAGCAGTTTATCAATATAGTATTTTTTCTACAAGCAAATATACTCTTGTTCCTAAAGAATTTGGCCATCGAGAATTAGGATTAATATCCAGTTTTTTTGCTCTTATAACAGCATTTTCAATATGAGGCAAAAATTTTGAAGTGTCTGGGTTAGATTTATTAAATGAACCTAAAATCCTCCTTATTTCTCTTTCAATAAAATTTTGAGAATTATGAAATAAGCGATTTTTTTGTTCATAATCGTATAGATCAAATTCATCCAGGTGTAATAACATCCACAACTCGAAACAAGGATTACTTACTGCTATCCAAAATCCTTTATCTCGACATTTTCCGGCTACATCGCTCAAATTTTGAGCTTTCCATCTATCAACATCTATAACCATCCATAATTCATCATCTCTTCCCAATTTATATTTTGTTTTAAATTTATTAAGGTGGGCCAATACATGCGATGGCGAAGAGGCGGACACAGATCTTTCTAAGACTTCGACATGCAAACTTGATCTAACATATGTATCTTTGAGATCATTAAAGTACTTTTTCTCTGTTTTTTGTCCTTCAGATGCAATTACTATTAACTTTGCGTCTCTAAATCCGGTCCTTCTAATAAATGGTTTCTTGATTAGTGGCATAAAAAATTTACCATCCAAGATCTTTCGGTTCTCTTATAAAAGGGATAGCTCCAAATCTCCCATTTAGATAGCCTTTTTGAATGTCTTTATCATACCTAGGCTTAAATTCTTCTAATGAATACAGGCAAGACTCTTGATATTGGTTTTTCTCAACAAACCATATTTCATCACGTCTCAATAACTCAAGATCCATAAGATTTGATTCATGAGTTGTTGTAATCAGTTGTTGCTTCAAATTTCCTCCAAATCTTGGGGAAAGAAACAAATTTATAAATTTTTTTACTAAAAGTGGGTGAAGACTTCGTTCAATCTCATCAATAACAAATACATTTCCAACAGGCAAAAAACTGATAAGAATAGGGAGTAAATCCATAATTCGCTGTGTCCCCTCAGACTCATCGGCCAACTCAAGTTTTGCATACTCATCACTTTCTTTCATTTTATGTTTGCTAATAAGCCGCTGAGCAATCAAATCTTCATTTTTATCTTTAGATACAATGTATCTATCCTTTCTTGGTGAACTTAATATCATGTATCTATCCTTTCTTGGTGAACTTAATATCATCTTCATATCATTTCTTTTCAGACCTTTTTTCAAAACAGAAATCACTTCCTCAGGAATATCTTTAAAATCCTGCTCGACTTTAAATTTTTCAAGAATAATATCAGAGATCCCAACATCAAAATATTTAATAATTTTTAAAATTAAATCTTTAATCTTGCTTTGTTCTTCGAAAAAGAATTCAATGCCATCATATTTTGAATCAGGGAAAATTATCTGTAATACATCTCTAAACCATTCATAAGGTTTAGCAAAATATTTGACATTCCTATGATTCGATTCGGTCAAAAACAATTGATTAGAAGGAGTTCCCTTCCCAACAAATTCAATAAATTGCTTATCCCCTTTTGATAGTTTCAAACTATCCCCTAAAGATAATTTTGATTCCTCGTTTTTCTGGGCCTTTCTGGAAAATAACAATACCTCTTTTTTTCCTTTTATCTCATAAAGCCATTCTTCTACTACTCTTTCATAATCAACCTGGAATCCATATAAATAAATTTGATTTTCAAGATAAATTTCAATTTGAAAACAAGAAGGTCTTTCAAGACTTTTTTTATCAAATTTGAATTTCTCTATAAGAATTGGTTCCTCAGGCTGTTTACCTTTAACTACAAAATTCTTTACAAAATCCAATGCCCTAACAAAATTCGTCTTCCCGGAAGCATTAGCACCGTAGAGAACAGCAGATTTTAAAACAGATAATTGATTATTAGATTTAATAACGTGATTAGAATATTTCCTCGCTCTTCCTTTTATCATTGAAAATTCAGATTGTTCGTTAAAGGATAAAAAGTTTTCTATGAAAAATCTAATTAACATGATTTTTCCTTTTTTGTGAGATATTTTCTCTTATGTTATTAGATATCTCAATAATAGTCAAGATATTTTACTGCATAAAGTGATTATTTCTCTTAACGGTAGTAATTTGCTTTTTTTAGGCAATAATTATGGCACATCATTCGTAACGCAGCGTATCCACTGGATTGGCGCGAGCGGCTTTAAGCGACTTGTATCCGACAGTGATCAATGCCAGAACAAATGTCAGCGCGGCCGTTATAATAAAAATGCTCAACTTAATATCCACTGCATAGGGAAAATTCTGCAGCCATTTTTTCCCAACCAGAAAAGCGACCGGCCAGGCAATAACATTGGAGATTATAACCAGAAAAAGAAACTGGCGGCACAACAGGACAACAATTGATCTTACCGGAGAACCCAGCACTTTTCTGATCCCTATCTCGCGGGTTCGCTTTTCAGCCATAAAGGAAACCAATCCAAATAATCCGACACACCCGATCAATACCGCTAAAACAGCAAAAGCTCGAAAAATGCCGACCAGTTTTTCTTCGGCCCGGTGCTGGCTGAGAAAAAACTCATCCAGAAAAAAAGAATAAAAGGGAATGTTAGGATAGGTTTCTTTCCATAATCCCTCGATCTGATTTAGAGTTCCGGCTGTATCTTTGGCCTCTAAACGAAGCGTCAGCCGGCGCGCCCTGTTTTCAATGGGCCCCTCATCACTGATATACTGAATAAAGGTGGGCTCGACCACAGAGTAAAGGGAACGTTGATGGATATCTTCGAATACACCGATTATGATTTTTTTTGATGGACGGGTTGTATCATGCCAATTAATGTCAATTATCCTGCCTACCGGATCGTCCCATTCCAATTTTGCAGCAGCGGTTTCATTGATCATTATCGCGTTGGCTTTATCTGTTAATATTTCTTGAGAAAATCCTCTGCCCTTTGTCACCTTGATATTGAGGCTATCCAAATACCCATAGTCTACCAGGAAGTGCTCCATTCTGAACGTCTGGTCCTGGGCAAAACCTTCCGGACGGGTTCCGGTATTAAAGAGATACCCTTCTCCGGGAACCATAGAAGTGGAACCGGCCGAGGCCACCCCATTGATCTTCAGCACTTCATTCTTAAATGATTCAAGACCGAGCCGAACATATTCATTATGCAGGATGAGCACTAAAGTGTTATCTTTGTCAAATCCCAGGTTTTTATCCTTCAAGTAGGTCTGCTGATTAAAAATAATCAGAGTACCAATGATTAAAATAATAGAGATCGCAAACTGAAAAACAACCAGCAGAGAACGAAAAAGCTTACCCTGGGAACCATGCTGCATCATGCCTTTAATGGCCAAGACAGGCGAAAATGCCGACAAAAAAAACGCCGGATAACTGCCGGCAATCAATCCGACAAACAGAACGATCCCTACCAGACCTAGATAAAGAAACGGAGATTGTAAAAAATTAAGGCCGATATCGCGTCCGGTAAGAAACCGGAAATAGGGCAGAAAAAGCTGAGCCAGGACAATAGCAAGCAGCAGAGAAAAAAAAGTAAAAACAAAGGATTCGCCAAGAAATTGAAAAATCAATTTCCGCCTTTCCGCACCCAGGACCTTGCGCAGGCCCACTTCCCTGGCCAAGCCCGAGGAGCGGGCGGTGGCAAGGTTCATAAAATTAATGCAAGCGATCAAAAGAATCACAAAGGCAATTGTTGAAAATACAGTAATGACCTTGATATCACTGTTCACTCCCAGTTCATACTCAAGATGGGAATGCAGATGGATACTTTTTAACGGCTGCAACCAGGTTTTAACTTCGGTTCCCATTTCCTTAAACATAGGGGCCAGATACTTTTCATTAAAAGCCGCTATTTTAAGGTCGAACTTTTTCAGATCGGTGTTGTCCCGCATGAGTAAATAGGTCTGAAAGCTGGCCCCTCTCCAGGAACCCAGCCGGGCATCATATTTTATCAAGGTCGCGAATGAAGCCAGTACAGTAAAAGTAAAGTGGGAGTTAGGTGGCGGATCTTTGACCACCCCGGTTATGCGGTAATCAAATTTATTATCCCAATTCATGATCTTACCCACCGGATTTTCGTCGCCGAAATATTTCTGAGCGGTTTTCTCTGTGATGACCATAGTGAACGGAACCTCAAGCGCTGTGGCAGGGTCTCCTTCGATCAGATCAAAAGAGAATACATTAAAGACGGATTGGTCTGCATATATTACACCTTCTTGAAAGAAACTCTTGTCCTCATAGATAAAAATCCGTTTTACGGTCGGCATGAAACGGGCCGAATCTAAAACTTCAGGATAATCTTTGACCAAAGTCGCTCCTACCGGGGCAGGAGAAATGGCCAGCTCCCGGGTTTTACCCATAGCTACCTGCTGGGAAACGACCCGATATATATTGTCGGCATTTTTATGATAACTATCAAAAGAGAATTCATAGCCGATATAGGCCAAGATCAGAATGCAGCAGGATATCCCAATGGAAAGACCGAAAATATTGATAAAAGAATAAGATTTGTACTTTCTCATATTCCGCAAAGCAAGCTTAAGATAATTTTTCAGCATTTACCTCTCCCTAAATATCGCACTTAACCTGAATAATTCATAAAAATGTCAATACATATAATAATCAATCATTATATAAATGTTTTGTCAATTTATCAGTTGAGTCAACAAGTGCATGATTGACAAGTAAATATGCCTATGGTATTTCTGGTGAAAAATTTATTCAATAGGAAAAAAAGAAAATGGGTCAAATAGTAATAAATAATCAAAGCCAGAATCTAGCAAAGAGAATGTATTTTATTGATAACCTGAGAGTATTTCTTATTATGTTTGTAGTTGCTCATCATGTTGGCCAGGCTTATGGACCTACAGGTGGGGAGTGGCCTATATTTAATGATACACGAAGTGCAATTCTTGGGCCCTTTTTCCCTGTAAATGCGGCATTTTTTATGGGATTGTTCTTTTTAATATCAGGCTATTTTTTACCGGGAGCCTATGACCGTAAGGGAATTAGAATTTTTTTGAAAGAGCGCTTAATGCGTTTAGGGATCCCATTGTTGTTTTTAGGATTATTGGTTTTTGGGCCTTTTGTATACATGGGATATGTCTCTGAAGGAGGGCAGCTTTCCTTTCTACCGTTTTATTTTGGTGTATACCTGGGAAAACTGCAGATCGAGTGGGCTCATATGTGGTTTGTAGCACATTTATTGGTTTATGCTATTGGATATGCCCTTTTTCGCTTAGTTAAAAACCGCAGAAATCCAAAAAAGGGGGAAAAAGCTTTATCAATTCCCGGGAGTGGAATAATTCTGGCCCTTACTCTTGGTCTGGCTCTATCAACAGCAGTAATTCGCATCTGGTTTCCTATAGACCGTTGGGTGCGCCTGTTTTTTCTTATTCCTTCTGAAATAGCTCATCTTCCCCAGTATTTTTGCCTTTTTATATTGGGTATTGTGGCCTATCGCCGGGACTGGTTTCGCCGCCTGCCTACCAGGACCGGATATTTATGGTTTTGGATAGGCTTATCAGCTGCATTACTGCGTTATTTTTACGGCTATACCGTAGGGAGCTTGCTGCCTCCCATCACTGCTTCAGGCGGATTTAATTGGCGCTCCTTGATCTGGAGCACTTGGGAAGCATTTATATGTGTAGGGCTCTGTGTGGGATTAATAGTCTTGTTCCGAGAAAAGATCAACAAGCAGGGAAAGTTGATGTCAATTTTATCTTCTTGTGCTTACTCTGTATACATAATCCATGTATTGGTTGTTGTAGCCTTTCAGTTTAGCCTCGCCCAGGTTTCTTTGCCCCCATTTTCTAAGTTTGTGCTTGTTACGGCAGTTTCTATCCCCACTTGTTTTTTCCTCAGTTATCTATTGAAAAAACTGCCTTTTACAAAAAATATCCTCTAAGATCTTGCCCTTAACAAATTTAAATTGGGGTAACCATTCACATTCATTAATAAATTCACAGGTCAGCTTTACCCAATCTGATTTTTTCTTTAAACACTTTTGAAAATTTTAATCAACTTATCTTTAAGATAGTAAAATAGTTCTTCACCCGGGTAATTGGACTCATTTTCAAGTTTCAGATTAATGTAATTTGAAACTCTCACTATTTCAGGATACATTTTTCTTAATTTTGACGAGATGAGGTAAACATCATTTTGCACCTTTGGGGAATGAAGGATAGATATAATCCTTCCCAGAGTAAAAAATATTATTGGCCGGTTTATAAACTGCATGTTTCTCCGGTTAAATTCACCGGCCAAACTCTTTACTCCTTCAAGTGAATATAATCCTTCCTTTCCCTGGATTTCTTTCCTAACAAACCCTGACAATTCCCATTTTTGTAAAACACGGTAGACTATTTTCTGATCGTAATATGTCTCCCTTGCAATTTTATTTGCATTTTGCTTTTTCTCGCTTAAAAGAAATAAAACGATATCCGCTCTGGCATTAACCCCAAAAATGCTTCTTAAATTTAACTGAAGCGATTGATTCTTGTTGAAAATAATGCTTTGGACTATCCCCCTTTTTTTATACCCGGCAAAAATTTCCAGATATTGATTGTCAACATTTTTCATTCTATTTGAATTAATACTCCCGGGATTTAAAATCATAATTAGCAAATTTCCATTTTTTAAAATGGTTTCACCTTCCTGTTTTGCTCCAAAATTTTTTAATATATTTTTTATTCTGGATAGACTAACCCACTCCCTGTTCAACTCGATCCATTCAACCATTGCCAGGAATAATCTTTTATCAATGGACCCGGTAAAAAAAGTTGAGATGATTAATGCCTCTATATCAATCATATGTTTGAATTTTTGTATATGGGTTTGAACTCCGAGGGAATTCCACTGACTCCAATGCATAGAAAGATAACAATCCAATAAATCTTTTTTATATTCTTTCAACAATTTCATTGTAATTGAATTTTTTCAAAAAATCCTTTAATATCAATTTGAATCCATCTGAAACATCCTGTGTTAAAACCCATTTACATGCCTCTAATATTTCCTGTTCACTGGGTTCTAAAGCAAAAAGATCTTCAATATGGTATCCGCCTATGTCTATTGACGCATATAATTTAAAAAAACCTGATCAATTCTGCTGATGAAAAAAACATCCAAGTATTTCCCATATGCTTTTTTAGTCAACCTCTCAAATAATCCTTCAGGCAATCCAGTCTTGATCTGATTAGCAGGGCCAAGATTTATCCAATCATCAGGAAGATTAAAATCTCTTGCAACAGTTTCTGCAGAGCTTAAAAACCATTTCGGAAATTCTTTTATGTAGCAAATTTTATGTTTTTTCGTTTTCTTATCAATTAATCCTAATACATCAACATCTTTTGTTGTTCTATCAATAAGGTTCAAAGCAAAAAGAGCCGTTCCGCCACACACAACAATTGAAATCTTTGTACCCCCATATATTCCAATGTTTTTGTCCAGAGCTTTTAGGATATTTTCAATACTGTCAGATGAAATCATATTAGGACTTTATCACCTAACTTTTAGGATGTCAAGTCCTAATGCAACCAAAAATAATTTAATGTTTTTCAAAAAGAAAGGATATTTATGACACACACCCATTTTTGTCAAATTTTTCCCTGATGAATTGAAGACTTTAAATAGGAGTGGCAGGTCAGCTTTGGATTAATATTTTGGTTAATACTCAACTTGAGTCTCTACAATAAAAAACTTGTAATCTTTATATGTGACTGTCAGCTCGGATTTTAAAAATGTTCGAAATCCATATATATATTTTTTAATGTAATTTTCTCTCAATTCATATTTACTGGGAAATCTGATTCCATTTTTTTCATATTTATATTCTGAGACAAGTATTAAATTGGGTTTAACCTTCATTTTTTTGGCAAATTCTTCCACTCCTGCATAATTATCCAGAGATGATCCCGTCCAGACAATCTTTAAAATGCTGCCATTGGCTTTATCCACCCATACTTTACCAAATAAATGGTCATCTTTTTCAGGACTCTTTGGAGTAGCCTCTATAACACAAACCTGCCTCCCCCAGAGTTTTTCTGATTTCTCAAGTATATAGGCATGATTCTTTTGGGAATCAAAACTCATTAGTCCTATCGGACCTAATATAACAAATTTGTAGGAAAACCTTCCCACCTTTAGGGAAGCACCTTGCACATGTAAGGATTTTCCATTTTCTTTAATAAGGATCCGGCTTTCTTCGATTTTATCCTTGCGAATAAGTTGATAATCATAGGTGAATTTTTTTCCCTGTCTTTTCCAAGGTTTCCCTCCCCGCGGAGGCCAAGGTCCGGAATAGATAACTTCCCGAACTTCTTCACAGCAAACAAAATGAAGGGCGATTTGCTTTAATCTGTCGCAATAATCTCCAGCTTTATGGAGAATACCCGCCAACTGCGCTTGCTTTGAAAGCCGCTGGAACCTATGGCGATGAAACCGGTCAAAGGCAAAATTTAAGGAGGTAGTAGATATAATGAAAATAAATAATATAATTAATCCCGAAGATTTTAGCCCCAAATCTTTTCTTCCGGGCATTTTAGTTCGTCCTTCTTTTGCCTAATAATTCTCATATGTATTCTATCACTTTATTGCTGTCTCGCCAATCATAAAAGATAGAAGTCCGCAGGAAGGAGAGAATCTTATAGAAGAAGTAGGCAGTTTAATCAATTTCTGTCACCTATACGTCACCAATTTGAAGCGTAGGGAGTGGTCTACACCATTTCATTGAACCGAATTTTCCTTTGTGCTATAAATCAAATATTAACAGCTTGGGACAAGATGAAATCAGCAAAGAGGGTAAAATGAAAAATAAAAATTACATTTTTTCAATCGCTCTATTCCTCTCAGCATTTATTATCCTTGTATCTTGTGGAAAGCAAAAAGCAGAATGGAAAGGTTCAATTGAAGAGAAGGATGGACTTACGATTGTTAAGAATCCAAAGGAAGGGATTTGGGATTTAAAAGAAAAAGACGAAGTTACAATTAGGATAGAGCATCAAATAGGACAATTGTATGGGCCGGAGGAATTCCTATTCGTTAGTATTGTTGACGCTACCGTGAATAGTAAGGGCGACCTATATGTAGCAGACAGCGGATTAAATGAGATTAGGAAATTTAACAAGGATGGACAGTATCTTTTGACCATGGGCAGAAAGGGACAGGGGCCTGGCGAATTTCAAGATATTAGAACTGTTGCTGTAAACAGTCATGATGATTTGATTGTTTATGATCATATGTTAAAACGTATTTCTATCTTTTCAGATAATGGAGAACACATAAAAACAACGAAAATATTATTTCCAGATTCATGGATTGATCCATCAAAGATATTCGTAACTAACGCTAAATATTTATTGTTTGGCAAATTAGACAATAGTCTTAAATTATTTCACGAGTTTGACAGGGATTGGAATATAACAGAATCGTACATTGATTATGAGATTATAGACAACAAAGAATTTGAAGAACTCATTTTAGGCATCTCTCTTGGGCATTGCTGGTTTCAAGACAATGGAGATATGCTTTATACAAAATATTTTTACGACAATCAGATTTTTACCTATAAAAACAAAGAACTGGTTAAGATAGTTCGGAGAGAATCGGATATTAAAAAGCCCTATGAAATTCAAGTGTTCCATGATGTGGAAAAGGCACTGGCTATAAAAAATCCTGAATATGATTTAAGAGCATTCGGACGAGGAATAGCTTTTCTTGGAAAAATACACCAGTGTTCCTTAGGCATATATCAATTGTCTGATGGTTATATTGTTAACTTTCTCTATCTTCGAAGGTCAAAGGATATTAAGGAATTGGGAGTTGAGCTGTATGACTCAGAAGGAAAATTTTTAAAATACTCAAAGCTCGGAGAAAATCTTTATTATAATATTCGATACCTGGATTCCAGTGACCTATTCTATGCAATCGAGAGAGAAGAATATGACAAAGTCATAATGTTTCGATTAGCATACTGAAAAATCTCTGCCCGGATTATTCGGACTTTTTGTAGCTGATCGCAAGTCCGTTGCCGCGATTATCGACTGTTGTGTCCATATTCTGAAGGCTGAGAAGATATTCCAAATATGCTGCATTCTGGCCACGGCCTCTACCCCTCCTTCCCATCGACACGTTATGGGTGGTGTAGCAGCCGCCGACCTCCAGCTTAGGAAGCATTGCGATCAGGTAGTTTTTGTACCAGTTCTTGTCTGCGTCGCTGAACACGAAGTCGAAGGTTCCTTCCAGGGCGGGAACGATTGTGTGAGCATCCCCGAGGCGAGCATCAATGTATTCGGAAAGACCGGCCGCTTCGAAGTTCTCCAGAGCTTCGCGGTGCCGCTGCTCATTGATTTCTAAAGTGATTAGCTTGCCTCCGGTTTTGCTCAGCGCCCACGCGATCCAGATCGTAGAGTGTCCGGTGGATGTCCCAATCTCGAGTGCCCTGGTATAATTATTTTTGAGAATGATGTCATGGAGAGTCTGCCCATCAACGGCCGGCACATTCATATCGCCCCACCCCCAGTCGTGGGAGTTAAGGAATTTTTTAACCTTAGCGTCAAGGTCCTGGGCATCCGGCTTTATCACGGCACTCGAAAGGGGTATAACCAGAACCAAAGTATATGTCAGGAACAAAATCGAAATTAGCTTTGCTGGGAATATTTTCATTTTTTCCTCGCTCTTCATATCTTTAGACTCAGGGAGACGGAAATTCTTCCCTCATTAAAAGAGAGCTTTATCATTTAGAGCCAAGGTTTATTGAGTTTGGGTAACTGCCAGGCTTGATGTCGATGGTGACAGAGATGTAAGCTGGAGCAAACTTCTGGAAAGGTGAGTAGACCAGGGAGTTTCACCCCAGCCCCTCGCAGAACGGTACGTGAACCTCTCGGCTCATACCGCTCCCGCCATCCAAGTCTCATGGCCTGACTCCAAAACGCCAATGGGCAAACAAACCGGGGTTGTTTTTGTAAACATTCTTAAGCCATAGTATTGCCGCTCTGACTTTGTAACGGAGCGCTTTGAACTTGTTCCGTATCCATTTCAACAACCTAACATTCAGTCTGTGCAGAAAGTGCTTAAGACAGACTCGCCTGAATTTCCCGTAATAGTGTATCCAACCCCTCAATTTCGGATTCAACATATCTGCAATCTCTTCAATATTCAACTCCACCCGGCGGTGTATCCTCAATCTTCTTAATTCACTTACCATTTTCTTCAATGCTTCTCTACTTACTGCTGGTGAAAAGCTTTTAAATCTTCTTCCTTTCGGCGATCTTGTCCGCCTGGCCCGAAAGGTGTAGCCCAAAAAGGTAAACTCCGTGAACTTGTATTCCGCTTTCCGGTTACTGTCTTTACAGTATACGATATTCGTCTTCTCCGTGTTCAGCTCCAGTCCACATTTTTCCATCCGTTCCCGTATTTTGTCCAATACGTACGTTGCCTGACTTAACGATTTGCAGTGTATAACAATATCATCAGCATATCGCTCAAATTCAACTGCCGGAAACTCTCTTTTCATCCACTGGTCAAAAGCGTGATGCAGGAAGATATTCGCCAGAAGAGGACTTATTACCCCCCCCTGGGGCGTCCCTCTGGTTCTTTCATTTGATTCACCGTTTCGCTTCTCTATCGGAGCTTTCAACCATCGCGCAATATACATCACTATCCAGTTTTCTCCGGTATATTTCTCCACTGCACGCATCAACAGGCGATGATCCAGACTGTCAAAGAATCCTTTGATATCCAGGTCTATCACCCAGTCGCTTCTCCAGCATTGCTGTCTGGCTTTAGCAATCGCATCATGAGCGCTTCGCCCAGGTCTGTATCCATAGGAATTTCTGTGAAACCGTGGTTCCACCTGGGGATCCAACGCATCTCTCACTACCATTTGAGCTATCCTATCTCCTACAGTCGGTATGCCCAGTTTCCTGACTCTGCCGTCTTTCTTCGGTATTTCCACCTCCAGAACCGGGGGGGGAAAATAACTTCCTGCTGCCATCCGGTTCCACAGTTTGTAGAGATTGTCTTCCAGCTTAGTCTCATACTCCTCCAGGCTTATCCGGTCGACTCCTGCACTTCCTTTGTTCGCTTTTACCTTTTTATAGGCCTCCCATACTTGACGTTTTGTAATCGGTTGAGACTTTTGTTTAAGCAAGATAGATCCTCCCGCTCTTACGGTTGTCAGTCCTCCTCAAACAGATGACCCCGGCCCTTCGCTCCACCCCCATTACAGAAGCTTCATCACTATTACAACCGGGTCCGCCACTGCATACCGCCTCGATACTATCAGCCTTGATGGTTCTCATCTTGGGCCTTTCTCTTATCATCGGTATCCAGCTTCCCATGTTCCGTATAACAGCCTAGGTAAAAGTTCATGCCGCCTTTATGCCGAGCACCACACAGCCAGTAAGCAGGCTTTCCGCTGTGTTCATCCCAGCTAGCCTATCATCTCTCCGGTTTTGATGCTGAAAATATTGAAATTTTCGACATTTTATCCAGCGGTTCACTTTCGTTCATCTCCTTTACCCGTACCTGATCTCCTCTTAGGAAGACCTTTTCCCTGACGCTCACCACACATGCTCTTAACATATGCAGCTCAAGGCGGTTTGGTAACTGCTCCTGCAAGCCGTCACCGGAGGACCCACCTCCATCTGCCATACAGCTTTTCATGGCACACGATAGGGAATTCGTTTTCCTGTTGATGATGATTTTCACTCAATTTCATATAAAAAATAGGGACACATCCCATTTATTGTTCCCGGGATTGTCATTAACGCTAGGCCAAAGGGAAGAACCCGAAAGTATTAAAATAGGATGTGTCCCTATTTATTTATTTAATTTATTTTATTTAATGCTTTTGATATTTTCTTTTTTATTTTTTTATATGATGGAGGAGGGCCTGTATTCACTTTTTTTCTGTTAATTAATAAAGCGTCAGATATGCCCCATTCGTTAAAAACTTCCTTATCAAAGGTATTGATCTCTTGAAAAACAACCCTGTCGCCAAGTTCCAGGGATGCACTTTTTGCTCTTTCATGAACCATATTGTAAGCCGGGCACCATCCATTAATAAATCCTGTTACCGTGACCTTGTTTGGGTCCAATTTCTGCTTTTTTTTAGCTTTGATCCATCTTGGCGGCACTGCATCATCTGAAAATAGCTTCCACAAGAGAACCCTCCCCATGAACCCTTCTTTTTCAACCTTTGCATATCCCTGTTTCTTGAACCAGGATGCTTTCATCCAGACCGGTATAGGCACTCCCCAAGCCGCAAGTCCTTTAGCCCCTTTCTTTTTCACATCCTCTTCTGCTGCCTTTATTAATGCTTTACCGATTCCCTGTTTTTGATAATTCCCAACTCCCTTGTTTTTATATCCATGGACCCAGATACAAAGGATAAAATAGAGATCCTTACCTTCAACATATGAGTGTTCAATAGGGATGTATTGGATCATGCCAACAGGTTTACTCTCCTCATTAAGGGCTAATTTGACGCCCAGTCCCTTGTCTTTCATCTTTTGAAACCAGAGTTGTTTATGATCTCCGGCTTCCTTGATCTCATCCGACCAGTCTTCCAGGCATACGAAATAATTGTCCTCATATTCTTCTGTTAAACTAACAATTTTCATGATTCCCTCTTAAAATCCATTTCAATTAATATTTTTGTTGTGTTCTTAGGGTCTCCCCCTTGTATGGACCAAAAACATGCTTCTTTAAGGTGTATTCTGTATCTGCAATCCATGATTTCATATTATTTTAATTATGTCAAAAAAGACAATGTTTTCAGATACACTCAATAGGCGAAAATTGAAAGTTATCAATTAAAACGATTGAATGAAAAAGAGGTTGAAAAATATTTAGGAGAAAAAAGAAGTTCAAACAATCGATAATATTTGCTAAAATGCACTAAACGAGTGTTTATTCAAACCGTCAGGCAAAATCGATTTAAATAGAAGGAAAGGTGAAAACTATGAAAGGAGAAAACAAAATGGGTCATGTCGTTTATCTTGATGCCAAATCTAAGAAATATATTATTTTATGTCTAAGTATTTTTTTTCTCCTAAGTATTTCTGTTAGATCAACTCAACAAGAAAAAATTCCTGCAGCTGATTCCGAATACAAACTCTGGTACATGCAGCCTGCCAAAGAGTGGGTTGAGGCATTGCCAGTCGGAAATGGCAGATTAGGTGCCATGGTATTTGGAGGTGTTTATAGTGAACGTATCCAGCTTAACGAAGAAAGCCTGTGGGCAGGGAAACGGTTTAATACAAATAATAAGAATGCGCTTAGAGACCTTTCCGAAATCAGGAAACTTATCTTTGAAGGAAGGATAAAAGAAGCTTATGAGCTAGGGAATAAAAGCCTTCTGGGAACTCCTCCCCGCTTACGTTCTTACCAGACTCTCGGGGATATTTACCTCTCTTTTGATAGTACTGCTGGTTACTCAGATTATAAAAGAGAGCTGATCCTCAATTCCGGGATCAGCAGGACAATTTTTAAATTGAAAGATGTAACATATACACGGGAAATGTTTGTTTCCGCACCGAATAATATTGTTGTTATCAATATTGCTGCCGATCAACCGGGAAGCATCAACATCGGAATTGAACTTAAAAGAGAAAAGGATGCAAAAATTACTGCTGATAAAAACCGGCTGATTCTGGAAGGGCAGATCATTGATGAAACTACACCTGACGAAGGAAAGGGCGGAGCACATATGAAATTTGCGGCAAAACTGCTTGCATTAAATAAGCGTGGCACAATAATAACAGAGTCATCAAGACTTCTTGTAAAAAATGCAGACGAGTTAACCGTTTTATTTACTGCTGCTACAGATTATAATTTTGATAAATTAGATTTTGACAGAAAAATCAATCCATTAAAGATCTCTGCTGAAATATTGTCCAAAGCAGCAATAAAATCTTATAAGAAATTGAAAGAAGCTCATATAAAAGATCATCGATCAATATTTAACCGTGTACATATTGATTTAGGGAAAAACCAGTTTGCGGAACTGCCAACAGATAAAAGGATGGCTTCAATAAAAAGAGGAAATGAAGATCCGGCCCTAGTTGCTTTGTATTTTCAGTATGGCAGGTATTTATTGATAGGCAGCTCCAGGGCTCCGGGTATCCTGCCTGCAAATTTGCAGGGAGTTTGGAACAAAGACTTCAAAGCACCCTGGAATTCGGATTATCATACCAATATTAATCTACAAATGAATTACTGGCATGCCGAAATTTGTAACCTGCCCGAGACGGTTGATCCCCTTATAAATATTGTGGATAAATGGCGGGAACCCGGGAGAGCAACCGCTAAAGAGATGTACAATTGCAGGGGGTGGGCAATGCATCATTGTACGGATATCTTTGGAAAGACTTCTCCTAGGGCAGATATGAGGTGGGGAATATCCCCGTTAAGCGGGGTCTGGATGACATTTGCTTTATGGAGACATTATGAATTTTCGGAGGATAAGGATTACCTGGAAAAAAGAGCTTATCCGGTTATGAAAGAGGCCATGGAATTTGTCAGTGATTTCCTCGTAGAAAAGGATGGTTACCTGGTTACTGCTCCCACGATGTCCCCGGAAAATGCGTATACTTTGGATGGGAAAGATTATCCTTGCCAGTTAACCTATGCCGCCACGATTGATAATCAAACCCTTACGGCTCACATTAATAACTGTATTAAAGCAAGTGAAATTTTAAATGTTGATAAAAATCTGAGAGAAAAATGGAAACAGGTCCTTGCCAAAATTCCTCCTGTTCAGGTGGGAAAAGACAATACAATTATGGAGTGGATAAAAGATTATAAGGAGCTTGAGCCCGGGCACAGACATATGTCCCATTTACTTGGTTTATATCCTCTGGATCAAATTACTCCAAAAACTCCGGAGTTGTTTGAAGCAGCAAAAAGAACAATAACCAAAAGATTAAAACATGGAGGCGGGCATACAGGATGGAGCAGAGCATGGGTCATCAATTTTTTTGCAAGGCTGCAGGACAAGGAAAAAGCATATGAAAATTTAATGGCGCTTCTCAGAAAATCTACATTGGAAAATCTTTTTGATACCCATCCCCCTTTTCAGATTGACGGGAATTTTGGAGGAACTGCGGGTATTGTTGAAATGCTTCTGCAAAGTCATGGGGAAAAGATCCGGTTATTGCCTGCTCTGCCGGAGGCATGGCCTGCAGGCGAGGTCAGGGGACTAAGAGCCCGGGGAGGTTTTGTCGTGGATATCCATTGGAAAAACGGCAAACTAACAAAAGCATTTGTAAAATCAGAAAACGGGAATACTCTTTCAATTAAATATGAAAAAAAGGAGGAGACACTTAAAACATTTAAGAACAGTCAGTATAAGTTTGATAAAAACTTAAATTTGATAAATAAGTCAATTAAGTAGATATTCCATAAGCAGCTATTCAAGAATCTCCTTAAACTCACTTGGATCGAAAAAAATAGAGCGAAATCCTGTTCGTGCCAAAATGGTTGAAAAGCCCAAGGACTATATATGGTCAAGCGCAAGATTTCAAGTAACTGATAATAAAAATGGATTTCTAGAACCGGTGTGGAAAGATCCTGTAGAGAGGGAAGAGTATGAGAAGTTTCTAAATATCTCAGGCGAAAAAGAAGAGAGATTTGTGCCATCAAAGGGATGGGCTGAGATGATAAAGAAGGTCTATGAAATCGACCCTCTAACATGTCCAAAGTGCGGAGGGAAGATGCCTGCCTGTGCGTGACCGCACGCAGACAGGCGCATTATCTCATTTATCGAAGATTATAAAGCCATAGACAAGATCATCAACCATCTCAATCTGACCTTTAAAGCTAGCGACCCCCGCCTCCACAACGTGTCCAGCAGGATCTCTTGATGGCAGCTGAAGAGAGAGGAGTATTTCTGAGGACCTCAGCGGCTGCTTGTTGCTGGTTCAAGGGCTTAGTCTAGCCAAAACTGGCGGGATGGGAGCTTTCATTTGATCCGTTACTCTTTTTGAGTCTTGGATTTTGTCGTTTGGATGTGATACTCTTATTGCAGGTTGTCAGCAGTTAGAAATAGAGGAAAATAGTGTAGAATTTGGAGCATGCACAAAAAAGGAAATTCTTATCGTGTGCCATGAAAAGCTGTATGGCAGATGGAGGTTGGCCCTCCGGTGACGGCTTGCAGGAGCAATCACCAAACCGCCCTGAGCTGCATATGTTAGGAGCATTTGTGGTGAG
>Ga0114922_10001321_pt1 | contig 23684 bp, 20 predicted proteins | sample AartaG_FD_100975 | JGI IMG/M metagenome (GOLD analysis project Ga0114922, IMG submission 100975) | Deep subsurface microbial communities from Aarhus Bay to uncover new lineages of life (NeLLi) - Aarhus_00045 metaG | ecosystem: Environmental > Aquatic > Marine > Oceanic > Sediment | place... | reverse complement strand
GCTTGGCTACCCGGCCGCAAAGCCGCTGGACGACTTCCTCATGCACGAGCTGATGCGGATCGCCCGCGACCTCGAGCTGCCCGTGCAGATACACACCGGGCACATGGCCGGCATCCGCAACGACGTGACAAAGACCAACGCCGCCCACTTGCGCTGCCTGCTCGAGCTGCACCGCGACGTTAACTTCGATCTGTTCCACGGCAACTGGCCCTACGCCGGCGACTGGCTGTTCCTGGGCAAGAACTACCCCAACGTCGCCCTCGACTGCTGCTGGCTGCACGTCATCGACCCGCGCTACTCGCGCCGGGTGCTGGCCGACGCGCTGGTGACCGTGCCGCAGTCGAAGGTCATGGGCTTCGGCGGCGACTACGGGGCACTGGAGTTCGCCTGCGGGCACCTGGTGGTCGCGCGGGACAACATCGCCGCCGCCCTGGCCAAGATGGTGGACGACGACTGGTTGGGGATCGACGAGGCGCGACAGGTGGCGGCCGACTGGCTGTTCAACAATCCGAACGAGTTCTTCAAACTCGGCTTCGAGCCCATCACGATTTGAACGTTCCTGCCCAACCGGACTGGTGCGCGCCAGCACAGGAGCTCGAATGAAAGCCGTCCTGCTGATCCAGCATTGTCAATCGGTACATCACGTGACGAACCTGACCGGCGGATGGACCGACACGCCTCTAACGGACTTCGGGCGGCGGCAGGCGACGGCCGTGGCGGCGAGGGCCGCGCGCATGATCGGGAAGGACCCGTGCCGAATCTACGCCAGCGACCTCCAACGAGCTTGGCAGACGGCCGAGATCGTGGCTCGCGAACTCCAAGTCGAGCCCGTGGCGGCGCCCGAGCTGCGGGAGAACAACGGCGGCATCGTCACCGGCAAGACGCGCGAATGGGCAGAGGCAAACATCAACATGGACAACTGGTCGCTCTTTGATTGGCACGGCTTCCCCGGCGGAGAGACGACACGCCAGTTCTACCACCGCGTGGCCGGCTGGCTGGAGCAGCTCTGGCAGACGCACCCTGAGGGCGAAGTGCCAATCCTCGTCGGCCACGGCGGGTCGATCAGTCATGTGGTGGTGTGGTGGCTAGGGCTCCCGCTGGACGTGCTCCCGGACCGGCATCCATTCGTCGGCTCGCCCGGCGGGCTGGGTGTCCTGCGCGTCAACCGCCATGGGCAGCGAGTGATCGGCGTCCTCAACGACCTGGCACATCTGCGCCAGGCGAACCTGGAAGAGGAGATATCGCTGTCCGACTGAATCCCAGTTGCCCTTCAAGCGGAAAGGACCGTGACATGCCAAGAGGCAAGACATACGAGGCGCTGCGGGGCGACATCGAGAACGTCCCGGTCATCAACACGCACGAGCATTTCTACGGCCCGGACGACCAGCCCGAGCACAAAGAGCCCATCGCCTCGCTGACCTGCGGCTACATTCGCAGCGACCTGTCATTAGTCGGCGGGGAGGACCTGATCGAGTGGCTGGGCGACCCGAAGGTACCCACCGAGGAGAAGTGGCCCGTCTTCGAACCGCTGTGGCGCAGGACCGAGCACACCGCCTACGCCCGCGTGACGAAGCTGATCCTCGCAAAGGAGTACGGCGTGGACGAGATGTCGCTGGAGGCGCTCAAGGGCATCGCGGGCAAGCTGGTGGACTTCCGCGAAAAGAAGGCCTACGAGGAGCGGATGGGTCGCGCGGGCATCCGCTGCGCGCTGGTCAACATCTCGATCGACTGGAAGAAGTTCCTGGCCCGCGAGATCGAGCTGCACGAGACGGCCAGGGTCTTGATCCCCCTGCCGGAGCTGCACGCGGTGCGCACCTACGACGCCGTCCAGCAGATCGGCGGGTGGGTCGGCAGGAAGGCGACGAGCCTCGACCAGTACGTTGACTGCCTGCGCGAGTTCTGCGCTGCGATGAAGGCCCGCGGGGCGATCGGCATGAAGGACCAGTCCGGCTACAACCGGGTCATCCAGTACGAAAGCGGCACGCGCGGCGAGGCCGAGAGGCTCTTCGGCTTCATCATGGACGACCCGCGGCGGTCGCTCGGCTGGCCGCAGGCGAAGCCGCTGAGCGACTTCCTGTTTCACGAGCTGATGCGTTTCGCCCGCGAGCTGGACCTGCCGGTGCAGATTCACACCGGCTACCTGGCCGGGGTCCGCAACGACGTGGCCAAGGCCAACGCCGCCCACTTCCGCTCCGTGCTGGAGCTGCACCGCGACGTCAAGTTCGACCTGTTCCACGGCAACTGGCCGTACGCCGGCGACTGGCTGTTCCTGGGCAAGAACTACCCCAACGTCGTGCTGGACTGCTGCTGGCTGTTCAGTTGCGACCCGCGCTACGCCCGGCGGGTGCTGGGCGACGCGGTGGTGGCCATCCCGCACTCGAAGCTCTTCGCCTTCGGCGGGGACTACGGCGCCCTGGAGTACACGTGCGCCCACCTGGAGATCGCCCGCGACACGGTCGCCGCCGCCCTGGCCGACATGGTTGACGACGGCTGGCTGGGGATCGACCAGGCACGCCAGGTGGCCGCCGACTGGCTGTTCAACAACCCAAACGAGCTCTTCAAACTCGGCTTCGACCCGGCCAGCGTGTAGCAGCTCACGGCGAGTAGTAGTTATAGCACTGCTTGAGGCGGCGGTAGTTGCGGTCGGTCCAGAGGCGTTTTTCCTTCGGCCGCGGATTGGCGGCGCGGTTCTGATAGACGTGCAGCTCGCCGCCGGCCAGGACGATTACCTCTTCGCGCCAGTCGCCCCTAACGTCGGCCACCAGCAGGCGGTCGCATTTCTCCCTGAAGCGGGCCACAAACCGGCCGCTGAGCGGCTCGAAGATGCACACGTCACCGCTCTTGTGGCGCTCCTTGGCGCACGCCAACTGCTGCCGCCTGCCCGTCCAGTCGATGGTGAAGATCGTCTCCACGCCGCGGGCCGTCCAGCCGGGCGGGGCGACGTCGTCCATCTTGTAGGTGAACACCACCTCACCCTTGGAGTTGAGGACGAACGGCTTCTGGTGCTCGTTGAACCGCGAGCGTGACCAGATGAATATCTCGTCCGAGCCTTTCTTGAACCGCCCCACGGCCGCGTTCTGCGGCTCCCACCCCTTGTGGGTCTTGCGCCAGATGGGCCCGGCCGGGCCGACGACCTGCACGTGGTTGCTGCCTTCCTCCAGCAGGACAACTTCCAGGCCGCGCACGTCGGGCCTGACGTCGGCCACGAACACGCTATCCATGTGCCCGCGGAACTTCGCCGCCCTGGCCAGCAGCTTGCCCTTGGCCGAAAGAATCGTGGCGCCCAGGACCTCGTCACGCCCATCGCCGTCGATGTCCGCCAGCCGGGCCGAGTTGTGGGCGCAGGAGACAAACTTGTCGGTGGTCCAGAGCGGCTTGCCGCCCTTGACAAGCTCCTCGACGGCATACGCGGCCAGGTACCGGCCCACGCGGTAGCCGCGCTTGTTAGTGGCCTGGAGTAGCAGGTCGCGGTCGTCGCCGACGCCGCGGAAGTCGGCGATCATGGCCACCTCCCAGCGGGCGGCGCCTTCGGGCACCGGAGGCTTCGCCTCTGCCTCCTGCCGCCCGGTCGCCCCGTCCACCACGTGGACCACCGAATCCCTGGTGAGGAAGACTACCTCGCACTTGCCGTCGCCGTCCACGTCCCCGGCGGCCACGCCGGGACCGCAGTGCCCCGGCAGCCCCTGGCTCTCGCTCTGCCCACCCACGGCGACGTCGGCCTTCTCGATCCAGAGCTTGCGGCCGTCGCTGCCATAGACGGCCAGGTGCCCGGGGACGGTGACCAGATAGTCCATCTTCCCGTCACCGTTCACGTCGGCGACGATGATCCCCCCGGCCGAGGTCTTGGGAGCGGGGATGGCCAGCTTGATGACCAGGGGCTTGGGCTTGTCGGGCGGCTCCGCCGCCGACATGGAAGACAGGCACAGGACGGCCGCGATGGCTGCGCAGGCGCATTTCATCGTGCTTCTCCAGTCGGCAGGCGGCAAGGCCATCACAGGCCGCGCAGGAAGCTGACGGCGTGTTTGATGTCAGCCAGCGGGTCCGGGCCGCTCTCGCGCTCGATGGTGTGGAAGCCGTCGAAGCCCAGCTCGCCCATCAGGGCCAGGTACGGCGGGAAGTTCACGTCGCCTTCGCCCAGCGCGACCTCGCCGTCGTTGCGCTTGCCGTCCTTGGCGTGGGCGTGGACGATGTACTTGGCCAGGTCGCGGGCCGACTGCATGTGGTCGTAGCCGCGCATGACGAGGTTGGCGGGGTCGAAGTTGGCGCCGATGCCGCGGCTCTGCACGCTGGAAAGCAGCGCCGCCAGCACGGCCCCTGCCTCCGGGCCGGTCTCGGTGGCGAAGGTCACGCCGTTGCCCTCGGCGTAGCCGGCCACCTCCTCCAGCCGCCGGCGCATCGGGTCGCAGACCTTCGGGTCCAGGTCCTCGGGCACCTCGCCGATGTGCGTGGTGACGATGTCCGTGCCCAGGTCGATGGCCTGATCGACGGCGGCCTTGAGCTTGGGGACGATTTCCTCGGCCCGGTCGTCGGTCAGGCTGACGCCGAAGTCGGCGCACGTGGCCGAGAGCACCAGCCCGCGCGACTCGTACGCCTTGCGGAACGCCGCCCGTGCCTCCGCCGACATGTTCTCGGCCAGCATCTCGCCGCGGGTGACGTAGATCTGGAAGCCGTCCACGCCCAGCCGGCTGCTGGTGTCCATCGCCTCGTCCAGCGTCAGGCCCATGTTGTCGAGGAAAACGCCGATCTTTATCTTCATGGCTGGTTCTCACCTTCGTGCGATCGCCAAGACTCGTTCAGCAGGCCGACGGCTCGGCCCGCACCCAAACAGACAGACCACGAATTACACGAATTGAACGCGGATTTCACGAACGCACTTTTATTCGGACTCGGTTTTCCGTGGAATTCCCACCTTCATCCGTGCTGAAACATCCCCCTGTGGCTGGGAGGAACCCGTCGAGGCATTCGCCCCCCCGCGGCAGGTTCAGCCGGAGGTCTGATAGATCGCGGGTCGGTAGCGAGGTGGCGGAATGGGCTTGCCCGCCTCTCGGGCCGCTTGCAGCCAGGCCTCCTTCGCCTTCTCCAGCTCGGCCAGCGCCGCCTCCGGCGTGTCCCCGAACGCCGAGCACGACTGAAGGTCTGGAATGTCGGCGATGTATCCGCCGTCTTCCTCGCTGAAGAAGATATTGATGTGGTAGTCGGCCATGGTCATTCCTCGGCAGTCCCCGTCCAATGCCCGGCCTGGGTGCCAGCGCCGCGGTTACTCGAAGATCGCCGTTCCGACGCGGATGATGGTGGCGCCCTCCTCGACGGCGACCTGGTAGTCCTGGCTCATTCCCATCGAGAGCTGGCGAAATTCCTTTCCGCCGACCTTCTCGGAGATCATGTCCTCGAAGATTTCGCGGAGCCTCACGAACGTCGGGCGTGCCTTCTCCGGGTCGCTGGTCAGCGGGGCCATGGTCATCAGCCCCAGCAGGCGGAGGTTGCGGAGCGTGCAGACCTGGTCGGCCAGGTGCGTCACCGCGCCGACGGCGACGCCGTACTTCTGGTCCTCGCCGGAGCAGTTGACCTCCAGCAGGACGTTGGCGACAAGCCCAGCCCGCTCGCCGCGGGTGTCGATGTCCTCGGCCAGGCGGAGCGAATCGACCGAGTGGATCATCTCCACGACGGGCAGCACCTGCCTGACCTTGTTCCGCTGAAGGTGCCCGACCATGTGCCAGCGGACGGCCGGAGCCGGGGCCTTGCGCCGCCGGCCGAGCCACTCGGCCACCTCGCCGACCCGGGGCACGAGCTGCTGGACGCGGTTCTCACCCAGATCGGTCACACCCAGCTCGATGAGCGCCTTGACCTGTTCGATGCCGACGGCCTTGGTTACGGCGACAAGCTGAACACTGCCGCCGTCGCGCCCCGCGCGCGCCGCCGCGACCGCGACGTTCGCCCGGATGCGCTTCACGTTCTCGCCGATCTGCCTGCGCGTCACTGCCATGTCGCCAAGAGACTAGCAGATACCGCGAGCCCTGCCAAGCGGCTGGGGGTGCATTAAGGTTTTGGGGATGGGGCTCTGGTGGCACAGGCTTGTAGCCTGTGCACGCGGGCCGGCTGTCCAGGCGCACAGGTTGGAAACCTGTGCCACCGCGGTCAGTACCCCCAAAACCTTAATGCACCCAGCGCCCGGGGCGAGCTTGACGGGATGCGCGCCCGGCGATAGCATCGCGGCGGCATGGACGCGCGCGTATTCATCACGGGGGTGCTGGCCGCTTGTGCCGCGTGGGGCCAGACAGCCCAACCCGCGGCGCCGGCTCCCGGCCCGACGACAGCCCCGCGCGAGTGGGGCCGGCCCAACGCCGGGCTGAGCGCCTCGGCCGCGGCCGTGGGCGGGTGGGTCTTCGCCTCGCCGCTGAAGCTCGACTTCGCCCTCCGAAACACCGGGCAGGTCCGCGCCACCCTGCCAGGGCCGAAGCACCTCTTCGGATACCTGCTGATCGGGCAGGGCAAGTCGGCCCACTACACCGAGAAAATCTTCCACGCCGCGGGCACGAGGCTCCTGGCCGCCGGTCTGGCCTCGGGCAATGAGCTGCGCCTCCCGGCGGTGGACGTGGGCAAGCTCAAGGCGTACTCGTACATGCGCCACCTCGAGCTGGTGGACGGCTACCCGGCCCACGTGGTCGATGACAAGCCGCAGCCGCAAGTCGCCGCCGGCAAGCTGGGCGAGGTGCTCCGCCCGGGGCCGGTGAGGGTGAGGTACGTCGTGTACCTTGATCGGGGGCGGGAGGGGCCGCTGCGGCTGATCGGCGGCGTGCTCAAGCTGCCGCTGAGGCTGGGCGACTTCAAGCGGCTGTCGGCGGAACTGCAACGGCAGGTGCTGGACGACCTGAACGAGCGGATGCGCCGAGACGCCTGGGGCGCGTCGCTGGCCTGCGCCGACGCCATCCGCATCGGCACGCCGGCCATCCCCGCCGTCGCCAGGCTCGCCCGCGCAGGAACGGCAAAGGATTTCACCAAGCTCTGGGCGGCGACCGCCCTGTGCGGCATCGGTGGGGCCGAGGTCGAAGAGACGCTCATCGAACTGCTCGCCGACACGACGGCGGCCATGCGCCACGTCGTCGCCTACCACGGGCTGAGGGCTCGAAGCAAGAAGGTCGAGGGCGCCATCATGACACGCGCCCTGGGCGGCAAGGACCCAATGGTCACCGCCTGGGCGATTATGGGCTACCTCAAGTTCCGCAAGACCGTTCCCGAGGCGCTGCTGGCAGCGGGGCTCAAGAGCGAGCAGTGGAAGGTGCGTGCGGCGGTGGTCGAGACCGTCACCCGCGGGAACCCCAACCGTTCGCACCTGCCCATCCTCCGCAGGCTGGTGCAGGACGAGCACCCGCCGATCCGCCAGAAGGCGGCCGAGGGAATCCGCTACGTCGCCGACCGCTCGCACGAGACGATCGAGGTTCTGGTCACGGCCCTGCTCAAGAAGGGGGAGACCGCCCGGGAGGCGGTCGCCGAGACCCTCTGCTCCCTGACCGGCAACAAGTGGCCCTACCTCCCGGCCGCCGGCGCCGAGGACAAGCAGCAGGTCATCAAGAAGTGGCAGCAGTGGTGGGAGGAGACTAAGCAGGCCCACCGCAAGAAGCTGACCGAGAAATGAGCCGCGCGCGGTATCAGATATCAGCTGTCAGCCATCAGCTTTCAGCTATCAGCTTCCCTTCCCTGTGGGCGGCGACGTAGTTGGCGCACCACTCGTCGGCGCCGCTTATGACCTCCGCCGCGAGGATCATCGCCGCGACGCCGGGCGTGCAGGGGTCGATGATGGCCGCGTCCATGCCGTGGCAGGTGGCCACCGCCAGCATCGCCAGGTTTATCAGCCGGCGCTGAGGCAGGCCGTAGCTGACGTTCGAGAGCCCCCCGCCGACGTGCACCTCGGGAAACTGCCTTCGTATCTCGGCAACGGCCTGGCAGAGGTGCCCTGCCGACGCGGGCTCGGCCGAGACCGGGAAGAAACATGGATCGATGATGATCTCATCGACCCGCTTGCCCGCGCCGGTGAGGTGCTCGATGAGCTTCGCCGCCCGGGCGACGCGGTCGTCGGCGCCGGCGGGCGTGCCCTCGTCGGACATGCAAAGTGCGATCACCATGCAGTCGTGGTCGGCGATGACGGGCAGGAGGGCCTGGAGCCTTTCGGCCTCGAGCGAGATGGAGTTGGCGATGGGCTTTTCCTCTGCCAGCGCCAACCCGGCGGCCATTGCCTTCGGGCTGGCCGAGTCGATGCACAGCGGCACGTCAGCATTGGCCTGGACGAGCTTGACGAGCCATTCCATGTTGGCCACCTCCGTCTCGGCGGTCGGGTCGCCGCCGTTGACGTCGAGGTAGTCGGCGCCGGCCTCTACCTGAGCGGTGGCCGTGGAAATGATGTAATCCTCGTCCCGCGCCTTGATGGCCACGGCGACGGCCTTGCGGGTCGCGTTGATCTTCTCGCCGATGACGATCATCTTGGTCCCTTTCACGGCCCCTACGGCAGGGGCGGCAAATCCTCAAGCCAACGGGCAATCTCGTCCGTCCACATCGCCTTGCACTTCCCCCCGGTGGCCGAGGACAGAGCCGCCATCGTCTCGGGCGCCGCCTCGGCGCCCAGGCGCAGGCAATGGATGGTGCATCCAGCGTCCCCGGCCTGGCGGGCCAGCTTCGTCGGGTCGGTCGGCCCCTTGGCGGCTATTATCACCACAGTGCCGGGCGACAGCGCGACGGCCTGCCCGACGGCCGGGTCCAACTCAGTCGCCCCCATCGCCGCGCGGGACCCCAGGAACTCCCTGACCTTGGCGTCGCTGCCCTCCCCGGCCGGCAACATGCCGTCCGAGAGCTTCTCGGCGCCCTGTTCGCGGACCAGCAGGACGTTGAACTTGTCGCCACCTTCCAGGCTGCGGATCGAGTGGCGGACGATCGCCCCGGCCGCGTCGTACAGGGCGGCCATACCGGAGGAGACATCGACCACATAGACCACCGGCGGGGCAATCTCGATGCCCGCGACGTTTCGCCCGCTTACGGCGAAGGGGTTCTCCGCATCCGTCGGCGCCGGCGCGTTCGGCTGGGGGTCCTTGACCTTCGAGAACAGCACCACAGCCCCGGCGACCACCACGACCATAATGCCCATCAGGACGAGGGCGGCGATCCCCTGAACCAACACGGGCTTGGCCAGCGGGACGGGTGTGGGCTCCTCGGTCCGCTCCCGCGCCGCCGGTGCGGGCTCGACCGGTGCGTCCGGGCGGTCGGGGCGGGCAGCCGGGCGCGCCGCACGCCGACCGCCGCCGGACCTGGTGACCGCCTTGCAGTACGGGCAGCGGCACATCCCCCCGGCGAAGGCATCGTCGATCGAAATCTTCTTGCGGCACTGCTGGCAGCGAACCTTCATTGCAGTCACTGCGTCCCGCCGCCGGGCGTGGCCGCGGCGGGTGAGGAAGCCGACCTCAGATCGGTGCTCCAGAGGTACAGGAACATCGGGCGGCGGAGCATCATCAGCTCACCGGCCTGGAAGTTGATAAGGTTGATCTGCGTTCCCGGCACAGTCGCGGCCGAGTACACGTTCGCACGGTAGCCCAGCGGGCGATGGTACATCACCACCTTGGCGCGTTCGATGCCGGCTGCCTGCTTGGCGGCGTCGATGGCGTCCTGAACGTCGCCGAGCTGATCGACCAGCCCCGCAGCCAGCGCCTGCCGGCCGGTGTAAACCCGCCCGTCGGCCAGCGCCCTGACCTTCGCCGGCGAAAGCCCGGGCCGCCCCGCCGCCACCACCGCCACGAACCGGTCGAAGAACTCGGTCACGATCTCCTGGAACAGCTGCCGCTCCCGATCGGTCACGTCCCGAAGCGGGCTGCCCATGGTCTTCAGCGGCCCGGAGGCGATCGCCTCGGACTTGATGCCAAGCAGCTGCATCGTCCCGGCGAAGCTGACCGTCTGGATCAGCACGCCCACCGAGCCGGTGATGCTGCTGGGCTGGCAGATTATCTTCCCCGCCCCGCAGGCGAGGTAGTACCCACCCGAGGCCCCCATGTCGATGATGCAGGCGACGACCGGCTTGCCGGTGCGCTCGCGGAATCGCTCCAGGCACTTGTACATGGCCTCGGAGGCCTGGACCGTCCCGCCGGGCGAGTTGATCCGCAGCACCACCGCCTTGACGGCCTGGTCGCGCTCGGCGGCGTCGAGCTTCTCGGCCAGCAGGCTCACCGGGTTATCACCCTTGCTCAGCCAGCCCACCCGCTCGTTGACAATCAGCCCGCTGACGTCGACCAGGGCGATCTTGCCGACGTACCAGCCGCGGTCGGCCTGGACCACCTTCTCGCGGAGCCGCTGATCCACACGGACCGGGCGGATGAGAAGGCCCGCCTCCTCGCCGCACCCGCCGAGGGCGAACAGGCACAGTGTCGATAGCAGAATCGTTGGTTTCATAGTGGCCGCATTGTAGGCCCGGGGGCGGGCATTGCCAATCGGCAATTGAAGGGGGGAGATCGTGCAGCGGCAGGCGGCAGGCGGGGCGGCCCTCAACTCACCAGGTTGGTGGCTTCCTCGATGACCCGCCTGAGCTCGTCGAGCTTGTACGGCTTGGAGATGACCGCGTCGAACCCGGTCCTCAGCAGCGATTGCCGCTGCCCGGCGGTGAGCATCCCGGCGACCGCGACCACCCGGGTGGCGGCCAGCGACGTGTTCGACCGCAGGTTGCCGAGTATCTCGCCGGCATCCTTCTGGTCGCCCATCATGTCCAGGAGCACGGCGTGCGGCTGGAACTGCTCGGACCTCATGCCCGCCTCGAAGTCGTTGGCGGCCACCTGCACGTCGTATCGCCCGTCTCTGGAAAGGCTCTCTGCAACGGTGGCGGCGCCATCCGCGTCGGAGTCCATGATCAGCACGCGGGTGACGTTCCCCTCTACTGCTTCCATCGGCATCCCGTGGTCGCGCATGAACTGGACGAGTTGCGCCAGGGGGATGCGGCGGTCCCGGCTGCCCGGGATCCGGTAGCCGCGCAGCTTGCCGCTGTCGAACCACTTGCTGACCGTCCGTGGCGCCACGTGGCAGATCTTCGCGACTTCGCCAGTCGTCAGGACTTCTTTGCGTTTCATGCGCACCGGTCCACGTGCGGGTCAAGCCAGCACATAGGCTTACATCGGAAACCTGCGGGGAGTCTTTAGTAGCCCCCGGCGAAAAAGCTGGGTTCCCGCCCTTGGCCGGCCCGGCCCCCGCGCGATATAGTGCCCGCGTCGGCGAGGAGCCGGCATTGTGCCGCGGATGAAGGGCTTTTCGCCCGCCCGTGCGGGCCCCGAAAACGCCCCCGGCGCCCGGCAGCAAGGAGCGGTTTTGGACGTCCTGGCCGACCTGAACGAGCAGCAGCGCCGCGCAGTTGCCCACGTCGACGGGCCCCTGCTGGTCCTGGCGGGGGCGGGCTCGGGGAAGACCCGGGTCATCACCCGCCGCATCGCCAACCTGGTCAACCAGGGCGTCCCGCCGCAGAACATCCTCGCCATCACCTTCACCAACAAGGCCGCCGGCGAAATGGTCCAGCGAGCCAGGGACCTCGGCGTGCCCCGAAGGGCGACCATATGCACCTTCCACTCCCTCTGCGCCAGGCTGCTGCGTGAGTTCGCCGACGGGGCCGGCTTGGCCCGCGACTACTCCATATACGACTCCGACGACCAGCTCGCCTGCGTCCGCGACGCCCTCAAGCGGCTGGAGATGCCGCCCGCCAACTTCCCCCCGGGCCCGGTCCACTCGGCCATCTCCCGCGCCAAGAACGCCCTCCAGGACCCCCAGGCCTTCGCCGCCGAGAACACCGACTTCTACGGCCAGGCCGTCGCGAAGGCCTACGCCGCATACCAGAAGATCCTCGCCGCCAACCACGCCCTCGACTTCGACGACCTGCTGATGCGGATGGCCTTTCTCATGCGCGACCGCCCCGAGGTCCGTGCCGCCCTGGCCCAGCGGTACCTCTACATCCTGATCGACGAGTACCAGGACACCAACCACGCTCAGTACGTCATCGCTCACGGCATCGCCCTCGACCATGAGAACATCTGCGCCACCGGCGACCCCGACCAGAGCATCTACGCCTGGCGCGGGGCCGACATCAGGAACATCCTCGAATTCGAGGCCGACTACCCTAACGCCGTCGTCGTCCGCCTGGAGCAGAACTACCGCTCGCGCGAGCCGATCCTCTCGGCGGCGGGGACCCTCATCGCCCACAACAGCCAGCGAAAGCGCAAGGCCCTCCTGGCCACGCGCGGCGGCGGGCAGGAGGTCCAGGTCGCCCGCCTGGGCGACGAGCACGCCGAGGCCGACGAGGTCGCCGCGATCGTCACCCGCCTCGCCGCCGAGGAGTCGCTGCGGTACAGCGACGTGGCCGTCTTCTACCGCGTCAACGCGCTGTCGCGGCTGCTGGAGGCGGCCTTCCGCCGGGCCGGCATCCCCTACCAGATCGCCCGCGGAGTGGAGTTCTTCAACCGCAAGGAGATCAAGGACGCCCTGGCGTACCTGCGGCTGCTGATCAACGCCGCCGATGACGTCTCCTGCCGGCGGGTGATCAACGTCCCGGCGCGCGGCATCGGGTCGGTGACGCTGGGCCGCCTGGCCGAAGCCGCCGAGGCGCGGGGCGTGTCGCTGCTGGCGGCCTGCGGCGATCCGGCCGCCGCCGGGTTGGGCAAGGCGCCCGCCGCCAAGGTCGCCGCCTTCGCCAAGCTCATCTCCGAGCTATCCGGCGAGCCGGCCTCGCCCGTCCGCCCCATCGTCGAGAGCGTCATCGCACGCACCGGACTGGAGGCCGCCCTCCGCAAGGACGAAGACCAGCGACAGGCCCTCCGCAACGTCGAGGAGCTCGTCACGTCCGCGGCCGAGTTCGACACCGACAACCCCGACGCCGGCCTGGCGGAGTACCTCCAGATGGTCAGCCTCGTCAGCGACGTTGACTCGGTTGACCCCGCGGCCGGGGCCGTCACCTTCATGACACTCCACGCCGCCAAGGGGCTCGAGTTCCCCTCGGTCATCATGATCGGCTGCGAGGAGGGGCTGCTGCCCTTCAGCCGCGGCGACGGGCGGGTCAGCGACCTCGAGGAGGAGCGGCGGCTGGCCTTCGTCGGCATGACGCGTGCCCGCGACCGGCTGTTCCTGATCTCGGCGCGGTACCGACGGCTCCGCGGCCTCCAGACCAGGCAGGTGGACTCGCAGTTCCTCCGCGAGATCGGCGATCGTGGCGTCAGTCGGATCGACAAGTCGCCGCCGGAGGCTTCGCCGCGCCGGCGCCCGGTCTCGGTGGAGGAGTTCAACCGCCGCGGGCGCGGGCGGTTCGACCAGGACGCCACCGAGCGGGCCATCATCGAGGCCATGGAGGCGGCCGAGACGCTGCCCGAGGCCTTCGCCGCCCTTCGCGCCGGGAGGCGGGTCCGCAGCCGGAAGTTCGGGCCCGGCACCGTCCGCGAAATCTCATTCGACGGCACGCGGACACGGGCCGTCGTCCAGTTCGACCGGGGCGGGCCCAAGACGCTCATCCTCGAGCAAGCCCACCTGGAGCCACTGTGAGCCATTTCGCCTGCCGGGCTAAAATGGCTTTGTTTCTCACGACCGCCGCGGCGGTTCGCCGTCGCTATCGTCTTTCTCTAGCTGACCTTATGGCGGTTTCGCCGGCCTCCAAAATGGCTTTGTTCGTCAGAAAACCGGCTCGGCCGCCGGATCACGGCATTCGGGCAGCGCCGCTGATGTCAACATCGACCGCCAGCGGCGGAGGCGCCGCACCACAGGCATTCCGCACCGCCCGAAGCCGCTCCAGCTCGTGCAGCGCCCGACGCAGCATGCCGTCCAACTGGAGCTCGTAGTCCCACAGGCAGCGGTACTTCTTGCCTCCGCTCAGGGCCGACCCGACCTTCCGACCAAGCGTCGCGTACTTGGACAACTCATCACCCTCCCACACCTGGCAGTCCGCCATCATCATCTCGACCTCCATGCGGACGACGCGCCGCAGCCGCCAGGCCGCAAGCACCAGGCGTTCGACAAAGATCGACTCCACTGCCGAGTCCCCCGCCAGCTCGGACAGCAACTCCTCCCGAAAATTGGCGAACTCCTCGGCGTCCTCACCGGGCGCCACGGCCCGCTCGCTCCGAAGCCCGTGCTGGAGGGCGTTGAGGGCCACGATGGCCTTGCCCTCGGGCGTCTTCGGGCCGGTGGATTTCAGGGCGTTTCGCCGGTTGGCCTCAAGCTGCTTTTGACTGGCCATTTTGCCTTCTCCTTCTGCTAGGCGCCGGCGGGCGGCCCGCGCGGACCATCGGCCCGCCTCTACCCTTGCTCGAACGGAACAGTTTGCGCGCGCAAACGTGGTGCCATGCGGGTGGGCCTTCGCGCTAAGTCCCTGCCTGGCCGGGCGCAAGAAAATCTCATTTTCCCGCGATTTCCCCGGGAGGGGGGGGTAGCGTTTGCGCGCGCAAACGTATCACCAGGACTGGGTGCCGTGGGCTGCGGAGCGCAGCGAAGCAACCACGCAGGTCCACGCCACACCCCCGGCCTGCTCAGTTGACTGAGCAGGTGCATGGGTTCACCACCGACCGAGGGGCCCAAGCCAATCGACGAGAAGGACGCTAAAGCGCCCTGCAATGGGTGGGGGACGCCCCCCGAACCACGGCTGAAGCCGTGGCCTGACACCACCAAAGAAAAGGACGCTGAAGCGCCCTCAGGAGAAACGCCCTGAAACCTCCCCAGCCCAAAGGGCTGGAGTCCTTGAGCCCTTCGGGCTCGCTCGTGGCCCCCGCGGCGGCAGCGTGGTTGCTTCGCTGCGCTTCGCAGCCCACGGCACCCGCCCGGCCCGACCCGGCGGGCCGGCGGAGAGTGGCCGTGGGCGTGAGCCCACGGTCCCGGCCGCCGCAATCGGACAAACCCCGGAGGGGCGTCGGAGACAGCGCCCCGCCGCCCTTGCCCCCCGCCCCCGGCCGGGGTGGTGCTGGATCGCTCGGCGCCCACGGTCCTGGCCGCCGTCACCAGTCTGCGGAAAGCCGCGCTTCGCTGTGCCCCCTGTGTCCTCCGTGGTTCATTCGAGATGCGCGCTAGCGACGCACGCCGATGAGCTGGAGCAGTGTCTGCTCATCCTGCGTGGGCTTGATCCAGCCCACCAGCGCACACGTCAGGCCGATGCTCAAGCCGGCACAGAAGCCGCCAATGTGCCCCCAGAAAGCCACTCCCATGTTGGCTCCAAGCGCCAGGTAGATAATATCCCACGCTACCCAGAAGAGGATGATCCATATGCTGGAAATCCGCCCGATGCCGAGCCGCATCCATATGAACCAGAAGACGGTCACATCATTCCTGGGAAAGAAGACCACGAAGGCGCCCATGACACCGTAGATGGCCCCCGAGGCCCCCACGATCGGGCCGCCGCCGTAACCGTAGTGGACCATGCCTCCCGCCAGGGCGGCCGCGAGGTACAGGCCGATGTAGCCCAGGTGCCCGAACTTGTAGTTGGCGGCATTGCCGAAGATCCAGAGGAAGAGCATGTTGCCGATTAGGTGCAGCCAGCCGCCATGCAAGAGAGTCGAGGTCACCGCCAAGACCGGGAGGGGCAGATGCTCGGTCGTCAGCGACGACCCGCTCACGTCGGACCCGAGACCATAAGTGTAATGTATCTCTATGCCCGCCAACTCGCACAAGAATTCGAGGTCATAGAAGCCGTAGATGCTGACCACGACAATGACGCCCATGAGTGCGTAGTTCACCCATGGCCCGCGCGACATCGGAACATCCACCTTCAGCGGAATCAGCATCTGCCCACGTCCCCATCAACTGATCTGAAGCCGGGGAGAATGGTATCACGTCCGGGCGCGGGAGTGCAAGTCTTGCCCAGCGGGCTGGAGCCGGTCAGTCGGGCATGTGGATATAGTCGCCGGTATCGTGCATCCACTGGCGGAGGCGGTCGCGGAGGGCTTTGGCCCGCGGCGGCGGAGCGTCGGCCTGGCAGAGGTTGACGGTCTCGGCCGGGTCGGCCCGCAGGTCGTACAGCTCCGGCGCGTAGCCGTGATTGTGGATGTACTTGTGCGTGGGCGTGACGACGGCCCGCTGCTGGAAGCCCCGGCCTGAGTTGCCGTTGAATTCGGCGAATACCTCGTCCCGGCCGGCGGCGGCGGGGTCCTCGACGACGGCCCGGAAGCTGCGGCCGGCGCTGCCTGGCATGACCTCCAGGCCGGCGTAGTCGCAGATCGTCGCGGCGACGTCGAGGTGCTGCGTGAGTTGCTCGCGCACGCCTGGAGCGAACACTGGTTGCGAGCAACCAGTGCCACCCTCGCTCCGGTCCGCGGCCGGGGGCTTGACCAGCATCGGCACGCGGATGGCCGACTCGTACATGCACATCTTCTGGAAGAGCCGGTGGCAGCCGAGCATCTCCCCGTGGTCGGCGGTGAAGACGACCAGCGCATCGTCCCACAGCCCGCGGGCCTTGAGTGCGGCGACGATCCGGCCGAGGCCCTCGTCCATCAGGCGGACCATGCCGAGGTACACTGCCCAGGCCTTCCGCCAGCCGGCGGCGGTGGTGCCCGCCGCGACGTGCCCGGGCAGGTTGACCAGTTGCATCGGCGACTGTCCCTCATACCACCGGCCGACGGTCTCGGGCAGGTCGATCTCGTCCGGGTCGTACATGCTGAAGTACGGCTCGGGGCAGCTCAGCGGCGGGTGCGGCAGCCAGAAGTTGCCCATCAGCGCCAGCGGCTCGGCGGGGCTCGCCTGCTCGATCGTCTCGACGATCCGGTCGGTGATCCAGGGGTCGAGGAACTCCTCCGCCGGCCCCGGCCAGGGGATCGTGTTGGGGTTGGTGTAGTGTCGCATGACGAGCCGGCCGTCGATGTAGTCGGGCGTGGGGCTGCGGCTGTCGGAGTAATCGACCTCCAGGCCGCGGGCGCGGAGCGACTGGTGGCATTCGTCGGGCCTGGCCTGGAAGCGTATCCGCTCGTGGCGGCCTTGGACCGGCGGGTCGCAGCGGAGGTGATCGACGCCGAGGTGCTCGACGCGGTAGCCGCCCTCGGCCAGGACCTCATACAGCGTCCGGACGTCGCGGCAGGTGCCGTAGGGCCTCTCGGGCTCGTCCCAGCCGTTGACGATGGCGCCGTTGACGTGCGGCCAGGCGCCGGTGACCATCGAGATCCGCGACGGCACGCACAGCGGGCAGTTGATGGTGTGGGCGCCCAGGGCGGCGCACTCGCCGGCGAGGGCGTCGATGTTGGGCGAGGCGGAGTGGCCGCCGCCGTAGCAGCCGAGAACGTCACGGCGGAGCTGATCGGCCATCAGGACGACGACGTGCGGGCGATTCATGGCAACTCCTTCTCATCGGCTTCAGGGCTTCTCCGTGTCGATCACGGCTCCAGCGGGTGCAGCACCATTCCCGTGGCGGGCTTCGGGAAGAAGTATGTGCTCTTGTGCGGCATGAAGCCACCGTCGGCGGCGATCTGCTTGACGGCCTCGAGCGGGGTGGCCTGGAGGAAGACGACCAGGTCGGCCCTGCCGGTGCGGGCGGCGGTCAGGGCGGCGCGCCCGTCGGCGACGTAGTCGATGAACATCTCCCCGGTCGCCAGGTCGTCCAGGTGTCGCTCGATCAGCAGGCGGTGGAGGATGGAGACGTCCAGCTCGCGCCACGGGCGGCTCTGGTCGGCGGCGAGTTGGTCCATCACCGACAGGTCGGTCGGCGTGGCGACGTATGTGGCGGGCGGGTCGCCGGCCACCAGCGCCATCGCGTGAGGCCCGAACCGGCGGAGGTAGGCGTCGGCGTCGTCCACGTCGTCGGCCCGCATGCCTACCTTGCGGTAGCGCATCACCTTCCGCGTGGCCGACATGAGCCGGCCCATCTCGAAGCCCTTCAGCCCGCTGATGACGCGGTGGGCGGGCAGGATGATGAGCCCCGGGTCGTCCATCGCCGCCAGGACGAACATGACGAAATCGGCGGGGTGGTCGCCCGGCAGGTCGCCGAGCCCTTGGCGGTAGCTCAGGGCGGTGGCGTAGCGGTGGTGGCCGTCGGCGATGAACACCGGCAGGTCGCGCAGGGCGGAGGCGATCTCCTCGACGACGTCGGCGGCGGTGACGACCCAGAGCTTTTCGCCTACCCCGCGAAGCTCGCCGCGGAGGTCCGGCTCGGCGGCGGCGCCCGACCAGAGCGCCTCGGCGGCGGCGCCCGTGGGGTCGTCGAAGAAGCCGAAGACCGGCGAGAGCTGCGTCCGCGTCTGGCGGGTGAGCATCAGGCGGTCGGCCTTTGGGCCGGCGAAGGTGTGCTCGTGCGGGATGACGTCCCCGCCCAGCTCAGTGGCCCGGACGGCGCAGATTATCGCCCGGCGGCGGTGGGCCCTGCCGCCCCACCGGTACGTCTGCTCGTAGGCATACAGCGCTGGCGTGGGGTCCTGGCGGAGCACGTCGAGCGACTTCCAGCGTTCCAGCAGCTCCGCGGCCGAGCGGTAGGCCTCGGGCGGTCCGGCGTCCCGGGCCGGCACGTGCGGCAGGTCAACCGCCACGATGTTCCGCCCGTCGCGCGCCAGCAGGGACGCCTTGTCGGCGGGCGAAAGCACGTCGAACGGCGGGGCGATCAACCTGCTGACGTCACCGTCGGTCGTGCGGTACCGCCAGCCGCGGAACGGCCTGATCTCCATCACTATCCTCAGCCTAGCCTGCTTATTGCATGACCCCTTCCGGGTCCCTGCAATAAGCACCTTTGCGAGAGACGGTTCTCTCGCAAAGGTTTCGGCTCGGCGCTTCGCGCCTCGCTCAAGGCTAGCCCTGAGCAAGAGCGACGTAAGTCGCTCGCGTCGAAGCCCGGAGGGCGGATGTTGCACGCTCGTCGTGCAACATCCGGGCTAGGGCCCGGCCAAAGCGGGAAGCCTAGCCGATCAGGGAGAGCAAGCACAAGCGCCGGGAGTGCGGGCAGCCGAGAACGCGCCGCGGCCACTACGGCCGAAGCGTCTCCTCCAGGGCAAGGACCGCGTAGCAGGTGGCCAGCACGGGGTTGCCCTCGAACCACCGCTCCTCGTCGGCGTTGACCCACGAGCCGTCGCCGGCCTGGATGTCGGCCAGAACGGCGATCAGCTCCTGGCGCCAGTTGTGCTTGACGCCGCGCTTGTCGGGTATGACGTCCTGGCCCCAGGCGCGGAGGGCCTTGGCGAAGACGTGGTAGTAGTAGAACAGCCCCTGCCTGGAGCGGAGTTGCGGCATGTTGGGGTTTGCGTCCAGCCGCCAGTACTCGCGGATCCAGTCGAAGGCGGCCCGGACGCGCGGGTCCTTCCGGTCCACGTTGGCGTAGAGCATGCTCTTGAAGCCGGTGTAGGTCATCGAGCCGTAGCTGCGCAGCCCGCGGTCGTCGGAGCCGGCCATGGACTCGGCGACGAACTCGCCGTCCTTCCTGCCGATGGCGTAGCCGAAGCCGCCGTCGTCGGCGCCGCGGATGACGAAGACCTGCCCCTCGGTTCCCTCGGTGCGGTTCTGGAGGCGTTTGACGAACGCCAGCGCCCGCTGCATGGCGGGGTCGTCGCCGGGGACGCCCGCCTCGTGCAGGGCCTCCATCCACATTCCCTCGTTGCTGAGGTCCGGCCGGCCGTGCTCGCCGTAGCTGACGCCGCCCGTCCAGGGATGCTTCTCGCCGATCTCCTCGCCTTTCGGGGACTTCGAGCCGGGGACGATCTGAAGCCCGCGGAGGAACTTCACCGCGTCTGCCAGCGGCTGGCCGTACTCCGGGCCGGCCTCGACCAGCGCCATCACCGCGACCGAGGTGATGTAGTTGCGGTTGCCCTGCCCGGGGACGTAGAAGCCCCCGTCGCCCTGGCGGAACTTCATGAGGCGAGCCAGGCCCTTGCTGACCGGCTGCGAGGCGGGGGTGTACTGGGGATGCCGCAGCAAGGCCTTGACGGCCATTGCGGTCAGGGCCGGGTGGGAGGCGCCCGGCTGGAAGCCCCACCCGCCGTCGGCGTTCTGCTTGGAGAGCAGGAAGCCCAGGCCGTTGTTGATGGCCGTCTGGACCTTGACGAGGTGCTCGTGGTCGATGGCCTGGGTCCGGGCCGCCGGGCGGGAGGTGGGCCCGCCGGCCGGGGCAGTCGCCGTCGCCGTCGCCGGGGGCTCCTTCTCGCGGCACCCGCTCATGCCGGCCCAGCAGGTCGCACAGGCCAACAGTATCACGACCGCCTTTTTCGCTCCCATCGGCTCACTCCTTCCGCCTGCAATCCGCCCGTCCCTGGGCATGCAATGCCCACGCCACATATTATACGAGCGGGCAGATGGCTGGTGCGGGAGATTAAGCCCGCACCCCGCCGGTCGCGACTTGGCCAGCGCGGGCAAGCTTTGTCCGGCCGTCACCGGCGGCGGGCAAGGATGAAAAACGTCAGGGCCGCCAGTTGCAGCACGCCGGCCGACAGCAGCGACACGTGCACTATCACCTGCCGGTTGTATGCGGCCGTGAAGTCCTGCGCCACCGTCATGCCCGGCATGTTGATCAGCGCCCAGGCCAGGGACATCAGGGCCAGGATCTGAAAGACCGTCGCGACCACGCTGGTGGCGGAGAACTCCGCGTCGCGGCTGTCCCGGTCGCGCTCCCGCATGTAGCGGGTGATCTCGCGCAGCAGTTGCGTCTCGGACATCGACTCCAGCGGCAGGCGGCGGCTCGGGTCGGCGACGGTGGCCCCGGCCGTCTTGGCGCCGGCGACGTCGAACTCGCCGTCGGCGACGGCCTGCTCGCCGGCGTCTGAGCGGATGACCACCCGGGCGGCGTCGACCAGGTTGCGGACGGTGAAGTCGGCCTGGGCGTCCTCGTCGCCGGCCGGTTCGAGGCCCGCGGCGTCGCGCCCTTCGCCCTCGGCCGGGCGGACGCGGATGGTCCGGCAGCCCGCCCGCTGCCCGGCCTCGACGTCGCGCGCCGAGTCGCCGATCATCCAACTGGCGGTCAGGTCGATGTCCAGCTCCTTGGCCCCGCGCAGCAGCATCCCCGGCTGCGGCTTGCGGTCAACCGACTCCCGCGCGTACTCCTCGATCGTCCCTTCCGGGTGAAACGGGCAGTAGTAGATGCCGTCGAGGTACACGCCCCGCTCGCTGAGCTGGCGGCGGAGCTCGGAGTGGATCTTCTCCAGCCCCTCCTCGGCGATCATTCCCCGGGCGATGCCGGACTGGTTGGTGACGACTACCAGCTTGAAGCCGGCCTCGGCGAGGTTGCGCAGGGCCAGGTCCACCCCGGGCAGAAGCTTGACGGCCTCGGGGTCGGTCAGGTAGCCGGGATCTTCCGTGATCGTCCGGTCGCGGTCGAGAAAGACACACTTTTCACCCATCGGAGAACCTTTCATCCATCCTTGGAGAAATGCTCGTCGATCAGTTCGCAGATGACGTGATAGGCCAGTTGGTGAAGTTGCTGGACGAGGTCGGTCCGCTCGGCGGGCGCCCGGAAGCACAGGTCCGCCAGCTCGCCCAGTGCGCCGCCGGCGGCGCCGGTCATGGCGACGACCTTCATGCCCGCGGCTGCGGCTGTGCGGGCGGCGGCCAGGACGTTGGGGCTGTTGCCGCTAGTGGAGAGCGCCCAGAGCACGTCGCCGCGTTGGCCCAGCGCCTCGACCTGGCGGGAGAATACCTGCTCGTATGAGAAGTCGTTCCCCACGGCCGTCAGGACGCTGGTGTCGGTGGTCAGCGCCACGCACGCCAGGGCGGGCCTGTCGCGGCGGAACCGCCCGGCCAACTCGCCGGCGATGTGCTGGGCGTCGGCGGCCGATCCGCCGTTGCCGCAGACGTACACCCGCCCGCCGGACTCGAGGGCTTCCATCAGCATCCCCGCGATCGCATCAAGCGTCTGCCGCGCGGTCGCGTCCAGCCGGGCGACGGCGGCGACGAGGTCGTCGATCATCTCACTTATCTTCGGATTCATCTCTGCCGCCCTTGGCCGCCGGGTCGCGCGAGTTGACTATGCGGTCGATTATCTCCGTGGTGCTGAGCCCCTCGACGGCCTCCACGTTGCAGACCTTGCCGCCGTAGCCCTCGACGTATTCCCGCCCGACGATCACCGGCGTGGTGCCGCCCTTGATGAGCACTTCCGGCTTGAGCAGCTCCAGCAGTGCCTCGGGAGTGTCCTCATCGAACACGGTCACGTAATCGACGCACTCCAGGGCGGCGAGCATCTCCGCCCGCTCGTCGGCGCCGATGATGGGCCGGCCGGGGCCCTTCAGCCGCCGGGCCGAGGGGTCGGAGTTGATGGCGACCACCAGGCAGTTGCCCAGCTCGCGGGCCTGCTGGAGGTAGCGGACGTGCCCCATGTGCAGCAGGTCGAAGCAGCCGTTGGTGAAGACGACCGTCTCGCCCCGCCGCCGCCGCCGCGCGACCTCCCGCGCCAGGCGCTTCCGCGGGACGACCTTGCCGCCGCGCAGCCCGATCGCCCGGCGAAGCTCATCGACCAGGTCGTCGCGGCTGATGGGCACGATGCCGAATTGCTCGACCTCCAGCGCCCCGGCGACGTTGGCAAGGGCGACGGCGTCCTCGAACTCGCACCCCTCGGCCAGCGCCACGGCCATGGCCGCGAGCACCGCGTCGCCGGCGCCGGTTACGTCGTACACCGCCCGCGGGCGGGTGGGCACCATCTGGCCTCGCCCGCCCCGCCGGTGCAGGTAGGCCCCTTCCCTATCCAGGGTAATCACCACCGCCTCGGCGTCGGTCGCCAGCCGCAGCCCCTCGGCGCAGCGAGCAAGCGAGTCGTCGTCGGAGATCTTGATGCCCGAGGCGAGCTGCGCCTCGTGCCGGTTGGGCGTAATCACCGTCGCGCCGCGGTAGCGGCGGTAGTCGTCCAGCGGGGCCGGGTCGGCGACCACGACCAAGCCCGCCGACCGGGCGTCGGCGATCAACTGCGGCGTGCTCAGGTCGGTCAGGACGCCCTTGTCGTAGTCCTCCAGGGCCACCGCCTTGCAGTCCGGCAGGATCGAGCGGAGCGACGCGCGGATGGTCGCCAGGGCCGCCTTGGGCAGCGGGTCGGTGGCCTCCTCGTCCAGGCGGAGCATCTGCTGGCGGTGGCGGTGCTGGGCCAGCCCGACCAGCCGCTGCTTGAGCGTTGTCGGCCGGCCGCGAAGGCGGGTGAGCGTGGCCGTGCCCGCGCCGTCGCGGCTGAGCTGGCTGAGAAGCTCGTCCCCGGCGGGGTCCTGCCCCACCACCCCCACGCAACTGACCTGCCCGCCGAGAGACAGGACGTTCGCCGCGACGCTGGCCGCCCCGCCGCCGCGCGACTCGCCCCCCACCACGCGCAGCACCGGAACGGGCGCTTCGGGCGAGATCCGCTCGCTGTCGCCGTAGAGGTACTTGTCCAGCATGAAGTCGCCGACAAGGGCGATCCGCGGGCTGGCGAACTTCTCCACTAGCTCCACGAGACGGTGCATGCCCGGATTCTATAGCTCCCCGCCGCCGCATGCAACGACGCGCCGGTTCAAGGGCTCAGAACCTTCTTGACCCGCTCGATCAGCAGCGCTTCGCCCTCCGTCAGGCCGATGGCCACCTCCAGCGTCCACAGCGGCGCCCCCAGGGCGGCCGGGTCCTCGATCTTGACGCGGTCCTTGGCGGTGGTGACGAGTATCTCCGCGCCCCCCTCGCCGGCTGCCGATGCGATCTTCTCGGCCGCGGGGGGATCGTAGGCGGCGTGGTCGTCGAAGGCGATTCGCCCCACGACCTCGGCCCCGGATCGGGCGACGGTCTCGAAGAAGGCGTCG
>Ga0114922_10001320_pt1 | contig 23697 bp, 22 predicted proteins | sample AartaG_FD_100975 | JGI IMG/M metagenome (GOLD analysis project Ga0114922, IMG submission 100975) | Deep subsurface microbial communities from Aarhus Bay to uncover new lineages of life (NeLLi) - Aarhus_00045 metaG | ecosystem: Environmental > Aquatic > Marine > Oceanic > Sediment | place... | reverse complement strand
GCAGGCAATGAATGCTTTATCCAGGCAGCTCATAAAGATCATTTATTACATGTTAAAGAATATGGAACCTTATCGAAGACCTATGTTAGTAAATTAATTATTGACATAGGATATTGTGACATGTGACCTGCCCCCATTTATTGTACCACTTATAAAGTTAGTACTACAGTCGGTGAATGTAAAGACATTGACTCCCATATTTGCTATAATTCGACCGTGCAAAATAGAAGAAAAATCGGCATCATTATATTCCCGATAATCGCTCTGGTGCTCTGCGGTTTGATCTCATGTAATAAGAATGAAGAACTCTTCAAGACAAAGAATATAAAACCTATTGTTTTGAGACCGCGGGATGTTTTCAGGAATAATCCCACGTTTTTTGTTTTGAACAGAGTGATAATTGATTTCTCTGAAAACGATAACCAGTTCAGATGGGATCTTCCGAAAGGGATTTCCGGATATCTTCATGTCCAGATAGTTCTCTACAAGGCCATTAATCAGATACCTGCCACTTTGCCTCATTCCTGTAGTTTTTCTGTTCTTTTGCAAAATGGAGGTAAGGAGAAGGCCAAGCTTGAAGAGAAATTCTCACCTGAAGATTTCACAAGAAGGAATAAATATTTTTCATTGGTAAAAGGATTTAGAATCCCGCTTGATCTGGAAGAGGGACATGCTGTGCGGTTTCAGATTGACATTCCTGAAGATTATGATAATAGCGGCCTTAAATATGGGATCACTGTGCCTTATGTAGAGAACTTAGCAAGGGAAAAATGCCAGGAGTCGGATATCCCAAACCTTATCATTATCTCTATCGATACTCTTCGTGCGGATTACCTCGGTGTTTATAAAGATTTTGAGAACCAGCCTTTTGATTTCAGTTATTCTCCTAATCTGGATTTATTTGCTGAGCAAGCTGTCGTATTTCGTAAGGCATATACACCTCTTTCTGCTACCTGGCCTGCTCTGGCTTCAATGTATACATCTCTCTATCCCTGCGAACATGGTGTGTTGTATAACCGACAGGAGCTGCGATTTTATTTTGACACGATTGCCACGCATATGCTCAATATGGGATATTGTACTCTCTCTCTTCATGGGAATTGTTTCGGATTGAATATTTCCGGTTTCGATGAAAAATATCTGTACGACCAAGATGATATAGCCCTGATTGAATCAGCGTTACAAATGTTGCGACGAGACTCCAATCAGCCTTTCTTCCATTGGTATCATCTTCTTGGTGTCCATGCCAATTATAAGCCTCCGAAGTGGGTCATGACAATTCTGGCAAAAGATGAGCCATACCGGTTTTACAACCTCGGTTCGATCATGAGGGGAGGGAGAGACATCGAATCTCAGGAACTCGAGTACATTCGGATGCTGTATGCAGGAGAGCTTTTCAACCTCGATTTCGAGCTGAATAAGATATTCGCATTTTTAAAAAGGAATAATCTCTGGGAAAAAACCATGGTCATCGTCACCTCTGACCATGGAGAAGACCTCTATCAACATCATCAGAATTTCTTTCATTATCCTTCGCTGTATGATACAGCTCTCCGGATTCCTCTTATGATCAAATTCCCAAATCAGAAGAAGAAGGTTGTTATTGAAGAGCCTGTGACGCTTCTCGATATTTTTCCAACAATCGTTGATTACTTACGGAGTCAGGAAGCAGGGAAAGAGCAGGATTATGAATTTTCTGGATTGTCACTATTGCCTCTCCTCAGAGGAAATAAGAAGCTTTTTCAAAACAGAAACATATTCGCCGGGGTAGAAGACTTTGATATCATTGCAGTAGTTGAAGATGACTGGAAATTGATCTACAACCCAGAGAAGAAAACCATCTTGAATCAAGTTGATGTGCCCTATCCTTATGAAGAGTTTGAGCTTTATCAAACAAACGAGGATGTTCTTGAAGTGAATAATGTCTTTCAGGAAAATCTTGAATTTGTCCGGGAATTGATAAAAAAGATCGAGAGGTTCAAAAAAATCCATAAGAAATTGAAAAAGTTAAAGAAAGGACTCCCGACAAAAACAACCAAAGAATTTAAAGCAGAAACAATAGAACACTTGAGAGCTTTGGGATACATAAAATAGGTAAGGAATGAAAATTCAGTGAATTTAACTAAAATTGGATTATGACATCAGGTTTTAAGCAGATAAAGATGAGAACTCCGTTCATGTGAAACAGGGAACTTGGTTTTTCATATTAAGGTCCCTGGTCCGGATTGTATTATCTCGGGTGTTGACTTCAGCTTTTATTACAATTCTTTTATTGCGTTCAAGACAGAATGGAAATCCTGGAACAAGACCTATCAACTGATCCTGTATACAGAAGATCACGAGATTCCTTTAATCATCGATTCACAGACACCCTCCTATACCCCCGTTCTAATCGAGCACAGGGGGACAGCTTATGTAGCCTATATTGATGAATCCTTTTCCATTCGAAACACCTCTTTTTGATCTGAAAAAAGATCTGGAGATCGGGTACCTTCGATTCCTCTTGTATGATGGGCACTATAAGAATTTGGTTTTTGCGATTGCCACGGTCTATTATCATTTTTGAGCTATTTCCCTCCCTCTAATATCCATTATTACCTATATCATAGAGAAATCTTGTAGGCAAACACAAAGAAATCGTTGTCAAGGCAACGCAAAAACTTCCGGTTTTTTGCTCGGCCTCTTCTTTACTCTCGGCTCTAACTTTACTATGGACATTAAACATGAACAATTCATAAAAAATGTCGATGAATATCAAAAAAAAGCAATACCAGGATTTACCTTAATATTCAGGAAAGCATGAAATTAAATCCTCTCCATGATATCATTTTTATTCATAATCGACATTTTTTACTCTTTGAGCGAGCCGATCTTACTGTATCTGCTGCGTTGCAGCACATTCGCGGTGAAATACCACAGCTTCATGAGCTGCGCCTTGCATCTACAGCAAGCTTGACTCGTGAATTGTCCATGTTACTCCTGTATGCTGCCAGAGCAATATCTTTTGCACAAGATCCCGGTTGATCAACTCTTTACGAAGAACAAGAGAGAGAACCTCGCGTGTGAAAAACCGACAGAGCAGTGAATCATTGAAGTTAGAGACCTTGTGGAATTGGCCTTGCTTATCTATCCCTCCCTCTGTCACGAGAAAATGCAGGTGCGGATGAAAATTTATCTTGCTCCCAAACGACTGGATTACAGCAATAATACCGGGCGTGAGCTCTTTGCGTGTGGTTGCCTTGCGTTCTGCTCAGGAGTCCGGCTTTCAGGCTGTGTCTTAATGGCCAGCACATAAAATAATAAAAACCAGCACAGAAAAGTTCAAAATCTAGTTCCAGGAAGCTTGAAAGAGCCATACATCATAATGTATCGTTTATATGGTTGATGGGTGGATTAAAACCTGATCACAAGACTATAGCCGAGTTCAGGCGAAAAAATAAGAAGGCTGTGAAAAAAGTTTTAAGGCAATGTGCTAAATTATGCATAGAGCTTGATCTGATCGCAGGTAATACACTATTTATTGACTTGAAATGTTTGTTCTGTATATTATTGTTGAGGCAACGGATCAAAGAGTGGAAATTTGATGAAATTGAGTGGAGATTAGCATGAACAAAAATAGCAAATTCCTATTACTAATGATTTTAGGGGGCGGCTTCCTGTTAATTCAGGCCGGCGTAGATCCGGGTGATGACCTTCTTCATCCTGACTTTGGAGTCAGCGTTGGTGGCAATGAGTGGGTGGTTTTGGATGACGCTTATAGGAATCCCATAGACAGCATCTGGTTCGATGCGCAGAATGACGATGAAACCAGCGGGCGCCTCTCCGACGCTGATGGTCACTGGGAGGATTTTGAGACAGGCCGTTCAATGCCTGGAAGCTCGATTTGGAGGAAGCCTGTCCAGGTTATGATCAATGAGATTATGTATCATCCCCATCACGGGCTAAACGAGGGTGAGAATGTTGGCCAGGAGTATATCGAGCTGTTTAACAACGGGCCCAAGCCGGTCAGCCTTGGAGGCTGGCGATTCAATGATGGCGTGGATTTTGTTTTCCCGAACGGGATTAAACTTGGCTCAGGGCAGTATCTCGTTGTTGCCTCGGACGTTACTGCGTTTAAAGCGAAGTATCCTGGTGTTACGAACTTTATCGGCGGTTGGGAGGGCCGGCTGAGCAATTCTGGCGAGCAGATCGAGTTAGTTAATTCTGCAGGTATAATAATTGATAGAATCCGCTATGCCGACCAGGGAGACTGGGCAGTGTGTGAACTGAGTCCGCAGGATCATAGCGGTCATCGCGGCTGGACCTGGTCGCGGGAGCACGACGGTGGCGGCGAATCTCTGGAGTTAATCAATCCTGATGTGTCCAACGAGTGCGGGCAGAACTTTTCTGCAAGCAACAGCGGCCAAGGTACACCCGGCGTCCTTAACTCGGTCTATAACAATGATATTGCGCCGTTGATTTTGGACCCTGAACATTTTCCGATTATTCCCGGACCGTATGACCCGGTGAATGTTACGGCTCGCATTATTGATGAACTGACCAGCGGTGTCATGGTGACATTGTACTATTGCGTTGATACTTCCGAGTATGAAAATGGGAGTGAGGATATTTATCCCTGTCACGATCCGAACGATTATAACAATGTGCTGATGTTTGATGACGGGGCGCACGGTGACGGAAAAGCAGAAGATGGGGTGTACAGCGCGGAGATACCTGCTCAACCGCAGGGCACAATTATCGAGTTCTACATTGAGGCGAGGGATATAGGGTTTAATACTCGCACGTGGCCTGCGCCGAGCCTGATTGACGGGGCACCAGAACAGGTGACTAATGGCTTTTATCAGGTGGACGAGTCGTTCGATCCAGATATGTGGCCGGCCGGCTCCCAGCCAATTTTTTATCTGATTATGACCGAAAATGAGAAATGTCGGTTGCTGGATATAGGCGATCGGGAAGGCAAAGAGTATAACAGCAATGCTCAGATGAATGCGACGTTTGTCAGTGCGGATGGAGGGGAGATAAAAATTCGCCATAATGTCGGGATCCGAAATCGCGGCCACGGCACTCGGGATGATCCGCCCAATAGCTATCGCTTAAATTTTCCAAATGACCGCTCGTGGGAGAATGTTACCGCGATCAATTTGAATTCCAAGTTCACATACCTTCAGATGGCCGGCAATGCGCTCTTCCGGATATCTGGTTTAGCCCAGTGCAAAGCCACTAGTTTGCAGGCAAGGCTCAATGGCAAGAACCTGGCCGGATCCGGTGCTAAAATGTATGGCTCATATGTCTATGTCGAGGTTGTTGATACCGAGTTTGCCGACAACCATTACCCCGATAACAATGGCGGCAATATCTACAAGTGTATGCGCCTTATGCGCGTAACTCACCAAGCTGACCTGAGCTACAAGGGGCCGAGTCCCGAGCCCTACCGCAGCAACTACTTCAAGAGGACAAACACCGCCGAGGATGATTGGTCGGACCTAATAGAGCTTTGCTATGTGCTTGACAGAAGCCCTGACAGCAACTATGCTGAAGAGGTCCGTCGTGTTCTTAATACGGAGCAGTGGCTGCGTCATCTGGCGATCAATACTTTGTTGAACAACAATGAGACCACCTTGGCCAACGGTAATGGTGATGACTATTACCTTTATCGCGGCCTTGAGGATCCCAGGTTTGTGCTGATCCAGCACGATCTAGACTCGATCTTTGGCATGGGTGATAATCAAGATTCCGAGGGTGCGACCCGCAGCATTTTCCGGGCAATTGCGATACCTGCGATGGAGCGTTTCCTGATGCATCCTGAGTTTTTACCGCGCTATTACTTTCATCTAAAGGACCTGATTGAGACGACCTTCTCAGCCGAACAGCTTGGGCCGTTTCTGGATGAGCTTCTCGGCGATTTTGTGCCCGCCGGCACGATTCAGAAGATGAAGGATTTCGCTGCCCAGCGCAATGCTCATATTCTCTCGTTAATCCCCTCTGATTTGACTATTGTCAGCGACCTGCCGCAGTCTTCCGGCTACTAGGTAACCGATGTGAACGTCGCCGTGCTTTACGGCACTGCCGATGCCATCGAGACCCGGTCAGTGCTGGTGAACGGGAGAGGCCCCGCGGCCTGGCTGCCGGTTGACGGCGAGTGGGCTGTCATAGAGCCTCAAGAGGATGGTTACGAGACTATTGTCGATAGAGGTTCGAGCTGGAAGTTCTTCGATGAATATACCGACCTGGGCTCCGACTGGTTTATCGACCTTAACGACAGCAGTTGGCCTGAAGGAGACGCTGAATTGGGATATGATGTCGCGGCTGTCGGCCGGCTCGAGGCAACTACCACTTTTGACATCAAATTTTACTTATGGTATAAGTTATTGAAAATGAACCGGGGAAAAATGGTAGAAATTCGAGTTAAATTTCAAGATCAAAAAAAAAGATACTTTCACTCTTTCAGAGAGATGCAGGCAAGGATGTCTTTTGCAAAAAAATGGGATAAATATTGGATCGAAGATGAAGATGCCTTATCTAGGGTACAATGAATCAACCAGTGCACGATTCAGTAGCTACACATGAAACAAAATTTATTCTTAATAATATTACAGCAAAAGTAATAATTCAATGGCTTCAATCCCGCAACAAGCCTGATCCGGAGTTTCCTGCCGGGATTATTTCGAGCATTTATTATGATACATGGGATTGGCACTTTCTGCGCGAAAAGGTTAACAGCGATTATCTCAAGACCAAAGTCAGGATTAGATGGTATGCCGATATAGACAGCGAAAAGCCTGAAGATAAATCCTTCTTGGAAGTAAAATATAAGGTGGGGAGCCGGAGAAAAAAAATCAGAATAAAAACCGATTATTCCGGAAGCTGGCTCTCCAGTGTGTCCCTAGACGGCCAGTCCCTTTTGAAAATTCCTCATCTGCTACGATCCCATGGTGTGGTGATTAATGGACACCTTTATCCGGCTTTTCAGATCACTTATAAGAGGCTCAGGTTTATAGAGCCTATTACAGGAGTGAGGCTTTGCTTGGACTATGATATTGGGGCGCCTCGTGTGAACAGGCAAATGCTACCGCGGACCCATCCGTTTTGGCTCCAGAATGCGGTTTTTGAGCTCAAAGGAAAAATCAATGAACTGCCGGAGGTGTTGTACCAGCTGACAGCGTTGGGATGCTGGAAACAATCGTTTTCAAAATACAGTGCTTGTTATCAGAAGATTATGCAGGTTGCCTTTTGAAAGTTTTGAAAAAAGGAGTGATTGCAAATGGACATTAAGACATTTTTGAGGGTATTAAGTGGCTTCGGTAGCCAGAAGATGGAAGATATCGGTTTTATGCCTTTTCTAATGGTAATGACAATCTCTCTGCTCTGTGCCCTGTTTATTTCTTATCTATATGTAAGATTTTATAAGAGTCGGGCAACGGGGAGCCACATATATCGGACTTTTCCACTGTTGGGGATATCGATTACAGCCATTTTCATCACCATTCAGTTTTCTTTGCCCCTATCACTGGGTTTATTGGGTGCCTTATCGATAGTAAGATTCCGTACACCCATCAAAGAGCCGGAAGAGATTGGTTTTATCATGCTAGTAGTTGCAACATCGCTCTGTTGTGCCACATTCAATATGTTTTTTTTGGGTGTCATATTGATAGTAGCCGTTGTGGCCTTATGGATTTTGAAGTGGAGCCATGGTTTCTTGAAAGGCCGATTGAATGATGGGATGTTGATTATCACGATGCCGACGAGCGAGTACAGGGGGAAAAGTGATAAAGTTCTGGCTTTCCTGGAGAAAAAACTGCCGAGAGGAAGAGTCGACAGCATCACAGAAAATAAGGAGGAGTCCATAGTTTCCTACAGCTTCATCCGTTTGGAGAATAACATCCTTATGGAGATACAAAGAGAATTGAGAGACATTTCTGCCTCTACAAAATCTAATGTGTTTTTTAATCGCTCGAGCGAGGTTTAGGGAAGAAGAAAGATCTAAGTCATGCGGAAGACAAGAGTGCAGATTCTCTGTCTGATTCTTTTTGTAACAGGTTGATTCATCCTGTTATGAAGATAGAATAATAATCCTAGAGACGATCTGAACAGTTTGCGATCCGGAGTTTTGTTTTATGATTATACGAATTCTTGCAACTTTATCCTTTATGCTTTTTCTTGAATCTAATTTGTTCGGGATCAATGATGTTGTCATCAACGAATTTCATTACCATCCTGTCGATGATGCACCCACTGAATTCATCGAACTGTACAACCCAACCAATACGTCGATTGATCTTTCCGGCTATGCCTTTACTAGTGGAATAGCCTATTCCATTCCAACAGGAACTGTTATCCCACCCGATGGTTATTTACTTGTAGTAAAGGATACCCGCAATCTTGCATGGCAGGGGATTCCAAATGTGGGTCCGTACAGTCTAAAATTATCAAACAGGGGGGAAAAGGTAGTCCTGCGCGCGCCGAACAAACGCATTGTAGATGGCCTCATTTATAGCGATGATCCACCGTGGCCGCGGGCTGCCGACGGAAATGGCTCTTCATTAGAACGAATTTCGCCTGATCTGGTGGCTCAGGACTACCATTCCTGGAGAGCTTCAGTCAATCCAGGCGGTACACCCGGACGCAAAAACTCGGTGTTTGGTACACCTCCCAGACCGGTCATTACATCGTTCCGGATTCGACCTCAACACCCAACCTCCAATGACAATGTTCAGATTCAGGTCTATTTGGATGCTCCTGAATTGATCCGACAAGCGACGCTTCGTGTCGAGGCATCTACCACAATAGCAACAAATGCAGCGTTTACTTTACCTATGACTTCATCTAAACGGAATGTGAATAGCGCCGCGTTTCATGCGGAGATTCCCGCGCAGCCATCGCAAACGCTTGTCCGATTTGGTGTGGAGATCACTTTTGTGGATGGGAAAATGCTTCGACTGCCTCATGAATCCGAGCTTCGTCCCCTTGAAGCTTATTTTGTTTACGATAATGAAATTCCTTCATTACTCCCGATTCTATGGATGTTTCGCCCACGAACCACAAACATACCGAGTCAAGCACGAAATGTATCGGGTGCTGCCATTAAACCGCTGGGTGAAGAGCCTGTTCAGGTGTATGACGGTGCGCGTGTGATAAACTCCCGGAACGGCACTAAAATAAAATTTCTGAAAGGGGAAGAATATCAAAGAAATCGGACAATCAATATTGTCCCCGAATCTCCACGAAAGGGTACAACCGCCGGGCCGCAATCACCGCATATCGAACACCTTTCTTATCGTATTTTCCGTGACTTCGGTGTATTGGCCCCACAATGTGATTGGTACCGCCTGATCGACCGGGGGAATCACACCCAACGCATTGCTTTCCAACAACCGAATGAACAGTTCTTGGAAATCAATAGTAGAGACCGGCGAGGCAATATTTATAAGATCGCAGTCCGCGAACCCGGCGGGTATACCAAGAAAACCAACGTCGATGAAGGTGATGAAGATTACCGTGAATTGTTCAGGCATGTGAACGTCAACAATCGAACAGATTTGCCCCAAGCCTTACGGCGATACTTAGTGATTGAAGAAATTATGGCTTACGAGGTGGTGGTTAATCTATTAAATCACTGGGATGGTATCAAAAATAACATTTTTCTTTATCATAATCCGCATCCGATCGATAAGTGGGAAATGATACCGTGGGACATCGACAAATCATTCGGTTATCTGGACTCAGATCCCATGTTTTGGAAGATACCGATTGATTTCCCAAAGACCGGCTACGTGCCTGGTCACAAGCTGGGTGCCCGCGAGCTTTCATCGGGAAGGAGAAGTCTGATAGGGCCTATCGGAAGGCCTTTTCACATGGATCCGGAGTTGCATCAGGAATACGTGAGAAGACTGGGAGAAGCATTGGACGGTCTCTTTTCCGAGGAACGAATTAACGGATTGATACTAGCTGTGGAAACGCTGCTACTTGAAGACTTGGAACTTCTCGAGGAGTACACTGGAAAGAATCGGAACCAGCGGCAAGATCAAATCAAGAATTCATACAACACCATGAGAAGATTCTTACGCCTTCGACATGAGTATTTACGTTCCCAACTTCCAACTTCATTCCACGGCGCACGTATTTTACCGAGCGATTCATACGAAGCGGGATCAACCATCACGGGTGTGAAGGTCACCGTGGCTCTCAACAAGGGCTACACCACCAGTCTGAGGGTGATTGAGAATATTCCGGATCGCTTTACAGTGACAAACATCCATACAACGAGTGGTGACGCTGCGCTTTCTGGAAACACGATTACCTGGCTCCCATTAATGAGGAAATAATCCTAATTTGTTAGCAGCATATTCGGTGGTCTGAAACAAGGCCAGTTTGAGGGGCACTCGCCGTTATCAATTTTCCTTCCCCTTATGCGACAAAATAATTGGGTTAGATAAAAAGCTGGCTGATATTAGCAAAAGGGGTATGGTGAGGTTCCCTGTCCAGCCAGCCAAACAGGGATTATTCATATAATAATGTACTAAGGTTTGTTTGTCAATCACCCCTACCGGTGATTTTTAGGGCAATAACTCACCTCCTATTGACAAGAATCAGTGATTTAAAATATAATATAGTCTTAAAATATGGGGGCGAATTGGATTCGACGGAGGTAATGAGACAAAGGTTGCATGCCGAGGTTCCATCTTCCTCGTTAAATAAGATGGACCTAATTAAGTGCAGATTCTATGCCACTTGCTGCCTAAATATTAGGCATGCCGTTTCTCTGGTGTTTTCCTGTGGCGCCTTAGAGACGTCGACTAGCAGGATAGCAGCTCCGGTCTGCTTTGAGCCGGATGAGCGAAATTTCATCTGAGCTGGTTTCATGGTGCCTTTCCTCTTCAGGAGCTATGGAACGAGAAAAAAGAAGAGGATAAGCATGTAGAGACCTTTCGTCGAATATCTTCGGACGCGGGTTCGATTCCCGCCGCCTCCAGAATTTTTGAAAAGAAGTGAGTGAATGATTAAAGGAAAAAAAATGCAAAATATTAAACGGACATTTGTATTTATCATCCTTTTATCTCCAGGAATCTTATTTTTTCAAGATATGTCGGATTTAAAGATATCGGTCAAGGATACGGATGATTCCAGCCGGATAGTATTAGAGTCTTCCAAAAGTTTAAGTACGAGTATTGAAAAAAGCGGTTCTTATATTATGGTTAGGATCAGAGCTGATCTACCCTATAAAATTCAGCGACGCTCTTTTAACAGCCGGTATATTGAATCACTGGGTTGGTCTCGTGGTGCTGGTTATTATATACTGAACATCAAAACATCATTAGCAAAATTCTCTTATGTATCTTCAACCCTTAAAGCTCCCTATAGGCTTGTCATTGATATTATGCCGGAAGGGACAGGAGAAAGGGAAAAGGGTGAGATAATTGTGGAAAGCAGCAGTGATGCCTATTCGGATTCTAATAAGGGTAATATTGATCGGGGGGTAAAAACTATTGTTATCGATCCAGGCCATGGAGGCCTGGAAGTCGGAGCCAAAGGAAAGTTTGGGACACTTGAAAAAGAAATCACTCTGGATATCAGCCTCAAACTGAAAGAGATCATTGAACGGAATCTTGCCTATCGGGTTGTTTTAACGCGGGATAAGGATATTGATGTTTCCCTGGAAAATCGTGCTGCCAAAGCCAACAATAACCGTGCTTTTGTATTTATCAGCATACACGCCAATGGGTTTTTCCGTAAAGAAGCCCGAGGTTCAGAAACGTATTTTCTAAACTTGAATGCCACAGATGAAGAGGCCAGGAGACTGGCTTATTTGGAAAATAATTCTTCCGAACTTAATACGGTCGAAGGGGAAAATGAAGATGATATAAAGATGATCCTCTGGGATATGGCTCAGTCGGCTTATTTGACGCAAAGCAGTCAATTAGCAGAATTGATACAGAACGAGCTCAATAATCTGTTAGGGACCTTAAACCGGGGGGTAAAACAGGCCCCTTTTAAAGTACTAACCGGAGTAGCCTGTCCAGCCGTGCTGGTTGAAATGGCTTTTATTTCTAACCCTGATGAAGAACGAAAGTTAATGAAAAGTGAATTTCAAAACAAGATCGCCCTGGCTATCTATAGAGGTCTTACAAATTTCCTTAAACTGAATTTACAGAAATGATGACATAAATGAGTGTAAGACAATACGCCTTCCTAATTGCCCTTTCAGTGCTTCTTATTGTATTAGTTGTTATGTTTTTTAAATGCGGAGAGGAAAAGAAGTTGATTCCGGAACCAGTTACTCAGATGTTAGATTCAGAGGAGATTTCAGGTGAAGAATCCGAAACAAAAAAGGTTTTCCTTTTTTTCCTGGCAGAAGAAGATGACCTTCTGCATCCGGAAGTAAGAGAGATTAAAGCAGATGCAGTGGTAATTCTACAGGCAAAACTAGTGATAAGAGAGCTTATTAAAGGCTCTCGTAATGGAGGTATATCCCCTATTCCTGTAAAGACAAAGTTACGTGAGCTTTTTATTACAGATGAAGGGATTGCCTTTGTTGATTTTTCCAAAGAGATTCAGGAAAATCAATTTTTTGGCTCCGCAGGGGAAATAGCTGCTGTTTTTTCTATTGTTAACACTCTTGCATATAATTTTAAGTCGATAAAGAGAGTCTTTATTTTAATTGATGGCAGGGAAAAGGAAACTTTAGGTGGACATATTGATCTAAAGCGGCCTCTTTTGCCCCGTTTTGACCTGGCAGTGAATCTTCCGGGGTCAGGATAATTGAATAGATTAACGCGGGCAGCAATAGTCGGTTTTCCAAATGTGGGCAAGTCCACTCTGTTTAACCGGCTTTTAAAGCAGAAAAGATCACTGGTGCACTCTTTGCCTGGGATGACCCGGGATTGGGTGGCCGCCTCCTGCAGACTTGAAGATAAAGAATTTACACTGGTTGATACAGGAGGATTTTTTGATTTTGAGCAGGATCCTTTTTCGCGTTTAGTAAAGGAAAAAGCCTGGGAAGCGTCCCAGGATGCAGATATTTTGATCTTTGTGCTTGATGGAAAAAGGGATTTATTACCAGCGGAAAAAGAACTTTATTTTTCTTTAAAGAAACTGAATAAGCCTGTTCTAGTCGTTATAAACAAAGTAGATTCTTTAATGGGGGAGGAGATCCTGGGAGATTTTTTTCAACTCGGGAATGAATCGATTATTCCAATTTCAGCGGAACATAAGAGAAATATAGGTATACTGGAAGAGGCTTTAAAGGAAATTCTCCCTGCTGCCACTGCGGTGGAAACTGAATGCAGTCCCTTAAGGATAGCTTTGGTAGGACGGATCAATGTGGGGAAATCATCGATAGTCAATATGTTGAGTGGTCAGGAAAAACTAATTGTAAGTCAGATTCCAGGAACTACCAGGGACAGTACGGATACCTTGATTTATCGGGAGAAAAAGGCATTTTGCCTGGTCGATACAGCAGGCATACGCAAGCTTAGCCGTACACGTGATAATCGGGAAAAAGCAGGTATTATTAAAGCAAAAAAAGACATTATGCGTGCTGATGTAGTTTGCCTGGTTATGGATGCGCAAGAATTTCCTGTCCGCCAGGATACAGCTATTGCTCATTTAGCATATGATTCAGGAAAACCACTAATAATAGCTTTGAATAAATGGGATTTAATTAATAAAGAAAACAAACCGGATAAACATTACAAGGTGAAGGTCTATGAAAAAATGGATTTTATTGCCTATGCTCCGTTACTTTTTACTTCTGCCTTATCCGGAAAAAGAATTATAAAAATCCTTGATTTAGCAGAAGAAGTATACACTAATGCAAGCAAAAGAATTACCACATCCAGTTTAAATAATTTTTTGTCCAGAGTAAGTGAAGAGTACCCTCCCTTATCCAGAAAAAAAACGAGAATTAAGATAAAATATATGACCCAGCAGAACGTATTTCCTCCTACATTTATCCTTTTTACTCATTCTGCGGCCTCTTTCTCCCCTGCATATGAGAAATATTTTATCCACCGCCTCCGAGAAAACCTGGGTCTGCAGGGAACTCCCATCCGTATCCATCTTAGGCAGAATTGAGGAAATATTGAGGTGTTGAGGTTAGGTTTTTCCTTGACTTTAAGAGTATATTCGATTATAAAATTCTTTTAAATACAATGAAAAGATTTAAAGTGTAAGGAGGTCGTTATGTTTCGAAAAGACATAAAAACTTTGCTGTTGGTTCTTGTAGCTGTAGCCGTGGTTTTTTCCTTTACCAGTTGTGAGAAACTCAGCATTAATAATCTTAAAGCGAACCATTACTTCTCTAAAGCAAACCATAATTTTACTGAACAGTTATACCGTGATGCTATTGAAAATTATGAGAGAGCATTAGAGTATAATCCTGAATTAATAGAAGCTTACCGGTTTGTTGGGGAGGCATATAAAAAGCTTTATAAACCAGGATTGGACAATGAAGCTAATAATGAAAGAGCCCAGCGTTCTTTGGATGCCTTGACTAAAGCTCTGGAAATCAATCCTGAAAATAAACAGATCATCCATTCTCTGGGTGATATGTATGACAAGATGAGGAATTTTGAGGAATCAGAAAAGCTGTTTTTGAAGATCCTAGAAATGGAACCAACAAACATGGACAATTATTATGTAGTGGCTAACTTTTATAAAAGATATGCCGGTGAGGATAATGACTATGGAGAAAGGGCTAGGTCGATGTATTTACGCAGGATTGAGACCGATCCGGTGAATCCACAGGGATATGCTTATTTAGCCCAGTATTATGATGAAAAATCCCCCCGGCCGGATTTTGATAAAGCTAATGAAGTGCATAAGATCCGTTTAAAATTAGAGCCGGATAATTATTTGATCTGGTATGCGATTGGAGTAAACCGTTTCTGGAAAGCTTTCCGCTTGCAGAATATTCTGAAAAGGGCAGAAAGAATTGCCCTGGCAAATGAAAGTGAAGTTGCCTTACAGAAATCCCTTGATCTTGAGCCATCTCACTCTTTTACTTATTCATACATCAATCTGGTTTACAGGAATGTTTTTGCAAAACTGTATCCGGAAAGAGAAAAGACATTTATAGAAAGGGCAGATAATTGGCTAGATAGATTTAAAGAGGTCAGAAAGAGAGAGCTCGAGAGAGAGCAACTTGAAAAAGATTTGAAGAGCGGCGAGATCCACTAACCCGCTCGCAGGTTTAAATTAAGACTATAGATTTCTGATCGGGGCTGAATTGGAAACAGTTTGGCCCCTTTTTTTATTGACTGTGCTGTTAGAGGATATAGTTGACATTTATCCGAAGATTTAGTATATTTTTGCATCACTATAAGTATTCTTTTATCTTCACATTATACTTGAGTAATGAATAGTAAGGTTTAAAGTAATGAAAACATACGTTCCAAAAAAAGGAGAGATTGAAAAAAAATGGTGGTTGATTGATGCTGAAGGGAAAATTCTTGGGCGGTTAGCTACAGAAATCTCAATTATACTTCGAGGGAAAAGAAATCCCAAATATGTGAGTTTCATGGATTCAGGAGACTTTGTAATTGTAGTTAATGCTGAGAAGATCAAAGTCTCGGGAAATAAACTGGAACAAAAAAAGTATTATTCCCATTCCGGATACCCGGGAGGAATAAAAGAAAAGACTCTCAAGGAGTTATTAGATAAAGAACCTGAGGAAGTGATTCGAAAGGCTGTCCATGGAATGGTTCCCAAAAATAAACTAGGTCGAGCGATTATAAAAAAACTTAAGGTCTATAGCGGCCCGAATCATCCGCATGTTTCTCAAAAACCCCAGGAATACCAGTTTTAGGAGGAATCTTGAGCTTAATTCAATACTATGGAACAGGACGCAGAAAAACTTCCGTTGCCAGAGTCTTTCTAAGGCCGGGTAAAGGTGATATAACTTTATATGTTAATAAGAGGCTCCGGCAGTTTAAGGATGTTTTTGGCCTGGATAGAAACAAACAGAAGATTAAAAAGCCGCTGATGTTGACTGAGACTGATAATAAATTTGATATTTTCATCCGAGTAAACGGAGGGGGAACGACAGGCCAGGCAGAAGCTATACGTTTAGGGATTACTAGGGCTCTGGTTGAGTTTAATCAGGAATTAAGGCCTACTTTAAAGGAAGCCGGGTTGATTACCAGAGATGCCCGTGAAAAAGAAAGAAAGAAGTATGGACGGTTAGGTGCTCGCAAATCACCACAATATCACAAGAGATAAGATGGAGGATCAAAGTTGGTTTCAGTAACAATGAAAGAGCTTTTAGAAGCAGGAGTTCATTTTGGCCATCGGACCAAGCGATGGAATCCAAAAATGAAGGATTTTATTTTTGGTCAGAGAAATGGGATATATATTATCGATTTACAGAAAACAATAAAAATTTTTAGAGAGGCTACAGATTTTATAGAAACTATTGCTGCAGAAGGAAAAGATATCCTTATTGTGGGGACAAAAAAACAAGCCCAGGATATTGTTAAAGATTATGCTTTGCAGTGCGAAGCATGTTATGTGGATCAAAGATGGCTGGGTGGATTGCTTACTAATAATAATGTAATCAGAGGGAGCGTTGACAAGCTGGCAGAGCTGGAAGAAATGAAAGAAGACGGGCGTTGGGATTTGCTTTCAAAGAAAGAGCAGTCCAAGCAAGATAAAATCTTTAAAAAATTGTCAAAAAATTTAGGCGGCGTTAAAAATATGAAAGGAATGCCAGGTGCTCTGATAGTGATTGATTCGACAAAAGAAGATATTGCTATTGCAGAAGCCAGGAAGCTCGGTATTCCAATTGTAGCAGTGGTTGATACTAATGCTGATCCGGATGGGATTGATTATCCTATTCCTGGCAATGATGATGCTGTCAGAGCTATTGAGTTATTTACAGCCAAGTTATCTGAAGCAATTATGGAAGGCAAAAAAAAGAGGATGGAGAAGGAGTTAGTTGAGGCAAAGGAAGAAGAGGAGGAAACTCTGGAAACCGAAGCTGAAGAAGCCGAAGAAGATAAACCTAAAGTATCGAAGAAGACTGCAGAGGAAATATTAAAAGCCGGGAAAAAAGCTATTACAACTTCAGCCAAAAAAGAAAAACCTATAACAAAAAAAGAAGAAAAGGCTGCTCCTGAAAAAGAGACTAAGACTGAGGAAAAGGCTGTTGCTGAGGACAAACCAAAAAAACCTTCTAAGGAGCCGGAAAAATCTGAAAAAGAAGAGAAAGCATAATGGAAATTACAGCAAAACTAGTCAATGAGTTACGGCAGCGCACAGGAATAGGAATGATGGACTGCAAAAAAGCTCTCCAGGAAAGTAAGGGCGATATTAACGAAGCAATTACTATTCTCAGGAAAAAGGGATATGCTCGGGCTAAAGATAAAATGAGCCGGGAGGCTTCTGAAGGTATTGTCGGGTCCTATATCCATATGAATAACAAGCTGGGTGTTTTGGTTGAAGTTAATTGCGAATCGGACTTTGTCGCTCATACTGAAGATTTTCAGCAGTTGGTTAAAGATATTGCCATGCATATAGCTGCTGCAAATCCTAAGTATCTTTCTTTGGAAGATGTCCCTGAAGATATATTAGAGCAGGAAAAAGAGATAATCCGGGAACAGTTCAAGGATTCCAATAAACCTCCGGAGATTATTGATAAAATTATTACGGGGAAATTAGGGAAATTTTATTCAGAGGTCTGTTTATTAGACCAGCCGTTTATTAAAGACGACAAAGTATCTATTACTAAACATATTGCATCTTATATAGCAAAACTTGGAGAAAATATTAAAGTGCAAAGATTTGCCCGGTTTGCATTGGGTGAATCCTAATAATTAACCTGGATTATTCATAAAAAATGCCGAAGCAGGAAAAGCCGAAATTTAAACGAATTTTATTAAAACTATCCGGTGAATCTCTTTTAGGCAGCCTTCCTTATGGAATCGATCTCGAATCAGCCAGATCTATTGTTTTAGAGATTAAAGAAGTCTATAATCTCGGGGTTCAAATAGCAATAATGATCGGGGGTGGAAATATTTTTCGAGGAGTACGCGGAACAGCGATCGGGATGGAGCGGGCTTCAGCAGATTATATGGGAATGTTGGCAACTATTATGAATGGTATTGCCCTGCAGGATGCGTTTGAAAAAGAGGGAGTATCTACACGGCAGATATCTGCTATCGAAGTAAAAGCTGTGGCTGAATCTTTTCTTAGGCGAAGGGTGATCAACCACCTTGAAAATGGAAGGATAATAATTTTTACAGCCGGCATAGGCAGGCCCTTTTTTACCACAGATACTGCTGCCGCTGAAAGGGCCCTGGAAATAAATGCGGAAATCATCCTGAAAGCTACTAAAGTGGATGGTGTTTACTCTACTGATCCAATGAAAGATAAAAATGCAAAGCGCTATACTGCTATCAAATACCTGGATGTGCTGAAACAGGGATTAAAAGTAATGGACGCAACTGCCATTTCCTTGTGTCAGGATTACAAGCTCCCAATTTTGGTTTTTAATCTCAGGAAAAAGGGAAGCATTAAAAAGGCAGTCCTTGGGGATAAAATCGGAACATTGATTCATTGAGTTTTTATTCCCGGTATCTGTCCTTAGTAATATAAAAAAGGTATAAGCTAATGGTAAAAGAGGAATTAAAGGACCTGGAAAAAATAATGAAAGGCTCTGTGGAGCATTTTCGTAAGTCCTTGAGCAAGCTCAGAACTGGAAGGGCGAGTATCAGTATTTTTGATGACATCAAAATTGATTATTATGGCACTTTAAGTCCAATTAATCAGGTGGCTACGCTTGCTGTTCCTGAACCGACATTGATCACTATTCAACCCTGGGAAACATCACTGCTGGACGCCATAGAGAAGGCAATTCGAGCAGCTGATTTGGGACTTAATCCAATAAATGATGGAAAAAGATTGAAAATTCCAATCCCTCCTCTGGATGAGGATCGGCGCAAGGAAATTGCCAAATATATTCACAAGATCATGGAAGATGAGAAAACCGTTATCCGCAATATGCGAAGGGAATCCAAGGAAATGATAGAGTTGCTGGAGAAGGAAAAAGAGATCACAGAAGATGATAAGTTCTGGGGATATGATAAGCTCCAGGAAATAACTGGCCAGAATGTTGAAAAGATCGAAAAACTTGCATCCGCAAAAGAGAAAGAGATACTGGAAATTTAATAGAAATTAAACTGCTTTCCTGGCAAACCAGTTTTCCCGGTTACCGAATTTTGTTCGGATAACTACTCCCCATCCTATCAGACTTAAGATAAATGAGAACAACGGCCCTAGTATAGGAATAAGACCGATTATTGTGACCAATATGAATCCGATTATTACAGCTAAAAATGGGGATGGGTGCTTTTTATTAAAAGCTCTGGACAGGCTTTCTCCGAAGAAGTGAAAAAGAATGACCTGACCGAGTATTTTAATGACAATACCAATAATTACCAGGGAGAACAGAATTGGCATACCTATAATTATCAGAGAGAGGAAAGCGGAAAATATTACCAGTCCGGTAAATACGATAAGACTTATAATTCCGGTTCCGAGCACTGGCCAGAAAGATGACCTGACTTGAGACGAAGCAAACACGATCTGGCGGGGGAATATTGCTGTTAAGATAACAGCCAGGATAAACCAGATAAATGACATTATCAATTTTACGATGATCAGGAAGGGGATAAGAGATATTCCCGCCTTGCCTATCATCCCTGCTTTTAAGATCGCAAAAAGATCATCTGAAGTGTCAAAATAGATGGTGTCTCCTCTGATAATTGTTCCCGGCTCTTTTGTAAGAGTGCCGCCGAGGGAAACAACATCTCCTGTGATGGTGGCAGTTGACCTTAAGGTAATGTCCGCTCCTATTCCCAGGACAACGTCTCCGACCTCGCCTTCTACAATGATCGTGCCTCCGAAGGCTATAACATTTTCTTTGATTTTTCCTTTAATAAGAATGTCACCGCCGAAGGTGATCACATTTTTCTGGACTTGATCTTGGGCAACAATTATATCGTTTTTGAATAAAAAATTTTGCTGTCCGTTCAGAGGAGCAAACCCAACGAAAAACAAAAGCAGGGCAAAAGGGAATAGTATTTTTTTATTCATAATGTTCTCCGATCGATAATTTTTTTTTCAATCCGTAAAATATTATTGTAAAGATGGCCAGAGAAAGGATGATGAATATTATTTGCAATTCAGGACCAAGGATCGAGGTAAGACTGGCCAGGCCGTTAAATATTTGCTGGATACACTGAGAAATGGTTTTTATCAGAAGGACAGCAAGTTTACTTATCTTGGCGGATAGAACCAGGGTGTGCTTTAAAAAATTCCATACTGAATGGTTAAGGTTGATAAGGATATTTACCAGGTTTTGTCCGGAGCGTAGAAATAAGATAAAGAGGGCTGTGAGCATGACAGAAAAACAGGCGGTTACAGCCAGGATCGAGGCGCGAACTGGAATTTTTAAGGGGAATATTTGTTCCATAACCTGCCTGGAGAAATCCTGAGGCACCTTTAAGGATGGGAGACTTTCTGCAGCCTTTATAAAAACTCTTCTTTCTTTGACTGCTTTCCGGCATAGGGGGCATTCTTTTAAATGTTCTCTTATAAGTGTGGTTTCAGGCCCGGGCAGTTCTTTTTCAAGATAGAGGTATATCTGCTCACTCTGGAGGCACTTCATCCCATACCCTCCATTTGCTTACGGATCAGCTCTTTAGCCTTAAAGACCCGGTTTTTTATTGTTCCAACCGGCAAGTCCTTGATCTCTGCAATTTCTTGATAGCTGAATTCATTGACGTGCTTCCAGACAAATAATTCTCTCAGGTGAGACGGAATCTTTTCCAGAGCTGTTTCGATTTTCCCCTTTATCTCCGAGAGCTCGTATTTTTCATAAATTGAGGTTTCTTGGGCAGGGACCTGAATGGGAGGGGGTGAGTCTTCTTTTTTGGACTGCTGGTCTATTGAGAATGCCTTGATCTTCTTCTTTCTCCAATAGTCGATTATATAATTGGATGCGATTTTATAAAGCCAGGTACTGAATTTATAATGAGAACGATAGGAATGAAGGGAGGAATAGGTTTTAATGAAAACATCCTGGGTTAATTCAAGCGCAAGTTCATACTCTCCAACAGTACGTCCGATATAGTTTAAAAGCGGCTGCTGGTATTTTTGAACGATCATTTCGAAAGCCTCTTGCTTGCCGGCTAGAGTTTTTTTTACAAGTTCTTTATCTTCATACAATAGAGGACATCCAGCCCTCTTAAACTTATACGTAGTTGAGGGCAAATGGTTTTATTTGTTATTTGATTATTTCGACATCTGCAGGAATATCAAGCTTAAAGGTATCTTTTGGAAAATTCTTATTGATTTCGATACGGCTGAAATGAAATTCCTGTTGATTGTTGGTCCAGTCAAAAGAAACAACTTTTTTTATCAGCCAGGTTTTAGCATCTATTTCTAAAAGGATGAAGGTATCTGCTTCTTCTGTCAAGGGAGTAAGTTTTATCTGCAAGACATTAGAGTTTTCAGTAGGAAAAGGACTGAGCTCAACGGAATAATTTTCAAGTATTCCTCTTTTTCCTGCCAGCAGGGATAGGACTTCAGCTTCATTTTCTTCATCCGAAAAAGTTTTTTCAACCAGTTGTTTTTCCTCTGCATAGTATTCTTGATAGAGGTTGTTTTTTATAAGGAAAATTTTCTTTTCCGGTTTCCGGTATTCCCATTTCATCCAGCCAGGTTTTTGTAGATACAGCCTGCCCTCTTCTTCCAGAGGATTGGAAACTGTGGATGAGTAGTATATCTGTTTGAAATCTGCTTGAAGCGATCTGAAGGAGCGGAGTTTTGCCTCGGTCTTTAAGGCGATATCCTCTGCAGTCTGGGAGAAAACTAGTGTGGGGAGAAATAAAAGCCAGAAAATATTTTTCATGATTAGCAGGATTATAGCATAAATGTTGAGTAAGGTCTTTTTTTTATAGGCAGATTTTGTTATACATCAGATGTGCAACTGGAATTGTTAATTGTTCTTCTGGGATATTTTTTGCTACTGCTTGCGGCGAGTTTTTTCTTTTCTCGGAAGATAAAAAATCTGGAGGATTTTTTTCTAGCTTCCCGGGACCTGCCTGCAATTTTAGTTTATTTTTCTCTTACAGCCTCCTGGATCGGGGCCAGTTCTATTCTTGTTTCTGTTGATGAGGCTTATCGCAGGGGAATTAGCTCTATCTGGGTCATGGGAGTGCCGGCAGTTTTGACTGTTGTGGTTTTTGCTGTATTTTTAGCCCGGCCTATCCGTCAGCTTCCGATCGTATCACTTCCTGATCTGGTAGAGATGCGCTATGGTCGGCATGTGCGGAACTTTTCTTCACTTTTAATCGTCTGGTATATGATCCTGCTGGCTGCTTCGCAAATGGTTGCTGCAGGAAATTTTCTAAAGCTGTTTCTGGGGACTTCATATCTTTCAGCCTTATTATTAGCAACAGTTATTGTCCTTATATATTCGGTTTTCGGGGGATTATTTTCAGTGGTTATAACAGACAGCCTCCAATTTTTTTTACTGACCTGCGGAGTGATTTGTCTTTTATTTTTTTTAAGTGGAACCTCATCTTTAAAAGAAATTTCCTTTATAGCTGCGCAGGTAGGGAAGGAAGGTTATTTTTATTTATTTGCTGATATAAAAAAAGATCTTCTTATTGTTCTTTCATTTACCTGTGCCTGGATAATATCTCCCATTGTATGGCAGCGGATACAGGCTGCGCGTTCTGTGCAAAAGGCCAAGAAAGGCCTTTTGGCGGCGGCTGTGACTTTTATATTTTTATACAGCAGTATTGTCATTATCGGCATCCTTCTTCTCCCTCTTTTTCCCTCGGGGAGCCAGGCAGGTCCCCTTTTATCAGCCTTTATTTCTTCCAGAACAGGATCTTTCCTTGCTGTGTTTTTATTTGTCGCCATAACAGCAGCTGTTATGTCAACTATGGATACAGCGATCAACACTGGAGCATTATCCCTGACCAGAGATATTTACCAGAAGCTGTGTTCCCGGAGCAGGGAAAAAAACATTGTGTTTGTCAGCCGTGTTTCGACTTTGATTTTAGCATTACTTGCTTTTCTTATAGCAACAAGAATGCAGAGTATTCTTAAGACCTTGGGGCTAGCCTCTGAGATTATGGCTGAAGGTTTTTTTATTCCGGGAGTGGCAATGTTTTTTTTACACAAAAAAAGGCCTGCTGCCGGATTTTTAAGCCTGTTTTTAGGGGGAGGTTATGCAATTATTGGATTCCTATGTGAGGTTGAAATACTCCCTTTCAACTGGCCTGTATGGCCTTATTCTGTACCTTTAGGCCTGGGGCTCTGCCTTGCAGGTTTTATTGTGGGTATGGTTATAGATAAGCGATGAAATTCAGTTGGCAGTTTGCAGGGAAAGCAGGAAAAGCGGGGAAACATAAGACGCGGATCTTCGCGGATTTACTCGGATAAGAAAAAAATGCTTTTTCTTTTTTGGCTTTTATCCAAAAAATAAAAAGCTTTTTCCAATCTGGGCAAGGCCCAAAATTAAAATCTTTTTTTTCCTCATCAGGAAGAATCCGCTACGCACAGGCCTGGATACTGGTAAATCCCGGAGAAAGCCATCCGGAACAACGCGGGCATGGTTCCTCGAGAGAATCTCGAGGAGAGCGTTGTGAGGACAGGAAGGGATTTCCCCGCTGGGGGAAATCCCTGTCT
>Ga0114922_10001319_pt1 | contig 23704 bp, 19 predicted proteins | sample AartaG_FD_100975 | JGI IMG/M metagenome (GOLD analysis project Ga0114922, IMG submission 100975) | Deep subsurface microbial communities from Aarhus Bay to uncover new lineages of life (NeLLi) - Aarhus_00045 metaG | ecosystem: Environmental > Aquatic > Marine > Oceanic > Sediment | place... | reverse complement strand
CAAAAACAAATAATCATTTGTCAATTATCAATAATCATTGTGCCCTTGGCACCACCTCTACAACTGTAGTGAGCGCACTACAAATCGCTCATTTTATGCAAAACAAACCCAATTTCCAAAAAGGCCAAATGAACGTAAGCCGAGTTTCAACAAAGGATTACGAAGAATGGACACTTGGTGAACGTGGGAAAAACAAACCCAATTCAAACCCAAAACAAACCCAATCAAACCCAATTAAAGCCAATAAAATGCCAAAACAAACCCAATTCAAACCCAAACAAACCCAATTTCAGTCTTCAATCATGTTAAGCTGCGCAATCTGCAGCGCCGCTTTTTCAACCGGCAAATCCCTTCAGTCCGGCAAGGACGGTTCGCAGAAGCTCCATTGGCAGCCCCATCACGTTTGTCAGGCTCCCCTCGATTCTTTCAATAAATTCATCTCCTCCCTCCTGTATAGCATAAGCCCCCGCCTTGTCCCGCCACGAGCCGCCCTTGATATGTTCAGCAATTTGGCTTTCAGTCAACTTCTTCGGATAAACCGTCGTGGTTACGCTTTCTACAATCTCGGTGCCATCGCTTATTCTGACAATCGCGACAGCGGTTATTACTTTATGCGGCCCGCTGAAAAGCTTTCTGGTAATTTCCTCCGCCTCTTTTGCATCGGCTGGCTTGCCTATAATCTGGCCTTGAAAATCCGCAACCGTGTCGGCGCCGATGACCAAACAGTTCGGGAACTTTTCAGCAACTGTTTTCGCTTTGGCCAATGCCAGCCGTTCAGCGCATTCACGAGGACTTATACCCTCAGACGCAAAGGCCGACTCATCAATATCCGGGCGAACACAAGTAAACTTATAGCCGGCTTCGGCCAACAACTGTCTCCGCCGAGGAGAAGCAGAAGCCAAAATAATAGGAACGTTGGTTTGCTCAACCATAAGTCTTTAGTCTTAGTTCTTGAACCTAACGTGATAGACTATCTTCCTGCAAAAAGCTACGTATTCTTTCTCGATTTGGTCAAAATCGTCATCAATATAATGCTTAAATACCAGCGGGCCGACTGCTCGATTCCACCGGACAGTTCGCGGGATGTTTCTATCTGCTGCAATCCTTTTGTTGACTGCACTGAGCGGCCAATCACCCCTCAGGCCGCCCAGCAGCAATTGATGATAATTCCGCAGCCGCTTCCCGTAACCATCTTCCCGCAGAAATCGCACCAGCGCGTAGGATTGGCCGTAAAAAGCCGTTACAGCATCAGCTTCATTCGCAGCAAGCACCTCGCCCGGATTTACAGCTATCAATTCTCGCAACGGCATCATCTTGTTTTTTATCAGCGTTTTTTTCACCGCGCCCAATCGGTACATATTCCGGCCCGGCTCAAAATAAAACAAGCCCTGCTCGCTCCCGCTGGCTTCAAAGAGCATCGCGATACCCTCGTCGAGCCAGCTTGGCAGCCGGAATCTAAAATGTCTGCTGTTAAACTGATGCCAGCCTTCGTGTCCGAGAACGGAAAACGTCCGCTCTCTGCCGATATTATATGCCACGCAGGCGCCGTTCAGATAATATGCGCCGGCCTTTATCTTGCAGTACAGCGCCGCCTGCGGCCCTGCAAAGCTCTTCGTGAAATCCTCCCATTGTTTCCTGGTAGCAAAAAGGTAAATCGTAAACCTGGTTGTTGTTTCGATAGGTTCGGGCAGTTGGCCCTGATAGCCGCGATAGGCCGACTCAACAAATCCGGGAACCTGGCGAAGCATCAGAGGCTCCAAAAGCGTTGTGAAAACTTCATAGTGAGCGGTAGTCAGTTTCAGCCCCGGCCCACACTCGTTTTCCCAGACCTCGACGGATTTAAGGGCCGGCGGATTCTCACCCCGCAAACGCTCAATCATGCCGGCTGGTGTATCAATCCTGTGAGCACCGGCAACTTCGAAGGAAGACCGGCTCTCCAGACATCCCGCCAGACAAAAAGTAACAGGTATCAAAATGAAAGTAAATTTCCTTGCCACAATTAATCTCTCGGCACAAACTTCGGCCACATTTAGGCCGGAAGCCGAATGTTTTGTCAAGCTTGAATTAAATATAAGAGCCGGAAATAAACTGTCCCCAAAATACCTGCCGTCACTGCTTTGGCCCCAATGTTTCATACTTTCTGTGATAAGCCGCCTTTTGTCAGCAACATATATATGATAAACAGACCTATGCGCACTAAAAGTTTCAAAAAAGCCGTGAAATACTCAAGTCAAGCCCGAACAAACAAAAAAGGGCCGGAAGCGTAATGCTCACAGCCCCTTGTATCTTGTATAAAGACTTCGCCCGGGCTTTTGACTTTGATAAAATAATCGCAGCCCGGTTCGAGATCCAAAACAACTCGACAATGTCCACAGCTAACGCTGGTCGTGTGGAACCGTAACGGTCGCGCTGCTTTCTGCTATATTTCCGCAGTCATCCACCGCCTGATAGGTTATAGTGTAAACACGGTCATTACCGGTCCCACTGCGTTCAGCCCTTAGATAGATAGAGCCGTCATCGTCCACTCGAATATCGTCGCTCGTGTGCCCATCACCGATGATGTCATCTCCTTCGTTCATTACGATGCCGACAAGAGAAACCTCCGGTGATGCATCGCACTTATCGCTTGCCGTCCAGGAAGTCGTAATCAGGACCATCTTATGATTTGCCGGCCAAAGGACAGTGGGTGTAACGGAAAGCGCGAATTCAGGCGGCGTCGTATCCACAACAGTGATTATTTGCACACAGCTTGAACTGTTGCCGCACTCATCGGTGGCCGTCCATGTACGCGTGAGCGTCCCCGTATTACCACAGCCCGGCTGCGACTGGTCACTGTGCGTAATTGTTACGGTTCCGCAGGTGTCACTGGCCGTCGCCGAGCCATTTGCCTCAACACTGGTATCTGCCGGATATTCAAGCGTTACATCCGCAGGACAATTGATGACCGGCGGTGTCGTATCCACAACAGTAATTATTTGCACACAGCTTGAACTGTTGCCGCATTCGTCCGTGGCCGTCCATGTACGCGTGAGCGTCCCCGCACTGCCGCAGCCCGGCTGCGACTGGTCACTGTGCGTAATTGTTACAGTTCCGCAGGTATCGCCAGCCATCGCTGAGCCATTTGCCTCAACACTTGTATCTGCCGGATATTCAAGCGTTACATCCGCAGGACAATTGATGACCGGCGGGGTCGTGTCCAGTATGGTGAAGGTGGCCGGCGTTGAGGTAACCGTGTTGCCGGACTCATCCTCGGCCGTCCATGTTACGGTTGCCGAGCCGGTCGCACCGCATTCGTTCAGGATGCCCACAAAATCGTTCGTAATCGTAACGCTTCCGCACTTATCGACAGCGGTCGCAGAAGCCAGCCAGGCGTTCAGCTCAGCCACATTGTAGTTCCCGTCGCACTCAACAGTGAAATCCTGCGGTGTTTTCGTGAATACCGGGGGCGTCGCATCCTGAACAATGATAGTTACCTCGTCAATATCAAATGCCCCGGCTTTGTCGAACACCTTGAGGGTAATAATATGTTCGCCGAGCGACAGGTTGCAGTCTATAATCCGGCCACTCCCAAGAAAGACACCGGTGTTCGGGTCACATGGGTCGGCTTTGTTCCAAACGAAATCACTTATATCGTCATTGGTGCCGGGCGTAGAATCACCATCACTTGAGCCGGAGCCATCGAGCGTTACAGTTGCTCCGCCGGGTCCTTGTGCCCCAATGGTCTGGTCCGGGCCGGCATCAGCAACCGGAATGTGATTGAACTCATAAGCACCCATATCGATTCGGTCTCTGATAACGCGGGGCTTGCCATCAAGGTCTGTCTCGTTAGGCTCGGCCATATAATGCGGGTCGCCGCTGTTTATGCACTGCGAATTCGGCAGCAGATGATAGTCGGGCAGGTTGATACCCTGATAACCCTGTCCGCTCAAGCCGCTATAATAATGCTGATAGATTTTGTCGGCAGATAAGACCTGGTCATAGATTGCGGCCTCGTCGATAAGGCCGTCGAAAAAGGTAACTGGGCCCAACGCTCCTCTTGCAGCGATGGTCCAGGGATGGCTCGTATCGTATAAGGGGCTGCCCGAACCAACCGTTTTGGCCGAATAATTCACCTCAAGGCCGTTATGGTACAATCTGGTTGTGTTATCCGCCCTGCTCCAGGTCAAGGCCACGTGCTGCCAGGTGTTGAGAATCACAGTATTGCTGACGCTGCGCACAAAGGCATCACTACCCGTATATCGCACCCGACCGTCCAGCGTCAAGCTCGTTCCTTCCGCATATATTCGTTTGTCCCCATCTCCTTTGTCTAAGATATGCCAGTGGCTGTCTTGTCTTGGATAAATCCAGGCTTCGAGTGTGATTTTATTAAGGTTTGTTAGTGCGACATTTCCCGGGATACGCACATAATCATTAAGCCCGTCGAAGTTCGATGCGCCCCCAACTTGACCGGTCGTCCATTGTGCTCCATAGATAGTACCGTCATTGGTACCTACGGAATCTGTAGCTGTAGTTCCGCCGGCTTCGTCGAGCTTCCAGTAAGAAATCGGGCCTGAATATCCAGGCTCAACAAAGCGAGGGTCGGCATTGATGTTGCCTTGACCGAGCCAGCCGCCCTGAACGTCACTGTAGGTAATCATGATGGCCGAATTGTCGTCATTCCATATTTCCCCGCCGCCGTCCCAGAAGATAGAGTTGAACACGCTAACGGTGCTCGGTGGTAAACCCTCGCCACCTTCTGGCGTAGAGCACGCTATGGCGTTTCCGCTGGGCGCCGAATTGCCGGCAAACGTACAGTTGTACAGGCTCGGTTCGCATCCATACCAATAGTACATTGCGCCGCCGTACATACTGCAGGAGTTTCCGGTGAAGAGGCAGTTGTACAGAGAGGAGCTGCTCATGGCCTCGTTTATTGCGCCGCCCCACAAACTGGAGGAGTTTTGGTTGAATATACAGTTGATTATTGTGGCGCTACCGGACTCGTTGTAGAACGCGCCGCCATAATACTCGCCCGAGTTGCCGGTGAAGGTGCAGTTGGTCAGGGTAGAGTTGCACTGGCCGCCGATTAATGCGCCACCGATTTCGGCAGAGTTATCGGTAAATATACAGTTGTTTAGTGTTAAGGTGCCCAACACATGGTAAAGTGCGCCTCCCATTCCGATTTCGGCAAAGTTGCTGGTGGCAGAGTTGCCGGTGAAAGTGCAGTTGGTTATGGTCATGGCACTGACGGCGCCGACTAATGCGCCTCCGATTTCGGCAGAGTTGCCCGTGAAGGTACAATTGGTCAGTGTCGGGCCTACCTCGGTTTCCTCGGCGAGGTAGCACACCCCGCCACCGGCGTATGCCGAGTTGCCCGTGAATGTACAGTTGGCCAGTGTCGCGCTGCCATCCAGAGCGAGCATACCGGCGCCAAACGGTATTTCCGGCCCCGTCTCAATATCGACGTTTCCTCCGGTGACCGTGAAGCCATCCAACACGGCTGTCGAGTCGGTATAATTGCCGGTCACTATGTGAAAGCTGTTGTCCGAGTTATTGTCGACAATTCCAATATCTCCGCTGAGGATGGTCTCGTATGCCTCGATATCCCTTGCATTGGGATTTGGCTCACCCAGGCCGGCGTAGCCGCCCTCAATGACCACACCATTCCTGAGATAAAAGGTGGCTCTTCGGTCGTCGGACATTGTTGCAAAGCCCTGGCCGTTACTACTACCCGGTGGCGACGGCGGAGGAACAGGCGGAGGTAGTACATAGTCTGTCGGCTTGTAAGTGCCCTCTGCCACTCGAATCGAGTCTCCAGAGAAAGCGACAACGATGCCGTTCTGCAGATACTTGAACGCTGTAGCCCAGCTCTTGCCGTCAGCGAGCAGCGGCCCATCATCATCGACATAAACGACCTTCCCCGAAGCAATGCCATACGCCATTACCGCGAGAAATATTGCCATTAACAGGGACGTTTTCAGATTTGTTCTTCCACCCATTTTTTGTCTCCTAAAAAAATATATATCTGTTTTGCCATTTGCGCATTAAAGCCTCTCGGCCTTATGGCAATTCAAGAGGGGTGCTAAAAAAACGTATTTTAGCCATCACCCTCCTGGACACCCGGAAAACACATAAACTATAGATTACCAGATTTTCGCCACATTTCAAACAAAAAAAGTTTTTTTTTCACACCCCCTTTCTTCCAGAACCATTGAACATCCCGAAATTGCTCTTCAAAACAACTTTCGCGGGAATAGTTTTGGCCGGCTACTGTCCCCAGCCATAGAGCACGTTCTGTAACCAGTCTGTTTCACAAAGGCAGTAAATCAGACACGAGGTTGCTTTGAGCATGTGAGGCAAAACACGCGCCTATATGTCCTTGAAGTCGGCACCGAAAACATCGGCGGTGAATAAATCGACTTCCGTTTCGGGGTCCTTCCAGGCATCGGGGGCAAGACCGGCTTTATGTGCGCAGCAATAAGAGAGAAATTCTTCTTTGCTCCAGCCGGTCTCTGTGGCAACCTGGGGCAAAAAGCAGCCTGAAGCATGGCCTTTTTTTATGTAGATGCCGTCAATCCCAAGCCGCAAACTCAGAGGCTCATCAGTCCTTTCCAACGGTGACAGAACCGATATCTCGACATCCAATCGTTCTAACTCGCCGGCGGTTATCGGGTCGGCAAAGAAGCGTGGGTCGCCGGCAACCGATGCCTTTGCCATTTCAACAACTAATTCAATCAATGGTATGTCGGAAATGAATCGGCCGATACAGCCCCGCAATCGGCCCTGGTTCTTCAATGTTACGAAACAGCCGCAAGGCGCATTGAGCTGCGGGTCGTCCGATGCAGGCTCTGGAGTCGCGCCCCTTTTAATTACCGCCTCAACGGTATCACGGGCAACCTTGAGAAGTGTTTGTTTTTGAGTGTCGTCCATTTTTCAGCCGGTAAATATATGCCCCAGCCACCTTACCACATAAACCACAACAGCTAACAATATAATAACAACAACGGTGGCAATGTTGAAGTATTTTTCTATCAGCCGGCGGGCCTTTTCGCCAAGGAAATAAAAAAGTAATGCCTCTGAGCCGAATCTCATAGTGCGGAATACGATACTTATCGTTACAAATTTCAGCAGGGAAACTTCAGCCATCCCTCCAACCCAACTGAAAATCATATAGGGTACCGGCGTCAGCGCTGAGATAGCGATGGCCCAGAAGTCATATTTCGTGTAAATGTCGAGAGCGAGCTGGGCTTTTGCACCAAGGCCGATGCTATCGAATAAATCCACCACCCGTTCAGGCCCGATAGCCAAGCCGATAGAAAAAGCAATTGTTCCCCCGAGAACCGAAAAGAACGCACAGGTCAGGCCGTATCTCAGCGAACGTTTGGGCTTACCCAGACAAAGCCCCACAACCAAGACATCCACAGGTATCGGCACACATACCGGCTCGGTCAAGGCAAGTACAATAAGCGCCACAATTCCATAGCGTGTATCAGCCCAGTGAACGACCCAGTTATAAAGGCGGCGGTGCAATTGCCACCAGGCAACAGACTCGTTACTCGTCGCTCGTCGCTCGTTAATCGATTTATTACTTATCGTCTCATCATTCGACATTCGATATTCCCAATCATCTACTTCTTGCCACCAAGGCACGAACTATCTGATTCCCTGGTATCCTGCACCCTGTTACTCTGATTTCCTGATACCCTGCTATTCTGTATTCTCTGTTGTTAATTACTTGTTCTCAAAATAGGGACAATCTGCTATAATGTCAACAAACATTACTAATACAAAACGGACAACTATGGTTAGCCAAGCCTGCGAAATGCTGCTGAATAGCAGCGGCCAGTTTACTGATATCAAAATCACCCTGACAAAAAATACCTGGTTAATGAAAATCGCAGGATAAGAAATGTACAGAAAAAATAAAAATCCTGTTGACCGACTCCGGTTCACAGGATCGCTTCGCGGAGTTTATGCTGAGCAAAGCGAAGTGCTCGCAATAACATTAGAATTGATTAATGATGAATGATTCCTTCACTTCGTTTAAGGACAGGTATCGATTATTTGGGGGATTGTTTCACTTGGCTTCGGTTTTCCAGGGATTTGTGGAGCCGAATTTGGCGGAAGCGGCGGCCTTTTGTTTGCCGGATGAGAACGGCTTTGACGGGACGGTCAGTAACATTTGCGGTTTGCCCGGCCTGCGCCAAGCGGCTGTAACAGAGGAGCTTTTTTGATTGATTGACATCTCGAAACGGGGCCTGGCGGGACGTTTTTGGCTGGCAGTATTTATGGAAAGGGCGAAGATGACGGCGGCCTCGTCAATTTTGGAGAAATCGATTTGCTTCTCCGGGCCGGAGTAAAGAATAATATCGAGCCAGGCGATATGGTCATCGGCGCCGATACCTGTTTTGATGGGGGAGCCGCCGAAGACAGCGTGGGCGACTTTGAAGTTGCAGGTGATTGGGCCGGAAGCGATTTGGAATAAGCGGTGCCCAGATTCTTCGCTTCGCTCAGAATGACAAGGTGTTATCACAACGCCGGTGACAGCGCCTTCGAACTGTAAGCGGATGCGGAAGTCTGTGGCTTTAATGGTGGCGTTCTTGATGCGGTCGAGCGAGATATGCGTATCGCCGCGGTCGGTGGCGAAGACGACGGCGCCAAGGATATCGGATTTATCCTGAACTGTGAAGATGCTCGCTGAGGAGTAGTCGTAGCCATCGTGAAGGCACCGCAGGCGACAAGCCGCCACGCCATCGTTGGTATTCCAATATGCCAGCAGCGGGCGCCGCTGGTTCCAGAGGTCGCCGATATTGACCGAGCCGAGTGTGTAATCGCGATGTTGGTATGTTGTGCCGATGATGTCGTGCCGGTCCGGCTTGTTCCTGGCAAAAGCCTCGATTTCCAGTCGGGGCGACGGCAGGTCGGTGAAATAGTGAAACAGGTCCTGCGGACATTTGGCACGCAGCCGATGCGCATCGAGGCTAACGACTGTTTCGCTTTCGGGTACAAAGTGCACTTTACCATCCGTCGCACGCTGGATGAAGGCGAGGGTGTCCTTGCTGAGCAGTGTTCGGTAGCAGCGGCTGTGCGGGCCTGACCACTGGCGGGTGGGGGCGTGGAAATGCCTCGCGAGATGGAGCCAGGCGAGGCGGTTTAGCTTTTGGATGAACTTTTGCGAGCCGGGGTCTTTGACGTGGCGGAGCATACGCGAGATTTCGTTGATGGCGACGACAGTGTATGTCGGGCTGTTGTACTCGGAGAACGAGCCGTGGGTGAGGGTGTGGTCGTAGAAGCGCTTCAGGCGGGCCTTTCCGTATTCGGTAAGCTCAGGGACATCGAAAAGCTCGCCGGCGACGTGTGTTACGTAGGTACCCATCAGGGCGATGTTGGTGTAGCCCGGCCCGACGTTGCGGCGTTTAATCGAATGTGATGTGTGGATGATAGATTGCTTCACTTCGTCTTTCAGGTCGTCAGGCAGTGGGTGCATGTGGTCGATGGCGACCTGGAGCAGTTGAGCGCCGCAGAAATCGGCCCAGTTCCAATCCGGCGGTGACATCTTATCGAGCGGCTCTTCCAGAAACCACGACCAGATGCCGTATGTTCGGCTGTCAGGATTTTGGTCCTGAAGAGAGATGAGCCGGCGGAGGATGTCCCGGGCGCGTTTGAGCCGGTCAGGCTGGCCGCTGTCGAGCAGTGCGACGGCGTACTGAAGCGAGTCGCGAGTGCGGTGGACGTAACCGGCTTTCAGTGTTGTGTGGTATCCCGGCGAAGAAAAGCGTCCACGAACCATGTGCTCAGCGGGGTCGTATTGTGGGTCTTTCCGGCGCAGGGCCTTGAGGAAGCCCTCTTTTTCCAGCCGCGACGAGAACAGGTCAGCAGCCCGGCAAAGATTCAACGCGAATAAAGCTGCAATTAGTATTGACAACAATCTTAGATGATTCATTGACATCGCTCCTTATATACGTTGTTCGTATGGGGCAATCACTGAGACGTCATATTATCCGAGTCGGCGGGCCAAATCCATAGATTTTGGTTAATTGGTGAGCTGATTAGAGTGGAAGGTACCCCAAACAAGGGAGTAAAAAATAGGATTTGTTCTCATCTTGCTATTGTGGTATAATAGCACTATCTTGCTATTCTCGTATTGCGTATAGTATTAGCGGAACCCATAGATGGATAAAAAAGAGACGTTAACAAAATTACTTGCCAGGGAAAAGTTTGAAAGAATAGAGGGCGTTTTCCGCAAACATTTTCAGCTCGGTTTGGAAACAACGAACATCGATGGCGAAGAAATAAAATCCCTGTGCAGTTCCGAGCACCATCCGGCGTTTTGTCGAATTGTCCGCAGCAACACAACCGGCCGAAGAAGATGTCATAAAGAGCGAGTGCGCAGTCTCTGGATAGCGATAGAGACCGGCCAATCTTATATTTCGCTTTGCCACGCCGGCATCGTGGTCATCTGTGTGCCTGTTATGGATAAGCATAGGGCGCTCGGCGCGATGTTTTTCGGCAAGTGCCTTTGGGAGCCGGCAACGACAATTCTGGTCAAGGACATCCAGAAACGACTGAAGGACATTCGCGTAGATAAGAAAAAATTGGTTGCTGCGATGCGTAAGCTGCCCGTTATACAGGGACGAAAAATCCACAAGGCAGCGGAGTTTTTGTTTGATTTGCTTTACGAGGTTGGCGGCCTGGACCCACGCGTAGTCAGATGGCGGCAGCAGCGCTCGGAACAACAGTCACAGATAGGCGAGTTCCTCCAGGAGAAAAAAAAGGTCGGCACGGAATGGCGGTATCCTCTGGAAAGTGAACGCGAGCTTATAGGCAAGGTCAAAATCGGCGACAGGACAGGCGCCAAGGAGATTCTAAATTCCATTCTCGGAACGATATTGTTTCATAATCCCGGCGACCTCGGAATCCTTAAGGCAAGATTATTGGAGCTGTTAAGTATTCTGAGCCGGTCGGCCGTGGAAGGCGGAGTCGATATTGACGTTATGCTTGAAAAGAACCTTACCTTTGTAAACAAGGTGATGCAAATTAACAATCAGCAGGATTTGTGTGCGTGGATTAGTACCGCGTTGAACGAATTTATCGAATTGGTTTATTCTTCACAGGACGCCAGGAAGGTAACTCAAATCAGGCCTGCTATAAATTATATCGACGCCAACTACGATAAGCCCATAACCCTTGCCGACATCGCCAGGGTTTCGTACCTGAGTGTTTCAAGGCTGGCCCACTTATTCAAAGAGCAGATGGGCATTACCATTATAGATTACCTGACAAGTGTGCGGATAGAGCGGGCCAAGCAACTGCTGCTGGCGACCGAACAGAATTGCACGGAGATTTGTTTTGAGGTCGGCTATAACAATCAAAGCTATTTTAGCCGAACTTTTAAGGAGCTTGTCGGGATGACACCGCGCCAATTCCGGACCAGAAATCAGCGAAGAGACAAGATTTCCACACCTTTATGAAAAAAGATTAACCGCGCGAGAAGAGGGGGGTACGCAGAGAAAAACTCAATACTCAAAACTGCATTTGGGGCGGGCGCTCGAATCTTATCTTGACAGTTAGGTGGTGTTTATCGTACTATCTGCGTTTGTTGGTAATATTCAGAAATTATAGCCACGAATCCGTTCTTCGCAGTGCTACTGATAACGGGCAGCAGTGCTACGAAGGATGAATTAAAACGAATTCACACAAATTTATAGAGACAAAAATTCGTTAACATTCGCGAAAATTGGCGGCAAAAGGAATATTTCTTTTGGTAAACAAAGAAGGTGTTGGCTTTTGAAACCCAAACAAATCGCTATTTTTGGTTCGACAGGCTCGATTGGTAAAAATGCGCTGCGGGTGCTCGATGCGCTTGGGGCTGGCTACGAAATTGTCGCCCTAAGCGCCCACAGCAGCGTAGAGCTTTTAGCTGAACAGGCCAGAAAGTTTAAGCCGAGGTTTGTTGCTGTCACAAACGCTGATTATGTCGAGCCACTGCGTAAATTGCTCGGAGATTTGGACGTAGAGATTCTGGCCGGTCCGGATGGGTTGACAGAGATTGCACAGCTCGATGAGGTTGATATTGTCCTAACCGCTGTTGTTGGAGTGGCTGGTCTGTCGGCGGCTCTTGCGGCTGCCAAAAATGGCAAAATATTAGCTGCTGCCAACAAGGAGTCACTTGTTGTTGCGGGTGAACTGCTTAGGAGAACGGCGAAGGAGAACGGAGCCGCTGTATTGCCGGTCGATAGTGAACACTCAGCGATTTTTCAGGCTATGCAGGCCGGTTCTCGGCAGGAAGTTAGTAAAATCATACTGACCGCTTCCGGCGGGCCGTTTAGAAAAGCCACCGCTGAGGATATTCAGAACGTAACAGTCCAGCAGGCCCTTTGCCATCCTGTTTGGGATATGGGTCCGAAAGTTACTATTGACTCGGCAACGATGGTCAACAAGGCGTGTGAAGTTATCGCGGCACATTGGCTGTTTGATATGCCGGTCGAAAAAATTGAAGTCCTGGTTCACCCTGAGTCGATAATTCATTCACTCGTCGAATTTGTGGACGGGTCGGTAATAGCGCAGCTTGGGTTGCCTGATATGTGTCTGCCCATCCAATATGCGCTGACTTATCCTGAGCGTGTTGCAGGGATTGCCGAGCGTCTGCGGCTTGATGAGATTGGCAAACTTACGTTTGAAAAGCCTGATTTGGAAAAGTTTCGCGCACTGGCTTTGGGCTTTGAAGTTGCACGTATGGGTGGCACCGGGCCGGCTGTTTTCAACGCTGCCAACGAGGTGGCTGTTCAGGAGTTCCTGGCCGGCAGAATTAAATTTGTTAATATAGTCGAACTTATAGAGAATTGTGTCGGTAAACATAATGTGAAGAGGCGCGTCTCTCTCGAGGAGCTACTTGAAGCAGACGCCTGGGCCAGAAGAGAGGTTAGTGAATGTCTGAAAGCAAAGAAAAGTTGAAAACGAACCACAAACATGAAGAAACGCGCGGCGGATTTTTGAATAAGCGATATCAAGCGTTTTTGTGGGCCGCTGTCGCTGCGGTGGCTATTTATCTTATCGTCCGAAACATCGGTGCTTTTGGCAATATCCTGCTGGTTGCGCTCGGGTTTGGTGCGGTGGTTCTCATTCACGAATTTGGGCATTTCATTGTAGCGAAGCTGTCCGGCGTAAAGGTCGAAGCCTTTTCGATAGGTTTTCCCCCAACTCTTGCAGGTATCCTCAGAACAGAGCAAGGCCGGCGTATTTCCATTTTACCGCGTTTTTTTCCTAAAGAAGATGAATCTGTGCATAGCCGGTTAAGTTTTACTATCGGCAAAAAGGGGCGTGCCAGCGAGACCGAGTATCGTATCGGTGTTATCCCGTTCGGAGGCTTTGTCAAGATGTTAGGCCAGGAGGACGTGGGTTCGGTTAAGACAAGTGACGACCCGCGTTCGTATGCCAACAAGCCGGTTAGTACCCGCGTGGCCATTATAGCCGCAGGGGTCGTCTTTAACATTATAAGCGCTATGTTGCTTTTTATGATGGTTTTTCTAATTGGCATAGAGCTGCCTCCCGCGGTGGTCGGCTCAGTGGTGCCGGATTCGCCGGCGGCGCGCGCGGGTCTAAATCCCGGCGACGAGATAATTGAGATTGCCGGCAAGAGTGAGAATCTTGACTTCAGCAATATCCAGGTGGCGGCGGCTTTGTCGGACAGGGGCGAAGAGATTCGGCTAAAAGTACAGCGTGGAGAAGACCCTATGGACTTTACACTTGTGGCCGAGCAAATACAAACACTGAGAGGAGAAATGAGACTTTTTGGTATTATGCCGCCGCAAAGTCTGACAATAGCGAAGGTTTCCGACGTTCACACACTACATGAAAGAACAGGTCTGCTTGCCGGTGACCGCATCACGTCTGTTAACGGCAGGGATGTCCAGACGCACTGGCACATGGAGACAATCGTAGCAAACTGTCTTGTGCCGGCAGCTACAGTCATTGCTGAACGAACGACAGAAACCGGTGAGGTTGAGTTAGTTGAATCGCAAATTCCGCTGAATTTCAGTCCTACAGAAAGGAAAGTTGAGTCTGAATCCGACCTTTGTCATATATATTCTATGGTGCCGCGCCTGCGAGTAGAGGTCGTTGATACTGAGTCCGGGCTGCAAGAGGGGGATATTATTCTGGCGATTGGTGATGTTGAGAATCCGACTTATAAAGAGATGCGTGAAATTACCACTGAGTATGAGAAAAGAGAACTTCCGATTAAAGTATTACGCACGGATGCTAATGGTGCCGAAGAGGTCCTTTTTGTTACAGTTGTGCCCAAACGCCGGCCGGGTGGCGAGCGGGTATTAATTGGTATTATCCCTGTGCTTGACGCCGGTCATCCGGTTGTTGCCAAGACTATTTCCGTAGAAGATGGCCCGGCGAAGTTAGAGATTCCTCGCGGCGCCGTGATAACGGCTGTTGCTGGGACTGCGGTGTCGAGCTTCTATGATATTATCAGGGAAGTCGGCCGATATCCCGGCCAGCGTGTCGTGATTGATTATCGCATCAACAACCAGGTAGCGGTCAACGTTGCTTTGGATGTTGACCGGCCGGAAGACTTTGTCAGCGTCAAATCTACTTTTGCTGAGTTTGTTCCATTTGATGATTTGAAGAGGCTTTATAAGGCCGACAATCCCATTGAAGCTGTCGGTATGGGATATAAAAAGACGGTTATGTTTATTACCCAGACTTACCTGACGTTAAGGCGTCTTGTCGGCAGAGATGTCAGTCCCAAGAATCTCATAGGTCCTGTTGGTATCCTTGCGGCCAGCTACACAATAGTTGCCGAGCGGCCGTTCGTTTACTACGTCTACTTTCTTGGTCTGATAAGTGCCTGCATAGCGGTTCTCAACTTTTTGCCTCTGCCGCCTCTTGACGGAGGAGTGGTTGTGCTGTTGTTCGTCGAGAAGGTCAAGGGCTCAGCGTTGAGTGAGCGGACGCAGGGGATTATTGCTTATGTCGGCCTGGTGCTTATAGGAGGGTTCTTTCTCTACATAACGTTTAACGATATTGTGAGGAGTTTTTTCAGTTAGCCCGGATTTTTCAAAGCCCCAGAGGGCACAGAGGATTCGATAATATTTAGCCGCGAAAAGCCTCAAAACGCACAAAGGCTCAAAATTAGACGCAGATTTCGCGGAGCGTATCACGCATAAACTCTCAATCCTAAGCTCTAAATACTAAACAAATTCAAATTTTCAAAGGCCCAAAATTCAAAACTGACCACGGAACCATTCGACTTCCCCTTCGACTACGCTGAGGGCTTCAGCTTATTCAGGGCAGTCTCTGCGCAGGAATGACAGTTCCTACGCGGCTCAAGGGCGACGCAATATTAAGAGGTGCGAAAAATAGCACCCTAAATGGTTAGTTTTCCTACGCATTGGGGTAAGTGTCCGTGTACCATGTGTTGAGAGCGGTCTCGACTTCGGCGCGGGTTTTGGTCTTCATAAGAGAGAGCAGGGCCGGTTTGCGTCTTGGGTGACGGCGGACGTAGCCGGCGAAGAACTTTCGGAAGATGCGGACCGCTTTTTTTTCTGGATAATCCTTTAGTATCCGCTCGAAATGTTCGAGTATTACGAGCCGTTGTTCGGTTAGTTCGGGGGGCGGCGGCAGGGGGCGATTCTCCCATACACATCGCAGATCGCGAAAGATCCAGGGATTTCCGACGGCGCCGCGTGCGACGACGAAGCCATCAAGTCCGGTCCTTTTCATCAGGTCGACCGTTGCCGGCGGTTCGAAAATGTCACCACTTCCAACGATCGTTGCGTCGGGGAAGCGGTTTTTTACTGCGGCCAAGAGGTCCCAGTCGGCTTTGCCACGGAATCGCTCTGAGACGGTTCGGCCGTGGATGACGAGGGCATCGACCCCGTTTTCTATCGAGCGTGTTACAATCTCCCAAAAGTTGTCCAGGGACTGAGGTTTATGATTCGCGCCGATGCGCAGTTTCATCAGGACGGGGGCAACGATAACATCGCGAACCGCTTTCAGGCTATCGATGACAGTGTCCGGTTCGTTGAGCATCGCCCCGCCGCGTCCCCTTCGCAAGATTTTTGGGGCTGGACAGGCAAAATTCAGATCGATGACGTCGTATCCAGCGGCCACCAGGTCGCGGGCGGCACTGGCCATTGTCGCGGGGTTCCTGCCGAGGATCTGTGCGCCGACGGGGTGCTCATCGGCAACGGGGCGAAAGCAGGCCTTGCGCAGGAACCTGGGATTGGCGGCGCTCTTGGCGAGCATCATATCGGCCAGAGTAAATGGGCAGCCGAACCTGCGGGCGAGCGTGCGCATTGCGCAGTCGCTGTATCCGCTCAGGGAGGCCTGGAAGAAAGGCACGTCCAGCGTCAGGCTGCCGAGTTTGAGAGCAATAGAATTGGTTTGCGGCCCAGCTATTTTCATTTTATGTAACTCCTGTAATACGCACACTACCCGATATCCCTGATTGGCCCGGGTATTGTTACCTCCGAATCTTCTTTCGTCAACCGGTGGGGTGAATTTTTTGCTGCGAGGATTTTGAGATTGGGTTTGTATTGGCTTTGTTTTGGGTTTGTTTTGGCATTTTATTGGCTTTAATTGGGTTTGATTGGGTTTGTATTGGGTTTGAATTGGGTTTGTTTTTCCCACTCCACCAAGTGTCCTTTTTGTCATAATCCATTGCCATCTCTTTGTTTATGTAAAATTTGGCTTTTTGGAAATTGGGTTTGTTTTGCATAAAATGAGCGATTTGTAGTGCGCTCACTACAGTTGTAGAGGGGAAATTAGTGAAGAGTGAGCTAAAGTGCCTAAAGTGAGCTAAAGTTTGATTCTCGATGATCGTATATCGTATATCGTATTGCGTATGTCGTAATGGATTCCCGCCTGCGCGGGAATGACAGGTGTGACGGGATGCTGTCGATTTTGGGGCGTTTGGGCGGTTTGGGTAGTTCTGGGCTTTGGTGGCCATTATAAGTTATCCTAATTTACTATTCAGTATCATTTTTATATGTTTGATATATATTATACAATAGGAAAAGTTAGATGTAAAGTAAATAATTAGAAAATTTGGGGCTATTTTATTGGCCGGGGATTTTTGTTGTGAACCCCGTTAGAAAGCAAGGCTTTCTTTCTAACGGGGTAAACAGCACGGAAAAGAACTGTGGATTCTTTAATAACAGTATTTTGTACGACTGCTTGCCTTTTCTTGATCTGCTTAAAGAAACGCCATTCGTGGCTGGCCGTATTTATATTAGTCCCTTGGCTTTGCCAGAACAGGTCGCTTGTATTTTACCACAAATTCATCTGTGGCATTTATAATATCCGATTTTCCTGTTTCACGAAGTCTGTACACTGCATCGATGATAGCCTGCTTTACATCCTCAACCCCGCATTGTGGGCAACCTTCAATTATCTGCATAAAGCCGTTCGCTGCCTCCAGAGTCCCGGACCGAGCAAGAGAATTTATGACATCGCGTTTCAACCAGGTGCCCGCGCCAACCTTTAATATGTGTAACTGATACGGAACAGCCAGAGGCGATTCGGTGAAAGCAAGCATTTCTCTTGCGATTTGCCATTTTCGCAGCCATTCTCCTTTGCTTTGCCCATCCTTTCTTACCTCGCGAATAGCCAAATCCTCGAGTATCTGCTCGAATTTCGGAGTATCCATTTCAACTATGTTAATATCCAACTCCAGTTCAATCGAATGGAGAGGCCCCGCTTTGAAAAACGCAGGCTCGGTACCGGGTATCTTCGTAGCTTCGGAACGTAACCGATATTCAACATGACAGACCACATGATACTGACCGGGCGGTAGCAAGGTGGAGCACCATTGATTCAACACAATTGACTTTTGCCCTGTTTTGCCTGCAGGAATTATCGTGGGTCTAAAAGCCTCAAACCCAGGCCTGCGAATCTTGCCCCCTTTAGCCACGACTTTATTCGACCCATCACGGATTTCCATTGAGAAAGCTTCGAGGTCATGTGTCCCAAAGTCAATCCTTTCTTTCTGCTGACCTGTGTTGCTAATCTTCACCGTTAATAATACAGGCTCGCCCGGGTAAAACGTTTTCTTGGATGTTTGGATACTCCAATCAAGAGATTCTTCCGGTCTTTGCGCATAAGCAGTTGTAAGCATATTAATAGAACTCCCCAGTATAAGATTCATCGCTAACAAATAGCTAAGCCGCTTTGGTTTGATAATCATTATCTTACCCTTTCAAGTATTTTATATCATACTTTTCTGTATAATGATTCTTATTAACATCTTAAGTTTTCTTGTATTTCCATTTCCTAAGGAAGACACACTGTGGCCTGAGACCCCGTTTTTTTGACCTCATAGCGCCATCCACTACCGCAATTGGGGTCAGCAAATACCGAACGAACTATAGAGTGCGGTCCCATTAAAGTAGTATAATTACCAGCGCAACTTTTATATCGATATATTTGCGGTGCTGAAAACAAAACAGCCTGATAGGGCGTGGCATAAGGCGAAGTCCAGTGAGTATCTGTACCAAATCCGGCAGTAGCTGAACCTTCTGAAGTGGTCGGGTCGGGGCTTCTTGACCCTGCAGCCCAGGGCGGTGACGGCCAGTAATAATAAGGGTCGTTAGGGTCGGGAGTGCCTGGATAATCCACATACTCTCCAACCATACACCCACTTAGGTCATTAGGATCTGTACTTCTTAAGGTAATATTTTTCCCCTTGAGGTTGATCATTTCAAAATACGTTCCCACGGCAACAATAACGACGTCGCCATCGTTACAGTCGTCAATAGCTGACTGGATGTTGGGATATTCATCCGGAACCAAGCGGGTCGCTGCCGGCGCCAGGCCGGTTGAAAGTAAACCCAAAACAATATTTAACAAAATTATCCTTCTCATTTTTAACCTCCAATCATCACTTGTCTTTAACAGATTTCCAAACAATAGTAAAGGAAAAAAATAAAAAAATTTACCGCAGAGAACGCTGAGAACGCAGAGAGTTTTTTTTACCACGAAGGCACGAAGAAAAATTAGACAGTCCTTGGGACTCCTTACGGAGGATAACAGGATTAACAGAGATTATGTTTTTGCCAGCTTGGTGTTCTTGGCAAAACCTGCTTTTAAAGCCAGCTTTGTCGCAGGTTATTGCCTTCGTCCACAAGGCCATCGAAACGGCCTTATTCAGAAGCTGGCGAAAACGGTGTTTTATTAACTACGAAAAGGCACAAAATGCGCAAAAGATAACAAAAAAATGAAAAAAACATGCTTTTTTTGGCCGGGGATTTTTGCTGTAAACCCCAGTTAGAAAGTAAACATTCAACTTCGTCTTCATACTTCTAACGGGGTAAACAGCACGAAAAACCACTGTGGATTGTTAAACCCTATTAGTGAATTTATTTCCATTACGCTACTTTCCGGTCGTTATAATAGGTTTCTTACCTCGAAAGTCAGTTATATCCGATCCCGGGGGCAAAGGGCTGTTGAGACGAGAAAGAACCTCATCATAAAGTTTATTTGGACCAACCACTTTAGAGATGTCAGTAACCTCAACAGACAACTCGAAAAGATCTGAGAATCTAAGAGTTCCATATTTGGCAACTTTTAATTTGTCCTTCATTATAATACCGTTAGATGCAATTACGATTGTGGGCTTATCCGCTCGATCGTGCGTGAAATTACCTTTTCTAACAAGATACTCGAAGTTGGGGTCAAGGGTCACTTCCCAGGTACCCAGTACGCTCCCATGTGAACCCTGTGAAGTTACTTTCATCAGGCCTGAGGACAAAATCTTTATTGATGTAACGGTGCCTAAATGTCTCGAAAATCCTTGTCCTATAGCCAATTGGAATTGGTTGAATTGGTACATATTGTCTCGACTGCCAATAGGAAAGCGATGAAGTAACGTTTGGGTGCCGCCCTTGTCGACTAAATTACTGTTAGGGGCAACAAAGAATGACTTTATCTTTTCAATTGAGTCATTGCGATCAGGTTCCGACAGAATATACTTCTCCAGCGACCTCCATATAATCAAGTTCCCGTCCTCATCATAATCAATAGGTCCGTAGTTCCCGGACCCAAGAAGGGCGAAAACAGGCGGGTGTTCATAATAATTGGTTATCTTCATCGCAAATGACCCTTCTGTTGTCCAAGTAGCTTTGCAATCCATAAAAACCCTACCCTGGTTCGGATCAAATGGGTCGCCATTCATACTCATCACGAACGAAAATTTATAACCAGTAGAATTAAATACGTGGTCTTTTTCCCTCAATAAACTCAGCAACTCTGCTCCACTCATTTCAGCAAGTAGTATCGTTGATGGGAATAACAATACTGCTATCATGGTGAAAACCAAAAATTTCCTAAATGAAGGATTATTATTCATTTTTTTGTCCTTTCATTTTAACATATTCCGTTGCTTTGAAATTCTCTCAACGCTTTCAGTAACTATTCTGGTTGGGTTCCTAACTCTCATGGACACCCACATTTGTATTTTTGCCCTGTATATTTAAAGAACCAAATGTCACCATAGCATCTATCTATTATACATGCTCCTTGCCAAGCCCGCCCAGCGCAATAATCACCACAACCATGATATATCCACCACTCATCGGTGTAAATAACAGGATCCCCTCCTGTTGGACAGTCACTTGTATGGAGTACCATTTGCTCGCACGCTTTTAAGTCGTTATCAGGTGCGGTATCACAATGTTTCTTCAAGCAAGGCCAATCTGGGCCCATATAATCACAGGAGGATCCGCTGTAAGAGTTCAGTATACAATAATCACTCTGGCAGTTTACATCATTTGGACCATGGCCACACTCCCAGAGACTATAACCAACTGGGTGGCAATTATTGCATATAGGGTCGACGCAGTTGCCATCTATGCAGCACTGGTAGTTTTTGCAGCACGTGCCGTCGCAGCAGAATTCGCTATTAGGGTCGCAGATTGATTCACATTGGCCGGTGGTGCTGTTACAATCTAGACATAGGTTTGGGTCACAACAATTGCCCTTACAACAAATATCGTTTGGATAACAGCAATAACCGTCATTAACTCCGCCTATGTCGTCGCAGCATTTCTGGGTCGAAGTATTACAACAAGTACCGTCACAGCAGGTATAGTTTGGGTCACAACATGTCCCTTTGCAACAAGTTTTACCAGATTCGCAGCAATAAGAACCTGAATCTGTACAACACACATCGTCTGAATTGCTGCAACATGTTGTGCTGTTACAGCAGTTTCCACTATTGCAACAGCTACCATTACAACATGTCGCTCCAGTGCTACAATCCCATTCGCAGCCGGTAGGCGTGCAGGTATAACAATCATCGCACGGCACGCCCGGCGGTTTACACGGCCAGGCGATTACCCGCTGCGCAGTAGTCGATAACAATAACATACAGCCTACGGTTAAGATAAGGATTCTATCGATCGTTTTATCCATAATCGTATCCCCTTATTGTGCCTGTGGGGCTAATCTCTCGGAACAGTCCTGTGCAATTCTTCGGGCCCACGCGGCGTATTTGTAGTCAGGCCAGTTATCAAGTAAATGGTTGCAGCAGTCCATCGCATACTGCCACTGACCGACGTCTCTGTAGGAAAGAGCCGAAAAGAAGTAAGCACTTGCGGTGAAAGGAGACGACGGAAATTCTTTTATAACCCGCTCATATAATACTATAGCATTGAAATTATCCACTGCGGGCTCCGAAGTTAAGCCATCTCTTCGAGCTTCGTTGGCCCGCCTGCGATATTCATATCCTGTCCGCAGTATGGTCGCGGCTAAACCCGGATGGTCATTAAAATCGATGATTAACCTGTCAATAAGGTTATGAACGTCCTCGTAATCAGCGGAGGTTTCACTTGGCAGCGGCACGACTGTGCGCGGGACCACCGCGTAGCCATTCTGAGTCCACTTGTCAGCCACTAATCCGTAGTACTGTATTGCTTTTCCGTATTCGCCCATGTGGCGGTAACAGTCAGCAATGAAATAATACAGGTCGGGGTCATCGTAGAAAAAGTCCGGAAATCTTTGCATTACCTTTTCCCATACTTTTACAGGCTTGAGATAATTCTCAACCACCGAGGATTCCGCCGCCAAAATTCTGGTATAATATACCGCTTCAATGTTGGATATCGCCTCGGGCAAATCCGGATTCTCATTAAAATCGGCGATTAAGGTATCGATCGCTGCCTGGGCCGTGGTATCGTCTCCCGACTCTATAAGAGACAAAACATCCATCTTTGAAGCAGCCAACAGTGCCTTAGCAGCATGAGAACTGTCAGGATACCGCCATACTACCTGCTGGTACATACTCTTTGCTTTGTCGTATGTGTTTGATGCTTCAAACTCTTTTGCGAACCAGTAAACCACTCCCGGCAAGGCCGGATGTTTGGCAAAATCAGCAGCAAATTTATCGATTTCTCCCTGCGCCTCGGCGAAATTGCCTGATTGGATAAGATAGAAGATATGAATCTTTGGGGCCCTGAATAATGCTTCTACGGCATAGGGGCTGTCAGGAAACAGTTGTATCAATTTTTTATAGACGTCTTCGGCCTCTTTAAATTTCCGTGGAGGAGAATATGCCTGGGCGACAGCGTACAGCGATTCCGCAAAATCCGGATGGTCGTTAAAATCAGCGATTAAGTTATCGAACTCTGCCTGAGCGGTTGTGAACTTCTTCGACTTGATAAGGGACATAATATTTCGCCTGGAGAGATACAACTGCGCACCATGCGCGGACGGACTATCAGGATGCTGCTGTAATATTAGCTGGCAGACGCCTTTTGCTTCTTCAAACTTCTTTAATCCATCATATCTTTTGGCAATATCATAAAGTGTTGCCGGAAAGCGCGTCAGCAGATTTATCTCGTTTTTGCCCATTACACTCACTATCTCAGCCTGCGATAGAGCATAGTTATAGATACGCAGGTCGTCTATAAGGCCGTTCCACTCCCGTCCCTGTACCTGCGCATTTGCGCCGATACATACGTTGTACTTACTGATGTCTATGGACTTCGCAGCAGCCTTTGCGGCTTCCAGTACTCCATCTATGTACAGGTACAGCCGTGTCCCATCGAATACTCCCGCAATGTGATGCCATTTGCCGTCATTCACACTGGTCGTTCCCAAGATGGCCCAGGGAACTTCGCCCTTGCCCGTCCACCTGGTTGCAGCGGTGCCGTTGCAAGCGAACTCGACATTATTTGAGTCACCCACCCTGGCCAGCCTCCAGGAGTTGTCGCCCTTGGCGATGATGGTCTGGTACTTTTTGTCGAACTCGTTGACCTTAATCCAGGCTGTGACCGTGATGCGTTCGGTGATGTCGAAAAACGATTCATTTCCACAGTCCACATAATCACCGTTACCATCGAGGTCAATTGCCTGTCCAAACACGCCGGACTCAAATGTTGGATTGCCGACGATGGTGCAATCGGCTGGTGGTTGGACGCCGGAAATATCGACGGCATCACCTTCAAAGTCATAATGCGCCACCAAGCCGGTGGGATTGGGGGCTACTGCTATAACCGTTTGAGCCGATACATCTGCAAAACACACGCCTGCCATCTCGGAAAGCACCAGACCAAACAAGGCTAACGATACGAAAAGAATTTTCTTAACCATAGCTTTTACCTCCTAATCAGCGCATAATTAAGCGCTCAGGTTTAGCTTTTTCCTGTCTTCTTGAGTTGCGAACTTCGATGAAACGTGCGATTTTAGTTTTCGGTTGCTATTATTGCCCCATTAGCAATCT
>Ga0114922_10001316_pt1 | contig 23721 bp, 17 predicted proteins | sample AartaG_FD_100975 | JGI IMG/M metagenome (GOLD analysis project Ga0114922, IMG submission 100975) | Deep subsurface microbial communities from Aarhus Bay to uncover new lineages of life (NeLLi) - Aarhus_00045 metaG | ecosystem: Environmental > Aquatic > Marine > Oceanic > Sediment | place... | reverse complement strand
ATATGACAGCGCTAGATTGCCCAGAACGAAGCGAGCCGCGGGCTTCAGCCCGCGCGGTGCCCCCGTTTTTGAGGCACCAGGGCTATCCGAGACCGCGCAGGCTGAAGCCTGCGGCTCGCTAAGAGAGATTCTAGCGCTGTCATATTAAGGTAGCCTGCTATCGCAACACCTGATCGTTAACCGGTGGACGCGCCCCAAGGGGGATTACACGCCGCTCTGGACAAATCATCCCGTTCGGAGGCCTTCGCGACGAGAATCGGCCTGGTGTGCTCGCCCCAGCCAACTCGCCCAGTCCGTCACCCGCCATCCTGACCAGCCCGGCTAACGTTTTCGGTAAGCACAGGCCAAACGGCAGGGGACGGATTGACAACGCACCGAAAACACAGCACTTATGGCTTGCGACGGTTGTGAACCGTGCAGCGTAGGGAGTACGCGCCAAGACGAGCCACGCTTGTCAGCGGGTTCGGCGATCCCGGGAAACACGGAGAAGGTCAGCCGCGCGGCCCGGCACGGGCCATTGAGGAAACCCACGCCGATTCTGGAAACTGCGAATGATCTTCAATTCCTGGGCCTACGTGGTGTTCCTGCCGCTGGTGCTTTTGTTGTACTGGCCGTTGCCGTGGCGCGGGCGGTTGTATCTGCTCCTGGTCGCCAACGCGGTTTTCTATGGCTGGTGGGACGCGCGGTTTCTCATCCTCATCGCGCTCTCGATCGGCATCGATTTCATCGCCGGCCAACGGATCGGCCGACTCGAACGATCCGACCCGGCCCGGAAACGCTGGCTGGCGCTCAGCGCCTGCGCGAACCTGGGCATTCTGGGCGTTTTCAAGTACTTCGACTTCTTCAGCCAGAGCACGGTGGTGCTGCTGTCGGCGATCGGGCTGGAGACCGATCCCTTGCTGCTCCGCGTCATCCTGCCGATCGGCATCTCCTTCTACACCTTCCAATCGATGGCCTATACCATCGACGTGTATCGCGGGAAGATCGAGCCCGTTTACGACTTGGTGGTGTTCGCAAACTACGTGTCGTTCTTTCCCCAGCTCGTCGCCGGTCCGATCGAGCGAGCCGGCAACCTGGTCCCCCAGCTTCAGCAACTCCGAACCGGCCGGGACTGCGAGATCCAGCGCGGCCTGTTTCTGATTCTCTGGGGCATGTACAAAAAGGTCGTGGTCGCGGACAACCTCGCCCGCATCGTCTCGGTCTGTCTGGACGCCGAGAATCCGACCGCGGGCGGCGTCGTTGTCGGCAACCTGGCGTTCGCTTTTCAGATTTACTGTGACTTCTCGGGGTACACGGACATCGCCCGCGGGTCGGCGCTGCTTCTGGGGGTCAGACTGCGCGAGAACTTCAAGCTGCCCTACTTTGCGATCTCCCCGAGCGATTTCTGGACCCGCTGGCACGTCTCGCTCTCGAGCTGGCTGCGTGATTACCTCTATATTTCGCTCGGCGGCAACCGCCGCGGCAAATACCTCACCTATCGGAACCTGTGCCTGACAATGCTCCTGGGCGGTCTGTGGCACGGCGCGGCGTGGACTTTCATCATCTGGGGGGCCTACCACGGACTGCTGCTGATCATTTATCGCCTGGTCTTTGGATCGGGCGGGCATCCCCCGGCCAAATCCGTTCTGGGCAGGGGGTTCTGGATGCTGGTGATGTTCATCTTCACGCTGGGAGGCTGGGCCATCTTTCGGGCGAGCAGCCTCGACCAACTGGTCGGGTTCGTACAGGCGATGGTGCAATTCGACTGGCAGGCTCCGGCCGGCTCGCTGCGGGACACGGTTTTTCTCAGCTCCGGCGTGGTGGTCATGATGGTGGTTCAGGCGTGGCGCGAGGACATGATGGTCGCCTTTCGAAGCCCGATCCTGGTTCGCATGCCGCTGGCGATTCTGTTAGTGGGCTTAATCGTCATGCTGGGGGCGACGGGCGGCACCGAGTTCATCTACTTTCAGTTTTGAGAGGTCTGCAATGCCGGATTCCTCCAAGCGCCTTGCTCGAGCCGGCCGCATCCTGGCGGCGATGCTCATCGGACTTGTCGCGTTGGAAGGATACGCCCAACTGACGCGGTACGTCGGCTACCGCACCTCGAGAGTCGTGGAGACCACGGCTCGCGACGAAGGGCTGCTGAAAGATCTCGAGCGAGGTGAGCGCACGCTGCCCGCTGATGGTACGCGCATCTTGATCCTGGGCGACTCAATGGCCTATTCACCGGGCGTGGCCTACGAGGACGTCTGGTCCACACTGCTCGGGCAACGGATTCGGGCCGGGATCGATCCTGCGGCCGTGGTGGTCAATGCCGCCCTCGCGGACACGACCATGTGGATCCACCTGAAGCGAGCCTGCAGGTTCGTGCCGCTTCTGAAACCCGATATCGTGCTCGTCATGTACAACTACAACGACGTCAACCTGAAGGAACATTTCCGCGAGGAGGGCGGTGCCGACGCCGACAGCGGTGGCGGGCCTGGAGAAAGCAGGCAGAGGCCGGGCGAGAGGTCGGCATCGCCTCAGTCTGCGGAAGAGAGAAAGGTCTACGGGAGGGCCATGCTGGGCAGGCTGCTGTATTGGATCAAGACCCACTCGCTGGCCATGCGAGGGATCCTGCCGCGCATCAACATGCAGCTCAAGGCCTGGGGCGTCGTGATTCCCGGATCTGAATTCCATCACCTGTCACGAATCGCTTACACGCCCGAGTTTCAGAGTTGGCGTGATACGCAGAAGCTGCTGCTGGAGTTGCGCGACGTCTGCGCGGTCGACGACGCCACTCTGGCCATCTACGTTCTGCCGCAGTTTCACACGCTTCGCCGAGACCTGCTTTCCGGGCCGCGCCGTGCGCTCAGCACGTATTTGCACGAAATCGGCGTGCCGAACGGGTACGGTTTCGAGCATTTCAAGGGCAGGCCCTGGGAGGAACTGGCGGTCTCTCCCTTCGACGGCCATCCGAACGTGCAGGCGAACCGTGAGATCGCCGACCTGCTCTACGACTGGCTGGGCGAAAGCACCGGGCTCGGCGGTTCCGTCATGAAGGGGCAGACCGGCGTGCCGGAACCGAGGCGATAGCCGGACAACGGCCGGAGCGAACGTCGCCCCATCCCGTCAGGTGATCGTCCGGGCAGGCAGCGGCCATCCGCCATCCCCTTGGTCCACCGCAGTCCTGGAGCACGGGCGAGGGTGGCCGTTGCCGGCACCGTCACCGGGCGCGGGGCGAGGGAGGTGGCCGACCAAGGGCTCACGACGGCCGGGAAACCGCGCGGAGGGTGCCAAAGCGGCGGAGCGGGACCAGGCGGCAAGCCTTGGGATAGACCGGGTTTGCGCGGCAAAGCAACCACGGCCTGGGCCGGAGGCCGCGGTGCTCGCCCTAACGCGTGAATTGGACGGCCGATTCGGGTATCATGTGCTTGGGGAGGTTCGACGACATGGCCGGACGGAGGGTGTTTGGGGAATCTCGGCTAAGAGTGCGCCCTAAGACCCTTGTGGCACTACCGTCCCGGCGGTGCAGCCACAAGCGAGAGGCCTAGGCTACGAAGTTTTAGGATGCACTCTGAAGGCATGCAGGACGGGTAGACTCGGGGGCGCGAGGGAGGGCAGTGCTCGCTCCAGGCGCCGCCGTCCCGACTGGAGTTCCTGACCGGCTGACAAGAAGATTGGCCGCGCCGGTTGACCTTGGCTCGTACGTTGAGAATCAAGGAGAATCCCAATGCACGCGACTGGGACAGGTTTTCGAGTGTGGAATTGGGTGCTGGCCGCCGCAGCAGGGCTGGCGATGGCGGCGTCGGGCACGGCGGCTGATACCTGGATGACCGTGTCCCCCGAGGGCAGGGTGAGTGTGAACGAGAAGGCCGCGCCCCAGCCTCCCAGCGTCGTGGTCGACGGGTACGACGACACCGGCCTGGAGGTGACCGTCGACCTCGCGGGCCTGGCGCTGGCCCCCGAAGATACCAAAGGGGGCCGGTTCCTCAGCGTGGGCTGCCCCGAGACGCCCCTGGGCGGCAAGTACGGCACTTCCGCCCTGCCGGTGGTTCGCCGACTGTTCACGACACCGGTGGGGGCGACGGTCGAGCTACAGGTCGAGCAGGGCGAGGCCTCAGTCATCGACTTGAAAGCGGCCGGCTTTACCATGCCGGTCCTGCCGATGCAGCCCCCGATCGTGATGGAGCCGGGTGCTCTCGAGCGTGCACCGTTCCACTACGACGAATCGGCCTATGCAACCGACGCGCTGTTGCCGGTGGAGCGAGTTACGATTACGGAACTGGGCATCATGCGTGGCCGGCAACTGCACGTGCTGGAAGTCCGGCCGTTCGCCTATAACCCGGTTCGTGGCACATTGGCGGTGCATCCGCACTTCAATTTGAGCATCCGCTTCCAAGGTGGGCGGAGCAACAGGGACGGTCTGGGCTCGCTGGGGCCACTGCGCGGCGTCCTGCTGAATCCGCAGCCGGCGAAGCGGAGCGGCCGCGGATCGGGCAACTACCTGATTGTGATGGGCGAGGCCTTTGACGGCATCGCGCCGATGACCCAGTTCATCGACGCCAAGACGGCCGAGGGCTTCACCGTCCTGACGTACGTAGCGCCCCCGAACGCTCCGGTGATCCGGGCTTACATCCAAAGCCTGTGGGACACGTCCGATGCGCCGGACTAGCTGCTGCTGGCCGGTGACTCGGACACGATTCCCGTATACTACGGCGGGGGGGAAGCCCACGGAGCCACCGACCTGCCCTATGCGTGCATGGATCCCGGCGATGACTGGTACCCGGACATGGCCATCGGGCGTTTCACGGTGCGCACCGAGAGTCAGTTGCAGGCCATTGTGGACAAGACCTTGTACGTCGCGGCGGGCGATTTCGAAGATCCGACCTATGCCGAGCGCGCCGTGTTCATGGCCGGCACCGACACGATGTCCGGTGACGAAGGGGTACACAACTGGGTCATCAACACCTACATGACGCCGAACGCGATTGAGGCCTACAAGCTGTACATGCGGACCTACGGGGCCGACACCGAGGATGTTAGCGACGCCTTCAACAATGGATGTTTCCTGGGCGTATTCTATGGTCACAGTTGGGACAATCAATGGCAGAGCGGGCCTCCGTTCTCGCACGATGACGTGCAGAACCTGACGAACGAGGGGAAGTACCCGTTTCTCTTCAACTTCACGTGCGCTATCGGGGCCTTTACGCTGGAGCCCTGCTTCCTCGAGGTGTGGATCAGGGCCGCCAACAAGGGGGCAGTGGCAGCAATCAGCTCGTCGAACTATATTTATTCTGACCCTCCGGGCTGGCCGGAGACGGTCAACACCGAGAAGTTCCTGTTCGATTCGATCTACCTGGATGGCCTCCGGGAGGTGAGCCCGGCCTGGCAGGCGACGATGGCACGGCTCCTGGCGTATTACGGCCCGTCGAACCCCGTGTGCCGTGATTATGCTGAGATGTTCAACCTGCAGGCCGATCCATCGCTGCAGATGCCGTTGCCGCCGCCCCCCAACTATCTGATCATCGCCCCGGAGGACTACGCCGGCAGCGCTGAGATAATCCAGTTTGCCGGCGCGAAGACGGCGCAGGGCTTCAGGGTGCTGACGTATGACGTGCCCTCCGGCACGAGCAACGCCTCGATCAAGACCTACATTGAGGATCTCTGGGGGACGCCAGATGCACCCGATTACATCCTGCTGGTCGGTGACACGGCCGGTTCAACCTCCACATCAACTACGATTCCGCACTGGACCGGCGGGGGCAGCAAGCACGCGACGACCGACCTGCCTTACGCGTGCATGGACGCGGGCGACGATTGGCATCCCGACATTGCCGTCGGGCGTTTCTCGGTCAGTTCGCTGGAGGAGTTGCAGGACGTGGTGGCCAAGAGCGTGTTTGTCGAGGCCGGGAGCTTCCCCGACCCGATGTACGTCAAGCGCGGTGCATTCCTGGCTAACCCGAGTACGTGCGGTATGGCCGAACCCACACACGATTGGGTTATCGATCACTACTTCACCCCGAAGGGCTATGAGGGGATCAAACTCTACGCCGCCGAAGGCGCGGATACGCAGGACGTGGCCGACGCGGTGAACAACGGCTGCCTGTGGGTCGGCTATTACGGTCACAGCGGTTCGAGCGGCTGGTGGGCCCCGTCGTTCTACCAGGAAGACGTGCGGGCCCTGACCAACGCGGGGCTGTACGGCGTCGCTTGGAGCTTCAGTTGCAACGTCGGGAACTACAGCTTGGACGAGTGCTTCGGCGAAACGTGGCTCCGCGAGGCCGACAAGGGCGCAGCGGCGGTCATTTTCCCTTCGTACTACATCTACTGGGGCAGCCCCGAAGCGTGGGAGCCAGCCACCGTACTGGAGCACTCCTTCTTCCGGGCCTTCTTCAAGGATGACATTTGGGAAGTTGGCCCGGCCTGGCAGGCAGGGTTGTATCACTTCCTGGAGGATTTCGACGGCGATGAGGATATCAAGCGGAACTTCTTCGAGCTGTACAACCTGCTGGGCGATCCGGCCCTGCGGCTGCCGCAGCCGGACGGCTTCACTCTCACGGCGAGTCCGGAGTCGCAGGATCTGTGCTGCCCGCCGGCCACACAGGCCGTCTACGACATCGAAGTGGGACTGTTAGGCACCTTCAGTGAGACCGTGACGCTGAGCGCCGAAGACGAACCGGCCGGGGCAACTGTTGACTTCGACGTGAACCACCAGGTGCCACCGTTTACGTCGGTGATGACGGTTGGCAATCTCGCAGGAGCTGCGCCCGGTGAATACCACATCCTCATCACCGGCACGTCCATATCGAAACAGCGGTCAACAAGCGTGAAGCTGGGCATTTCGGATAGCATTCCGGCCGCACCGGTATTGACGAGCCCGCCAAACGGCGCGGAGGACGTCTCGCGGACGCCGACACTGACCTGGGAGGAGTCCTCACAGGCTCTGGACTACGACCTGGAGGTGGCCCAAGACTCCGGTTTCCTGGACGTCGTCTACAGCACGACGGTCGCCGACACGAGCCACACGGTGGGTACGCAACTAGATTCGCTGACGGAGTACTATTGGCACGTCCGGGCGGTCAACGGCTGTGGCGACAGCGGCTTCTCGTCGCCCTTCAGCTTCACGACGCTGGAGCAGGCCGATTACTTCACCGAACAGTTCGACACCGGCAAGCCGATTGACCTGGAGTACTTCACCGTCGTATTCATCCCGGACGGCTCCGGTGATTATTACGACATGTGCGGCGTGGATGCTAGCGAATTACCGACGGATCCGACCGGCGGAACCACGCTCTACATCAGCGAAGACTCGTGGGACACTGGCACGCTTTCGAGCGGTGAACACGTGCAGCTCTACGACGTTAGCTACGACACCTTCTATGCCAACGACAATGGGAACGTTACGTTCACCGGTGGCGACAGCATCTGGCAGGAATCATTAGAGCAGCACTTCAGCATGCCTCGTATCTCGGCCGTGTTCGACGACTTCAGTGTGGCCAACGGGACGGTCAGTTGGAAGCAATTGGCCGACCGCGCCGCGGTCACCTACGAAGACGTGCCCGAGTACGGCACGGGCAATAGCAACACCTTCCAAGTCGAGATGTTCTTCAACGGTGAGATCCACATCACCTGGCTGGGCGTCGACTCCAACGATTCCATTGTGGGCCTCTCCGAAGGTAACGGCCTCCCCGAAGACTTCCTCGAAACGGACCTGTCCGCAGCTTCCCCGTGCTTCGCCACCGGCGCCTGCTGCGTCGGCGAAACCTGCACGATCGAGAGCGAGAGCGACTGCCTGACGGCATTGGGCGAGTACCAGGGTGACGAGACCGATTGCGATCCTAACCCCTGCATAACTTATGAATCTACCTGTCTGATCATCAGTGAGGTTGTTGACGGCGCTCTGAGTGGCGGGTGTCCCAAGTTCATCGAGATCACCAACACGGGCCTGAACGACTTCTCGTTCATCGAGGGCGGCCTCATTGTCCAAATGGACTCCAGTACGGATGTCGAGATCGACGTTGACCTCTCGGGCGTGACGATCCTTGCCGGACAGGCTTACGTGATAAACTCGAACGAACAGGGCGCATGCTGGGGCGCCTTCCCGGTCGTGTTCGGTTTTGAGGCCGATCACTACACCGACGTTTTCTTCGGCAACGGCAACGACCGCTACATCCTCACCGACACGGCCGACGGCTCGCATCTGCTGGACATCTACGGTGACTTTGGCGTTGACGGCACCGGCGAGGCCTGGGAGTACACCGACGGCTACGCCTATCGGCTGTCCGCGCACAACCGCGGCTCCGGGCAGGACTTTGCCGCCGGGGAGTGGTTCTTCAGCGGCACGGACAGCCTGGAAGGGGAAGATCCCGAGCAAATCCTGCGGGACAACACCACCCCGGGCGAGCATGTCTACGACGAGGACTGCGTCCAGATGCCCGGTGACTTGGACAACGATGGGGATGTGGACATGTTCGACTTTTCGGCGTTCCAGGTCTGCTTCGGCCAGTCGGCCACTGGCGAATGTGAGCTCTGCAACTTGGCCGGAGGCGACGTGATCGACCTGGACGACTTCGCTCTGCTCGCCGCGGCGATGGGAGGGCCGTAGCAGGCCTGATCCCGCGGCGGGATGTCTGCAGCCGGCCGGCGGCACGGTACTGTCTGAATGGTCGGCTTCGGCAGGTCACGGCCGCGTGTCGCAAGTCGAACGGTTCGGCCCGGCGCCGCCCGCGGACCCGGACGTGGTGGGGTGTTCCCGGGCGCTCAACTCGGAAACGCAACTCGGCATGGACGACCTGCGCGGCTTGCTTGTCCGGCCCGTAAGCATGCCTGGGGCGGGAGGTGCATCTGCCGCCTCTGGGGGCCCGCGCCGGCATGTACGAGGGCGACGTTCTGGTCTACGCCATCAACCTTGCAAGGCAGGCGGTGGAGGTCGGCTTGGCCGGTGGCCGACTCATCCGGGCGGTCCGCGACCTGATCGTAAGCCAGCGGCGCCAGCCAGCCGAGGCGTTCACGCTCGCCCCGACGCACACGCCCATTCTGAGGGTAAGGTCGGGTTCGTCGGCCCGCAACAGCGTCTTGACCTGGATTATTGACGCGCCCGGCTTCGGTGGCTGGGGCGGGGTGGCTTCCCAGGATTGAACCGCGATGCGAGCCCTGCGTACTACGACTAAGCCCCGGGGCGACGGTACGCTGTCCGCAGGGTGCGGGTCAGGCTGTAGCCCATCGAAGACACAGCCGATATAATATGCGGCCAGAGGCCGATAACGATTCTAGGCTCGCAAGCCGTGGCTTGGCAAGGAGTTAGGTCAGGCGTCCTGACGGCTGACGGGCACGGAGTGTAGGTAGAGGAACCGGATGGCCACAACCCTTGGCCTGCGGCCGGCTGCTGCGTGTTTGCTGCGTTCCGATCGGGCTGCAGTACGGATGAGGACGTCACCGTTGTGGGGGCGAGGACGATGCGTAGGGTACTGATTACGGGCATTACCGGGCAGGACGGCTCGTACCTCGCGGAGCTCCTGTTGAACAAGGGATACGAAGTGTACGGACTGATCCGCCGGAGTTCCTCGTTCCACACGGCCCGAATCGACCATCTCTACAGCGATCCGCACAAGGCGGGCACGCCTCTGAAGCTGTTCTACGGGGACCTTTCCGACGGAACGAATATCAGCTCGGTCCTGCACGACCTGAACCCGGACGAAGTGTACAACCTGGCCGCCCAGAGCCACGTCCGGGTTAGCTTCGATCAGCCTATCTATTCGGTGGACGTTGGGGCCCTGGGCGTGCTGCGTGTTCTGGAAGCGGTCCGCAAGATGCCCAGGCCATCGCGCTTCTACCAGGCCTCCAGCAGCGAGATGTTCGGCAAGGCGGCCGAGACGCCGCAGACCGAGAAGACCCCCTTCTACCCCCGCAGCCCCTACGGGTGTGCCAAGGCCTACGCCTTCTGGCAGACAGTCAACTACCGTGAAGCGTACAACCTGTTCGCCTGCAACGGCATCCTTTTCAACCACGAGTCGCCCCGCCGCGGGGAGACGTTCGTCACGCGGAAGATCACCCGGGCGGCTACGCGGATCAAGCTGGGCCTGCAGGACAAGCTCTATTTGGGCAACCTCGACGCCAAGCGCGACTGGGGCTTCGCCGGCGACTACGTCGAGGCCATGTGGCTGATTCTGCAGCACGACCAGCCGGGCGACTACGTGATCGCCACCGGCGAGACCCACGCCGTACGGGAGTTCCTGGACGAGGTGTTCGGATACCTGGATCTGGACTGGAAGGCCCACGTGGAGATCGACCCGCGCTATTTCCGCCCGACGGAGGTGGACGTTCTCCAGGGCGACGCGTCCAAGGCCCGAGAGGTGCTCGGCTGGGACCCGAAGGTCACCTTCAAGGATCTGGCCCGGATGATGGTGGACGAGGACATGAAGCTCGCCCGCAAGGAAGCCATCCTGCGTGAACACGGGGAGGAGGCATGAGCGGATTCTGGCAGAAGGGGCGCATCGCAGTCACCGGCGGCGCCGGATTCCTCGGGCGATACATCCTCGAGGGGCTGGCCCGACGCCGGGCCGAGCACGTGTTCGTGGCCGACATCGACAAATATGACCTCACCAAGGCCGAAGACATCGGCCGGATGTACGACGAGATCGAGCCCGACGTCGTCATCCACCTGGCGGCGGTGGTCGGCGGTATCGGGGCAAACCGCGAGCGCCCGGGCGAGTTCTTCTACAAGAACCTGATCATGGGCGTGCAACTGATCGAGGAGGGGCGCCTGCGCGGCCTCGAGAAGTTCGTGGCCATCGGCACCATCTGCGCCTACCCCAAATTCACGCCCGTCCCGTTCCGAGAAGATGATCTGTGGAACGGCTACCCGGAGGAGACCAATGCCCCCTACGGGCTGGCCAAGAAGATGCTGCTGGTCCAATCCCAAGCCTACCGCCAGCAGTATGGCTTCAATTCCATCTTCCTCCTCCCAGTGAACCTCTACGGCCCGGGCGACAACTTCGACCCCGAGTCGAGCCACGTGATCCCGGCCCTGATCAAGAAGTGCGTGGACGCCATCGACAACGGCCACGATCACATCACCTGCTGGGGCACGGGCCAGGTCTCGCGCGAGTTCATCTACGCCGCCGACGCCGCCGAGGGCATTCTGCTCGCCACCGAACACTACAACGGCGGCGATCCCGTGAACATCGGGCACGGGTTCGAGATCACCATCAGGGACCTGGTCGAGAAGATCGCGAAGCTGACCGGTTTCGGCGGCGAGATTCGCTGGGACAGTTCAAAACCCGACGGTCAACCCCGCCGATGCCTGGACACCTCGCGGGCCCGGGCCCTGTTCGGATTTCAGGCCCGCACCGCCTTCGACGAGGGGCTCCGCCGCACCATCGAGTGGTATCGCGGCCGTCCCAGACCTGCGGACTGATCGAGCGAATCGACCTGGCGCCCCGCTTCCAGCATCTGAAGGGCTCCCAAACGCCGGTCTCGCGCTCGCCCGCCCTCGACCACTGTGCCCGCGCGAAAGGCGTCAAGAGATGGCACTCTTTAAGCACCTTGTCAGAAGAATACCCGGCCTCATTGGCTTACATTCGTACCTTAGTCGTCTGAGGCACACGCCACTCCTGCACCCCGAGCTATACCCAAGGGGCCACTATTACTCGCCGTTGCCCGATCTCGACGAAGTACGGTCAAAGGCGGCCACTCTCTTCAATCCAGATGTCGATCTCGGCCCAAGTATCGATCTAAGGGCAGATGCACAACGGTCCCTATTGGGTGATCTCGCCCAACTCTACGACGGATTCCCCTGGAACCAGAAGCCCCTCGAAGAGTACAGATTCCATCTGGATCAAACCCACTTTCGCTACGGCGACGCCCTGATCCTGTATTCGATGCTTCGATTCCTAAAGCCTCAAAGGGTCATTGAAGTGGGATCCGGTTTCTCTTCCGCGTTGATGCTCGACACCAACGATTCATTTCTCGACGGCACCGTCCGCTTTACGTTTATCGAGCCCTTCCCCGCGAGGTTAGAAGCCTTGCTCAGAGAAAAGGACCGCAAGACTGCTCGGATCCTTGTCGATTTCGTACAGAACGTGCCGATCTCGGTTTTTAGAGAACTCGAAACGAAAGATATTCTCTTTATAGACTCGTCGCATGTGTCGAAGATAGGAAGCGACGTGAACTTCCTTGTTTTCAACGTCTTACCGGCACTGAATCCCGCAGTAGTGATTCATTTTCACGATGTGCACTGGCCCTTCGAATATCCGCAACAAAGCGTCATTGATGGTAGAGCCTGGAACGAAGCTTATCTAGTCAGAGCATTTTTGCAATACAATCGTTGCTTTGAGATCCTTCTTTTCAATAGCTTTGTGGCGCACGCTTTCCAGTCGCTCGTCGAGGACAAAACGCCGATTTTCATGGTGTTTTGCCTTCGGTTGTGTTGCGATCGGGGCGACGCAGGATTCGTCCCCGCACCGAAGATTTGGCGAAAGCGTCCTCATGCCAACCCCTGACGTGCCTGCCCCTCGGGAACAGGCGGCGCGACTATCGGAACGGCTCAATGGGACAACTCCCCCTGATCACCGTTGTAACGCCCTCCTATAACCAGGGCCAGTACCTCGAGCGGACCATCCGGTCCGTTGTGGGCCAGGCATACCCCAATCTCGAGTACATCGTGCTGGACGGTGAAAGCACTGATCAGAGCCGGGAGATCATCGAAAAGTACGGCAACTCCATCAGTTATTGGCGCAGTGCGCCTGACAACGGCCAGGCCGCAGCGATTGCCGAGGGCTTCCGCATGGCCAACGGGGAAGTCTTGTGCTGGGTGAACTCTGATGACATGTTGCTGCCCGGGTCCCTGGAGTACGTGGCCCGCCTCTTCGCGCGGCGCGGCGACCGGGTACAGTGGCTCACTGGCGCTGCGGCTTTGGTCGATGAATCGGATCGCGTCCTGGCCTATCGCCGCCCGTGTCCGGTCACGTTCAAGAGCATGCTTTGTGTGCCGATGGGCTTCGTCCAAACCGCGTGCTTCTGGCGCAGATCGCTGTACGAGCAGGTCGGCGGGCTCGATCCCACGTTCGAGTTTTGCCTGGACTATGACCTATTCCTCCGTTTCGCATACGTCACCCGGCCCCGCTGGACGCTCCGCCCTCTGGGGGTAATCCGCTACCATCCAGAGACCAAAACCTCGCGCATGCGGGCGACCATGCACTCCGAGAACGAACGCATCCGGCAGCAATGGTCGGTACCCGTCTCGAAGCCCCAGGCGTTTCTGTACTGGTTTGGTCGAGCACTCTGGAACAAGGTGACCACGGCGTTTCCGAGAGACAAGCACACCTTCCTTGAGCCGCCGCCGCTCCCGTAAACGGTCTGGTGCCGTCAGGAGCTGCTATTCATGGACCAATTCATCGCCGGGCTCTCTGCGGTCACCATCCTGATTGCCATTCCACTGACGGTGCTGAAACCTTCCTGGCTGTTCTACCTTTTCCTGATTTGCACCGTCTTCGCCAATATCCTGGGCGGGCATGTCTACGCCGCCGGTAACCTCGGCCTGCCGCGGGCCTGGCAGCCGGGCGACGTCCTGGGCTGGTTGACGCTTGCCGCGGCCGTCACGCTGCCGCGCAATGACCGCCTCCCTCCGGAGGTCATGAAGAAATGCATGGCTGTCATCGCCATCTTGAGCGCAGCCTCCCTCGCACTAGGTCTCGTTCTCTACTTCGACAGGGCTTTGACCCACTCGCGCGCGCTGCATTTCGTGCCCGCCATGCTGTTTGCCGGCAGGTACCTCACTAACACCACCCGCATAAACACTTTTCTGAGGTTCACGACCAGCCTCCTTCTGCTCATGTTCGTAGTCCACGTCTCCGTCCGATTCGGCGTGTACACTCCCCCCATATCCCGCGAAGTCACCGGGGGGCAACTAGTTGGGGAGAGGGGTGAGGACGCCCTCGCCCTGGTGCTGTACCTGGCCCTGATCAGTATGGCGCTCGGTCGCTTTGGCAACCAACACGGATCGCGCGCCCTCTCCGCCGTCATGCTTCTGACGGGGCTCTGTGGAGCGGCACTCAGCGAGACCAGGACGTTGTACGGCGCCGTCGCCGGGCTGGGCCTGGTCGCCGTTTTGTTCGTCCGCGGCAGGATCAGGAGCGTCATTATACTTGCATTGGCGTTATGTCTGGTCCTCTGGGCGGCAGCAGAGACAGGCTTCGATCTCACCGCCCGATTCCGGGCCCATTTCGGGCGCGGCCGTCTTGTCATGCCGTTCTCCCAGGGACCCACGTGGCGCACCCTGGAATACCAGCTGATTCTCCGTAGCTATATCAGGGAACCGTTCCTCATATTCACCGGCAGAGGGATCGGCGCCACCCATACGATACCCGGCACGGGTTTCATTGGCGCCGATATCAGTTATTACCACTCGGAGTATCTGGGCTGGCTGGATAAACTCGGCCTCCTTGGGCTTGCGGCCTTTCTCACCATGTGCGGCGCATGCCTCCGGCGCAGCTTCCGGCTGGCCAGATCCAGGATCAAGCCATTGGGCTACTATGGCAGCACCGTGTTTCTGCTGATGGCTGCGCTGATGGCCTTCGGCCTTCTCAATCCCTGTTTCATGAACCTGCGAAGTGGCGCTTTGCTCATATGCTTCGTTGGCTTGATTGCTAACTTGCACGGCATACATGACAGTTTTCAGTCCCGCCGCTGCACCTTCTGATTACCAAGCAACGCCAGCCGACGCTCCGCCGCGGATGTGATTTCCTCTCGGAATCGTTCCCAATTGCAGCAGCCTGGCGATCCCCGGGAGACTTCCGATGTCGTTGGGTCTGTACCGCCGAGCTCGTCGTGCAGCCTACCTTCTGCGTCGCTTCTCCCATCCCCGCGCGATCGCCTGGGAATGTATTAGGAAATGCCGTCCCGGCCGGGCCCTCATTACCAAACTGAACAAAGACCTGAGAGTACGGATCTATCCGCACGACGTGATCGGCCGGGATATCTATGTACATGGCCTTTTCGAAATGGCCGGGTGTCGCTTTGTCCCCTCCTTCCTTGAGCCGGGAATGGTGTTCGTTGACGTCGGCGCCAATCTGGGCCAATACACGCTTTGGGCGGCTAAATGCATCGGCAAGACCGGGCAGGTTCACAGTTTCGAGCCCAGCGGGCGGATGTTCGGCGAGTTGGAGTTCAACGTCAGGCTCAACGGCGTGTCGGACATTTGTGTGCTGAACCGGGTGGCACTGTCGGATACCATCGGGACCGCCACCCTGTCGCGCTACGGCCCCGGCGCCGAGGTTTATGGTTCGCTGGGAAGGCAGAAACGAGAGAGCAGCCGCATTATCGGATGGGAAGAGGTAACCAGCACCACCCTGGACGCCTATGTGAAAGCTCAGAGCATCGACCATATTGATCTGGTGAAGATGGATATCGAGGGTGCCGAGCTGCTCGCCCTGCGCGGCGGTCGAGAGGTCCTGGGTCGGGCGGACGCGCCGGTGATCGTGTTGGAGCTGTTCGATGTCAATACGGCGGGATTCGCGTACCAGGCCCTGGAGACCTGGGATTACTTGGAGGGCTTCGGGTACCGGATGTTCGAATTCGACCGTAGGGGGCGGATCACCGGTCTGGCTGAACGGCCTGCGGATTTTTCCGTCGAACGAAACCTTGTCGCCAGGAAGGCGAGCTTTCGGCCGAAGGGGCCCGACCGTTGTTAGGCTGTGCGTAGAGGAACGCGAACGAGGCAAAGCACGATCAAGAGAATGCTCCGTTCCCAACTGATGGTCAATGTTGCGTCGGGGGCTGTGACGACTGGCATCAACATAGTCGTTTTGGCTGTGGCTTATCCGGTTTACTTGCACTTTCTCGGCTACGAATTATACGGTGTGTGGTTGATCCTCGGGACGGTGTTAGCCTTCGCGCAAATGGGCAATCTTCAAATCGGTCCGGCCGTCACGAAGTTCGTGGCCGAGGAGTATGGGCGCGAGGACATCGGTGGCGTCGCCCGGTACGTCTTGATGGCCATGGTCATGCTCAGTGCGACGGGCATACTCGTGCTTGTGCTGATCCTCGCTTTCAACACACAGATCATTGCGGTCTTCAAACTGGACAGCGATCACGCCGAAATCGCATCACGGCTGCTGCCGTACGTGGGCATTCTGTGCATCTACGCCTTCGTGGTTCACGCCCTCAACGCCACGCTGTCGGGCTTGGGGCGCCTTGACCTAGCCAATTACACCCATTCGGCAGGCCGCGTCGTCGCCGTGATCGTGGCCAGCGCACTGCTTTGTACGGGCCTGCGCGTCGAGAGCCTGCTGGTTGCCAACATCGTGTCCTATATGGTCGTGCACGCCGCAAGCACGTTTTTCATTCGGCGCGCCGCGCCGGTGCGTTTCCTGCGGCGAGAGAACTGGGACCCGCCACGGCTGAAGAAGCTGCTCCACTTCGGAAGCGGAGTGTTCGGCGGCTCCCTCATGGGTCTGTTGCTGAGCCCGTTTCACAAGCTGATGCTCTCGCGGTGCGCGGGGGTGGCCACCGTGCCCGTGTACGACTTGGCCTACAACGGAAGCATGCAGTTCCGCAGCCTGGCAGAAGCCGGCCTGCGGGCCCTGATGCCAGAGATCAGCCGCGTCGGCGCGAACCTCACGAAAAAGGCACGGGACAGCATCAACCAGATCCATCAACGGGCCCTCAAGTACGTGATCGTGTTCGGCGCCCCCGCGTACCTCGCATTGTTCACTCTGGCGGTGCCACTGCTGAAGATCTGGCTCCGCGATCGTTACGTGGACACCCTGCCGGGGTCATTTCGCGTCCTGCTGGTCGCCACTTTCCTGAGCCTCATCGGTGTGCCGGCTTATTATACCCTCATGGGCCTGGGCCGAGTCCGACACACCTTCGTGTCCCACGTCCTGCAGTCATTGATCAGCGTCGCCGTGGTCCTGGCGGTTGCGCTCAGCGCGGCGTTGACCGTCGAAGGCGTCGCCTGGGCCGTGTTCGTCGGCGTGGCTGCGTCAACGGCCTATCTCCTCTGCCAAAAACGTCGTCTCTTTCAACACGAGAGGTACGGAGATGATGACCATGAAACGATCGGGCGGTGACCGTGCCGCCAGACCGCTACCGCACGGACCCGCTCTTCACCTCTTCGTAGAAAGGAACTGACCATGCGCGTTCTCATGGTCGACCTGCCTGCCAAGGGTGGCATGGTGCTGTACACCGGCGATCTGTGCCGTAGCCTGGCGGCCCAAGGGGCCGAGGTCACGCTGCTTACATCGACCGAGTACGAACGGAAGCCGGCCGACGCAACCTTTGATGTGTTGCCCAGGCTCCGGCCCATGCACGGCAACAAAAGGTTCGTCACCCGCCTCCACTGGATGGCGGAGCGGTTCGGGATCGCCTTGTGGAACGGCGTGGTTCGCAACAACATCGTCCGAAACGGATCCTGGGACGTAGTTCATCTGCAACAGATCGTCGCCCCTGTTGATCAGTTCATACTTCGCCCGATTACAGGCCAGATGCCGCTCGTCTTGACCGTGCATGACACTATCCCGCACGCAGAGCGCTTTGTGAGCCGTCCCAGCGCCCTGCGGTGCGCATATCGCCACTTCGATCGCCTCATTGTCCATTATGAACGGGGCAGGGCCAACCTGGTGGAGCAATACGGCGTGCCGGCCGACAGGATCGAGGTCATTCCGCACGGGCTGAGGATGGTGGAAGCCGTCGAATCCCAAGAGGACGCCCGCAGGAAACTGGGCTTGCCGCCGGGTCGGAGAATCCTCCTCTTCTTCGGGACGGTGCGTCCCGACAAGGGGCTGGGCACGCTGTTGAAGGCCATGGCCCGGGCCAGGCAGCAGATCGAAAACGTGCTTCTGGTCATCGCCGGGAGCGCTCCGAAAGACACGGGCTTCGGCGAATACGAGAAGCTGATCACGGCATTGGGCTTGGATCCGCAGGTAAAGCGCTTCATCCGTTTTATTGAAGACGAGGAGATACCGCGGTTCTTTGCCGCGGCAGACGTTTGCACTCTGCCCTATGACCATTTTGATTCGCAAAGCGGAGTTCTCATGCAGGCCTACGCGCACTACAGGCCGGTGCTGGTCACCGACGTCGGCGCCATTGGCGACATGGTCAGGGCCGACGGCGTCGGCGTGGTCGTAACGCCCGCGGACCCCGACGCGTTGGCCGAAGGGCTCCGGGAGGTGACGCAGAATCACGAGAAGTACCGGGACAAGTGCGGACCGAAAACGACGATGAAGTACACGTGGTCGCGCAGTGCCCAGATGAGCATCGACTGCTATCGGATGCTGTCAGAGAGTCGGCGGCCTGCAGCTCGGAGAACCTAACATGGCCCGGAACCGCGCGGAAGGGCACCCCGTCCGGGTGCTGATTATCGGAACACTGCCGCCGCCGATCGGTGGAGCTAGCGTACTGCTTAAGCAACTGGTGGACGAGCTGAGAGAACGCGGCGACGTGAACTTGGTGGTGATTGAGACCGGCGGCATCCGGAATGGCGGTCTCAAAGGAGTCTTCCGCTTTGCGTCGGTTTTCTGGCAGACAATCTGGCAGGTGCGCCGTGCTGATGTGGTGGCCCTGCATGCGGCTTCCGGTGGACTGCTCATAATGGGCAGCATCCTTCTCCCCACGACAAGATTTTTCAGGAAGCCGCTCCTGATCCGTGGATTCGGCGGCACCTACTACCCACAAAGCTTTGGCGCGGCCCGACGCGCAATGACGCGCACCATCGTTCGAAACGCGCATTTGTTCCTCGTGGAGACCAAAGCCATGGTCCGCTCCGCCCGTGAGGAGGGGATCAGACGCGTGGCCTGGTATCCGAACAGTCGCCCGCTGGCGGGCAATGTCGATTCCGCGCCGCCGGAATCCAGACCCTGTCGGAAGTTCGTGTACTTCGGACATGTCCGGCCGTGCAAAGGCATCGCCGAAGTGATTGAGGCTGGTGAGCGCTTCGGTGACGAAGTGAGCGTTGATGTGTACGGTCCGTTTCTCGATGGGCTTTCCGCGCGCACGTTTGAGGGACTCAAGACGGTGCGCTATTGCGGCGTGGTTCCGCCGGACCAGGCTGTCGCCACCCTACGCCGCTATGACATACTCCTGCTGCCGACATACCATGCAGGGGAAGGCTACCCGGGAGTGGTTCTCGAATCCTTCAGAGCAGGCCGACCGGTTATCACAACCTACTGGAGAGCCATCCCCGAGATCGTGGATGAAACCTGCGGTATTCTGATCGACCCCCACAACGCTGACCAGTTGTACGACGCGATGAAAAGACTCACAGAGGACCCTCAATTGTATCGCACGTTGTGTCAAGGGGTAAGGTCACAGCGGCAGTTATTCGATTCCAGATTGTGGACGGAGTGTTTCACGGCGTACTGCAAGGTGCTTGCCCAATATGGTGGAAACCCAGGCCACGAACACATGGATCAAATTGAGCAAACGTGTCGTTCCGCAGCTTCGCGCGCAGCCAGAGACCAAGAAGTGACGTATGCCTGAAGATTCCGTTACCATTGCGTTTTTGGGGGATATCTACCCCAGCGTTGCATAAAACTCGGAGGCTCAGGTCATCGTGTTTTGTCCTGGACTGCAGACAAGGCCATTCCCCCATGGAAGCCCGCCGCTTCCTGATGTAACGGGAGGGGCGTTGTGGAAACGCCCTCCGTTGAATGGAAAGCTCTTGCAATGCGCAGTGCTCTCAGGCACAAGACCGAGATACCCCTGCAAGTTTCTGCAACTGTAAGGTGAATCCAGACTGTTCAGCGTTTACGGGAAAATGCCCGTGCCGGTACAGAACTTCGCCTGCACGCTGGCTGCTTCGCCGCATGGACGCGGTGGTGGCGTGCAACCCAGAAATCGCACGCGAGTGTGGGCAGACCGCTTCGTCGAGTACTGCAAGGAGCTGGCCCATCACCCCATGTGACCCCCGGGCAGTGCACAAGCGTTAACGACCGTCGTACCCGGCCGATCAGTCCCACCGCTCGACTGTCTCATTCGACAGGTCGGGAGGTTCCGATGGCGTCCATCTGGCACAGAATCCTGGATGCATTGCGCGGATTTCCCGCGGTCTCCCCGCTGGCCCTCCTTCTGGCGCTTCGCCGCCCCAAGGGCCTCCCAGGCTTCCTCGCGAACGTGCGCCGCTCCTACCGGGCAAGCGCCAAGCTCCGGGCAGCGGCGGTCCTGCCACACGATCTGTTGAAGGATAGAGGCGTGATTACGATGCGCCTCGGCGAGCACGGTGTGTTTCCCGGTGAAGCCGGGCTCTTGGTCGCCGAACTCGTGGCCGCGCCTCAACCCCTGCGAGTCTTCGAGATAGGCACCTTCGAGGGCGCCCAGACCGCCCTTATCGCCATGAGCACATCTGACGAAACGCGGGTATTGACCCTTGATTTGCCACCCGATGAACCTGTCCCCCGCGGCGTTACTGACAAAACCCTGATCGATCTCGCGGCGGGCCAAGTCGGCGCGCGGTTCCGAGACACGTCTTGGGACGAGGCCGAGATTACTCAGCTTTACGGAAACAGCAAAACCTTCGATTTCTCGCCCTATTACGACTCCATTGAGCTCGTTGTGATCGACGCCTCCCACAGCCATGAGTTCGTGCTCAGCGACAGTATGCAAGCGTTTCGTATGATTCGGGCGGGCGGCGTCTTGCTGGGGCACGAGTATGAATCCATGCGCAGTGAGTACGGTGTTACACGCTGCGTCGACCGCTTGTGGAAGCGTCATGGTTGTCCGATCTATCGGCTCTCGAGCGAAGGCGGAGATAGTCGTTATGCCCTCATGTACGTCGATGAGCCCACAAAGGAAAAACTCGCCGCTATCGCGCAGAGCCAAGACTCCTTCTAGCAATCAGGCCACCGGCCCGACCGAGCCGACGTCATCCTGGGTGGCCCAACAAGGTGTCAGCGGAACCGCTTCCGCACCACCGACACGATGACCGATCCTCTTCGGCCCGAGACAACTGACCCGGCGAGGGACTCGTGAACATGAGGGAACCGCGCCTGCTCGTTGCCGGGGCAACGGGCTTCGTGGGCCTGTGGACATTGCGCCACTGGAGGATGACGCATCCACACGTCGAGGTCTGGGCCACCAGTGAGAAGCCCTGTCCACCTCGGGTCGAGGCCCATAAGTATCGGCAGGTGGATTTGCGTGACGTCGGCGCTGTGACCGAGCTGGTGCGCGCTTGTCGGCCTACGCGGGTGATTCATCTGGCCGGCGTAGTCGGAAACGCGCCGCTTGCGGAGCACCTTTCTGTAAACGTGGTCGGCACGGAGAACCTGTACAACGCCCTGACGGAAGTGGAAGATCTGGCCGATCTGCGCATCGTGCAGGCCAGTTCAGCGGCGACCTACGGCCCAGTCCACCCTGACGAACTGCCGATCACCGAGCAGCAGCCGCCCAGGCCTATCACACCGTACGCTCTGGGTAAGGTAGCCCAGGATTACCTGGCGGCGGCGATGTGGCGGACGAAGGGGCTGCCGGTTATCCGCGGCTGCGTGTTCAACCTACTTGGGCCGGGCCAACCGGATACGCTGGTGCCCATGACCTTCATCAAGCAGCTCCGTGATGCGCGGTCCCCCGTTATCGCTCGGCTTCAGGTCGGGCAGACGGCGTCGCGGAGGGACTTCGTTGACGTGCGAGACGTGGTCGCGGCGTTCGACTTGTTGCTGGATTCTGGACGACCCGGCGAGGCCTACAACATTGCCTCTGGTCAGGACGTGTCGATACAAGAGCTCATTGACGAGCTGCTGCGAATCACGGGGCTTGACGTGCCGGTGCAGCTCGCCGCGCCGCGGGTTCGGGGCATCGATGTCCCCTGTGTCCGGGCGGACATCTCCAAGCTGACCGCCGCTACCGGTTGGCAGCCCAAGATATCCTGGCGCGAATCGCTGGCGGCCATGTGCGGCGGTGCCGGCGATTGACCGAATCACCCGGCCCACCGGGCGGACTCGCTATCCGCCATGCGATGGACGACATCGGCACCTTGTTGCCCAACTTTCGCTGCCCGTGCGGCCGGGCGACGCCGGTGCTGAAGCGCATAGAGGGACGAACGGACTCGTATGTCGTTAGGGCAGACGGACGGCGCGTGGGAAGGATCAGCAACGTTTTCCAGGGCGTAACGTGGGTGCGGCGGGACCGGCCTGAAGGGAACTGGCCAGAATGCGCCGGCGGCGGCGTTGTTCGAGCCCGCGGGCTCTGCATAGCGTAACGGTTCACGCATGACCCCAAAACGTACTCAACGGTTAACGGTGCGCCGAGCTGGCCAGGGCCGGGTCCTGTACGTCCAACCGGACGGCACAATCTACATGTCGCGGCGTTACCGCATCTACCGATCGACCGATGACGGAAAAAACTGGACGGAGGGCACCGCCATGCCATGTCCGCTCGGGCGGCGCCTGGCCCAGCCGTCGCGCCTGGCCTGCCGGCTCCTGCGGCATGAGGTGCGGGCGCTCGTAGTACTTTCGGATGGCACCTGTGTGGCATCGAATCGAGATGGCATATTCCATGCGCCACCCGGGCATCGCTTGATGAGCCGGAGCAGGACTCCCGACCATGAGATCGCACCCAGGCCGCCCATGACCATCGCTCTCGGGCCGGGCGACCGGGTGCTCTGGGGCGAGTATTGCAGCAATCCGGAGCGCCGCCAGGTGCGCCTGTACGTTTCTCAGGACGCCGGCCGTTCGTTCGAAGTCGGCCACGTGTTCCCGACGGGCGAGATCCGCCACGTGCATAATATCGTCTACGACGAGACGCTCGATCAATACTGGGTGCTCACGGGAGATTTCGGCGGCGAGGCCGGCATCGGTCTGCTCTCGGCGGACCAGGCAGACTTCGAGTGGGTGGCCCGCGGCACACAGGAATATCGCGCCGTCTGCGTCTTTTCTTTTAGCGACAGCCTGGTCTACGGCACCGACACCGAGAAGGAGGCCAACGCCGTCATGAGACTGGACAAGGCGACCGGCCGGGTTCAGCGGATCGTGGAGCTTGAGGGCAGTTGCATTTACGCCTGCCGGTTCGGCGGTCTTTACGCCTTGTCAACGACAGTCGAGCCGTCAACGGTCAACTTGTCCAAAGACGCCGCCCTCTGGTTCTCACGCGACGGCGAGCGATGGGCGAAGGTCTTCACCGCGCCGAAGGATCGCTGGCACCCGAAGTATTTTCAGTACGGGTCCCTGGTCTTGCCGCACGGCGCCAGCAATCGCGAGGTGATCACGTTCAGCGGCCAGGCGCTGCGAGGCCTGGACGGCCAGACCATGGTGGGCAGCTTAGCAGACGGGGCGCTGTAACCCCCCGACCGCCGGCACCAGCCAGCGGGTGCACGAGCAAGGATGGTTGGTCGTTTCACCGATGCCATTGAGCTAGCCCGAGCGCTGGGCCCAAGGTGGGTCCTGTGGCGCGCGGGTTACGCGTTGCGCAGAAGGAGCGGATTGCTCAAGCGAAGCTTTCCGGCGGTCAATTATAACACCGTGCAATTGGCCGACCTGGTCGACAACGGCGTGCCCACCTCGCCTGACGACTATCGGGTCTTCCGGGAGACGGGTAAGAGTCAGTTCTTTTTTGAGCCCGGTCGAACGCCGGACTCGGCCATCTTGGACCGCGTGATATCTGCTTCCGCCAAAGCTCGCACCGTGGCTGTGGCGGATGATTACTGCCGCGGGCGTTTTCTTTTCTACAGCAAGCACACGCACGACCTGGGCCGGCCGGTCAATTGGCTGCTCAACCCCTTCACCGGCGATGAGCATCACACGCGAACACATTGGTGCGACTATCCTACCTTCT
>Ga0114922_10001315_pt1 | contig 23723 bp, 24 predicted proteins | sample AartaG_FD_100975 | JGI IMG/M metagenome (GOLD analysis project Ga0114922, IMG submission 100975) | Deep subsurface microbial communities from Aarhus Bay to uncover new lineages of life (NeLLi) - Aarhus_00045 metaG | ecosystem: Environmental > Aquatic > Marine > Oceanic > Sediment | place... | reverse complement strand
CCTTTCACCGCTTAGTGCTCTTTGTACTATTTCTTCTTTGAATTCCTGGGAGTGTTTCCTCTTTTTATTACCCATTAACTTATGCCCCTCCTTTGTTTCTCTTGCTTGTTATTTTATTATATAACAAGTCTTATTTTTTACTAAATGTGTCCAGTTGGAGGGGTGCAGTCCATAGATTACCTTAACTTTGCAATCATCTAAGACCTGTTTCCATTGCGGATTAGCCTCGTCAGTCAGTCTGTAATGGTTTCTCCAGAAGGAATCTCTACCTTGCATAAACCTAAATATAGAATGGCTATCTACATAATAGGCCAGAGGAAAACCATATTTCAATAAAACAGTCTCTAAGGCCAGAATATGCTTCCAGGTAGTCTCTTTGGTTACTAAAATAGCATAAAGGATAAAGTGACTAAAATCATCCAAAGAGGTAATCAGATACCATTTTCCTTTAGTATAAGGGGAGAACTGGTGGTGAGAAGAATCGTGTTGAATAAGTTCCCCAAGGTAGTTAGTTAATATCTCTCTATCATGAGCTTTTCTCTTTGGCCTTAAAAAATAAAAATGATTTCTTTTTGCTCGGTCGATGATAGTAGGCAAAGATACCTTTTGCCCATATTTTTGTTCTAAAAGATCTTTGATATAACTGTAGTTATAATACTTAATCGGTATTTCTTTGTTCTCGATTAAATCTTTTTCCATCTTTAGTTCTTTGACAATATTTCTCTCGATATCTTTTGAGATTTTTCGAGTAGGAGTATTCCGGGAATATTGAATAGAGAAGTTTTCAGGATCATCTTTTAATCCTTTTACTAAAGCAAAGAATCTTCTCTTTTTAATACCTAAAATTTCTTGGATATATTTCCTTTCTATCTTTTTATCTAAATATCGTTCGATAAGGTCTTTAACTTGGGAATCTGTAAACTTTTTATGAATCTGAACCATAACCTAAAACCTCCAATCCCTTTTTGATTTTAGATTATAGTTTAAGGTGTGCACTTTTAATTTTTAAATGACAATAAACGAAAAATATTTGACAAATTAAATAAATTATTTTATTATATGTATACTATTGGTATACAAAGGATAATAATAAATGAAAGATAAAAATACCATTTATGAAGAACTAAAAAAAGAAATAATGTTAGGGAATTTATTGCCTGGGACTTCTTTGGTTGAACGTGAGATTAGTGATAAATATGACATAAGTAGAACACCTGTAAGAGAAATTTTATGGCAGTTAGCTTCTGATGGGTTGATTCAACAAGAACCATCAAGAGGATACGCAATAAGAAAAATTTCATTAGAAGAGATATTTAATAAATTTCAAGCTAGAGAAGCCATAGAAGGTATGGCTGCAAGATTAGCTTGTCAAAAAGGTGATGCTAAATTTTTTTCAAATATAAAAGAAATACGGGAAAAAATTAAAAAAATCGATATTGAAAAAAATTCTCAAGAAAGTGTCTTTTTTGGAAGAAAGTTACATGATTTGATTTTAGATGCAGCAAATAATTCATTTTTATCAGAATTCTCTAGCAAGTTAAAAAATCTTGCTGCTTTAACAAGAAATATTACAAAAAGCTCAATTTTAATTGAAAAAAAGTCCCAAGAATCACATCTAGCAATTATTAATGCTCTTCAGGAGAAGGATGAAGAAAAAAGTGAATACTGTATGCGTATACATTTAAGGACCACTTGCAGGTTAATGGTAGATCATTTTTATCCAAGTCTTTTTAAATGAATAAAATAATAAATATTAAAAAATAATCATACGGGTAGATAATTCTGGAGTAAAAATACCAGTTATTGGTATAAGAGGACGCAAGTTGATCCGATAAAAATAAAGAAAGCAAGACTGCTCGAAAGGCTATGCACCATCATTTTGCTTGGGTTGAAAAAGATTTAATCAGCGACTACTCATATAAAGAAAAACAATACGTAAGACTCAATGTATAAATTTATGAAAGTGGCATTAATCCACGTATTATGAAAGGCACTTATTATGTGATAAAGGAGGTAAATATGCTTATGAGTTAATATAAAAAAGAGGTTCCTAAAAGGGAAGAATCTTGAAAGATTATTTTTGTTTTTAGGAAGATTTAAGAGGAAATAAAATTTAATTAAGGAGGTTTGTTAATATGAAAATGCTAAGAAAGAAAAAAGAAACATTAATAGTATTATTAGTAATCGGGGTAATGATATCACTTATTTTTCTTGTGAATAGTAGCGCATACGCAGACGATGAGTATCTTCCATTTGAAGGTAAAGGGCTTGCTCCAGTAGGTGATGAAACTATTAACTTTCGGGGATGGCAGTATATGACGCAGGTTGTTGAACAAAATGTTGAGCGCTATAATAAAGAACTGGAGGGTCATGTGGATTATGAGACAATAACGGGAGATTATTCGACAATTATAGAAAATAAATTTATTGCAAAAGATCCCATAGATATTTTCTACGGTAATCCTAATGACGCAGTTCGATATTATGAAGCTGGCTGGATGATACCAGCAGAATCTCTTCCAAACATAGAAGAAATTAAAGCTGATTTGTATCCCAATGTTCTTGATGCTTGGTCATATAAGGGTAAACTAATGGGATTAAGCTATTTTTTGAGTGATCAAGGGATTATGCATGTAAATTTAAAGAAACTTGCTGAGGCTGGGATATCTGAGAAAGATTTGCCGAAAACGTGGGATGAGCTTTATGATCAACTTTATGTGCTGAGAGATGCGGGAATCAAATATCCCTATCTACCTTATTTCTTTGCCGAATGGTACGGGATTTCTTGGGGTTTTGTTTTTGAGACCTTGAATCGAGGTCAACAATTAGTTGATGCTGAAACGCATAGACCTATATTTACTGCTGATGGCCCAGCAGGTGAGACCTTAAGGGATTGGAAAAGAATTTGGAACGACGGATTGGTTCAAAAAGAAGTTCTAACTTACATGGAATCAGATTACCTTAATGCCTGGGGATCGGGTAATTACGTCTATAGCCCCCAGCAATCGTATGATCTTAAGAAATTTAATGACCCTCATTATTCACCATTTGCTGGTTATTGCAGTATAGTACCTAACCAAGGACAGAGCTGGGGTTTTCTTGGCTGTGCAATGTATATGATGTCTAATCGTCCCCGAAGTGAGGAATTAGATCACGATGTAAAGGCTTTTTTCTCTTGGTATGGTTATAAGGATCACGAGGATAAAGGGTTTGTTGGCAGCAATTGGGTAAAGGAAGCCATGCTCTTTTCGGGTTACCGTAGTGTAATGGAAGACCCAGAGAATATAGCTCAAGTACGTAGCGCCCTTGCACGTCCTGAAGATTACGAGGTGCTTATGGATTCTTTCGCAAAGACCCTCTATCCTAAGGATCTGTTTCAAAATGTATGGTGGACGGAATATAACTCTTGGCTTAAGGAAACATTGATGGATTTTTTAATGAAAGACAGACCTGTTGATGAAACTATTAAGACTATGTACGATAAAATGAATGAATTAGCCGATAAGTACAAAAATATATAAGGAGGTTTCTTTGATATAATATATGATAAGGGTGGTGAACCAGATTTATGTTGATTCACCACCCTTATCATAATTGTAGTAATTTAAAAGGAGGAACATAAGAATTATGGGATATCTGAAACATAAAGAAAAGGCAGGGGATCTTTCAAACTTTCAATTTGCATTACTTCTTACATTACCCGTAGTTTTATTCTTGGTAACTATTATTATCTATCCTCTCCTATACTCTATTTGGGCTAGTTTCCAACAGATTAGTTTCTTTGGTGGTTATCGCACAAATTTTGTTGGTTTTAAAAATTATATAGATGTTCTACACTCGCCAAGTTTCTGGAATGGCGCAATAGTATCTCTCCGGTTCATGGTGGAATCGGTAGTTTTAACACTTTCAGTTGGCCTTGGAATTGCTCTAACTTTGAAGGGAATATTAAAGGGCAGGGGAATAATGTACTCTATTATTATTTTCCCCTGGGCTGTTTCCTGCTACGGCGCAGGAATTATATTTAAATACTTCTGGGGTGGAATTAGAAGCTTTCCTAGTGCTCTATCTTTTATTCTTGGGGAAGGGCGAAGTATAAATATGTTAGATGAGCATATAGTAATTGAGGCGATATCTATTGGAAATGCTTGGCATTTAGCTCCTTTAGTGGCTTTATTTTTATTAGCAAATATGCAAACTATTCCCACACGCCTGTATGATATGGCTGAAATTGACAATCTAGGGGGTTTTAGAAAATTTTATTATGTAACTCTCCCTTATTTGAGATACTCTTTGTTTATATTTACTTCTATTGTGGCAGTCTTGTCACTTAAGATGTTTGATTATATTTTTGTACAAACAGGTGGAGGCCCCGGTACTGCCTCGGCGGCCTTAACCTATGAGATCTATAAGGAGAGCTTTCAGAATTTAAACCTTGGATATGGAGCAGCAATGTCTTTTTATCTTTTATTTTTAATTTTGGCTCTTACGATTCTCAATTATTTATTTTGGGGACGGAAGATGGTGTAAAAAAAATGAACAAAAAAATAGTTAAATGGATTTTAATCATAGTGATTATTTTTTGGACAATCATGCCTTTGTACTGGTTTTTAAGGATGGCGTTTATGAACCCAGCAGAACTTTCTCTTTTTCCTCCTCATTTTTATCCACACAAACCTACGATTTCAGGATTTTTTAATGTGCTGGGATTTTCATACACCTCTTCATCAGGGGAAATCTTTATCCCTTCTGGGCAGGCGGATCAGATTAGAAGGGGTTTAATGAATAGTTTAGTTTTAGCTTCTATTGTTACCTGTATTACTTTGATAGTAACAGTTCCTCTGGCTTATACATTTGGTCGTTTGAAGTTTCAACATAAAAATAAACTTTTATTTGCAATTCTTCTTTCTGTGGCTCTCCCACCGGTCTCTTTGTTAATCCCTTTTTTTATTCTTTTTGTAAAGGCAGGATTAACAGGTAATTTAATAGGACTTACATTAGTTCATCTCACCATAACCATTCCCTTTGTGGCATGGATGCTAATGGGCTTTTTCCGTAATCTTCCACCTGTGGAGCCATTAGCAACTATCGATGGATTTTCACGGATTGCTACTTTTTTCAAGATTATCATTCCTATGTCGAAGGTAGGTATCGCAGTAGCTGCGATTATTTCGTTTCTGTTCTCTTGGAATGAATATGACTTTGCTATGGTGCTGGTAAATGGGACTCCCGCAACAACTCTCCCTGCTTCCATTTCAGGATTCTTGTTCCAACATCCTGAAGTTGAACATTTAGCAGCATCCGTTATTTATTCTTTGGTTCCACCTTTTATTGTAGCTTATCTTTTACAGAAGCATATTACCGAAATGAATATAACTAATCCGATAGGAGGTTAAGTTTAGTGGCTAAGATTAACTTGCAAGATATTTATAAAAAATATGATAAAACAATGGCGTTAAATGGTTTAAATCTTCAAATAGAGGATAAAGAGATAGTTGTATTTTTGGGGCCATCAGGTTGTGGCAAGACTACTACTTTAGATTGTATTGCTGGAATTAACCAGCCGACCTCTGGTCGTATTTACTTTGATGATAAGGATGTTACCGATCAGGCACCTCACAAACGTAATGTATCTATGGTATTTCAGTCTGCTCTACTTTATCCTCATCTGACAGGGCGTGAAAACATCCGGATGAGTTTACGAATCGGTCGTAACTCTAGACAGGTCGAAGATAGGAAGATTGAAGAGGTAGTTAATCTTCTTAGCATCCGTACGCTATTGGATAAACTACCTTATCAAATGAGTGGCGGAGAAAGGCAGCGTGTTGCTACCGCAAAAGCCATTGTGCGCAATCCATCAGTTTTCTTGATGGATGAGCCATTTGCTAGTCTGGATGCAGCAATGAAAGAGGAACTTCGTGTTGAAGTTGTTGTTTTGCAGAAGAAATTGGGTATTACCATGATTTTTGTAACACACGACCAGGTGGAAGCTATGACTATGGGAGACCATATTGCTGTTATAAAAGAAGGAATATTGCAGCAGGTAGGAACACCTAATGAAATATACAACATGCCTGCTAATGTTTTTGTGGGGGGTTTTGTAGGGTCACCCTCCATGAACTTCTTCCAAGTGAATGTAAAAAAATGTGATAACAACTATATATTTGAGCATCCTAAATTTCATATAGAGCTCTCAAAAAAACTCACCGAGTATTTTGGAAAATTTCTTGAGGAAAAAAAATCGGTAATCATCGGTTTAAGACCTCAACATGTAACCTTCTTGGAAAAACCGGAGCAAGGTGTTTTAAAGGGACAAATCTATGCTGTTGAGCGACTGGGCAAAGAAACAAGAGTTACAGTTGATTATGGAGGTAAAGACAAACTTAAAGCTATTATGTCTTCCTTATTTAATAAGACTATGGGAGATGTTGTTTATACGCTCCCCAAGGTTGAAGATTTATATTTTTTTGATTCCGAGAAAGAAAGGAAGCTATTGTTTAAATTAGATCAAACGTTAAATGGTAAATAGGCTTTCAGAAAACTCGCTCTTTAAAAATTAAATATTAGGAAGGAAAGATTTTACAAAACGAAACTTATCTTTGTTGCCTGTCTTAACAGCAGTCAAGGCTATCAGAAGAACGGTAATGTGGACGATAGTACAGTGATTAGAGATAGCCCGGAGTCCTCTGACACTCGGATTTTGCATACAAAGGTCAAGCAACCTGGAAAATATCCTTTCGCACCCACTGCGAAGATTATAAACTTTCTTGAATTCCGGAGTGCCATAAGCAATCTGTTTAGGAGTATCTTCACTAACGACTTGAGTATGGGCAAAAAAATCTTTACCTTTTACAAACTGAGGGTGCATTCAGGGATAGAAGGGACGACTTTTTCTAAACTTCTTAGATGGATAATAAGACAAATAAACTTAATCCTGTGGTTCTATTTCCTTCTTTGTACTTACCCCAGTATAATATCTCAAATCCAGCTAAGCAGATACGTTTACCGGTTGAGGAAACCTTAAGATCTTTTTCTCTTCTTAGATTTTGAGCAATATAAGGTTTGGCTTTAAGGTCACAAATGATAAAGTTAAGGACTTTTGCTGAATCAAGGCCAGCATCGGCGATTACCGCACAAATATTAAGGCCAAACCTATCTTTAGCCAATCGAAGCTGGGGGATGATAACTTTACTGTCTACTACATTGGCTGACCTGGTTTCTTTTGTAATAGTTAATTCAGATAAATTCTTTATTAAGAAGATGAAGTGTAAAATAATAATAAGGTTATGCTTTTCTCTGAATGAATTTAAAAATTACTTGAAAGACGTTGAGCAAAAAACAGAAGTTAAAAAGGCTTACGGAATTATACGTAGGATACTTATATTAATTTTATAGACCAATGGGTGAAAGGTAAAAAGATGAAAATCAGAATATTTGAGACAAAGAATAATATGGGAAAAGCTGCGGCAAAGGAAGCAGCCAGAATATTAACAGATACAATAAAGGAAAAAGGAGAGGCTGCTTTTATAGTAGCAACTGGTGCTTCCCAATTTGATTTTTTGGAAAATCTTACAAGTATTTCTTGTATTGATTGGTCAAAGACCACCATGTTCCACTTAGATGAATATATAGGTCTTTCAGAAACTCATCCAGCAAGTTTTAGAAAATATTTAAAGGAAAGGTTTCTAAATAAAGTACATCCGGGAAATGTACATTTAATTAATGGAGATGCTGGAAATCCAGAATTAGAATGTGAACGTTTAGATAAAATTATAAAGCAAACGAAAATTGATGTGGCCTTTGTCGGAATAGGAGAAAATGGACATTTAGCCTTTAACGATCCTCCCGCTGACTTTGATACCAAGAAACCATATCTTGTAGTTGAACTTGATGATGCCTGCAGAAAACAACAACTTAACGAAGGATGGTTTAAATGCCTTAATGAGGTTCCTAAAAAAGCAATTTCAATGTCTATTAATCAGATTATGAAATCAAAAAATATCATTTGTACTGTTCCAGATAGTCGTAAAGCACAGGCGGCAAAAGATTGTTTTAAAGGTCAAGATGTTTCACCTGAACATCCTGCTTCGATTTTAAAGAATCATGATAGTTGTTTTGTTTTTTTAGATAAGCAATCTTCAATTTATTTAAAATAAGTTTGATTTTAAACCCTAACAAGAAGGGGAAATAACTTTGATATACAAGATCAGATTATTTTTATGAAATTAGTATAGATAAACATATATTTTGTAAAATAAATAACTGAGAATTGAATTTTTATTTTTTCGATTATGAGAAATATCTTATAGAAGTGAATAATTTTAATTTATTTAGGTAGAAGAAGCTTAAAATGAGGAATTGCATTGCATTAATTAACGGTAAAGTAATTACCCCTTTTAGGGAAATAGATAAGGGTTGTGTTTTAATTGAAGGAGAATTTATTAAAGAGGTTGGTGAAGTAAATGAAATAAAAATTACTAATGATGCACAGGTAATTGACGTTAAAGGAAAATATATTAGTCCTGGTTTTATAGATTTGCACCTTCATGGAGCTTTTGGGGGAGCAGTAATGGCATCTACAGAAAAAGATTTAATACTAATGGCACAAGGATTAGTTAAATGTGGAACTACTTCTTTTTTACCAACAACATTGTCAGGACCATGGGATGAGATCGTTCAATCTGTAGATTGTATTAATAAAACTATGCAAAAAGATCTAAAAGGGGCAAAAATATTGGGTGTGCATTTGGAAGGTCCCTATTTTAGTATGGAACAAAAGGGTGCTCAAAATCCAGAATACATTATCCCACCAGATCCTGAACAATATTTACCTTTATTAGAAAAATATCCATGTATTGTCAGGGTAACGGCAGCCCCAGAAATACCAGGCTGTCTTGAATTAGGCCAAGAGCTAAGAAGGAGAAGAATCATTGCCGCTATTGGTCATTCGAATGCAATTTATCAACAGGTAGTAGAAGCAGTCGAAAATGGATACACACATGTTACTCATATGTTTTCTGGAATGTCCGGGTTACATCGTGTTAAGTCATACCGTATTTCCGGGATTATCGAGTCAACTTTATTAATTGATGAACTAACGACTGAGATGATTGCAGATGGACATCATTTGCCACCAAGTTTAATGAAATTAGTATTACATTCAAAAGGAATGGATAATGTATGCTTAGTAACTGATTCAATGAGTGCTGCAGGTTTAGGACCTGGATATTATAGCTTAGGAGGACTTGATGTGGTTGTTGAATCAGATATACCCGATGTATTTGAAATTCCAATTCAAGAGAAAAATTATGTGGCCAAATTAGAAGATCGATTGTCTTTTGCTGGAAGTGTGTCTACAATGGACCAACTTGTAAGGAATATGGTGAAATTTGTTGGTTTAAGTGTATCTCAAGCTGTAAAATTGGTTACTTATAATCCTGCAAAAATGCAGGGGATAGACGATAAAATTGGGATATTAACAAAAAATAAAAAAGCCGATATTACTGTTTTTGATGATGATATAAATATAAAAATAACCATGGTTAATGGAGAAATATTACATAAATATTTTTAATTAATATTAAATATAGTTATTAAACTTTTTCGTTCTTAGTTAATTTAGCTATCTAAAAAACAAGATTTTAAATATAATCTTTAGTAAAAGGAGAGAATATAATAATGAACAGATTAATGAACGAATATTATAATGCAGTAATGAAGATATTTAATTTAATCAAAGAAAACGAACAAGATAATATAAGAAAGGCAGCTGAAAAATTAGCTAATCGAATTCGTGATAAAGAGTTAATTTATGTTGTTGGAACAGGTGCTCATTCTACTATAATAGCAGAAGAAATGTTTTATCGCGCCGGAAGTTTACAACCAATTAATTCCATGTTAGACGCTGGAGTAATCTTAAATCAAGGTGCTATTCATTCTACTCTAATTGAAAGAACAAATAATTATGCCATATCACTATTAAATTATTATGGTGTTGGTAAAGATGATGTAATCATTATTGTTAATGTGAATGGAATTAATGCCATGACGATTGAGACAGCATTAGAAAGCAAAAAAAGAGGAGCAACTGTAATCGGAGTAACATCTATTGATTTTGCCAATAGGGTACCAGACAATACTCCCTCTCGACATTTTAGCAACAATAACCTACATGAAATTGTTGATATTGTATTGAATCTTCATGTTCCGGTTGGTGATGCATTATTAGAAGTACCTGGGATACCAGTAAAAGTTGGCCCTTCATCGACATTAGCAGCCGCTCTGTGTGTTAATATGCTAATCGTTACTACTATTGAAATTCTCTTAGAATGGGGTATAACTCCACCTATTTGGATGAGTGCTAATATACCTGGCGGAGATGAATATAATAAGAAATTTATTGAATCAAATTTGGGTATTATTAAACATCTATAAGCAAATAATTTAAATAAAATATCAAATTAATTGCTTTGGGTATGCATCGACCAATGACTCAAATTGAAATTAAAGAATTACTTGGTAAAGAAGTTATTAAAAAAGTTAAAGTAACTAATCATAATTGGATTGACAATAATCAACTTGTAGATATGGGAATCACTAAACTTGGCGCACCTATAAAAGTTAATCATTTGGAATTTGCTGAGAAAATTTATAGAATTAATCTATCTGAAAAAGTTGATATTTTATTTACTGATACTGGTACATGGACTACTTGGTACTTGGGCTGCGGTAAATACATTATTTGTTGCTGAATTTTTAGTGAAAAATAATGGGATAGTGGTACTTTTTGCTAAATGTACTGATGGAATTTTGCCAGAACACCCGGATATTTTAAAATATGGTTTTTTGGAATACAATACAATTAGAGATTTAGTTAATGCCGGCCAACTAAAAAATATTTGTGTTGCTTCTTGTATGGCAATAGTAAGCAAGGTTATCCATGATAAAGGAATTAACTGTATTCTTTTATCAGATGGAGTTAGTGAAAGTATTACTCGTAAGTTAGGTTTATCGTGGACAAAATCTCTCTAAGATGCCTTAGGTCAAGTTTTCTTGAAATATAAAAATGACCAAGTAAAGACCTACATAATTACTGGGGACAACATTGCGGATAACTTAGTGCTTCCAAGATAGATATATAGATGCAAATTAAGTATAAAAAATTTCATAGTCAGCATAAGGAGATTTTGAATTTTAAAATAAGTAATTTTTAAAAAGAATTATATAATTATTTTGAGAAAGGCAAGAAACATGAAGTATGGTGTGGCAGTAGGCAATCTAATTGATTGTGTTAATCGAGAAAATGGAATTAGAAAAAAATGCACAGTCGTTATTAATAATAGTAAAATTGAATCTATAATTTTGAATAATAAAAAAGATTTTGTTCAATGTAATGAAAATAATGGAAATGAGTTAGAAATAATTAATGCTGAAAAGTATACATTGATGCCGGGGTTGATTGATTCTCATGTTCATTTGATGATGAATCATCAGTATAAACAATGGGATAAATGGGTTGCTTATCATAAAAAAGAGATCATATTGTTAAATGCTGGAAAAAATATTTTGAAATTACTGAAAAGTGGTGTTACTACGGCAAGAGATTGTGGTGCCTATGATAATATTGGTTTTGTTTTACGGGAAGCTGTTCAAGAGGGATTGATTGAAGGACCAAGATTGGTTATATCGGGGAATCCAATTACTATTACAGGGGGGCATTGTTATTTTTTAGGTATTGAAGCAGACAATGAATATGAAATTATTAAAGCAGTAAGAAAAATGTGTAAATTAAATGCAGATTTTATTAAATTCATGCCTACAGGTGGTAGCTTAACACCCGAAAGTAATCGTAGAGGAATTCAATATAATTTAGATGAAATAAAAACATTAGTGGATGAGTCACACCAAAGAGGGAAAAAGGTGTGTGCGCATGCCTTGGGAACTGAAGGAATTATTAATTCAGCCAAGGCAGGAGTTGACACAATAGAACATTGTGCCTGGCTTGCTCCGAAAACAGGATTTCTTTTTAATGAAAGTGCTGTTTTAGATATGGTTAAAAAAAATATTTTTGTTACCCCTTGTTTACCATCTACATTACGTTATGTCAATCGTATGGTAAGTAACAAAAAAGAAAAAGATCAATTAATCGAAGATCGGATGAGATTGCTAAGAAAAACATTCCAAGCAGGCGTAAGGATGTTGGCGGGCACAGACGCTGGTGTACCTGAGGTTGATTTTTGCGATATATTTTTATCTATTAAATTATTAAACGATTGGATAGGAATACCAAAAATTGATTCAATTTTTGCTGCCACTAGTTATGCTGCAGAGGCTTTAGATTTACACGATAAGATTGGGACGATTGAAAAAGGTAAAATTGCTGATGCAATTATTGTTGATGGTGATCCTTTAGAAAATTTAGATAATTTAAGAAATATTATCTTGGTGATAAAAGATGGAAGAGTGGTTTATTTTGATAATAGCAAGTTTAACTCAGAAGTAATTGAAAAATTTAGATAGTGAGTGAGAAAGTGATAATTACTAATTAAAAGAATAGTAAATTGGCAATAAGTATAAGAAGTTTGTTAATTGGACTACACTATAAAATAATTAAGTTGTATTGAAAAAATTCTTTTTATTTAAAGATTAAATGTAAAAAGTAGATATTTTATTTAAATTTCAAAAGGAGGATGTTTATGAATAAAGAAATTAATGATTACAAAGAAATATTAATTAATATTTTCAATAAAATCGAAAAAGAAGAAAGTTCGATTTCCAAGGGTGCCGAAGTAATTGCGAATGCTATTATGGGTGAACAGGTAATCCATGTTATTGGACCTGGTGGTCATTCTAATATAGCTGCTGAGGAATTATTGTGGCGGGCAGGTGTCTTAGTCCCAATAAATTCTTTATTGGAGCCAGGGATAAATCTGATTCATGGGGCGAAAAGGTCTAATATTATCGAAAGAACACCAGGGTATGGAATCAAAGTTTTAGATGCTTATAGCGTTGGTAAAAAAGAGGGAGAAGTAATCATAATCGTTAACGCATATGGAATTAATCCATTGTGTATTGATATTGCGTTAGAAACCAAAAAAAGAAATGTGAAATCAATAGGTGTTACTTCCCAGTCTTTTGCCAAGGAGATATCAAAAGACCATCCTTCCAGACACCCTTCAGGAAAGAATTTATATGAAATAGTTGACGTTTTTATCGATAATCATTTACCCTTAGGCGATTCGGTTATAGAGATCAAAGGATGTGAGCAAAAGGTAGCTCCAACTTCTACTTTATGTAATATTTTTACTTTACATTGCCTTATTATAGAAGCAGTTAAAAAACTTGTGGACAAGGGGGTCAAGCCACCGGTTTGGAAAAGTGCTAATATGCCTAAAGGTGATGAGGCAAATAAAAAATATGAAGAAAAGTATGCTCATCAAATAAAACATTTATGGTAAAGTCATTGTTAGTTTATTTACTTCTCCCATGGATATGGGCTTATATCTTTTAAATAAGACAGCAGGTGTTCCATTTAATAATTTTGTTTGTGCTACTCTTAAATTTTTACGTTTCTCTAATTTTTACATTGATTTTAATTACTTATTTACTATGTATTGTTTTATATATGCCAAAATTGCTTTTTGGGAATTATTATTTTAGTTATTCTTACCGTACAAGTTTTTAATTTGTTAAAACTTAAAAATTCATTACAATAACGTTTTAAAAAGGAAAAATACATTTACACTATATTATCTATTAAAGGAGAGCTGATTTATGATTACAAAGTTAAGAGTTGGGGTAGTTGGAGTAGGTTTTATTGGAAATTTGCATGCAAGGATTTTTAGCGAATCACCAATATCTGAATTAGTTGCGGTAGCTGACTTGGATGAAGAACTCGCAAAAAAAGTTGCTAAAAATTATAATTGTGATTTTTATTGTGACGCTATGGAATTATATGCAAGACCAGATATTCAAGCTGTTTCGATATGTCTCCCTGACAAATTTAGAATTAAGCAGGTTTCTGAAGCAGCAAAAGCGGGCAAACATATATTATTAGAAAAGCCAATTGCAACAACAGTTGATGAAGCTATAAAAGTGCAAGAAGAAATTAAAAAATATCAGGTAAGAATGATGCCAGCGCATATTTTAAGGTTTGACCCACGTTATGTCATAGTTCATGACCAGATTGTAGCGGGAAATTTAGGAGAGCTAATTCATATCAGAGCAAAAAGACAAAGTACAAGTGCAATTCAGGAAAGATTAAAAGGGAGAACTTCCATGATGTTTTATTCGGGATTTCACGACATAGATATATTTCAGTGGTATGCCGGATCTGATATTGAAGAAGTCTATGCAAAAAAAGTTTCAAAATTATACGAAGAAGACTGTGTTTTTATCTTGCTAAGTTTTAAAAATAAAGCTGTAGGAAGTCTTGAAGTCAGTTTCTCACTTCCTGAAAGTTGTCGTAGAGGACCTGGGTTAGGAGGCATCTTGTGGTGTGAATTAGAAGTGGTTGGAACCAAGGGGGCAGGTTATGTTGATATATTTAACCAAGGGGTGAAACTCTATACAGATTCATTTTATTTACCGGATACTTTGCATTGGCCAGAGTATAATGGAGAAATTCATGGTGATTTAAAAGAAGAGATTTATCATTTTGTGGATGCCATTAACAACGATAAACCATTTTTAGTGTCAATTGAAGATGCCATTAAAACAGTTAAAGTGATAGGGGCTGTATTTAAGTCAATTAAGTTAAAACAACCAATTAAAATTATTTAGATAAGTGTAATATTTTTAAAATAATAAAGAGGGTTTTAAGTATGGAAAAATATCCTAACTTTACAGAACTTTTAACTATCTATAAAAAGACATTACTGGAGGATATAGTCCCATTTTGGATGAAGCATGGGATCGATCATGATTATGGGGGTATATTTAATTGTATAAAAGATGATGGGACAATTATTAATACCGATAAATATCTATGGTCTCAGGGTAGAGCACTGTGGACTTTTTCAGCTTTATACAATCGAATTGAAAAAAAGACTGAATGGATTGAGATAGCAAAAAACCTAAAAGATTTTCTTCTTAATACGAATGGTCGAGACAAAGAAGGAGCATGGGCATATGCTTTATCAAGGGAGGGAGAAGTACTTATTCCTCCACAAAGCATCTACGCAGATTCCTTTGTGATGCTGGGTCTTATTGAATTTGCTCGAGCTACTCAAGATGAAAAATCGATTGATATAGCTTTAAAATCATATAATAGAGTAAAACCACGTTTAAAAGATCATTCAACATTAAAAACTGAACCAAATCGTATTCCTAAAGGTTATGAACATCATGGACCAAAAATGATCTATTCTTTGGTTTCCTATGAACTTGGAAGTTTATTGGGAGATAAAAAAATTCTTAAAGATGCTCTTGATCTTGCAGATAAAGTTATGAATGAGCATTTTAATAGTAAACTTGGTTTAGTCCACGAATTTATTACTTATGATAAAAAAATCGTAGATAATAATATTGGAATGACGGTGATTCCTGGTCATGCAATTGAAAGTATGTGGTTTTTTGCACACATCTATAAATATTGGAAAAAGCCAGAAAATATGAAAAAAGTATTATCGGCAATTCGTAGTAATTTGGAGTTTGGTTGGGATGATAAATATGGAGGTATTTACCTTGCCAAGAATATTAAAGGTGGTAAAGCAGAATGGTGGGAACCTGAAGCAAAAGTATGGTGGGTATTTACAGAGGCGATGTATGCACTTCTTTTAGCACAAGAATTACTTGGTGAAGAATGGTGTATGGATTGGTATTGGAAAGTTCATAATTATGCATTTGCTCATTTTTCTGATAATGAACATGGAGAATGGGCACAGAATTTAGATAGAAAAGGTAATAAAATTCCAGTAGTAACATCATTAAAAGTAAAAGATTTTTTCCATCTTCCGCGTGCTTTAATTATGGGAATTGAATGCTTACAAAGGATTATTGGCAATTCTTAAAAGTTCTGCTAGATAGAAATTTAAATACTATTTATACATGTAATATGTAGTCTTGAAATATAACAATAAAATATTAGGAGGAAATAAAATGAAGAAAATTGGAATAGGGATCATGGGTGCAGGTTATATGGGGCAAACCCATGCTAAGACTTATGCAAATTTAGATTCAGCAAAGATAGTCGGGGTAGCAGATATTGATTTTTCAAAAGCAAAAGATCTAGCGAATAAATATCATTGTAATGCATTTAAAGATTATGAGGAATTGTTAGATATACCAGAAATTGATGCAGTAAGCATTTGTACACCAGATGCAATACACAAAGAGCCAGTAATTTTTGCTGCAAGAAGAAACAAACATATTCTTTTAGAAAAACCTATAGCGACTAATTTGGAAGATGCTGAGTCAATTGCTAAGGCAGTTAAAGAAAGTGGCATAATATTCCAAATAGGTTTTGTAGAAAGGTTTAATAAAACTTATATTGTAGCCCAAAAAGCTTTACATGAAGGAGCTATTGGTAAACTGATTTCTATCAGGTCGCAACGAATGAATGTACGTTATGCCTCTGAATACCTTGTTAAAAGAGGAGATAATATTATTTCATTTTTTGGTATTCATGATATCGATTTATTTCATTGGTTTGCAGGGCAAATTAAAAAAATAAGTGTAGAGGCTGGAAGATATACTTTTCCTGAATATCCGCCACATGATGATGCAGCATTGATTTTGGTGCGCTTTGAAAGCGGAGCGCTTGGATTAATTCAATTAACTTGGGGACTTATTAATTCTATGCCCTTTAAAGCAAGCTCTAAGCTTGAGTTAATAGGTGATAAAGGAATGATTAATATAGATACAGTAGATCATTCAGTAACAATAAATTCTGAAAAAGGTTTTAATAATTTAATTGGTTGGGATCGCTCTAGTGCTTTTAATGAGCAATTGTCTTACTTTTTAGATTGTATAAAAGAAAATAAACCCCCCAAGGTAGGAGTAGAGCAAGGACTGTCCTCTCTAAAAATTTCTTTGTTAGCACAAGAATGTGTTAAAACAGGAAAATCTATAATTATTTAATGTTATTTTTTTACGATGCGATTAATAAATAAAAACATAAAGGAACAAAATATATAATTAAAGCTTAATAAATTGTCTAAGTTAATCAAATTGTATTAAGAGAAAAGAGGGTGTTTATTAGATGTTGTATGGTTTTACGGGATCAATTTTACACGTTGATCTTTCAAATAAAAAAATACGTGTAGAAAAGCCAAGTGAATATTTTTATCGTAAATATTGGGGGGGGAGGAATATTGGTCTTTATTATCTGTTAAATGAGTTAGATCCTAAAACTGATCCGTTATCTCCCGAAAATATATTAATTTTTGCAACAGGATTTGCAGTTGGTAGCCAAATTCCTGGATTTTCTCGTTATACCGTATGCGCAAAATCTCCATTAACTGGTGCAGAGGGAGAATCAGAAGCAGGAGGTTTTTGGGGGCCTGAATTGAAGAAAGCTGGCTTTGATGCCCTTATAATAAAAGGTAGTTCCAAAATCCCAGTTTATTTATGGATTAAAGATGGTATGATAGAGATTAAAGATGCTACTCACCTCTGGGGTAAAGATACCGGAATCACTCAAAAGATAATTAGAAAAGAGTTAGCCGATGATAAAATAAGGATTGCCCAAATTGGTCTTGCCGGTGAAAATCTAGTCCGTTTTGCCAACATTGTAAATGAACTAAAACACTTTAATGGTAGAAATGGCTTGGGAGCAGTGATGGGTTATAAAAAACTAAAAGCGATTGCTGTTAGAGGAAATAAAAAAATAAATGTATTTGATGGCGAGAGATTAAAAAAAATTATAAAAAAGTTTAATACTGAATCAAAAAATAATCCCATGGTTGAGAATTTTAGAAAATTTGGCACAGTTAGAGGGGTAAGAGGATTTTATGAGGCTGGTTGTCTCCCAAGTTATAATTGGAAGACAGGTGTTTTTAAAAACGGAGAAAATATTACAGCTGAGAATTATTTTAAGACTATTCTCAAAAAAAATGAAGGGTGTTATTCCTGCCCAGTTCGATGCAAAAGAGTAGTAGAGGTTAAAGATCAAGAGATTCAAGTGGACGCTAAATATGGGGGGCCTGAGTATGAGACTGTGGTTAGTTTAGGATCTATTTGTGGAATTGATGATCTTAGGTATATAGCAAAAGCCAATGAACTTTGTAATAAATACACGATGGATACAATTTCTACCGGCATGTCTATTGCTTTTGCAATGCAATGCTATGAAGAGGGGATATTGTCTCTTGAAGATACTGATAACTTGGAATTGAAGTTCGGAAATAAAAAGGTATTAGTTTCAATGGTAGAAAAAATTGCAAAAAGAGAAGGAATAGGCGATATTCTTGCAGAAGGTTCATTAAGAGCTTCGAAAAAGTTTAGGAAAGGTTCAGAGCGTTTTATATATGTTGTAAAAGGTCAGGAAATTCCTATGCATGATCCGCGAGTGAAAACAGGTGTTGGCTTACAATATGCTTTAGCTGATTATGGTGCTGATCATATAAAAGCAATGCATGATCCTGCTTTTAAAGATGAAATGTCTTGGGGTTTGAAGGAGTTGAGAGGATTAGGAATTTTAAAGCCAGTTGATCCAACTGATATAACCTTTAAAAAAGTAAGACTATTCAAAGTATTAGATTTTTTTTGGTCATTAATGGGTATTTTAGGAATTTGTATTTTTTTCTTTGGTCCTGCTACTTGTATTGGTACACTCGAAGACATTATTGAAATTATTTATGATATTACTGGGTTGAAAACTACTTGGTATGAACTGATGCAAGTGTCAGAAAGATCGATTAATATGGCGAGAATCTTTAATTTAAGGGAAGGTTTTTCTTATAAGGATGATATATTACCAGAAATTTTCCATGAAAATTTTAAGGAAGGGCCATTAAAAGGGACCGGTGCAATTAATAAAGAAGATTTTTATGAAGCTATAAAATTGCGTTATGCTTTAATGGGGTGGGATTCTGAAACAGGAATTCCGCTAAAAGGAAAATTAATTGAATTAGGACTTGATTGGTGTTCTGATATTAATGTTAAAGAAGCAATACACAACTTATAGGAAAAATATCTGAGAATTGGGATAATTCCTTACTAAGATTATACCAACTATCTTTTTTTTGGAGTAGATTGGTTGCAATATTCTACGAAAGAGGTAATACGAAAAGAATATTCAACTTAATTTACACTTTAAATAAATATTAGATAATAAAAAATTAGGAGGAATTTAAGATGACAAAAATGATATCAAAATTAAATTTAAAATACGAATATAGTAGGTTTTTTAAACCAATAACGACTGTAAAATTGGGAGAAGATATTCTTATTGAAACAGAGGATGCATTTAATGGGAATCTTAAGTTTCCGGAAGATGTTTTTAAACTAATTGATTCAAAAGCTCTCCCGCCCAATCCATTAACTGGACCAATCTATATTGAAGAAAGCCGACCTGGAGATATCCTTGTAATTAATATTGATGATATTAAAATAAACAATGTTGGAGGGACAACTTTTAGTGCTACTGGCAGAGGTGTTGACTCTTGGTTTGATAGTGTTGCCTTTGCGAAAATATTCGAAATATCCAACCAAAAGATAAAAATTAGTAAAAAATTAGAGCTCGCTGCGGAACCATTTATCGGGTGTATTTCAACTGCCCCTGCTTCTAGTTCACCAGCATCGATGGAAGCTTTTCAGTCTGGGGGAAACATGGATTGTTGCCTTATCAGATCCGGAGCCAAAGTTTTTTTACCAGTTAATGTTGAAGGGGCTTACTTTTACTTGGGAGATGTTCATGCATTACAAGCAGATGGAGAATTTTGTTCATCTGCAGTTGAAGTAGCTTCTCAAGTTAGACTTCATTTTGATCTTATTGCTTCGTTATCGCACCATAGATTGAACTGGCCTAGAGTGGAAACGCCTGATCTGCTCGCGACAGTTGTAAGTGGCTATAGTTTGGACGATTCCTTTCGGATTGCAATGCGAGAAATGTTGACATGGCTTGAAACTGAATACAATCTTTTGCCAAAAGAGATTTTTCTTGAATTAACGCAAGTCGCAAACCTTAGACCATGCAACTGGTTTACAGCTAGATGTGAATTGCCAAAAATATTTTTACAAATTTAGCCAATTAGAGAAAAATTGGATGAGATTAGGAGATAAATCATTATATTGATGGGAATTTAAATGATTTTATTATTAAATGATAAGGAGACAAAATTATGAAGATTATTAGAAATAATAATCTATGTTATGCTTGTAAAACCTGTCAATTAGTCTGTTCTTTTCATCATACCAAAACCTTCTGGCCGGACCAAAGCAGTATATCCCTATCTCGTAATCCGCAAAATGGGATTATTAAATGGTGTATTGATTCAACCTGTGACGGATGTTTAAACGAGGTTGAACCTTTATGTGTGAAATACTGTATTTACGGGGCACTTCAAGAAGTAAAAGAGGAAAGAGAATATGATTAAAAGAGGAGATATTAAAGGTTGTTTTGCTGGTAAAATTTTACGAATAGATTTATCTAATAAAAAGATATGGACTGAAGATACTAAGAAATATACAAAGAAAACATTAGGTGGCAGAGGCATTAATTCCCTTATTATGATTAATGAGATAGTTCCTCAGGTAAAATGGTATGATCCGGAGAATCTTCTTTGTTTTGGAGTAGGATCTCTGGTGGGAACAATGGCACCTGGTGCCTGTAGAGTAGATGTTTCTACTATAAATGTATTTAGCGGGGGAAAAGGTTCAGCTAATGTAGGTGGTTTCTGGGGGGCAGAATTAAAATATGCTGGATATGATAATATAATTATTATCGGTAAATCAGAAAAACCAGTTTATTTGTATATAAATGACAACCATATTGAGATTGAAGATGCTAATTTAATCTGGGGTAAAACTATTTTTGAAACAGAAAAAATATTGCGACAAAAACTTGGTGATAATGACATAAAAATTGCTTCCATCGGACCAGCTGGAGAAAATCGAGTTAGAGGCTCAGCAATAATTATCGATACCGCGAAAGCTGCTGGTGGTTCAGGAGTAGGTTGTGTCATGGGAGATAAGAAATTAAAAGCTATTGTGGTCCGAGGACATGGAAAAATTGAAATTGCTGAACCAGAAAGATTCATGAAAGCAGTAGCAAAATGCTACGAGCAGTGTAAAAATGAACCTAATACGAAAATGATGCATCAAGCGCCATTGAATCTGTATTCTGATCCTGATTTTCTAGGATGGGATTCAATTATGGTTGTGAAAAACGGACAAGATGATCAATGGGAGAGGGAAAACAGGATCAGGTTAATGAGTTTGAAAACAGGTGTTCCTAACCTGCAAAAAGGAGTACGTGCTTGTTATTCTTGTCCTATCGGATGCATACCATATATGGAAATAAATAAAGGAAAATATCAAGGCAATAAAGGTGAGGGTTTTTGGATTAATGCCATTATGGGGCATGCTTGCCGCTTTGATATTTCAGACCCCGAATCAGTAGTAAATTCCTGGTTGCTTACCAATGAATTAGGATTAGATGGTGATTATGTGGCAGCTGGATTATCTTGGGTTTTTGAATTATATGAAAAAGAAATTATTAGCCAGAAAGATACCGATGGATTAGAATTAACCTGGGGCAATGGAGATGCCTTAAACAAGCTAATTAAAAAGCTGGCTTATCGAGAAGGAATTGGGGATCTATTGGCTGATGGCATGGTAGAAGCGGCAAAAAAAATCGGTCATCATTCGGAATATTACCTTATTCAGGTAAAAGGACAACCTTCAATTGAACCTTTTCGTGTTCCCAAGGGCTGGGCGTTGGCGGTGTCTACCTCACCTGTGGCGGGGAGGCATTTAAGAGGAGCGACTATGGGGAGTAATGAATACGGTCCAAAACCGAGACCAGGTAATTTTGGTGTAACTGATTACCAAAATCAGGCAAAGGGTGTCGTCTGGCAGGGGAAGACGAAAGAATTAGAAGATAACCTGGGTATCTGCACTTATGTAGGGACCTGGGCCGGAGCCAATTTTCTTACCATAGCAGATTTTGCAGAGCTTATTAATGCTGGAATGGGACTTGATTTGACTGAAGAAGAATTAATGAACCATTATGCAGTCATAGGCAGAAATCTTGAAAAAGCTTTTAATACGCTGCACACTGATATGTCTCGTAAAGACGATCTTCCGCCCAAGAGGTTTCGAGAGGAAGAAGTAAAATCTGGACCCTATAAAGGTTTTAAAATCGAGGAAAATAAATACAATGAGATGCTTGATGAATTTTATGAACTTTGGGGATGGGATAAAAAAACTGGAATGCAGACAAGCACGGGTTTAGAAAAGCTCGGATTAAAAGATGTTGCTGAAAAGATAGCAAAACAGGGTAAGTTGATTGACCAATAACTAATACTATATTTTTTCACAGGAGGTTTATTTTGAAAATACTGTGTATAAATCCTAATAGCTCCTCTTTATTTTAAGTCAAAGTGTAAATACTACTCGAAACTAGTACATTTTATAAAAATTAAAAGAGTTAAGATCTATGAGAAATTAAATAGTATTTCTTTAAAAAAATAATTATCTAAAAAGGAGAAAAGATATGACAGTGCATCCCAAAGGTATTATACCTCCAATGGTAACCCCATTAGACAAGGATGGAAATGTAGATAAAAAAGCGATAGACAGGCTAGTAAATCACCTGATTAAAGGAGGAGTCCATGGCCTATTCCCTCTGGGAAGTACCGGAGAATGGTATGGTCTTGATTTTGATCAAAAAAGAGAAATCATTGAAACAGTAATGGAAGCAAACAATAAAAGACTTCCTGTCTATGTTGGAACAGGTGCTCCTACTACCAAAGAAACTATTCGTCTTACTAAATTAGCGACCGAGATGGTCGTTGATGCTCTTTCTGTTATTACTCCGGTTTTTATTACCCCCAATGATCAAGAATTATTCAATCATTATCAGGTAGTAGCTTCTAATACAGATTTGCCCATAATCTTATACAATAATCCTTGTCGTACGGGGATTAATCTTAGTGTTGATTTGGTAGTAAAACTGAGTAAAATCGATAACATTATAGGGATCAAAGATAGTAGTGGTAATATGACCCAAGGTGTTGAATATATCCGCAGAACCGATGATGATGACTTTGCCGTCTTAGCTGGTAGAGATACTTTAATTTACGGATTTTTATCTTATGGAGGTAAAGGAGCTGTCGCTGCTACAGCCAACATTGTACCTCAAATTGTGGTAAAAATATACGAAGAATATCAAAAAGGCAATTATAAGGAAGCACTAAAGGCTCAATTTCAATTGGCACCATTGCGTATAGCTTTTAATTTAGGAAGCTTTCCTGTGGTCATGAAGGAAGGGTTAAATCTTTTAGGCGTTGAAGTTGGCTCAACTTTGAAACCTGTAGAACCGTTAACCGAAGAAGCCAGAGGAAAACTAAGACAAATACTTCATGATATGCAGGTTTTATAGTGTATCTAAGAATAGGTTTAAGAAGAGAGAAATGAATAAATTTATTATTAGAAGAGAATGCAATAAATTTGGATTAGTAGTTCAAAGATAATGACTATATCTTTGGGATGGGAGTACTGAATCGACTCGATAATATCACTACCCAATTTAGCTAGTCCACTTTTTGGAAAAAATATGGAAT